>Ga0209829_10000644_pt1 | contig 30792 bp, 24 predicted proteins | sample C_140205_EF_Meta_FD_187311 | JGI IMG/M metagenome (GOLD analysis project Ga0209829, IMG submission 187311) | Freshwater microbial communities from Lake Croche, Canada to study carbon cycling - C_140205_EF_MetaG (SPAdes) (version 2) | ecosystem: Environmental > Aquatic > Freshwater > Lake... | reverse complement strand
CCGGCGGCGATGCTGTTTTGGGCCCGTTGAAAGAGCTCCTGGGATTTGGCAAAGGTGTAGGGCATGGCAAAAATTCGGCGGTTAGCGGATCGGGCCGCGGTTCCAGATTTTCTCGAGATCGTTTTGGTAGTCGTAGCGCACTTCGAGGTCCGTGACCTCAACCGGCCTGGTCACACCGACAACCGTGATCGCACATTCATTGGCCCCGCGCACGGGCATCAACCCCGCCGTGAGCGGCACGTGGAGATACTCTTCCGCTTGATCAGGCTGACGCGGCGGAGTCTTCACCAGCTGCTTTGTCACGACGCGCGCACCGCTCGAGGTCGGCCCCTCGAAGATCGGTTTCCCATTCAGCGCGATCGCGACCTTCGCGCCCTCGGGCAACGCCCGGAATCCAATCCGCAGTTCGCACGCTTGCAGCGGAAACGGTCCCGCCGAGAGATTTCCCGCCATCGAGAGCACGATCCGCGACGTCACACCCGGCGCGAGTTTGGCGGGGAGTTGCTTCCCGTAGGCGTAGGAGCCGGGACCGTCGAAATAGTTGCTCTTGGTCACCGCATAGACGGCAGACTGACCACGCAGATTTTCCGTCCGCGCGAGATCACGAAAGACGTGGTAAAGCCGTTCATCGTGAGGCCGCGTGGCGCCGAACGCGTTATAGAAATTGAAAAGATAAAATCCATCGACACCCATCGCGCGGTAGTTCGCCGCCGCACCGCGAATCTCTTCGAGTGTGCCGTCGCGTCCGACTGCGGTGCCGGCGTAGCGGTTCGCCCCGCCGGGCGGGAACGGCAGCCGCCACGCGGTGCGTGGATAGAGCGAAGGATGGACCCGCACGCCATGCTGTTTCCCAAGTGCGACGAGATCCGCGATCGGCATGTCGCCCGCGAGTGTCATGATCTGCGCGGGCGAAACGAGGTCGACGAGGCCTTCGCGGATCCAGCGTTCGACGTCCAGACCCGCGGTCGTGCAGTCCGACACCGACGGCGGCACGCGCACAAAAAGATACATCGGGCGCTTTTCGCTGACGGCGAGTTCATCGAGGCGCGTGCGCACGCGGCGTACCAACTCGGTGATCAGCGGCGCACCGGCGGCGGCTTTGCCTTTCGGGAAGAAGACTTGGAAGCGGTTGAAATCGAGTTCGAAGCCGTCGACGAGATCGTGGTTGCGAGCGAGCGCCTCAAACACCGTATCGACCCGGAGCTGCCGCACCGCCGCGTGGGAGTAATCAAGTAGGTTTCCGTAGGCCGCCTGAAACGCCAGCGGGGATTCCTTGATCGTATACGCGTCGCGATGCTTGAACCAAAATTCGCTCGTCATCGCATGGTCGTCGGGATTTGCCATGAAGTGCGCGTCGTTCATGCGGAGACTCGGGATGAACCGCAGCCCGAGCTGCTTCGCCGTCTCGCCCGCCGTGCGCACCGCGTCTGCACCTTGCGCGAGGCACCCGCGCGCATTCTCCATGCGTTTCTCCATCAGCGAACCGGGCTTCTCGTCGGGCGATTTCCGCCAGCCGACGCGACTGGCGACCTCAGTGTTGTAGTAGAGCAAATCGCCGCCCATGCCGATGCAGTAGACGAACGTCTTCACCGGTGTATCGGCGAGCGCGCTGACGTTAATGCGGAGAAACTCCTCCGCTTTCGCGCGGTCCGGCACCACAAACGCGAGATCGGCGTCGTCGTTGAACACCAGTCCGAAATCCGGCCGCGCGCGAGGGGCCGCGGCGGCGGCGAGGGAAAAGCCAAAGAGAAATACTAAGAAAATGCGTTTCATCGCGGAAGTTGAACGGAGAGTTGGCCGATGGTGAGATGCCCGGCGTCCGCCTCGGCGCGGAATTCGATGCGAAGATAGTTTACGCCGAACTGCGCGGCCCGCGCCGACGCGATACGCACCGGCGCTTTCCCATCGATGCTCGCGAGCACCTCGCCCGCTTCCTGCGCGCGACTCCATGTGAGCGTGAGATCGTGCGCACGACCATCGGCCGGCCATTCGATCTTCGCCGCCTCGAGTGTAAACACGGCGCGCTCCGCCGCGTGCTGGTCGTCGATGCGATTGAAATGGTCGTTGAGGCTTAATCGGACGGATTTGGCCTGCGCTGGAATTCGAATTCGTGCCCGCAGCTCCCCCTCCGCAGAGATCGGAAAATTCCACAGCGCCCCGCATAGCCCCGTCGCCTTCAACGGAATCGCCACGGCGTGCGCGCCACCTTCGACCGTTTCCACGCGCAGGCCTTCGTCGCCGTATTGCGTCCACGCAGCGGGTCCGCTCGCGAGTTCGTCGCGCACGGCGCGCTCTTCGAGCCAACGCGGATCAAAGGTCACGATGGCGCGCTTGCCTTCGCCCTGCCCGCTGACGACGACGACCTTGCCGTCGGGTGTTTCGGCGAGCGTCGGATAAGCCGTGCCGCGATCACCGCCGCTCACCACATCGGTCTCGTGAAGGATCTCGCGAAAACCGCGCCATGTTTTTCCATCGTCGGCACTGATCGCCGCGTGCAGCACCTCGCGTCCGCCCATCGCGTAGCTGCGCGGATCGGTCCAGTTCTGGCACGCGTTCGTCAGCAGCACGATTTTCCCGTCGCGCAGGCGCAGCAGCGCGGCCGGGGAATCCGACGAAATGAACGGCGTCCGCTCCAGCGGCGACCAGCGCTCCCCACCGGCGGAAAACGACTGCGCGAGCCGCCCCTGCCGGTCGCGCACAAGCATCCACACGCGGCCGTCACGGAGTTCGAGGAGCACCGGCTCGACAGCACCGTAGCGGGTGACGTTAGGTGTTTTGAGCTCGAGCGAAAGCACGTCGGAGGATTGCCGCCAGGTCGCGCCCTGATCGTCGGAGAAATAGACAAAGGTGTCGTTCCATCCGTAATCCGGTCCTGACTTCGGCGGCTGCTCCCGCGCGGGAATCGCGCGCCCCACGGCGAGCACGAGCCGACCGCTGCGGGCGAGTTGGATGAAGCCGCGGATCGACCCGATGTAGCCCGGCACGATCCTTTGCGGCGCCGACCACGCCGTAGCACCCGCGGCGAGTGTGGTGTGATAGACTTCGTAGAGGCGGCCGCGGTAGCCGCCCGGGCCTTCGCCGAGCACGTGCACGACCGCGTGACGCGCGCCGTCGCTCGCCGCCAAAACTTGCAGCGCGTAATAGGCGCGCCCCGGCAGCGTGAACGCCGTCTGCGGCTCTGACCACGTAAGCCCGCCGTCTCGGGAGCGCTGCACTGTGACCGAATCGCTCCCCGGCTTCGTGACCGAATACGTTTCCAGCGTGCCGTCGGCCAGGCCCAGAATCGAACTCTCGTTCGTGAGCGCCCCGCGCACGACAACCGGTTCAGACACGGCGGCGGACGTGTCCGGAGCGCGGCGCAACTGCATGCCAAATGGGTTAACAAACGGCCTCGCGGCCATCCGCGACGCCGCGAAAACCCCGCTCGCCGTAAACGTGTAGAGCCGCACCGTGCCGGGGCCGGGATCGAGACCAAGCGCACCCACGGCCGCCGCACTGCACACCCCGCGGTGCACGACCGCGCCATCGGCTAAAATCGTGACGACCTCGGCTTTGCGCTCCACCACGAGCGCAAAACTCTTTCCGGCCTTGATCGCGGGCGCGGCAAATTCGAGCGGGGCATCGCCCGCGCGGAAAAAACGTCCGCGCAACTTCCACCCTTTCGCGCCGGCCGCGAAGGCGAGCTCGCTGTCAACGCCGAGGACGAGCGACGCCTCGCGGTTCGCCGTGGGCAAACTGAGCTCCAGCTCGATCCGGAAGTCGCCCGCATCGGGCGCGACCTCAGTCAGCAAACGGTGACCGCGCCCCGTGCCCGCGAGGAAGCCGCCTTGGTCGGCGACCCACGCGTGACCGGTGTAGCGGACGCGGGGATTGGTCTGGTTTTCGGCGTTGGCGACGAACGTGATCGTTTGGGAGGCGCCCTGCGCCATCGCCCCGCCCGCCACCGCACTCCACCCGGCCAAGCAAAAACAAACGCGGAGTCGGAAGATCGTGGGAGTCATCTCACGGCGACCGTCTTAAAATTCGGAGCGAATTCCAAGCGTCACGAGCGTGCCGAAATTCTGGTAGGTTTGCGGACGCGTCCACGCCGGGGTGTTCGGGCCAGCGCGCTCGGTGCGTTTCTCGATGCCGGTGAAATTGCGAGCGCCGCCATAGACGCTAAATTGTTTGGCGAAACGATACTCGAAGGACCAGTCCTGTGTGATCTGCGGCGCGACATAGGAACGAGTGCCTGCGGGCACAGAAGCGCTCGCCGCCACCGCGGCCCCGGTGACTTTGTAGGCGTAAGAGACGTTCCAGCGCAGCGACAGCGCCCGGCGAATATAGCTGACGCCCCAGTTAATGTTCTTGTGGGCAAACGGCGTAAACTGGTCTGCACTCTCGCCGCTCACGTGCGAGATCGTGGCGTTGGCGTAAGTCGAAAATCCCTTCGCCCACGGGGGCAGGAAGTAAAGCGACTGGCGCCAGCTCGCCTCGTAGCCTTCGACGGTCGCGTTGCCGCCGTTGGCGGTGGAGATGATCTCGTAGTCGAGGTAGTCGTCCGACAGACCGAAGTTCTGCAGCAGCGCAAGCGTCGCAGGGATGCGCGTATCGATGAAGAAGTTTTTGATGTTCTTCTTGAAGAGACTGACCGCGACCGTCGCGCCTTTGATGCCGTAGGTCTCGAAGGAGAGGTCGTAGTTGTCGGCGGTCCATGGGCGCAGGCCGCTATTCACGATATTCGCCGTGCGCACCGCCGCGCCCGGATCCGTCACGGTGATGCCAGGAATGATACTAGACAGAGCGGGGCGGCCGATGGTCTTCGCATAGGCGAGGCGCGCGACGAGCGAATCGGTGATGTAGTAGGTGCCGTTGATGCTCGGGTAGTAGCCCGAGTAGCTGCGGTCGGCGATGACCCCGCGCGTGACATAACGAAGCTTGGCCGTCGCGAGCGCATCGGTCGTGACCGGGATCAACCGGCCATCCGCGTCGCGAAGGAGAGTGCCGTTGGCGTCCTGCCGGTAGGTGGCGCGCAGATCGTTGAGCGGGCCCTCGCCGTGGTCGTCGGTTTTTTCAAACCGCACGCCGCTCACCAGCCAGAGACGGTTGTCGAGCAGCTTGAGGTCGTGGCGGACGTAGGCGGCCGAGATGGTTTCTTGGAAATATCGCGAATTGGTCACGCCGGATTGGTAGGTCGCGGCATCGCTGATGGTGAACCACTCAGGGCGCGTTTTGTAGAGTTCGTAAAGCTTGGTCGGGCTGACCCACTTCAGCTTCAGCGTATCGTTGAAGAACGACTGCGACGAGAGCGTCTCGTTGATCAGGTCGTAGCTGCCCACAAGGCGGCTCACGCCCGCCGGCGGCGCAAAGGTCCACGTCTTGAGCTCAGACGTGTTGTCCTTCCGCTGGCGGTTGATGAGCACGCCCGCCTTGAGCGTCATCGGCGAAGAAAATGCAAAACTGCGCGAGATGTTCGCCGAGGCGCTCTTCATATCGCCGACAATTTCGTTCGGCTGGCTCGTGGGGCTGGCCAGCGTATAGCCTGCCGGGTCGTAGGGGTCGACCGCCTGGCCGGTGCGATCGGTGACTGTGAGCTTCGGCGCGCGGCGGTTGTAGATGCCGTCGAGGCCATCGGCGCGAACGATCAGCGACCCCACTTGCGTGCTGCCGATGGTGCGAAAAAAACCATGCTCCAGGTCTTTTCGCTCATCCCAACTGCGCGAGTAATTCGCGTTGGCGTCGATCTTGTAGAGTTTGCCGTCGTGCACGTAACGTAGCACGGCAGAGGTGGTGCCGCGGGTGCGATCGCCGTAGGTCACGTTCTGCCGGAGGATGTCGTTGCCGGCCGCCGCACCCTGCGTGAACGTCGGACCTCCCGTGTTGCCGGCGCCCCACGCCACGGTGTAAATGTTCTGCCGCGTCGGCGTGTTGATCTGCACGTGCTCGAGATTGAGACGCAGGGAATTTTCGCGATTGATGCGCCAGTCGAAGGTCGTCGAGGCGAGCTGGCGTTCGGTGGTCTGAAGAACGTTCTGCTCAGACGAGGTCGTCTGCACGCCGCGGAAAAGGTCCCACGTCGGGGAATCGTAATCCATGTCGTAGACGCGGGTGAGCTGGCTCAGGTTGACCGTGAACGCGAAGTTCTGGTTCACCGGATGCGAGTAGTTGATATCGAGGCCGGGCTGGATCGCGCGGGCCTTCGAATGCGAATCGCTGCCGACCCGATCGCCCAGGCCGGGCGGCTGCAGGCGGTTGTCGGAATTGTAGGCACCGTAGGTATTGATTTTGAGGACACGGCGCTTGGCGCTGAAACCGCTCTTGCCGATCACATTCACGGTGCCCCCCACGGCGTTGGCCGGGCGATCGGGCGTGGGGACCTTGGTGATTTCGATGCGGTCGACACTGCCGGAGGAACTCGCCGCGAGGTCGAACGAGCGATCCGCGGAAGGCGTGGAGACCTCGGCGCCGTCGATCATGAAGACGATGCCGCTGCCGGGCATGCCGCGGATCGAGGCCGTCGCGGCCGTCTGGGGGCCGCTCACGATCGAAAGACCGGGCGTGTATTTCAGGTATTCGCCGATGTTGCCGTCGCCGAGGTCGCCGATCTCGTCGAGCACGATCACGTTTTTGATATTCGGCGACATCTTCTGCTCGTTCACCGCGGCGGCCGCTGCGCTGAGGGCCGTCGACTCGACAACAAAACTTTCCAGTTTCACGGTGCTCTTATCATCCAGCGTGGTCTGATCGCGCGGAATCGAGAGTTCAAAATCTTGGCGGGCAGTAGTGGCGGCGGCGACGTTCAGGCGTGCCGTCTTCGTCTCCATCCCCGCATAGGTGACCCGCAACTGCACGGGACCGGCCGCAACGTTGGTAAACCGGTAGAGACCGTTGGCATCCGTGAGCACCTCAATCCGCGTGCCTTCGATGATCACACGGGCATTATTGAGAAATGCGCCGTTGCCCGTGCCGAGCACGCTACCCTCGATCGTGCCGGTGGCAGTCTGGGCCCGCGCGGGCCCGCCGCCGAGCAGGGCGAAGATCGCGACCACGGCGGGGAGCGACCAAGCCGGGGCCGACGGGAAACGCGGACAAACATCGCGGAGGAACGCAGCAAGACGGCAGACCGAGGTGGTAAATTTCATGAGGCGTGGGCGCTTGGGTGGCTGACGGGACGGCATAGGGAGGAAATCCGCACCGGCCAAATGCTGGGACCGTGGAATGGGCATCCGAGGCGATTTGACAGGTAATACGGTGTGACCACGAGGCCGGCCGGCCGCCTACGGCAGCTGGGCCAAAGGGAGCTTCTTGATGCGCAGCCGCGCCAGCCGGTTCTGGTCCCGTTCGCCGCCGGCGCAGTAGGCGAGCAGCACGGCGTCCTTGGTAAAGTGGATCGCCGTGTAGCAGTAGCCTTCGTCCTGCACGGTCACGCCGTCGACCAAACTCGCGCGGCTCCACCCACCGGTCGGCATCGGGCCGGTAGCGATGACCAACGGAGTGCGATCGCCGCCGATGGATTTGAGCGGTCGGGTCTCATAGCTCGGTCCGGGATTCCAGACCGCGAGCAACCGGTCCGTCCCGGGAATGGTTTTCATGGAGAGCGGAGAGTTGGGCGACGTGAATCGCGACGGCGCAGGCACGCTCCACGTCTCCCCGTGGTCGTGGGAAAAAAATTCGTATTGGCGTCCGAGGTCGGTGCGCGCCCAGGCCCAGAGCACTCCGCTGCGCAGTTCCACCACGCCGGGTTCCTGCAAGCCGCTCCGCGTGTGCGCCACCGGGAGCGTGGCGTAGCCTTTGGCCATCCGCCACGTGCGGCCATCGTCATCCGACAGGAAAAACTCCGCCACCCCCCGCCAATCGACCGCCGCCGCCACGTTGCGGTCCGCGAGACTCGGATGCAGGGCCGCGGGGATCACGAGCCGCCCCGAGGCGAGCCGCACCACCCGGTCGTTGTTCACCACATAGTAGCCCGCTGCCGGCATGCACGCGACCGCCGTGCCCCACGTCCGCCCCTCGTCGGTCGAGCGACGGCACCACATCCGCATATCGTGCCAGCTCCGCCGCAACAGATAGAACAACCCGACATCCCCGTTCCCGAAGCGCAGCAGTGAGACGCTCATCACATTCATCACGTCATTTTCCTCGGGCGTCTCGATGATCGCATCCTCCGACCACGTTTCGCCGCCATCGCCCGAGCGCCGCGCCGCGAGCCGCGCCTTCGCCTCGTCGGAAAACGATGTACCCACGAAGCGGCTGTAAACGAAGAGGATCGTTCCGTCTTTCAACTCGAGAAACGCCCCCTCGCTGTTGCGCGGATTGCCGGGCCCCGGGGTCAGTTCCAGGACGACCGGGGCCGTGACCACGGACGGGAGGGCCGGTGAGGCGGCCGCCCCGCGAAGGAGCGTAACCACCCCCACGACCATGCACAGGGCGAGAATAGGCCGAGAACGTTTCAGTTTCATGGGGAGGGGAGAAGTGACCGCGCGAGCGGTTCAATGACCGAAAGCATCCGGTTCGCGAGATCGGTGTGGCCAGCGATGTTGGGGTGGCAACCGTCCGTCGTCCACGCTTGGAGTCGCTGCCCGCGTTGCTGCAACTCAGACCACTGGCCGAAATGATCGACCAACGGCACCGCGAGTTCGCGGGCGACCGCGCGCACGAGCTCCATGTAACGCGCGAGACGGATATTGGGTTCTTCCGCCAGGCCATTGCGGGGATTGTCCTCGCCGAAACGAGGTTCCGTCATGAGCACAACTCTGAAGTCGGCCGCGCGCAGGCGCGACACGATCAATCGCAGATTTTCCTCAAATTGTTTCTCGGAGAGCCGCGATTCGGTCTTCTCCTTGTCGACCCAACTGTCGTTGGTCCCATACATCACCGTCACGATCGCCGGTCGCTGCGAAATGACATCGCACTCCAACCGCGCCAGGGCGAGATCGGTCCGTTCGCTCCCGATGCCGACGTTGTGCACGTCCGTCCGCACCCCGTGCTCGCGCAAGGTCCCCTGCACGACGGCCGGGAATGCGTTCATCGGCCCGACCGCGGGGCGCGCTCCCTTGGTGATCGAATCGCCGAGCGCGATGATCCGCACCGCCCGCCCGTCGAGCGGCTGCGCGACGGGTGCAAGGAAGTCTTTCTCCTCAAGCGTCGCGCGCAGCGCCCCTTGCATCGTCGATATCCACAGGCGGCCCGGGGCCTGCTCGAACACGTAGGGATAGCTGACCAAAAAACCCGCTTCGCGGGCTCCCGCCGGCCTGGGGTTGGCCGCGATCACCTGCGGCGTGGTCCACGTAAGCCCGTCATTTTCCGAAAACGCGATCGAAAGCTCCTCGCGGCGTCCTTGGTGTTTCGCGGGTTCCCGAAAGCGGTTCCATACCAGCACCACGCGACCGCTCGCCAAGCGGGCCAACATCCCCGGCGAATCGCTTGCCTCGATCGTCGAGGGCATACTCGCCGTCCACTTCACCCCGTCTTTCGAAGTCAGCTCGTGAAAATATCCGTGGGGCACGCGGAGCAGCAGTTTGAGGTCGCCGTTGGCCTTCTCGACCACCGTGCCCTCGATGCCTCCGCCGTGCGTCGCCGCCGTGAGTCCACCGACCGTGGACGCGTAGTTGCCCTGCGGGCCGAGGTCGATCACGTCGGTCGCGCGCCAGGTTGTCCCGAGATCGTCGGAAACGTAGTTGATTGTCACGTGCCGGCCGGGATGGGCCTTCGCCTGCTGGCAAATGAGCAAGACTCGCCCGCTCTTCAGCTGAATCATCTGGCGCACCGCCCCGCACCAGCCGTCCTGCAAGAGCACCGGCGCGCTCCACGTTTTTCCGTCGTCACCACTACGCGCCACGTAGACGGGCAAACGGCAGCCCTCAAGCGGCCCGCCGAGTTTGTCGTCCCATTTGAAGACTTTTTCCCGCTCGTTGAGGAACGCATAGAGCAGGACGCCCTCTTTGGTGCGCAAGAGCGCCCGCTCGGGGCGTGACTCAAAGCGCGTCGGGTCGAAAAGTTTCCGCGGCATCCACGTCTTGCCCTCATCCGGCGAAACGAGTGCCCCGCGCTCGTCGACGCCCCAGATCGCCCCGTCGCCCGCTCGCACAAACGGCCCCTGCGGTGCGCCCGCCAGGCTCTGCACCTTTTCCTGCAACACGATTTCGGCGCGCGCCAAGGAGACGAATGCAGCCAAGACGACGATCAAGAGACGGGAGGACATGGGTGGTGGGGATCAACCGCGGAGGCCCGAAGTGCAGGTGCGCACCCGGCTGGCGACGAGCGGGAAGGTGTGGTAACAAAGTTTGACCATACTCGCGGAGTGGCGTCCACCGGAGAAACCCGTTCCTGCTGGGGTCTGCGCCGCGCCTCACCCCACCCACCCATGAAATCTCCCACGGCTTCCTTGTTCTGCCGCCACACGTTTCTCCGTCACACCCGCGCCTTGGCTGGGGTGGCGTTGGCGGTGCTGGCGACCCGCGCGGCGAGTTCCCCGGAAATTGTCTCCAGCTTCATCGCACCGGCAGCCCCCGACCATCCGCGCCAATCCGAGGGCGACATTGTCGTGCTCCGCGACGGCACCCTCTTGGCCGCGTGGTCCGACTTTTACGAGAAGGCCAACGACCACGCCCCCGCCCGCATCTCGGCCGCCCGCTCCAGCGACGGCGGCCGCACCTGGGGCGCGCGTTTTACCCTCCAGGAAAACACCGGCGACGCCAACGTCATGTCGGCGAGTCTCGTGCGCTCGCGCACGGGAGATATCCTATTCTTCTACCTCCAGAAGAACTCGACCACGGATCTCAAAGCCTACGTCCGCCGTTCCACCGACGACGCCCAGACGTGGGGCGTTCCCGTGCTCATGATGCCCGAACCCGGCTACCACGTGATGAACAACGCCCGCGTCATCCAACTCAAGACCGGCCGCCTGCTCGCGCCCGTCGCCACCGCGCCACAAGTCGGCACGAAAAACGACAATTTCAAAACCGTCGTCTACCGCTCCGACGACGACGGCCGCACGTGGCAACCCGGCACCACGTTCGTCAGCGCCCCGAAACGCGGCGCGATGGAGCCGGGACTGATCGAACTCCAGGACGGTCGCGTGCTCCAAATTATCCGCACGCAAACCGGCAAGATTTGGCACTCCTACTCGCAGGACGGCGGCGACACGTGGGGCGAGGCTGCGCCGTGGACCATCGAAGCGCCCGAAGCTCCCTCGACGCTCGAGCGCAATCCCGCCAACGGCGATTGGCTCCTCGTCTGGAACCCCACTGTCATCTGGTCCAACCCTGAGAAAACTGTCCTCGGCACCAATCACGGCGGCCCACGCACTCCGCTCGCCGCGATGCTCTCCCACGACGAAGGCCGCACGTGGAGCCGCCCCAAGAATCTCGAGCCCGACGCGACCGCCACCTACGCCTACACGAGCATCACGTTTCACGGCGGCCGTGCGCTCCTCAGTTATTACCACTCGCCCGCGCCAGGAAAACTCCTCTCGCTCAAATTCCAGAGCGTGCCGCTGGAGTGGTTCGAACGTTGAGCGCCGCGCCCCGCCGCGCATCGCGGCCATTTTGGTCAGGCCTTTGTCCCCGCCGGCGGCCGCACAAAATACAGCAGCACCGCGCAAACGACGATGCTCGCGGCGCCGAAGTGAAACACGTTGCTCACGTCGATCTTCGCGTCACGCAGCGCACCGCCCGCGTAAATTGTGATGCCGCCGACCACACACGCGCAGAGATTGAGCACACCATAGCCGGTCGCGCGGTAACGTTTGTCCGAGACGAGAGTGAGAATCGGCATCATGTTCGCATCGGCAAACGACTTCGTGAGGCCGAACACCATCAATCCACCGAGCGCGAGCGGTAACACACTCGTGCTCGAAGCCAGCAAGATGGCCGGCGCCGCCACACACATACCGATCAGCGGCACCACCACTGGCGCATCCGGACGTGTCCGACTCCACCGATCCGCCAACCAACCACCGAACAAAATACCGACGATCGACGCGCCTTGGTAATACCCCGTCGCCGAAATTCCCGCGACACCCTGGCCGAGCGAAAAATGCTCCTTCAGATAAGTCGGCATCCACCCGACGACCGACCACACGCTCATCCCGAGGAGCCCCCAGTAACCCAGCGCGAGCAGAAAGCCCCGGCTGCTGAACAAACTCCGCAGCGCCTCGCCAAGTTTCACCTCTTCCACTGCCGGCGTAGTCGCAGTCTTGCCCGCGGCCAACACGCGTTGATCGCGCAGGAATATTGCAGTGACGACCGCCAGCACAACGCCGAGTTGCCCGAACCATGCAAACGCCTGCGCCCACCCGTGACTCTCGGCAATCATCCCACCGACGCCACCCATGCCCGCGCCCACCATCACGCCGCTCAAGTGCACGCCGTTCGCCAACGAACGCGTTTTCACACCGTGGTAATCCGCGATCAACGCCAGCGCCGCCGGGATGTAGCACGCCTCGCTGATGCCCATCAGCGCCCGTGTCGCGAGCAGTTGTCCATAGGTCGTCGCATGCGCCGTGAGCCACGTGATCACCGACCACGCGACGAGGCTGATCACAATCACGTGACTGCGGTTGAACCGATCCGCGAGGTAGCCTGCAAAAGGACTCAATACGCCATACACGATGAGGAAAATCGTTGTCAGCAGACCAAACTGCGCATCCGTCATCGGGATCACGTCCACGATGGATTGCCGCATCGTCGTGATCATGACGCGGTCGAGGTAGTTCAGAACCCCGACGAACCAGAGGAGCGCCACCGTCATCCACGCGCGCAACGGAGTGACGTCCACCGAACTCATCGCACCGCTCCCGGTTTCCACGACCACACGCTCGTCGTGCGCACACCCGCCATGATTTCACCCGAGACAATCCACCACTCCCCGCCGATCTGCACAGTTGGCGCCGTCACCACCGGGTCCGGCCAACGCTCGTCGACCGTCTTCCACGCGTTGGCTGCGACGTCGAAATACATCATGTGGTCCGGCACTCGCGTGTCGCGCGGGACCTTGCCCACCATCCGGCTATCGACGCCACCGAGCACCCAGACGCGTCCGAGATTCGCCGATACCGGCGCAGGAAACGGCGCCGCGATCGCCGTCCACGGCATGTCAGGCAGCCGCTCCCATTTTTCCGCACGGTAGCGATACGCGTCGCCGAGGTAGGTCGGCTTCGCCTTGCCCTCGGCGTCCACGCCCATCTCCAAACCGCTGATCACATAGATCGCCCCGTCGAGAGCCGCGATCGTCCCCTGCGCCCGCGTCGGTCCCGGCCACGTCGCCAGTTTTTTCCAACCCGCCGCGCGCTGCGCCCAATCGAGTCGCCAAAAATCTCCGCTGCTCACGCGCACGGCCCCCGGCCCGTAGCCACCCGCCACGTAGACGCTCCCATCGAGCACCGCCGCGACCTGACTCGTCCGCCGCGCGGGCAGCGCCGGCCCACGCTCGACCACCACCGCTTTGCCATCCCAGTGCAGCACGAGGGTGTCTTGAAAAATCGTGTCGGCGTTTTCACCGCCGATCACGAGCACACCGTCGGCAACCGACACGCAGGCAGCATACCCACGCCGTTCCGGCAGCTTGCCCGCCGGACGCCACGCCGTTTCGCCCGGCGTAAGCACGAAGATTTCGTCGTAATAAATTTTCTTCCCTCCCTCCCACGGCATTTTCTCCGGAAAATTCGCGCCGCCCGCCGCGATCAATACTCCGCCGTGCGTGCCCGCGAGGATCCCGGCCATACCGGGCGCGAGCGGGTAGGCCGGGCGTCGCGTCCAATCCGACGCGGCGGCGGTGCCGGCCGCCACGGCGAGCAACGGTGCGAGCACGAGACCGCAGGGAGCGAGGAAGCGAAACATGGGCTGGTGGGGAGAGGCCGACATAGCGTATGCAGAGTTTCTCTCCACACCGCGAGGCCGGAGGAACGGAGACGATTTCGCGGCGTTTCGCAGCGCGGACAACGCCCGCAAACTGGTCACATGAAATGCCACGGTTTCCCCGGTTGTCCTCCGCTTCGCGCGGGCCTAGTTTCCGCGCCCAACCTCATGCGTCCCTCCCTCATTCGCTCCCGCCTCCGCCAAAACAAGCCCGCCCGCATCGCCTGCATGTACTATGCGACCACGATGATGCCCGCCCACGCCGCGAAGGCCGGCTTCGACGCCATCTGGCTCGACAGCGAACACAGCACGTGGGAACGACACGAGCTCCAGCGCCTGATCGCGATGCACCATCTCGCCAACATCGATTGCATCGTCCGCACCGGCAGCCGCAACGCCACCGATCTCTATCACCTCCTCGAGGACGGCGCGACCGGTCTCATGATTCCCCTCGTCAACACGGCCGCGGACGCCGCCGCCCTCGCGCAAGCCGTGAAGTTTCCCCCGCTCGGCCAGCGCGGCCTCGACGGTGCCGGTCTCGACAATAATTTCTACCTCGACGGCACCCTCACCTACCCCGCCGCCGCCAACGCCGACACTTTCCTCATCGTCCAGATCGAGACGCAGGAGGCGCTCGCCAATATCGACGCCATCGCCGGCACGCCTGGTATCGACGGCCTCTTCATCGGCCCGGGCGATCTCTCGCTTCGCCTCGGTTGCCCGCTCGACTGGAAAAACCCGAAGATGGTCGCGGCCCAAACGACCGTCGCCGCCGCCGCCGCGAAACACGGCGTCGCTTGGGGCCGCCCATCCGGCACCGCCGAAGACATCACCGAGCTCACCCGCCAAGGCGCCCGCCTCATCGCCCACGGCTCCGACTTCGGCGCCGTCATGCGCATGCTCCCGACCTTCGCCCAAGCCTTCAACGAGCCCGCGACGAGCTGAGCTTCACGCGCACCGCGCCGACTGGCGTCCTCGCCTATCCGCAGCGGTGACTGCCGTCAGTCACCCAAGGGTGGTCGCATCTTTTTGATTTCTACCTCGTCCCAGCACGCACGCAGAAAATAAACCCCATGCCGACCACCCCTCGCCTTAATCGACGCACGTTCCTCGCCCAGTCTTCCCTCGCCACCGCCGGCCTTTGGCTGGGCGGCTGCGCCACTACGACAACGGCGCGATCCATCGCGCGCAAAATTTCCCCGAATGAGAAGATGCGCATCGGCTGCATCGGCATCGGCGGCCAAGGCGGCGGCGTCACCGCCGAACTCGCCAAGTTTGCCGACGTCGAGATCGCGGCGCTGTGCGACGTCGATCCGGCGTATGCGTTGAAGAATTCAAAAAAATATCCCGCCGCCCCGCTCTACAGCGATTACCGCGAAATGCTGGCGAAGGAGAAAAAGCTCCATGCGGTAATGATCGCCACGCCGGACCACTGGCACGCGCCAATCTCGATCGCAGCGATGTCGCTCGGCCTCCACGTCTATTGCGAAAAACCGCTCGCCCACACCATCGAGGAAGCGCGCCTGATGGGTCGCGTCGCCCGCGAGACCGGCGTCGTCACCCAGATGGGCCAGGCCGGCCATGCCAGCGAGGGTCTGCGCCTCACCAAAGAATGGCTCGACGCCGGCGCCATCGGTCCCGTGAGCGAAGTTCACGTGTGGTCCGACCGGCCGGGAAAATTCTGGCGCACCCAAGGCCAACGCCGCCCCACCGATACCCCGCCCGTCGCGAAAGGACTCGATTGGAATCTCTGGCTCGGCCCGGCCGCCGAACGTCCGTATCATCCGGACTATTGTCCGCGCCAGTGGCGCGGCTGGATCGATTTCGGCTGCGGCGCCGTCGGCGACATGGCCGTGCACAATGCCAACCCCGCCTTCTACGCGCTCAATCTCGATGCGCCCGACTGGGTGGACGCCGAGACCTCGCCGACCAGCCCCGATACGTTTCCCGAGTGGAGCATCGTCACCTACCACTTCCCTGCGAAAGGCCGACGCGGACCGATCAAGCTCGTGTGGTATGACGGCGGCAAAATGCCCCCGCGTCCCGCCGAACTCGAAGCCGACCGCCCGCTCGGCGACAACGGCATCTATTTCGTCGGCTCGCAAGGTGTGCTCATGGCCCCCGGCTGGTCCGGCACTCCGCGCCTCGTGCCCGAGAGCAAAATGCAGGCGTTCGCACGCCCTGCGAAAACGATCCCGCGCAGCATCGGCCATCACCGCGAGTGGGTTGACGCCTGCCGCGCCGGTCGCCCCGAGGACGCAAAAGCCGGCTTCTGGTATTCGGCCCCGTTCACCGAGGCCCTCCTCGTCGGTCTGCTCCCGATCTACGCCGGCAAACGCATCACGTGGGACGCCCGCACCCTGCGCGCGACCAACGCCCCCGAACTCGCCCGCTTCATCCGCAAACCCTACCGCCGCGGCTTCGAGTTGCAGCCGCGTGCACCCGCGTAACGAACTTCTCCACCGTATCTCCACCACCGCTCCCACTTCTATGCTCACCTCAATGACCCGCAAATTCCTGTTCCTCGCCGGCCTCGGTGCGCTCTGCAGCGCCGCAGTCGTCTCCGTTTCCGCCGCGCCCAAGAACCAGCCCGACACCAAAGAGTGGCCGGCCCTCATCGCCACCGATTTCTCCGACACGGATACCCAACCCAGCGACTGCGTCTTCGAAAACGGCACGCTCGTCGCCAAGGACCACAACACGATCTGAACCAAAAAATCTTACGCCAACTTCGTCTTCGATTTGGAATTCAAAGTCGCGAAGGAGTCCAACAGCGGCGTCTGCCTCCGCTCGGGCGATATCAAGAACACACTCGCCGCCCTCGAAATCCAAGTCCACGACAGCGCCGACGGCGCGCTCTACGGCATAGTCGGTGCGATCTACAATGCGCAGCCTCCGTCCAAGAAAATGTCGAAGCCCATCAGTGAATGGAATCGCTTCACGATCACCTGCAACGGCAGCCACGTCGCCCTCATCTTCAACGGCGAAGAAGTCTTCGACGCCGACTTGAACAACTGGAAAGAGCCGAAGAAAAATCCCGATGGCACCGCCAACAAGTTCGGCAAAGCCCTCAAGGATTTCAGCCGCTCCGGCCCCATCGGCTTCCAAGGTCTCCACGGCAAAGGCCAAGCTCCTGTCTGGTATCGCAACCTGAAAATCCGCGAGCTCCCGTAAGCCACCCGCGCACGTTTCGCCTCGATAGGGACGGCTCTCCACGGCCGTCCGCTTCCGATGCCTACAGCGCCACCCGCACTGCGTTCGCGAATTCATCGAACGATCCCACCAACGGCGTCGGCGCTTCACCGGTCATCCGCAGTAGTGAACGCTCGTCCTTGAAGCCGCTGCCCGTGACGAGGCACACCGCGTGTTCGTCCGGTGCAATTTCTCCGCGAGCCACGGCCTGCTCGACCCCGGCGAGCGCCACCGCTCCGGCCGGCTCCGAAAAAAATCCCTCCTCGCGCGCGAGCCGTGCCTGCCACGCCCACGCGGCCTCGTCGGCCACGACGTAACCGGTGCCACCAAGTCCGCGGCACGCCGCGATCACGTCGTCACCATCGAGCACACTGCCGACTTGCAGACCGCTAATCGCCGTCGTCGACCGCATCGGCACCGCGTGATTCCGCCCCGCGCGCAGCGCCGAAGCGATCGTGTCGTTGCCCACCGGTTGGACACAATGGACGCAGCCCGCGCCGCCCCATGTCTTCACGCCGCGCGCAATGGCCAACGTCAGCCCACCGCCGCCCGCCGGGCTGAAAATGCTGAAGCGCTCGCCGGCCAGGGTTTCAGCGATTTCGAGGCCCATCGTCTCGACGCCCGCCATCCCTCGCGGTGAAAAACAAAACGCGCTCACCTCGAAACCTGCCCCAATTTCATCCGCGAGCCCGCGCAACCCCGCCATCACCCCGTCGATCACCGCCGGCGACGCCCCGAAATCTTTGATCCGGATCAACTGCGCCCCGTAAGCGCGCATCTGTCTCAGTTTTCCCTCCGGCGCGCCCTCCACGATGGCGAGAAAACACCGAATCCCCGCGCGCGCACAATACGCCGCGAGCGCCGCGCCCGTGTTGCCGCTCGACGTGCCGAGACACGCCACACGTCCGTCGCATTTCAAGTGCGTGACCGCCGCCGCCGCGAATCGGTCCTTGTAGGAGCCCGTCGGGTTGCAGCCCTCCACCTTGAACCAGAGATTTTTCAACCCGAGCGCCGGCCCGATCACCCGCGAGCGCACGAGCGGCGTGCCACCCTCCCCAAGCGTCACCGCATCTGCGATCGGCGGCGCGCCCCACTTGTCCGCATGTTTCCAGAGATTCATTGCGCGCCCTCCCTGGTCGACCACGGCCCGTTCGCCGACGTCACAAAACCCGTTGTCATCGTCGTCGAAACGCTGCCGTGCGCCGGCACCGTGAGCACCGCGCCGTCGCGCAAGAGATCCGGCCAACGCCCGACCGGGGATGTGCTCGGCTGGAGGGTAATGATGTGTCCCTCGCCCCACAGCGGGTATTGCTTCACGCCGCCGCCGCTGTTCCACGACCACGCATACGGAAATTTGTCCAACTCCCACTCCATGCCGAACCCGAGCCCGCGGCCTTCATTCCACAGGCAGCCCCAGCCCGCCTCAAAATCCGTCAACTGCACCGAGTGATCGCGTCCGCTGCCGGCCGGCGAGACGACACTGCAATCGCGCATCCCGCCGCCCTCGCGCTCACGCACCATCGGCCACTTCCCGTAAAAACCCGACTCCAATTGCATTCCGCTCGGATCGTCCGACTTTAACACCCGCACCGTGCGCGCCGGCGTGATCAAGCGTGCCCCGTCCAGCAGCGGCCCGCCCCACGTCGGATGCTGGAGCCACGCCACCGGCAGGGGCTCCGCCCAACGGTTCTCCAATGTCTCGCGCCACTGCATCAACCCACTCTCGCGCCGCAGTGTCAGCTCGCGCCGGTAGACCAACGGCGTGCGCACCGATCGCCCGACCAACGCCACGCGCAGCTCATTTTTCGTCGTCGCAATCTTCGTCACTTCCCACGGCAGGCTGCGCAGCTCACCGTGCGTGCCGATCGGCGCACCAAAATAATCACCCGCGAAAAATCCGTTCGGCAGCGACACATACCAACTGCCGTCCATCACATCGTAGAGATCGCTGCCGCTGCGCATCGGCTGGTCGAGCGGGCGGGTCCGCGCCGGCTGCCCGTAGGGATTCCGCCACATGATATCCACCCCGCTCGCCACCTCCACGTAGCTTACAATCGCCCCACCCATTTCGGGCCAGAGCGCCACGCGACAAAACGCGTTCTCCAACACGAGAAGCTTGCGCGCACCCTCTGTCGTCCAGCGCGCCACTGGTTGTTTGCGTTGGCCAGTCACGCGCGGTTGTGCACCGCGGCGCTTGCTGCGTGAGTTCGGTTTCGCCGTAGTCTTTTTTGCTTTAGCCATGGGTTCCTCCACTTCCAAATTTTCCGTCGATCTTAAGCAGCTCGCGCCCGGATTTCACCCGCGCCGATTCTCCATCCGTGGCGTCGGATTTGATGCCTTCATTTGGCGCGGCACCGCGCCCGGTCCCGTGCTCCTGCTGAACGGCGCCACGCATGGCGATGAATACGAGGGCCCCACCCTGCTCCGCCAATGGGCCGAGCACTGGCGTCCGAAAAATCTCCGCGGCACCGTCGTCATGGTGCCCGTGCTGAACGAGGGCGCGTTCTACGCCGGCCTCCGCTCGAATCCCGCCGACGACGTCAACCTCGCCCGCGCCTTTCCTGGCGACGCCCGCGGCTCGGTCACGCAGCGACTCGCGCACTGGTTCGACACCCAACTCCTCGCGCAGGTCACCCACTACGTCGATCTGCACAGTGCCGGCCGCGCCTACGAACTGCTGCCCTGGACCGGTTTCATCACGCACGAAAAATCTACCAACCGCAGGCAGCGCGCGATGGCCGCCTGCTTCGACGCCTTCTGGTGCTGGGACGGCCCGTTTTTGCCCGGCCGCACGCTCAGCGCGGCCCACGCCCGCAACATCGCCGCCATCTATGTCGAATGCCGCGGCACCGGCGACGTCGACCCGCGCGACCTCCGCAATCTCGACCGCGGTCTGCGCCACCTGCTCACCGCCCTTGCACTCATCCCGGCGAAACGTCCCGCGAAGTTGCGCGCGCAGATCCAACGCACGACCAAAGACGCCGACGAAGCCCATCTCCAAATTCATCACCCCGCGCCGCACGACGGCCTCTTCGTGCCCGCGGCGAAAGTCGGAGCCCACGTCCGCCGCGGCCAAGTCCTCGGCGCCGTGCATGCGCTGGACACCCTCGGCACGACCACCGTCCGCGCCGAGCGCAACGGCCGCATCGTCATGTGGCGCATTCAGCGCTCGGTGCGCAAAGGCGACGCCCTCTGCACGCTCGCGCCGATCTAAGCGACCGGCGACCGAACCCTTTCTTCCGAGTAGCGGAAGCCGTAAGGCTTTCGCCCCCGCGTGCGAAACGCTCACGCGTTCCGCTACGATCACGCACACGCGCCGGCTCATGCGAGCAATCCGCCGTCCACGACCCACGTGACGCCAGTGACGAAACGCGCCGCCGGCGAACACACAAAGGCCACCGTTTCGCCGATATCCGCCGTGCGGCCTCGCCCGAGCGGCGTCTGATTCACGACATCACCGCCCGCGCCTTTCGCGGCAATCGCCGCGTCCGTCTCCGCTGCATTGTCGAGCGCGATGTCGCCCGGTGCGATCGCCACGACGCGGATGCCATCGGCCGCCAGCTCCCTGGCCATCGACTGCGTCACCGAAGTAAGCCCCGCCTTCGTCGCCGCATACACCAGCGCGCCCATCTGCGGACGCACCGCGTTCACCGACGAGATGTGCACGATCACCCCGCCGCCCGCCGCCTTCAGGTGCGGCACGGCCGCCTGGGAGCAGAAGATCACCCCGCCCAGATTCACGCGCACCACGTTTTCAAAATGCTCCGGCGTGATGTCCGCCAGTTTCGCGATCGCCGAGGCTCCGGTGACCGCGGAGTTGTTCACCAGCACATCGAGCCCGCCGAGCGCCGCCGCCGCCGCATCGACAAATCGCCGGCACGCGGCCGGATCGCTCACGTCCACGCGAAACGGAATCACGCGGTCGCCGTAGCGCTCCGCGAGCGCCGCCGCGGCTGAGATAGTGCGTTGCCCGATCGCCACGCGACCGCCTCCGGCCAGCAGCGCTTCCGTGATCGCACGCCCGATATTCGCCGCACCACCGGTCACAATTGACCGCAGTGGCCCCGCCTTCGTCTGTTTAGTTGTCGTCGCCATAGAGGGAATGATGAACTGCCGGTAGGACCGCCCCGCAACCTTTCCTGCTCAGGCCGACGCCGCCACGTAGCGTTCGATCTTCGCCCGGCAATCGTCGGTGAGCGGGTAGCCGAGAAAACTCGCCGACGTGGAAAACAGGCCGCGCACCACCATGTAGTGCTTCAGGCCCGTCAGCCAGCACGCGATCTTCTCGCCGCCGTAGATATCGAAAAGCACGCGTTTTATGTCGGCCTCGACCGCCCTCGCCTCGTCGAGTCGGCCCACGCGAAACAATTCGCCGATCCGCCTGAGTTGCGGCGCGATCGCCACGGCACCGCCGAACAGGAAGCTGTCGTAACCCGCCTCGAGATATTCAAGGCAGCGAAACTCGTCCCCGTTGAACAACCGCAACGAAGGCTTTTCCGCCCGCGCCGCGAGCGCAACGGCCCGTCGCTCCGGCATACCCGAACTGTCTTTCACGAGCTTCACCTGCGGCAGGAGGTAGAGCTCCTTGAGCCGGTCCTGCGGGATCATGATCGGCCGGTGCTTGCCCAGATCGTAGATCCCCACCGGCAGCGGACACTGTGTCACCGCTTCCGCAAACAGCGCCGTGATGCGATCCGGCGTCGCATTTAACAAGGTCGCCGGCGGTGCGATGATTGCGAAATCCACGCCGCACCCCGCCGCGACCATGGCGTTGTCGAGAATGCGCGGCACCGAGTTGTCCGACACCTGCGCCGCAATCTTCAACCGCCCCGCCGCCGCGCGCACCGCCGCCTCCATCAGCCGCGCTCGCTCGCGATCCGGCAGCCACGGCCCTTCGCCACAGGTGCCGGCGACGAACAATCCCTCCACGCCCTCCGCGACGGCGGCCGCCACCATTTTCTCGAGCGACGCCACATCGACCTTCAGCTCGGACGTGAGGGGCGTGGGCACCGCGGACCAAATCGGGACAGCTGACAGGGTTTTCATCGCCGCGGAATCAAGTTCCCATCCCGGCGGGAAACCACACCGTTCCACTGGTAACCCCATATGAGCAGCCAGCCCGGAATCCTCGAAATCCCCAGACGCCTCTCGCTTTCCGGCCAGACGGCGTCCGCCATTCGCAAGGCCATCGGGGAAAACGTGTGGCAGGAATTTCTCCCGAGCGAACGCCGCCTCTGCGATATGTTTCAGGTGAGCCGGCCCACGATCCGCACGGCCCTCCAGCAACTCGCGAAAGACGGCCTGATCGATATCCGCCAGGGACGCCGCAACCGCCTGCTGGCTGCCTCCGCTCTCACCGCCGCGTCGCGCAGCCGTCTCGTGGTGCTCGTCTCGCATCGACCGATTTCCCAGATGACGCTGACCGCCTACCACGGCATCAGTGAAATGCGCGCGCACCTGGCCGAGCAGGGCTTCACCACCGAGTTGCTCGTGTGTCCGGCCCAGAGCGCCACCGCACAGCGACGGAAAATCGAATCGTTCCTGCGCCAAAACCACGTGCTGTGCTGCGTGCTCCTCTCGCTCGGCAAAGAGCTTCAGGAGTGGTTTGCGACGCACTCGATCCCCGCTCTCGTGCTCGGTTCGTGCCACCCCGCGGTAAAGTTGCCGTCGCTCGATGTCGACTACCGCTCGGTCTGTCGCCACGCCGCCGGCGTGCTCCGCGCCAAAGGCCACCGGCGCATCGCCTTCCTCGTGCCGAACTCCGACGCCGCCGGCGATCTCGCCAGTGAAGCCGGCTTTCGCGAAGGCCTTGCCTTGCGGCCCGGCGAGGAACCCATCGAAGCGCTGGTCGTGCGCCACCAAGGCACCGCGCCCCACCTGCGCGTGAAGCTCGACGCGTTGTTCGCCTCCGCCCGGCCGCCGAGCGCGCTCCTCGTCGCCAAGCCGCCGCACACCATCGCCGTGCTCGTCTACTTGCTCCGGCGCGGCCTCCGCGTGCCGGAGACGATCTCCCTCATTGCTCGCGACCACGACCACGTGTGGGAAGATGCCATTTCGCACTATCAATTCGCGGGCGACACCTTCGCCCACCGCCTCTCTCGTCTCATGCTGCAAATGGTCGGCCAAGGCTACCTGCCGCCGGAGCCTAGCCTGATTTTTCCGCGCTATCTGGATGCTGGCACGGTGGCGCAAACCAGGATGTAGAAAGGAGAAATTCGCCGTCCAGGGGATTTCCTGCGCCACGATTGTTCGGCCCTGATCAAGCTGAGGAGCTTGAGCGGCACTGGGCCTGCGCACTTTGGTTCAGCCTCTTGGGAATGAACGAGCCTGATCAAAAGGCAGCCGCCGTGAGACGCGTGAGGCTTCAGATTCAGCCAAGCGGCCACATTGCCGACGCTCGAGCTTGCTCGGCGGCACGGGCTCGTTGGCCCGTTTGCCTCGCAACCCGAGCGACGGCTGGGCCGTTTGCTGGCGGGAGCCCGTCGCGGACGGTGGGATGCTGCGCACCCACCGACCGCTCTCGGCCCCTCTGCGAGACTCACTGCTTGCGACGCTCATCTGCGCCCAAGGGCTCAATGCGGATGCCGTGAACGAGCGCCTTGAAGGACGGCACCGCCGCCTCCGAGCCGAAGTCCGCCGCCACGACGCGGCGTTCACGGTCCGCTGTATACGCGAGGCACGCGCGAATATCGTCCTCCGTGAGTTCCGGATACCCACAACATTACAAGAAGCTCATTTTGGACTTCGTCGCGCGAGCCAGAGGATGGTGACGCCGAGCACGACCAAGCCCAAGGGCATTGGGGGGGCATGCCAAGCGGTGCCGGGCGCCTCCTCGCCTCGTCTGTCAGCGAATACACCAGATGTAGACCAACGCAACGAGACCAGAGGCCAGGATGCAGATGTCGAAATTTCAGCCGAGAACGGCGTTGAGCAGTTTCGCGAGCGCGAACATGGAGATACCTGAGGAAAACACGGTCATCACGGCGAAGGACAGGGCGTTGAGCATGCGGGTCTTTTCGTCGAAGCGCAGCTTGAGGTATTCCGGCACGGAGCGTGCCTTGGAGCCGTAGTAAAACGGCATCATGAAAATGCCGACGAAGACCATCGCGGGAATAGCGCCCACCCAGTAAAAAGGCTCGTAGCGATACCGTATTTGGCTCCAGAGGCGGCCATGCCGATTACTTCCTGCGCTCCCAGATTGGCACCGATGAAGCCGAGCGCGCAGATCCAAGCCGGCAGCGCCCGGCCGGAATCGAAAAAGTCCGAGCTCGTTTTCATGGTCCGTCGGATTGCCCAGCCGATACCGATCACAAAAACGAAATAGACGCCGAGGATCAGGTAGTCGACGAACGCGAGCTGTAAGGTTACAGCACCGCCGCCCGGGGTAGCGTTGCCGAGCATCGCGAGTGGAACCATAGTGAGGATGGGATGAGCGAATTTTCGAGGCTATATTACCGCGCAGTGAACCGATAGATGGTGGAGGTGCGGTAGGTCTGCTTTGGGCGCAGGATTGTGGAAGGAAAGTTGGGATGATTGGGCGAGTCGGGATAGTGCTGTGTTTCCAAACAAAATCCATTGCGGTAGGCGTAGGCGCGGCCGCTTTTGCCAACGTTGGAGCCGTCGAGGAAATTCCCGGAATAGAACTGCAAACCCGGTTCTTGGGTCCAGACCTCCATCACGCGTCCGCTGACGGGCTCAAACACCGTGGCTGCGAGCGCGAGCTTGCCCGTCTGATTTTCGAGCACCCAGTTGTGGTCGTAGCCGCCGCCAAATTTCATTTGCTCGTCCTCAGCGTTCACGCGTTCGCCGATGGCGTGCGGTGAGGTGAAGTCAAAGGGGGTGCCTTTCACCGGCGCGATCCGGCCTACGGGGATGAGGCCAGCGTTGACGGGTGTGATGTGGCCCGCGTTGAAGGTCAGCACATGGCCGAGGATGTCGCCGGCGCCTTCGCCTCGGAGGTTGAAATATGAATGATTCGTGAGGTTGACCGGCGTGGCCAGATCAGTTGTCGCGTGATACTCGATCCGCAGAGAATTGTCGTTATCGAGCCAGTAATGAACAGTGACGTCGAGATTCCCAGGATAGCCTTCGTCGCCGTCCTTGCTGAGGTAGCGCAGCTTCAGGCCGGGAACGTTGCTTTGCAGCATCGGTTCGGCGCTCCACAGCACTTTGTCAAAACCGACGATGCCGCCGTGGAGATGGCAGGGAGTGTCGCCGGGCGAGTTGTTCGTCGCCAACACGAAGGTCTTGCCGTCGAGGGTGAACTTACCCTGTGCAATGCGGTTCCCGTAGCGCCCGACCACGGCGCCGAAGTAAGGGGTCGCCTTCACATACGCTTCGACCGTGTTGTATCCGAGCACGACGTCATCCAATCTCCCATCGCGGTCAGGAACGAAAAGCCGAACGACGATTGCGCCGTAGTTGGTAATGTCGACCCGCGCACCGTTGGCGTTGGCCAGCGAGTAAAGCGTGGCTTCGCGGCCGTCGCGGAGTTTTCCGAACGGTTTAATCATCACCGTGGATGTGCCAGCGCTGAGAGCGCTGGCGGTTCCGAGCACGATGAGACCGAAGAAAGACCGAATGAGGGAATTGCGCATGGGACTGGTTTAGTTAATGGATTTTGGATACTGAAATTTGGGCCGCGCGACACTGCTGAGGCGACTTCGGCGACTGGTCATGCTTTTGATGAAGTCCCATCAGCCGGTCATTCTGCTGGAAGCGAAACTCGACAAGGCCCGGGGTGCCGTTTGACGCTGACCACAAGTGTGTTCCCCGCAGGAACGACGACGGTCGCTCCGCCCCGATCGGCACTCACCTCGATATTCCCGTGGGGCGTCGGAACGGTGGTCATGGCGTGATCGAGATTGCCCAAGTGCGGTGCCGCGGTGAACTCCTTCCAGCCGTCGGCCGTGGGATAAGCGTCATATTGCGGATCGATGACAAACGGCCGGGAGGCCACGTGGGCCGGTGATGGTTTCGTGGTTACGGGTTCAGGAACCGATCCTGCCCCGAGCGAAATCGCCACTGCCGAAGCCGACAGCAGGATGAAGAGTCGTGTTGCACGGATGCTCTTCATTGCGCGACCTTCAGGGTATCACCGACGTCCTCCAACGGGATGAGCTTCATGCGCTCGAGCGGGCTCTCGTTGGGTTGATGGATGCTCAGCATGAGCTGCCCCTCAAAAGTGCGAAAAATCATGCCGTGACCGCCGTCGGCCTTGATGAGCCGCTCCTTTTGTTGGATCCACGGCCCGGTGATTTTGCCGCTCGTCGATTCCGCGATGCCCACCGCATAACGTTCGGCGCCGAAGCTCGACCAAATCATGAGAAGTTTGCCGGTTTTGCTGCGATGGATGAACGGGCCGTCGGTCACGTAGCCGTCGCGTTTGAAGCCGTGTTTCCTTAGATTTTCCACCCAGGGAGCCTCACTGGCTTGGAACAGCCGCCGCGGGGCTCCAACGGGAGCGGAGAGATCGGGCGCGAGTTGGAGCAGATCCATCGTGCCGTCCACGATTTGCTGCCACTCGTGGCAAAACACCATCCACGGCACGTCGTCCTCGACCCAGAGCGTGCCATCAAGAGACAGCCAATCAGCCGGCGTTTGAGCGTGATTGGCGAAGGGTTTGAAGGGGCCGCGGGGCGAATCAGCCACCAAGATTTGGGTGCCGCGTCGAACTTTGGCCGCTTCGTCGGCACCTGGGCCGCCAGGTGGAGGCCGCTGCGCGGTGAAAGTGGTGAAGAGATAATATTTTCCGCGGTAAGCGTGAACTTCCGGCGCCCACACCATGCTCTGCGCCCAGAATTCTTGAGGGATCGAAAAGACGGGCTTGGGTCCGCTCCAATTGAGCAAGTCAGGACTGGAAAACACCTCCACCCCTTTTGCACCCGGACCGCCTTCGCTGGGACGGGCCATCGAACGGTAAAGATAGTAGGTGCGGCTCGGCTCATCGGCCAAGATGAATGGATCGCGGATCCGCAGATTATCGGTTTTCGTCGTGTCCGACGCCAGCCCGTAGGCTGCGGTCGCCTGAGCCACGGTCATCTTGCCCGCGATGACCAGAGCGGATCCGGCGGTGCCATTGATGTCATACCCCGGATCGGGATACACCTGCGACCGGGCGGCCCAGGCGTCCCACCGAGCGACAAGCTTCTTGAGGTCGTCAGTGCGGGACGCGGCGAGGTCGTGGAGTTCGGTCCGGTCGGAGGAGAGATCATAGAGTTCCCATTCACCGCGACCCGATCGGTCGTAGCTATCTTTCGGCGAGAAGACCGCCTTGAGGTCGCCCAAGCGCACGGCCTTGTATCCGTATTGTTCCCAAAAGAACGCGCGTGGCGCGACGCGGGCGGCTGGAGCGGCGGCAAACCGCGGCACGAGACTGACTCCGGCGGTCGGCGTGATCTTGCGCCCCGCGACGGTCGTCGGATAGGTCGCACGGCTCACATCGACGAACGTGGACATGATGTCGGTGAGGTAACCCGGGGTGCTGTCCATCGCTCCGGGGGCGGTCCTCAGGCCCTTCGGCCAGTGCATCACGAGCGGCGTAGAGATGCCGCCTTCATGCAGGAATGACTTGAACTTGCGGAATGGTGTATTCGAGAGATTAGCCCAGCCGGTGCCGTAGGAGACGTTGTTGGTCGCGGCGGGATCGTTGATCCGCTTTTGCGGCTGGCCGCCGAGGTCGGTATAGGGCTCGGCACAGGCGCCGTTGTCGGAGAGAAAGACCAAGAGCGTGTTGTCGAGCTGACCGCGTTCGCGCAAGGTGTCGACGAGCCGGCCAATGTTCCAATCCATGCGGTGGACCTGGGCGGCATATACGGCCATCCGATAGTCTAGGTCGGTCTTTTGCTCCTCCGTCAGCGCCTCCCAAGCGCGGGCGTGCTCGTCGCGCTCTGATTGCGACCAGTCGGGACTCAGGATGCCGAGGGCGAGTTGCTTCTCGTGGCGCGCGGCCCGAGCCTTGTCCCAGCCATCCCGATATTTGCCGACGAACTTCGCGATATCCTCCGGCCGCGCCTGCAAAGGCCAATGGGGAGCCGTGAAAGCGAGATAGAGGAAAAACGGGGCGGGGTCTTTCTGCTCAACCACCGTTTTGATGGCGAAGTCGGTAAAGGCGTCGGTCGAATAATAGTTTGGATCCGTCGGCGCCGGGACGGACTCGTTGTCCAGGAAAAGTCCCCGCGGCCGGAAGTAGCTGTCACCGCCCGTGACGAGGCCGTAAAAACGTTCAAATCCCCGTTGGAGCGGCCAATAATCACGCTGACTCGATCCGAGATGCCATTTTCCGGCCATATAGGTGTGATACCCGGCCGGGCGAAGAACCTCCGGGATGGTAACAGCACGGTCGTTCAAGTAGCCGAGATAGCCGGGAGGTTTTTCTGCCGAGGCAGGACGCTTCGATTCATTCGAGAGACGGCCGACTCCGGCCTGATGGGGATGCAGACCGGTCAACAACGCGGCCCGCGTAGGTGAGCAACGGGCAGAATTGTAGAATTGCGTGAAGCGCAACCCGCCCGCGGCGAGGGCATCGATGTTGGGCGTCGGAATCTCGGAGCCGAAGCAACCGATGTCGGAATAACCCAGGTCATCGGCCAAGATGAGCACGATGTTGGGTTTCGCGGCCGGGAGAGGTTTCTCAGTCTCGGCTCCGCTAAGGGAGACGTAGGATGTAAACAGCGGGAGCAGAAGCAGGAATCGGAATGGTTTCATAGATCGAATTCTTCGTCGGCACCGAACGGTCGGCGCCTCAGTTCGTTTCACCCCAAATTTTCGGGGCCTTGAAATTGGGTGATGCAGGACTGGTCTTCGGCGGCACGGCCTCGCGGGCCCAAGCGTCGTAGCGGGCCCGAAGCTCGCTGACTTTCGACGGATTCTTGGCGGCCAGGTTGGACTTCTCGTAGGGGTCCTGCGCGAGGTTGAACAGCTCGACGGAGTCAACCGCCAGCGGCTGCTTTTTCTTGGCCTTTCTCCGCTCTTCAAGCGCGGCGGCGTCCTCCCCCTCGTCGGAAGCGGTTCGGTTGCCGTTGAGCACCAGCTTCCAATCACCCATGCGGATCGCTCCGCTCGTCGGCGACGTGTTGAGCAGAATTGCGTCATGTGGAGATGCCTTCCCTTCGGCGATGGCGGGCCAGGCGTCGCGGCCGTCGAGCGGTAACTTTTGGTCGAGCTGCCCGCCGGCGAGTGTCAGCAGCGTGGGATACCAGTCGACCATGTGCAACGGCGCCTCCACCACCGAGCCGGCTTTGATGTGTCCCTCCCAAGTAGCCGACGCGCACACCCGCACACCGCCTTCGTAGAGCGTGCCCTTGCCGGCCCGCAATGGGCCGTTGCTCGAAACACGGCCGGGACCCGGGCCGCCATTGTCGCTGGAAAAAATGATCAGCGTGTTGCCGCGCCGTCCCGTGGCGTCGATCGCAGCGATGATTTTTCCGATGGCCTCGTCCTCAGCGGCCACCATGGCGGCATAGGTGCGTCGCGGCTCCGGAAGTTGGGCGTAAGGCTCCTTGTATTTGTCCGGAACTTGGAGCGGCGTGTGCACCGCGTTGAACGGCACATAAAGAAACAGCGGCCGGTCCGCCGGTTGAGCGTGGATCAGCCGCGCCGCCTCTCGCGCGAGCAGGAAGGTGCTGTAGCCCTCGTCACGGCATGCTTTGCCGTCCCGGTGCCAGTCAAAACCCTCATCGCGCATGTGGGTGAAGTAATCGATCGCACCGTTGTAGTGACCATATTGGTGGTCGAAGCCGCGGCTCATCGGCAGATACGCCGGCTGGAAATGCCCGAGATGCCACTTGCCGCAGATTGCCGTGGTGTAACCGGCTTCTTTGAGGGCCTGTGGCAGGGTGCGCTCCTCCAAGGGCAGACCATATTGGGCCCAAGGCCGGACCACGCCGACCTGCAAGCCGTGCCGCATAGGATACCGCCCGGTCAACAGGGCGGCACGCGTCGGCGAGCACACCGGTTGCACATAGAATTGCTCCAGCCGCGCACCGGCGGCCGCAAGGCGGTCGAGGTTGGGCGTTTTGACCTCCTGGCCGTGCCAACCAACATCGGCCCACCCGTGATCGTCCGAGAGAATAAAGACGATGTTTGGCCTTGGTGGTGCGCCGGCGGCGAGGACGGTCGCGGTGGCGCAGACCGCCAACGTTGACATGAGGATCACGAATCCTCGTCGGCGAGCCGTGCCTTTCTTAATCGGAATTGTTTTCGTCGAGGAGCAGTTTGGGTGAATTGCCGTATTCATCAGGGAAGCGGGGTTGACTCGGGAAAGTTGAACGCATCGGGGGAGGGACGATGCTGGGACCGACGACTCTACTCCGAGCTGGTGCCGTCGCCTAGATACATAAACATGGGTATGAGGCTACGAATCAGGGGACAAGCGACCAAGCGCGACCGTGCGATCGCAGGCCGGCACGACCAAAAGCCGGACGAAAGCCCTGGTCATGACGGTGAGGGTGAAGTCGCGCGGCGCTCAACCGGCAAGGTGCAGTGGGCAAAAGGGTGTCCATCACTTGATCACGTATGAGGCGGTGATCGTGTCGTGGTTGGCTACGATCCACTCCCGCATGAACTGCCGGTGCCGCGCGAGCACCTCGGCGTAGGCCGGATCGACAGCAACGATGATTCTGCCGAACGGGCATGGCCGCCCAGAATGCAAATCGACGCGAAGAAAGGTTCCTCGCTGTTTTCAGTGGGTAACAGGGAGGTCGAGCTTACCGGCGGTGAAGTAGAGCATGGTGATGAGATTGTCGGTGGAGCGGAAGCCGCGGGC
>Ga0209829_10000643_pt1 | contig 30797 bp, 26 predicted proteins | sample C_140205_EF_Meta_FD_187311 | JGI IMG/M metagenome (GOLD analysis project Ga0209829, IMG submission 187311) | Freshwater microbial communities from Lake Croche, Canada to study carbon cycling - C_140205_EF_MetaG (SPAdes) (version 2) | ecosystem: Environmental > Aquatic > Freshwater > Lake... | reverse complement strand
GTCGGTCGAGGTGTCGGCCGCCCACCCGTCGCGATACCGGGTCGTCAAATCCCCTCGCCGCAGCACTTCGTCCCGCGGGGCCGAGCAATCGCACGTGGACCCCCGCGTGTCTGCCCTGGACTCCCGAATCGGCGAACGGAAGGTGCGCGGGCCGGTGCGCATCGGCACCGCCGAGGCGTTGGCCGTGCACCGGATTACCGAAGCCGGCGGGGAAGGCGCCGATCGGTACCACTTCGTCATCACCTTCCGGGTGACCACGCCGGGCCACGCGCCCTACGACGTCATCCGGATGTATCGCAACATGAAAACGATCCGCCCGTATGAGGGCGAGAGATGGGAAGTGCAGGTATCGGAAGACGATCCCCTTGAGCTTGCGGTCTTCTTCGAACGGCCAGTCCCAGCATGAGCATCGCACGCCGCGCGGGCATCTCCCGTCCTACGTCATGGACGTCTGGCTGGCCGCCGCCGAGCGTCAGCGCACCAAACTTGAATCCGCCACTTTCCCGATACAAACGTTCAGTGCATTCGCCAAGACTGACCCATATCGGGATGGCACCGCGAGCACGAAAGGCCTGCTAAAGGCATATCCGCAAGGACCCACCCAAACCCTGACATACCGCCGAATATGTCAGAAGGTTAGGGGTTCGAATCCCTTCGGGCGCACTCACTACCAGCGGAAATGCGTCTCGGCGACGGCTGGAATTGGCCGGAATCCGCTACTTTCCCACTTCTCAGACGCAACGCCCCGGCGCTCGCCGAAACGCGGCCGAACCGAGGACCCCGCATCGAAACGACCAGCCAGATTTCGGGGACAATATCCGACAAATGGCTATAGTCAGATATTGTGGACTCGGCAATGTTCGTAAACGACACGTCTGGCTCACTGGTGGATGTGACCGCACCGGACGGCAGTCCGGGCAAGGCGTTTGTACCGGCACCCCTTCCCGACGATATGCCGGCACTCAGCGCGTCGACAATCCTCGCAGTGGCAGAAGCACGGGCAGCACTTGCCGCGCTGGACAGCACGTCCGCCCATCTCCTCGACCCGACTTTGCTCCGGGCCCCGACGCTACGCCGTGAGGCGCAGGCCACCTCTGCGCTGGAGGGTACCTACGCCCCCCTCAGGCAGGTGCTGACTGCTGACGCAGATGAACCCGCGACGTTGGATCTCGTTGAAATCCTGAATTACGAGCGAATGGCCAACTACGGGTTCGGATGGGTCGGAGACGGCCGTCCGATTACCACGGCTTTCCTGGAGGATCTCCACGGGATATTGATGCGGGGCACACCACTGGCCGGCGGTTCGGGACGGCTGCGAGACACCCAGGTGGTCATAGGCAAGCGGGCCGGCGGAGCGGCGCACAGCAACCCTTTGGCTGCGGCGCGTTTCGTTCCCTCCCCTCCCGGCGATCATCTGAAAGCAGGACTCGATGGGCTCGTCGGGTGGATGCGGCAGGACCACCGTGCCCGAGTCGATCCAGTCGTGGCCACTGCAATGTCGCACTATCAGCTAGAGACCTTGCACCCGTTCATCGACGGGAACGGGCGGCTAGGGCGGCTATTAATCGTGTTGCACCTACAAGCCGTCGGGGTGCTCACCGAGCCCACGCTGACGGTTTCTTCATGGTTTGAGGCACGGCGCACCGATTACTACGACCACCTTCTCGCGGTGAGCACCCAAGGAGACTGGGATCCGTTTATCGGGTTCTTCGCTGCCGGACTGCGAGCCTCTGCCGAGTCGACCCGCACGCAGATGCGGGCCTTGGTCGGGGTACAAGCTGAGATGGCCGACGTCATTGGTGGCTCCAACCTGCGCTCGGCGAACGCACGTGCCCTGGTTGATCTGGCCGTCGCGAATCCATCGTTCACCGTGCGTCAGGTCGAAGCGCGGCTGGGTATCTCCTACGGGCGTGCGAACGCCTTGATCAGCCAGCTCATGGAGCTCGGAATTCTGGATGTCGTCGACGAAAAGGCTTACAAGAGGATATTTTTCGCGCCCCGCGTCATCGACGTACTCACAGGGGAGAGTGGCAAATGAGCCCCAGTAATCAGGAGGGTCGGCACTTGTCGAGAATGCATTTGCTGGGGTCCGTCTGTAACCGGGAGCATCCTTCGATCGGAGGAGGCCGAATCATCAGCGCAATCGATGAACTGCTCGATGCCGTGCGGTCGTCTGTCCGGGCAAAGTTGCTGTCATGAAGCCGGGATCGACCCGGTAACTGACAGCGGAGAACACCATGAAGCGTTTCGCAATCTCGAGCATGCTGGCCGGTGGCCCGTTCGCGGGGGTGCTGGGAGCGTCGGGCATCGCCCACGCCGACCTCAGCGATGTCATTTGGAACGACAACCAGCAGCAGCGCGCCTACGTCCCGCACGTGGACAACAGTGTCAAGAGCGGCCCTGTGATTGTGCGCCGCTGATCACCAGATCCACTGCGAAGCCCGAGACCTCACGGTCTCGGGTTTCGTGCGTTGAGCCCCAGGACGCTAGTCGGTCAGTGACGACCTGGCTTAGGGGGCGCAGCTCCGCAACGTCGCCCGCCGGCGAGGCCGGCCGACAAGGCCGGTATTAAGGAGATGCCGACGGTCGTTTATGTCAGAAGGTTAGGGGTTCGAATCCCTTCGGGTGCATCATTCACCAGCAAAAATGCCTCTAAGTCCGCGACGGAAACCCCCAAAATCCGCTCCCCTCAGCGCGCGCTTTCCACTCCCTCGGAGAGACGCTCCAGGGCTGGCTACGCGTTTGCCTTTCGAGCTATGTGGGCGTCGGTGCTGCCCCAGCGTCGCCGCGTCTTTTCCGCGGTGGGAATTTGCACTCCGCGAGCGTCAAAGACTTGGCCCGCTGCGGTGACGTACGTGATGAGGTTCTCGGCCCATTCGGTGGAGCGATACCTACTGGCTTGTGTGTGGATCAGCCAGCGGCAGCGGTGGGGGCCACGTCGGAACCGGCGCCCTTAATCGTGGACTTCGCCCGGCTCTCCGCTTTCACCTTTTTGCCGCCGCGGGTGAAGCCGGTGGCAGAGACCGTCGCTGAGAGCAGCATGTTCTCGCCGGCGACGAAGGGGTGGAATCCGACGCCGGCACCGCCGCGGCCTTTCACTGGAATGTCGTTGCAGGCGGTCACCTTCCAACCTTTCTCCGATAGCGACAGGATTGCCTCGGCGCCAACTCCGGCGATCGGCAGTGCGGCGATCACCTCGTCGCCGTCCTCGGCCAGGCGAATCCCGGCGACCCCGTTGCCGGCTGCTCCCTGCGGGTTGATCACAGACGGGTCGATACGCAGCAGCCTGCCCCGGCGGGTGACCAGCACCATGTGCGCACCCTCTGGCAGAACTCCCGAGCACAGCAGTCCGGTGATATCGGGGGCCACCGGCACGTGGCGCACCTTGGTGGGCAGTCCCGCGCCGGTGGTGAATTTGATGCGCCCGTCTGTCCAGACTGCCCAGCCGAGTCCGTCGGCGAGCACGTCGCCGTGGCTGTCGGAGAGGAACCCCTGATGGTCCAGCCGCCACGCGGCGTTGGGCTTGCGGGGACCGTCTTTGTCGATGCTCGCCGCCACCGGGGTCGCGTCGAAGTCCAGCACGGTGCGCCGATCGAATTCTGCGGATTTGAACAGCTTGGCCGTCTCCACCAGTTCGGCGTCGATCAGAACCTTGCGCGCATCCGGGGAGGCGAGCAGCTCGGTCAGCTGGGCGTGCTCGGCGTCGAGCTTGTCGGCTTCAGTTCGCAACTCGAGGACGTCGAGCTTGGTCAGCCGCCGCAGCTGTAGCGCCAGGACGTAGTCGGCTTGCACGTCGTCGATGCCGAAGCGGGCGCATAGACCGGCGCGGGCCTCATCGACGGTGTCCGAGCCGCGGATCAATGCGACGGCGGCGTCGATGTCAATGTGCACCAGCAGCAGACCCGACACCAGATGCCGTCGGGCGGTGACCTTTTCCAGCCGGTGCTCGCTGCGGCGGACCACCGCCGAGTCACGCAGCGACAGGAACGATCCGATCAGCTCTCGCACCGACCACCACCGCGGGATCCGGTCGGCGTCGAGAGCGACCAGGCTGGCCGCGAACGTCGACTCCAGCGGTGTCAGCGCCAGCAGCGAGGTGATCAGCTGCGCGGGATCGTGTCCACGTTTGGCGGCGACCACGATGCGCAGCCCGTTGCGGCGGTCGGTGAGGTCGGACATGTCGGCCACGCCGGGAAGGTCGCCACCGTCGATGAGGGATCGGATCCGTTCCTGCACAGTCGAACTCGCCACTCCCGGTGGCAGTTCGGTGATGACGACGTTGCGTCCTTCCACGGTGAGGGTCCCCCGTACGGTGAATGATCCCCGCCCGGTGGTGACGTAGTCGCGCAGCCCAGCCGAGCCGACTACCGATCCTCCGCAACCCCAGTCGGGTCCGGGAAGAAGTTCCATCAGTTTGTCGTCGGAGAGGTTTGGCTTCTTCAGCAGCGCACGGCAGGCGGCCATCACCTGACGCGGATTGTGGGCGGGAACCTTGGTGGCCCAGCCCTCGGCGATGCCGAGGGCGCCGTTGACGAGCAGCACCGGGAAGCGGGCCGGCAGTACGACCGGCTCGATCCATTCGCCGTCGAAGGTCTCCGTCATCGGCACGGCATGGTCGCCCAACTCCTCGGTCAACGCCGCGCCGGCCGGCGACAGCCGCATCTCGGTGTAGCGATCCGCCGCAGGGATATCGCCCTGGATCCGGGGGAAGGCCCCCTGGCCGTCGATGATCTTGACCCGCTGAAAGTCTGCGGCCAGCAGCGCCGCGGCGCCGTACATGGCGGTGCCGCCGTGCGGGTGAAGGTTTCCGGTGACGGCGGAACAGACCTTCGAGGATTTCTGGGGCTTGTTGCCGGGCAACAGATTTGAGGAATACATCTGGTAGAGCAAACGACGCTGCCCGGGCTTGAGCCCGTCGTAGGCCGACGGAATTGCCCGGTCGGACACTGAATACAGAGCGAACAGCAGCTGGTAGCGGTTCCAGTAGTCCTCAGCGGTGAGGTCATGGACCAGTTCGGGGTTCTGCTCGATGGAGGTCACAGCGGTCTCCTAGTTGAGGTCGAGTGTGGTGATGTCGATGCGCGCAGCGGCCGCGGCCATCCAGTCGCGACGGCCCTCCGGCGGTCCGCCGAACAGGGTGTGGTGCAGATCGAGTGCCTTGTCGTCCGGGCTGATGCGATAGACGGTGCGCTGTGTCGGGTCGAGCACCGTGTGCCAGAAGTCGTCGGCGTTCATCTCGCCGAGGCCCTTGTTGCGCTGTACCTCGACTTTGCGTCGGGATGCCGCACGCATCTTGGTCACGGCCTCGTCGCGCTCGGCCTCGTCTTGGCAGTAGATCCGGGTGTTCCCGTCGTAGACGACGAAAAGCGGCGGCAGCGTCACATAGACCATTCCCGCCGCGACGAGGGGCCGGTAGAAGTCCAGGAACATCGAGATGAGGCTGGAGTTGATATTGGCGCCGTCGGGATCGGCGTCGGAGGCGAACAGGATCCGGTCGTAGCGGCACTTCTCCGGATCGCAGTGGTCACGCACCCCACAGCCCAGGATCCGTTCTATCGAGTCGAACTCCTCCTTGGTCCGGGCCTTGGCGGCGGTCCAGCCGAATGTGTTGGGCGGCTTGCCCTTCAGCGGGAACGCCGCCTGGAATGTGGCGTCGCGGGCGGCCTTGACGGTACCCAGAGCCGAATCGCCTTCACAGATGAACAGCTCAGCGCCGCTGCCGCGTCCGCTCTCCCTGCTGGGGAGCAGCTTGGGCGGCAGGGACAGGTTGGTGCCCATGCCTTTGGCTTTGGAGGCCGCCCGGGACCTCTCCTTTGCGCCCTCTGCGCTGCGCCGGGCACGAGCCGATTCCAGTGCCAGCTTCGCCCACGTGCCGACGGCTGCAGCATTGGCGGGGTTGGCCGCCCACACGGTGACCGCGCGAGCCACCTCCGGTGTCATCGCCAGGTTCAGCGAGCGTGATGACACTGACGTCTTGGCTTGGGAGTCCCACGACACATCTGGTGCCCGGCTGTCGACGGCCAGAGCGGTGACCGCCGCGAAGTCCTGCGCCTCAGGTCCGTTCTCGCCCCTGGCGAGGCCAAGATCGCGCATGCGGCCAGCGCGTTCGGCAAGAGCCTCCGAGAGTCCTTTGACCGCTGCGGACAGATGCGAGCCGCCGTTGGCGGTGCGCACCGTGTTGCAGAACGCGGCCACTGTGGCCGGCTCCGCGGGTCCTGCTGCCACCGACCAGCGCATCGGGGTCGGTCCCCGGCCGGTGGTGTAGGAGCCTGATCCCTCGACCAGCAGGTGCAGTTCCGGCTGCGGTGTCCCGGCGGCCGCGCACATCAGATCGAGCACGGAGTCGGTTCCCCACGGCCCATGAAAGGGCGCCGCCAGCATCTCCGGCACCTCGGTCCGAGTCCAGCCCTCGTCGATCACCTGCAGATGCACACCGGGGCACATTCGGGCGGCGGCGTGGGCACGCAGCAGCACCTCGGTGATGTCGATCGAGCAGTCCGGGGCCACCTGCGGGTCGAACAGGATGCGTACTTCAGTGCCCCGCGCGTTGGGTGACCTGTTGGCTACCCCGCGCAGCTTTTGGGTGTCATCGCGGACGAACTCGGCGTCCGGGTCGAAGTCCTTGCCGACGAAGGTTCCGGGATAGCCCCTCCCGAAGCGCTGCGTGTAGGTCTTCCCGTCGCGCCGCACTGTCACATCGGTCCGAGCGGAGATGAACACCGCTGCGGCCGCGCCGATTCCGTTGAGCCCTGCCCCGACGTTGTCTGCGTCGGCGTGGACCGAGAACTTACCGCCGGCCCGGGCGGTGCCGAGTGTCTTGACGATGCCGTTCTTGCCGGTGACGCGATCGGAATCCACCGGCAGTCCGCGCCCGTCGTCTGCCACCGTCACCGAACCGTCGGCGTGCAGGGTGATCGTTACGGTAGATCCGCCGTGGCTGGGGTCGGCGACCTCCTCGACAGCGTTGTCGACCAACTCGCGCAGGGCCGTGAGAAGAACGTCCTGGCCCAGGTTCACCGCAGGTCGAAGCCGAGTGTGCTGGACGTCATCCAGTTCAGTGATGTCAGCCGCGGTGTAGCTCAAAGTTGGTCCTTCGTCGTCAGTGATGGCTTGCTCTGAAACTCTGTCCCGTCGGGGTGACAGGTTCGCCGATTCTGGCGGTCCGACACGCCGAAAGTGCGGAACACGACACCGCGGCCGCGTCAGCTTGATCGCCCGCTTGCCCGGAGTGTGGTCCCGCGGGCGGCTCGGGGGGCGCGGTGTGACCCCGCGCACGTGGTGTTCTTACAGCGGTAGAAGGGAGTGTGCCACCTGTTCGTCACCGCTGTGATTGGCACGGTGGCGGCCCTGGATGACACTGGTACTCGGGTGCGGGCGTGGGTTCGGCCGATGCCGGCGAGGCGCAGGGCTCATGATGAAAAAGATGCCGACGCGCCACGAAGCCCACCGGCGGAAGTCATGGCCCGGGATCGAATGGTGATCGGTCTCGGCTGCAGCCGGTGCCCTCGGGCGGCAGCACGCCGGAGAACAGGTAGTCACGTTTAACCCGCTCGGTGCAGGTGCTGGCCACGTACATGCTGGTGGCCCCGACGCCTTCGGTGACCACCACGCCGGCCCGGAACAACTCGCCGGCGCCTTCGTAGGCGCCCTCCAGCGGAGTTTCGGGGTCGTTTCTGTTGTTGAGGACGAGAATCGGCGCTGAGGTGGGCCGGTTCCAGGGGCCGGTGTAGCGGTCGGCGTCGTGGCCCTGCCAGAACGCGCATTCAATCACGTCGAACACTGAGATGCGGCCGAAGTCCGGCGCTGCCACGTCGGCTATCACCGCGGCGGCGCTGTAGACGGCGGGATCGGTCGGCACCGTGCTGTCGCTGCACTGAATCGCCGAATAGGCTTCCTCGCGATTGTTCAGGTACGGATCAGCGCCTGCGGCGTTGGCATCAGCGGGGGGCGGGCTGTCGCCGACAAGGGCTTCCAGCAGTTCCGGGGCTGCAGTGCCGGTGGCCGCCTGTTGCAGCAACTCGGCCAGTTGCGGGTGGTTGGCTGGGTTGAACAGCACCCCGTCGACGATCTCCGGATAGGTCCACGAGTGGCCATCGACCATGATCGGGCTCTCGCGGGATTGTTCGACCAGTGCCGCCCACTTGGCGGTGGGGTCGCCTGCAGAGAACGCGCAGCGCGCGCCGGCGGCCGAACAGTCTCGAAGGAACTCCTCGAACGCTGCCGCCAGTGCGGGCGGGACGTCCTGGCGGGTGTTCAGTGGGACGGTGCTGCCTTGCCAGCCATGACCCTCGACGTTGCCTTGGAAGTCCAGGGACCCGTCCAACACCATTGCGCGCACACGACCCGGGTAGAGGTTGGCGTAGATCGCGCCCAACTGAGTGCCATACGAGATGCCGTGATAGGTCAAGGCCGAATCGCCGAGGGCGCGACGCAGCAACTCCATGTCGCGCGCGCTGTTGGCAGACGAGACGTGGTCCAGGATCGGGCCGGCATGAGCCTTGCAGCGGTCGGCGAACTCCATGGCCCAGGCTAAGAGGTCCTGCTCACCGCGCGCGTCCGTGGGCAGCCTCGGACTCGGCACCAGGAACTGCCACTGCTCAAGCTCGCTGGAAAAACAGCGCACCCCGGCACTGCGCGACACACCCCGCTGATCCCAGGAGACGAGATCGAAGCGCGACCGCAGTTCGTCGGAGAACAACCACGGCCACCTCGCTCTCTCCCGGAGCCTCTCAACGCCAGATTGACCCGGGCCGCCGAAGTTGACGAATAGCGTGCCGATCCGGCTGTCCGGATCGGCTGCGGGCAGTTTTATCACCGCGAGATCGATCTGCTCATCCTGGGGACGGTTGTAGTCCAGCGGGACTTGCGCTGTGCCACAAAGGAATCCGTCTCCGCAGTCAGCCCAGTCCACCGTCGGGGTGTCGGCCGCTTCGGCCAGCTGATCGATGTAGGAATCCACTGAGCCGATATCGGCGACAACCGGCGAAGCCGCACCGACTGAGCCGACGCCGATCACGACCGCCCATGCCACGATGATCACGTGACGACACCACGAGCCTATCCGGATCGACGAAACCAACACTGCTCCATCAAAGCCGGTTCGGGTGCCTCGCGCAACGCACTGGAGTCATAAACCGCAACCCACAGCCTCTAACCTCAGGATCATTAGCGGCGCGTCTGTATTGCTTCGGGTGATCAGGTTGCCGGCGTGAAGGTGGCACTCATGGATTCGATGATGCGCAGCACCTGGTTACCGCTCATGGTGACCGTATCGACGTCGATGCTTGCTACGCGGGGGATCATGGCCTCGAGTATGCAGCGCATCTCCAGCCGGGCGAGGTTCATCCCCACGCAGCTGTGAATCCCGAAGCCGAATCCGAGTTGGTCGGACGGTTTGCGGGTGATGTCGAATTGTTCGGGGTCGGTCCATTTGCGCTCATCGCGGTTTGCCGACCCGAACAACATCAGCACCCGGGATCCCCGGGGCAGAGTGACCTCGTCGATTCGATGGTCCGCGGTGGAGACCCGGCTGAAACCGCGCACGGGTGATTCGACCCGCAGGGCTTCGTTGATGGCATGCGGGATGAGTGTGGGATCGGCCCTGAGCAGATCCCACTGGTCGGGGTTGTCGGCCAGGAGACGCAGCAGGTGGCTGATCGCGCCGATGGTGGTGTCCAGGCTCGGGTTCATGTAGTCGAGGAGCAAGCTCGGGCTTTGCATCTCAGTGATGTCGCCCCGGGCGGCGGCGTCGAACACTCCCGCCGCCCAACCGTGTGGGTCGCATCGCTCGGCGAGATCGGGGGCAAACACGAATTCCAGTGCCTGGCCCATGTCTTCGACAGCTGCCCGGGTCCGGGGGCTGTCGGGGCCGAACGATTCGAAGGACGCCGTGCCCCAGCGGAGCATGTTCTCCTGCCCGACTGCAGGCAGGCCGACCAATGACCGCACCACCGTCAGGGGCAGAACATGCGCGAATTCGGCCACACCGTCGAAGGATTCGCGACCGAGCACGCCCTCGACCAAAGCAACCGCCTGGTCGGTCATCAGTGACTCCAGTGCCCGCATCGCCCCCGGCCGCAGTGGCGGGGCGATGACCTTGCGGAACGTCTCGTGCTGCGGTGGGTCGGAGATCAGGCAGCTCGCCAACAGTCCGGCAGCCTGGTTGGCGGTCTCGTTGACAGCGGGTCCGGAGGCGGAGGAAAACAGCTCGTGATCCCTCAAAGCAGCGCGCACATCGGCGTAGCGGCCCATCGCCCACACCCCGGTGGCCGGCAACCACACCACCGGACCGGCGTCGCGGATCGCGCGGTAGGCGTCATAGGGGTCCGCGTTGATCGCGGCGTCATAGAGGTCGACATCGCACACCGGCACGTCGCCCACGGGCACCGCTGAGAGCATCGGAAGTCCTTCCGCCCTGAAGTTATCGCGATTTGACAGAGTGGCCATCGAATTTATATGTAGGCTACTACTATTGAAACATCCCGTTCCGGGAAGGGCCTGTGGTGAGTGCTTCCGACCTGACCCGCCTTCTTGCGTATCTGCTGATCTCTCTCGTCGCCCTCGCGACGGCCATCGGCCCGATGCGCGCGGATTTCAACGCGACCCACGCCACAAATCCGCTCTGGACGCCGCACGCGCGCTTTCATGTGGTGTGGCAGGTGCTGTCACAGACCGGTGTGTCGATCCTCATCCTCTATCTTCTCTGGGGAGCGAACTTCCCCGGGCATGCGTGGATCGCCGCAATCATGAACTTCAACTGGGGCCTTACCTTCTACCTGACCCTGTTCAACATGAAGCGCTTTGCGGGCGCACTGTCCGATGTGAACGGCATACCGCCATTCAAGTTCAACATCGGCGGCCAGATCCGAACGATCGACACCAACCTGTTCTTAGGCACGATCCTGATGGTTGTGAACCTGATTGCCGTGGCCTTGCTCGCCCTATGAAGCCCATCAGCCCGAAAGCGCCGAAATGCTAATGCTTTATCTCTTTCCCGACACCATCGCCGTCGGGTGCGAAGTGGCCGGCCGCTGATGGATCTGGGTATCGCCGGGCGCCGTGCCCTTGTGTGTGGGTCGACTCGCGGATTGGGTCTGGCTTGCGCGGAGTCGCTGGCCCGCGAGGGCGTCGACATCGTGATTAACGGGCGCGCAGGCGCCGCGGAGGTCGCCGCGGAATTGGCTGCCGAGTTCGACGTTTCCGTCCTGGGCGTCGATGCGGACCTCAACACCGAGGCGGGTCGCAGCGCGTTGCTTGCCGCCTGCCCGGAACCGGACATTCTCGTCACCAACAACGCGGGTCCGCCGCCGTCGGTGTTTGCCGAAACCACGCCGGAGGCGTGGCAGGCGGCGTTGACGGCCAACCTGCTGGCGCCATTGCAGATGATCCAGGCTGTTCTGCCCGGGATGCGTGAGCGCCGCTTCGGGCGGATCGTGAACATCACCTCGGCCATGGTGACCACTCCGCTTGTTCTGATGACTCCGTCGGTAGCGGCCCGTGCCGGGCTCACCGGTGTCACCAAGGCGATCGCCGGTGATTGCGCTGCCGATAACGTGACCGTCAATAACCTTCTGCCAGAACGGATTGACACCGGGCGGCAGAGGCAAATGGCCGACTTCGCAGTTGCCACCAAAGGCATCACGCTCGACGAGGCGTATGCGGAGATGGCCGCCACCATCGCCGCCAAACGGCTCGGACGGCCCGAAGAAGTCGGCGATGCCTGCGCCTACCTGTGTTCGGTTCAGGCCAGCTACGTGTCGGGGCTCAACATGCACATCGATGGCGGCAGCTACCGGGGACTCATTTGACGATCTAGGCGTCCAGCTTCTGGATTTGAGCCCGGAAGAGATCACCCAGGCTTGATGCGGCCCGGCTGTCGAACGGACCGCCCTGCGGTCCGGGTGTGTACTCCGCGGTCACCAGGATGCCGCGGTGGTATCCGATGATCGATGCGATATCCCAGGCGAAGGTCTGGTCGGCTTTGACGGTCCGGCAGTGCATCAGGGTGCTGATTGCACCGTCGGGTAAATCTGCGACGGGCATCGGCGCGAGTTCGATACGTGAGTTTGCACCGGCACCGGCGAAGGTGAAGACCTTGCATTCCTCAAGCAGTGCCGGAAGATCCGGACGCGGGACGCCGACGGAGAGTGTGACTCCGATCGAGGCGTTCTTCGACGAGCGCATTGCGAGACCCTTTTCGGCGGCCGGCCCCTGGGATAGGAACAACACACACGCCGCCGGGGAGACGGGTGGCTCCGCACCCCGCGGAACTGCGACCATGCGGCCCCAGGTCGTGCCCTCGAGTGGCACCACGGCGCTCTCGTCGACGAGCATCGCTTCGTTGAGATCGTGGAGTTCGGACGGCGCCGCGACGGTGGGTTGTGCCGCGCGGTCATGAGACCGGTTGACGATCAGCAGCCCGCCGACAATGGCCAGACCGCACACGGCCGCGATAAAGACGAGTCGGTTCTTCAACGGTGGCACTAGGCGATCGATATTCCGCCGTCGACGACGATCGTCTGCCCGGTGACATACCCGGCGGCCGGCGACGCCAGCCACACGGCGGTCGCGGCCAACTCGGCGGCATCCCCCAGTCGACCCAGGATGATCCTCGGCATCAGTGAATCCAGGTACCCCGGCTTCAACTCGTCGGTCATCTCGCTGGCGAAAAACCCGGGCGCCAACGCGTTGACGCGAATTCCCTTGCGGCCGCTCCATTGTTGGGCCAGATCACGGGTGAGGCCGATGATGCCGGCTTTGGATGCGCTGTAGGCGGCCTGCGGCAAACCGCCTGTCGTCAGACCGAGCACGCTGGAGATGTTGATGATCGCGCTGCCGGGTTTCATCACCCGACCGCAGGCCTGTGCCATCCAGTAGGACCCGTTGAGGTTGACGTCGATGACGGACCTGAACTCCTCGGCGGTTTCCCGGGTCGACGGCACTGCGGTGCCCACGCCGGCGTTATTGATCAGCACGTCGACCCGACCGAACTCGGCCATCGCGAAGTCCACCAACCGTTGGCACTGATCAGGATCGACGACGTCGGTCTGGTACGTGCGCACCCGCCCGCCGGCCTGCTCGACGAGTGCGGCGGTCGTGGCCATGCGGTCGACCCGGCGCGCACCCAGTACCAAGTCTGCTCCGGCCTCAGCGAACCCGTGCGCGAATGACACACCCAGACCCGAGGAGGCCCCGGTGACGATGACCACCTTGCCGTCGAGTCTGAACAAGTCGAGAACACTCATCGGGGGTCCCTGAGTATCTGGCGCGCAATCGCGTACTTATGCACCTCGGTGGGTCCGTCGTACAGACGGAAGGCGCGCATATCGGTGAAGATCATTCCGACCGGAGTCTCATCGGAGATCCCCATTCCGCCCAGGACCTGAACGCACCGGTCTGCCACTTTGAACAGCTCTTCGGAGACGGCAGCCTTGACCATCGAACTTTCGTGGCGGCCCTTGGCACCGTTGTCCAGCGTCCAGCAGGCCCACCAGATCGCCAGTCGGCACTGCTGCAGCGCAATCTCGTTGTCCGCCAACATGAAACTCACACCCTGATGCTCGCCAAGAGGCTTGCCAAACGCCGTGCGGGTGCGGGCGTGGTTGATCGCGATCGACTGCGCTCGCGACGCCGCGCCGAGCCATCTCATGCAGTGGGTGAGCCGGGCCGGTGCCAGCCGCATCTGGGCGTAGCGCAGCGCCTGGCCCACCTCGCCGAGTAACGCCGAGGCGGGTAGCCGTAGATCCTTGAACACCACCACACCGTGGCCCTCGACATAATTGCGGTCCATGGTGTCCATCACCCGTTCGAGTTCAATCCCGGGAGTCTTCCCATCGCAGAGGAACAGCGTCGGTCCGCCGGAGTTGTGATCACTGGGTGCTAGGCGCGCCATGATGATCCACGTCCGGGCGCCGTTGGCACCGGTGATCAGCCACTTGCGGCCATTGATCACATACTCATTGCCGTCGAAGGTGGCCTCGGTTCGAAGTTGATCAGGATCCGATCCGGCGCCGCCGGGTTCGGTCATCGCGAACACCGAACGTTGGCGACCCTCGATCACCGGCACCAGGAATTTCTCGATCTGTTCGGTGTCGGCGATTCTCGACAGGATGTACATATTGGCCTCGTCGGGCGCGGCGCAGTTCAGGGCGACCGGTCCGAGCGTCGACCACCCGGCCGCCTCGAACAACACCGCCTGATCGCGATGCGACGGTTCCCAGCCGCCGAACCGGCGCTGCGCCTGAAAGGTCAGTAGGCCAGCATCGCGGGCCAGTTCGATCATCTCGGTGCGCAGGTCCTCGTTGGGACCGTGTCGGGTCAGGCGCGGATCGCGCTCGAAGGGCACGATTTTGTCAGTGACGAACGCGCGGATTTGGTCTCGCCGCGCCGCGACATCGGCTGGTATCTCGAAATCAATCACTTAGTCTCCATCCATGGTGGCCATTGCTCGCTCGAACAATCGCACAGTCGCGGTGTGCAGTACGTCGCCAATCTCCCTGGGCGCCAAGCCTGCTGCGGCGCGCGCATGCGTGCCCTCCAGGATGATGCCGAGTTTGAAACAGGCCAACACCGTGTACCAGTCGATATCCGCGAGATCGCGAGTGGTGTTCTGCGCGTAGCGCGCCACCAGTTCGTTGGGGGTTGCCAGGCCCCCGGCGGTCATCAACTCGTTGGGTAGAACCGGTGAGTCTCCGGGGCGGTACCACGTCGCCAGCATCCAGCCCAGATCCAGCAACGGGTCGCCGATCGTGCACATCTCCCAGTCCACGATCGCGACCACCTCAGGGCCGGTAGGGGAGAACATGACGTTGGCCGCGTGGTAGTCGCCGTGCATGATGCCCGGGGAGAACGTTGATGGTTGGTGTTCGCGCAGCCAGGCCGCGACGGCGTCGACGTCACCGATGTCCGGCCCCGCGTAGCTATCAAACTTGGCGTAGGACTCCAGTTCCGCGAGCCAGCGCGGTACTTGCCTGTCCAGGAATCCGTCCGGCTTGCCGAAGTCGCCAAGGCCCACAGCGAGATGGTCGACGGCGCCGAGTCTGGCAATGGCGTCTGCCATCGACAGCCCCATATCGCGGCGGATGTCTGTGCTGCCGGCGTGCAGTGCCGGTAGCTCCGAGCCGGCGTTGAACCCTGTCACCGGCTCCATCAGATAGAAGACTGCGTCGCCGAGTACCGAGGTGTCCTCACACACGGCGATGAGACGCGGGTGCGGAACGTCGGTGTCGGCCAACGCTCGAAGTACCTGTGTCTCACGCACGATCACCGAGTTGCTGACCGGCCGCAGATGCTGCGGCCCGCGGCGGAACACGTACTCGCGCCCGTCCCTGGTGAACCTCAGCATGATGTTCTGGGTGCCGCCGACGATCGCAGCGACGTTGTCTATCGGCCCTTCACCCAGACGCTGCCCCGACATCCAGGCTGCTACCGCCACCATGTCGCGGTTGAGGTGGTCCACGCAGGCGAAGTTACCGCACTGCCAACCGGCAATCGCCTTCGCCCACGGCGAGTGGCTTTCGAGAGTTAGGGGCATAGATTTCGAGGCCTATGGCCATAGGATGTCGCCGTGTCTCCGACAGCAGACCCCGACTCGACCCGTTTACGCACCGGGCACCTCGGCCTCATGCAGTTGGTCGGGCAGTCCTTCTCCATCGGCCCGCTTATCGATATCGCCCTTTTCCTCAGTATTGTGGCGGCTCTGGCAGGAGCGAGCGGCCCACTGGCGGTTGCGTTAGCGGCTGTGGGGATGACGGCCTTCTCGCTTGTCGTGGCCTTCTATGCATCCGAAACCGGTGGCGCCGGGGCGATGGGTGACTACATGGCCCGCGCCTGGGGGCAGTTGGCGGGGACCGGCGCCTTGGGAATCTATATTCTGTCGTTACTCTTTTCCGGAGCAGCTGGTTTTGGAATCGTTGTGGGAGAACTTATTTCGCGATTCGCGGTGCTGTATTTCGGAATCGGCTTTCCATGGTGGGCCGGTGCGCTACTGGTCTGTGGCGCTGCCTGGTGGCTGAATGTTCGCGGGGCTTCGCTAGCCACGAAGGTGCAATTGGTGATCGTGGCCGTTTCGGTGATTCCGTTCCTGATCACCGCCGCGGCCGCGGTGATCCACGCGGGACCGGCCAACACCTGGGCGGTTTTCTCCTGGAGTAATCCCCACCGGGGCGATCTCTTCGCGGCGTTGCTGTTCTGCATTCTGCTGTTCGGTGGATTCGAAACGGTGAGCTCGCTGGCCGAGGAGGCCCACGACCCGCGACGCGCCATCCCCATCGCACTGGTTGGGACCGTCGTTGGATCCGGCATCCTTTTGGTCTTCTGCTCCTATGCGGGAACGATCTACTTCGGGCCCGAGAACGTCGCGAAGACGTGGGGGGATGCTCTGGACGGATTCGCTCTGATGGCAGGGGAACTGGTGGGGCCCTGGGCCGCTGTCTGGATCAGATTGGCTCTCCTGGTGGATTTCTCGGCCACCTGCATCGGTTTCACCGTCGCGGCCCTGCGAGGCATCTACTCACTGGCCCGGGCCGGTTATCTTCCGGGCTGGTTAGCGGTCACCAATCGCAGGGGTGCTCCCGGCAATGCCGCAACGCTCGTACTTGGCTGCGCGCTCTTGGTGATCGTGGCCGGCCTTTTCCTTCCGGCCGGGGATCGCTTCCAGACACTCTTCGTCACAGCTACAGCGCAGGGCTTGCTGCTCGTCTCGGTCTACACCGGACTCGCCGCCGGGGCGGTGCGTCTCATGTGGGTCTCGAATACCGCGCAGCCATGGTGGCGTTGGATCGTGTTTCCCCTTGCGACGGTGGTTCCGGGCCTAGCTCTCTACGGAAGTTTCGTGCCATTCCCGGCCTTCCCCGAGCGGTTCGGCCTCTACGTCGCGATTGGCGCCCTGGTGTTGGTTGCCCTGTGGCTGTGGGTTATTCACTCTCGCCAAACTCAGAGAGTCGAACCGGAGTAGGCGCTTGCCCCTAGCTGCCTTGAGCCGCATTTCCGATGGCCTTCGCCCACGGCGTCCGGATATCGATGGTGTGGAAGATGCTCCAGCCGACCAGCGTTCCCAGCGCGATCGCGGCGATCGCGGCCCCGGCCATCCCCAGGGTGGCGACGCCGGCGTTTGACCCGGTCGCCGCCTGACTGACCGACATGAAGCTCATCGCCCCGGGAACCAGCGACCAGAACGCGGCCAGGAGCATCACCACCGCCGGCGGTGAGGTCTTGATCCGGGATGCCAGCATCGCGAAAATCACCGCCAATATCGCGCCGATGAAGCCGGCGTGCGCCGGGGACATGAAAGTCTCCCCGAGTTTCTGGCCGAGGATCGCCACGGCGATCGCGCCCGTCAGCCAGAACAGCGAACCTGGCGGCGCCGACAGGTATACCGACAGTCCGATACCGACCACCACTATCGACACGTATAGCGACCACGTGCCCATCGGGGTCGACGGGGCCTGGGGTGCTAACTCGGCACCGGCTATGTGAATGCCGAGAATCACGCCGAACACCAACAATGCCAACTGCGATATTCCGTACGTCAGACGGCTGGAACCGGAGATGATCTGAGAGTCCGCCAGTTCCATGGCTCCGGTGGTCAGCGACATCCCGGGCAGCGTTGCCACAAGGGCGGGGCTGATCACCCGTAGCAAGCCGTCGTGGGCGGTATCGGCGACGAACCAGGTGGCCAGCAGTGTCACCACCAACGCCGACAAGGTGGGCAGCACCGGAATCAGCGATGGAAACGGCGCACCGTAGGAGACGATCGTCCCGACCACTAATCCGAGGAACAGATACCCAGGCAGTGCAGCCCACGTGGGGTTGATCATGATGCCGAACCCCAGTGTGGTGATGGCATATCCGATCGCTGTGGCGCCTCGACCGTAGCGGGCCGGCATGGCACGGGCCGCCTCGACCGCCTTGACGGCGTCGGAGGGAGCGATCGCTCCCGCCTCCGCCAGGCTGGCGATATCGTCGATGCGTCCCGCCGCATCGAGTTGCAGTGACGAATGGGTGGATCCGTCGATTTCGATAGCCGCGTCTCCGATCTGGAGCAGTAAAACCGTCGGCAGTACCACCAGTCGAACCGGTTGAGTGGTGTACATCGCAGCGATGGCCTGCAGTCGGGCCTGCACGATCGGGATCGGCTGTGCCACCTCCGAAAGCGCGACGCCGATCTCGCGCATCATCGCCGCGATCTCAATCGCAGGATAGGAATCCGGCGGAGCCAGCGACGCGGGTGGAACCTTGCGTATCGCGTTGGCGACTCTCATCCGCCGGTTCTGTCGGCTGGCTTGACTCATGGACCCAACCGGGGGGTGGTCGTCTGCTGGCGGTTTTTCTGCCAGGGCCAGTAGCCGGTGACCTCGAGTTCCAGCGAGAAACTCAGGAAGGTCCGGATCAGCACGATCCCGCCGAGTACTGCGACGCTCCGGGCATCCGGTGTGACGGCCACCGTCCTGATGATGTCGGCAGCCACCAGGAATTCCAAGCCGAGCAGGATCGAGCGACCGAGTTGCTGGCGAAACACCCGATAAACATCACCGGTTGCGTTGCGCAGTCGAGGAACAGCGCCCGCGGCCGAGATCAACGCCCCGACGGCGATCACCGCCACGCCGACGGCATCGATGGTCTTGCCGACCGTCTCGATGACCTCGTAAAAACTCACGGGGACGATTCTAGGTGTCGCAAGCGTTTCACAGCCGGCGCATAGCGTTCGCATAGTGCTGCCTCATTGGTGCTCTCATACTGGAGGAGTGACCTCACCCGCGGCTTCTAACGCGACGGGACGGGTTGTGATGCGTCGCGCCGACGGCAGTCCGATCACAATTCTCGTGGTGGACGACGAGACGGTGCTCGCCGAGATGGTGTCGATGGCACTGCGTTATGAGGGCTGGAGCGTCACCACCGCAGCCGATGGCGCGGCGGCAGTGTCCTCGGCTCGCGACGTTCGTCCTGACGCGGTCGTACTCGACGTGATGCTTCCCGACATGAGTGGTCTGGAAGTTTTGGGGAAATTACGCGAGCAGAACCCCCAGCTGCCGGTACTCCTGTTGACCGCAAAGGACGCCATCGAGGATCGAATTGCCGGGTTGACTGCGGGCGGAGATGACTACGTCACCAAGCCGTTCTCCATTGAAGAGCTTGTGCTCCGATTGCGAGGATTGTTGCGGCGCACCGGAATCAGCACAGAGGGCAACGGCGCGCAGATCGTCGTCGGCGATCTCGTTCTCGATGAGGACAGCCACGAGGTCACCCGTGCGGGCGACCTGATCGTGCTGACGTCCACCGAGTTCGAACTGCTGCGTTTCCTGATGCGCAATCCCAAACGGGTGCTGTCCAAAGCACAGATTCTCGATCGCGTCTGGAGTTACGATTTCGGCGGTCGGTCGAACATCGTCGAGCTCTACATCTCATATCTGCGCAAGAAGATCGACAGCGGGCGCATGCCGATGATCCACACTCTGCGCGGTGCCGGATATGTTCTCAAGCCCGCGCTCTAGGCCGTGGTCCCTGCGCGCGCGACTGCTCGCGGGCCAGGTGGCGCTGTTGGCGATGGTCTGTATCGGCATCGCGGGGGCGACCGAATTCGCTCTCTATCGTTTTCTGGTCGGTGATCTCGATGGTCAACTCCGTCAGGTCGCGCAACGCTCGTCGATGATGGATCACCGGTTGCCGCCATCGATGACACCGGACGGGGTAGCGCCACCGGCACCACCGCCGCCACCGCGGTTCGACCGGCGGCCGCAGATGTCGGGGCCGGGACCGGAGTTCCTCGACGCCCCCGGCCAACCGATCGGGATGGTGGCCGCGGTTGTCAGCGATGGCACGGTGACCAAAGCCGGTGTGCTCAACCGCGGGGGTGAACGTGACGCGCTGTCTCCGGTCGCTGTCGACCAGTTGGCGGCGGTGAGCGTTGGTCACCGTCCCGTCACCAGGGATCTCGACCGGCTCGGCCGGTACCGCGTGATCGCCACGGCGGGCCGCCAGTCCGGCAACACGCTGGTGGTTGGTGTGAGCATGAGGGGAGTGCGGCAGACGCTCACCCGGGTGGCGCTGATCTTCGCGGTGCTGACGACCCTCGCGTTGCTGGCCGCGGCCTCGGTGGGTGTCCTGATCATCCGCCGTGCGCTGGCTCCGCTGAATCGGGTGGCGGCTGCTGCGGGAGCAGTCGCAAACCTCCCTTTGGCCAGGGGTGAGGTTGCTCTGCCTGTTCGGGTGAACGAAATGGACACGAACCCCATTACCGAGGTTGGAAGGCTCGGGTTGGCCGTCAACCGGATGCTCGATCACATCTCCGAGGCGCTGTCCACCCGCCAGGCGAGCGAGAGTCGGGTGCGCCAGTTCGTAGCCGACGCGAGCCACGAACTTCGGACGCCACTGGCTGCGATCCGGGGCTATACCGAACTGGCGCAACGTAATCGAGCTCAGGTGCCTGCCGATGTAGCCCATGCCATGAGCCGGGTCGAATCCGAGGCGCAGCGAATGACCAGGCTTGTCGAGGACCTGTTACTGCTTGCGCGCCTGGACTCCGGCCGACCGTTGGAACGTCGCCCTGTGGATCTGGCCCGGTTATGCGCCGACCTGGCCAGCGACGCGCACGCGGCCGGGCCGGATCATCACTGGAATCTCGACGTGCCGCCGGAACCGCTGCTGGTCTACGGCGACGACGCCCGACTGCATCAGGTGGTGGCCAACCTGTTGGCCAATGCCCGTGTGCACACACCGGCCGGCACGACGGTCACGTTGGCGCTGAAGTCCGATGGCGGCACTGCGATCCTCCGAGTGTTGGACGACGGGCCGGGGATCCCCGTGATGTTGCAGTCCGAAGTATTTGAGCGGTTCGCCCGCGCCGACACCTCTCGCTCGCACGTGGATGGTTCGACCGGGTTGGGTCTGGCCATCGTGTCCGCGGTCGTGGCAGCGCACCACGGCACCATCACGCTGCGCAGTGCGCCGGGCGACACCGAATTCACTGTGCGCCTGCCCCTGATGACGGACTGACCGGGGGTCTCAGCGCCGCGGCGGCGGTGCCGGGGGCCTCAGCGCCGCGACTGCGGCGCGGTTGGTGTCAAAAACGTTGTGCCCCTGCAAAAGATGCATGCGTTCCAGGTTTGCAAGCAGTTTCGGCCGGACCCGTGAGTAGGCGAAGGTGATGCCCTTTGCCTGCAACCATTGCAGATCCTTGGCCAACGTCTCGGCGCCGGTGATATCGACATCAGTGACGGCCTCCATATCGAGAATGAATGTCGATACTGGATGTGGGGCGCGGCCGACAGCGGATCGAATCGCTGCACTGAGGGTCTGTGCGTTGCCGAAGAAGATCGGGGCAGCGAACCGCATCGCGACCACTCCGGGCACCGTCTCGCCGTCGCCCTCGTCGGACACCGTCAGTGACACATGTGGGTCGTCGGAACCTTCTAACACGTCGACCGCTGGACGGGCCGCTTTGCGCAGCAGGTTGATCAAAGAGAGGATGAAGGCCAGTACGAGTCCAGCCAGCGGGCCGATCAGAAGCACCCCGGTGAAACACGTTGCAGCCACCAGGAATTCGAAACGCGAAAGCTTCCAAAGATGTCGGAACTCGCGAAATCCGATGAGTTTCACCACAGATACGCCCACAATCGCACCGATAGCCGGTGCCGGAATCCCGGCCAGTACGTCGGCGCCGAACAGCAGGAGCAGTAGCGCACCGGCTGCCATCACCAGCAGTGGCAGTTGAGTACGTGAACCGGATTGGTCCATGGCCGCGGCGCGGGATGTCGATGATCCGATAGTGAACCCCGACGACATCCCGGAGGCGACGTTGGCGGCTCCGAATGCGAGCAGGTCCCGGTTGGGTGACGTGGTGTATCCGTATTTGTCGGCATAGGACCGAGCGAGTAGCAGTCCCTCTCCTACGGTCACGGTGGTGATCGCGATGGCGGGCAGGATCACCGCGACCCACAGGTGCCAATCGAGGCGCGGGAACGCCAGCACAGGTGGGCCCGAAGGCACCGATCCCAACACCGCGACACCATGGTCGGGCAGGTGCAATATGGTCGAGGTGAGGGTCGCGGCAACCAGAACCAGCAGCGCCCATGGCACGGTGGGCCAACGCCGGCGGGCCGGAACCAGCACCGCGATCGCGGCGACGCCCAGCCCCAGCGACCACCAGTGCACTGTGTTGATCCTGGTGACCAGTGCGACCAGTCGTTCGAAGAACTCCGCGCCGCTGGGCACCGTGATCCCCATCATCTTGGCGATCTGACTGAGCAGGATGTCAGCCGCCAAGCCACCGACGAATCCGATCAGGATTGGTTTGGACAGGAAGTCGGCAAGGAAGCCGAGGCGGAACACCGAACACAGAACAAACAACAGTCCGCCGACGATCGCCTGGGCGGCGGCCATCGAGCCGTAGTCCTGACTTCCGGCCGGCACCAAACCGGCCAGTGCCGAGCCGACCAGTGCCGCCGCGGCCGCATCCGGCGCCGCCACCAGGTGCCGCGACGAGGCCAAGACGGCGAACACCACCGAGGGCAGTACTAGCGCGTACAGACCGGCACTCGGTGGCAGGCCGGCGATCTGGGCGTAGCCGATGTTCAATGGCAGTGCTATCGCCAGCAGGGTGATCCCGGCCAGCACCTCGGTGCCGAGGTTGCGGCGGTTCAGGCCGGGCAGCAGCGCTATCACCGGCGCAATCATGGCCTACCCGCCGGATATAGGGAAGGATTCACTGATGCAATCCAAAGCGCCGACACCGCACATCGAAACCGTGAACGCGCAGGTGAAAGACTCACTGCCGTTCGAGGACACCACTGACTTCGACGACGCCGGCCGCGGGTTCCTCGGTGCGCTGGAACCCTGCGTCATCAACGCCGCCGACGGCCGGGTGGTCTGGGACAACGACTCCTACGCGTTCCTCAGAGAGGATGCGCCACCATCGGTACACCCCAGTCTGTGGCGCCAGTCGCAACTCGCTGCCAAACAGGGTCTCTACGAGGTCGTCGAGGGCATCTATCAGGTACGTGGATTGGACCTGTCGAACATCAGCTTCATCGAGGGCGATACCGGAGTCATCGTCATCGACCCGTTGATTTCGACGGAGACGGCCGCCGCGGCACTGGCCCTGTACCGGCGGCACCGCGGCGATCGTGTCGTGCGCGCCGTGATCTACACCCACAGCCATGTGGATCACTTCGGCGGCGTGCTCGGGGTGACAACCCAGGCCGACGTCGATGCCGGCCGGGTAGCTGTCCTGGCGCCGGAAGGTTTTATCGAACATGCGGTGCAGGAGAACGTCTACGCGGGCACCGCGATGACCCGTCGCGCCTCCTACATGTACGGCGCTCTGCTCGACCGCGGGCCGCGCGGCCAGGTGGGGTGCGGGCTGGGGCAGAACACCTCGACGGGTGAGATCGCGGTGATCGTGCCGACCCTCGATATCACCACTACCGGCGAGGTGCACACCATCGACGGCGTCGAGATTGAGTTCCAGATGGCACCCGGGACCGAGGCGCCGGCTGAAATGCATTTCTATTTTCCGCGTTTCCGGGCCTTATGCATGGCCGAGAACGCCACCCACAATCTGCACAACCTGCTCACTCTGCGCGGCGCCCTGGTGCGCGACCCCCGTGCATGGGCGGGATATCTCACCGAGGCCATCGACACCTTCGCCGACCGCACCGATGTCGCGTTCGCATCCCATCATTGGCCGACCTGGGGTCGGGAGCGGATCGTGGAATTCCTTGGTCTGCAACGAGATCTCTACGCCTATCTGCATGACCAGACACTGCGCCAGCTCAACCAGGGCTTCACCGGCATCGAGATCGCCGAGAACTTCGCCATGCCGCCGGCGCTGGAACAGGCCTGGCACACCCATGGCTACTACGGTTCGGTCAGTCATAATGTCAAGGCCGTCTACCAGCGTTACATGGGCTGGTTCGACGGCAACCCGGGCCGACTCTGGCAGCATCCGCCCGAGGCCCTGGCACCGCGGTACGTAGCTGCGATCGGGGGAATTGACCGGGTGGTGGAGATTGCCCGAGAAGCCTTCGGTGAAGGTGATTTCCGCTGGGCGGCAACGCTATTAGATCACGCCATATTCACCGATGACAGCAATGCCGGGGCCCGCGACCTTTATGCGGACACCCTCGAACAGTTGGGTTATGGCGCGGAATGCGCGACATGGCGCAACTTCTTCCTGTCCGGTGCAACCGAACTTCGCGACGGGAATTTCGGAACGCCGGTGAACACCACGTCAACGACCATGCTGAGTCAGCTCACACCGGAGCAGATGTTCGACATTCTGGCGATCTCTGTGAACGGTCCGCGCGCATGGGATCTTGACCTCGCACTCGATGTGACGTTTGCCGACCTCGCCACCAACTATCGAATAACCGTCCGCAATGGCGTATTGGTTCAGCGTAAGCGCCCCGCCGATCCATCGAGCGCTAGCGCAACGGTGACGTTCGCTGCCAAGATGCGGCTGATGGCCGCCGCCGCAGGTGATTTCGACTCGCCGGGACTGGAGGTGACCGGCGATGCGGGCGCACTGCAGGCCCTTCTCGGTGTGCTCGACCGGCCGGATCCCAAGTTCAACATCATCACCCCGTAGGACTAGGAGGGCAGCCCGCCATCGGCGCGCAGGATCGACCCGGTGGTGAAACTGGACGCGTCCGACATCAGAAAGAGTGCTGCACCGACGATTTCGGCGGGCTCACCGGCCCGCCGCAGCGGGTGACTGGCGAACGGGTTCACTTCGCCGAAGTCCCAAGCCCTGCTGATATCGGTGAGGAACGGACCGGGCATCAGGGTATTGACCCGGACCGTGGGTCCGTAGGCGATGGCGAGACCCTCGGTCATCGCGTTCAGGCCCGCCTTCGCCGCGGCATAGGGCAGGTACGACGGATGCGGCCGCAACGAACCGTGAGTGCTGACATTGATGATCACGCCACCGCCGGCGGCGACCATGCGTTCACCGACCAGTGCTGAGAGTCGGAATGGGCCTTTCAGGTTGAGGTTGATGACGGTGTCGAACAACTTCTCGGTGACATCGGGCAGCGTGTCGTATGTGGGTGACATGCCCGCATTGTTGATCAGGACGTCGAGCTTGCCGAACCGCTTGTAGACAGCGTCGACGAGTCCGTCGAGCTCCGCCCACCGCCCGACGTGCACGGCGTAGGGCAGCGCTGTCCGTCCTGTTTCGGCCGCAATCTCAGCAGCGGTGGTCACGCAGTTGTCGTACTTGCGACTGGCGATCACCACGTCGGCTCCACACCGGGCCGCGGCAAATGCCATCTCGCGACCAAGTCCGCGGCTGCCCCCGGTCACCAGGACGACCCGGTCGGTGAGGTCGAAGAGCCGCCGGGGATAAGGCTGCTCACCGTTCATTGCAGGTCCTTTCCGGTGTTGTTCGTCACGCTCTATCGTTGCAGGTATGCAGCTGCTGCTGATTCGCCATGCACTGCCGATGCGCACGCAGGCTGGTCAAGGATCCGATCCGGAGTTGACTGACGCAGGTTGGGAGCAGGCTCGCCGACTCCCCGACGCGCTGGCGCGCTTCCCGATCAGTCGGCTGGCGAGCAGCCCGCAGCGCAGAGCGATCCAGACCGCCGCGCCGGTTGCCGACGCACGACGACTTGCTGTCGATATCGACGAGAGGCTTGCCGAGTACGACCGCGGCCTGTCCCATTACATTCCGCTCGAGCTCGTGCGCGCAGAGCGTCCCGAAGACTGGGCCCGGATGGCTGCCGGGCACCTCCCGGAATCAGTGGATACCGAGGTATTCGCCAGCCGGGTCCACGGTGCGGTTGCTGACATCGTCGCCGCCGCCGACCATGGGGAGACTGTGGCGGTGTTCAGCCACGGTGGGGTAATCAATGTGATCCTGCACGAAATCCTCGGCACGGAACGACTTCTGTCGTTCCCGATCGACTACGCGTCGGTGACCCTGTTGCGCTACTCGCGCACGGGCCGGGCCACGGTGGGCGCAGTGAACAGCGTCGAACACGTATGGGACCTGCTGCCTCGCAGCAAAGTCCCAGGTAGTGCAGCAGTCGAATAGAGGACCCGTAGTATCCGTGGTTTAATAGCCCAATCGTCCTGTCGGATAACCGTTTCCCTGATCTGCGCGTGGTGCCGGTAGGACGCTGCTGTGTGTGGAGGATCAAAAGGGATTACCGCGTGAACAAATCATCTGCCGCACTCGGGCTGATCAGCGCTGTGGTGCTGGCACCGTCCGTGATCGTTCCGATCAGCGCGCATGCCGCGACCGCCGTGATCATGGGCCCGACGTTCGTGCCTGATCCGTCCGCCGACCCCGACTACCTTCGTATCGTCGCGAAGGATTACGTCGATGCGACGACGATCTGCAAGATCGGCAACTGCACACTGAAACCCCTCGTTACTCCGGCGGAGTTCTGGCCCATCACCGGACTGAACGATCTGACTGTCAATCAGTCGATTGCGGTCGGACTTCAACTGCTCTACGCAGAGCTCGAGGCTCAGATTGCCGCCTCGGCCAACGACCTGAGCGTGTTCTTCGGGAATTCGCAGAGTGCCACCGTACTGACGCTTGCGAAGCGCGCTCTTGACGGTCTTGATTCGGCCGTCAAGGGTCGGTTGTCTTTTATACTTCTGGCCAACCCCAACCGGCCCAACGGTGGATTATTGGCACGCGTCGCGCCGACATCGGTACCTGATCCCGGTATGAATGCCGGCGTTGCCACTCCTACTGATGTCGGTATACCGACGATTGACATCGCCTTCCAATACGACGCAGTTGCCGACTACCCCGCGTATCCCAGTAATGTCCTGTCCCTTCTCAACACGTTAGCCGGCGCTCGGATTCATTCCGGGTCGACGACGACGCTCAATGGATACACCGAAGCTGAGTTGACCGCGGCGATCAACGACCCGGCGAACCGACAGATCTTCGGCGACACGATCTACATCACGATTCCGGCGAAGAGCCTCCCGATGGTCGATGTGTTGCGGGCCTTCGGGGCGGAAACCGGGCTGAGCGATCTCACCTCGCCGATGGCCGACCTGATCGAACCGACGCTGCGGTCACTGGTGGAACTCGGCTATGACCGAACGTCCTACGGTCAGCCCCGGTCCTTCGCACCACTGCCGGCCACCAGTCAAGCCCAGCTGGATGCCTTTGCGGCCGCGGCCGGGAGTGCGGGCCTGGATGCCGCTCTGGCGGGGCTGACCCGGGTTGTTTCTGGTCTGCCCTGGGGCCCGGCTACCAACGGATGGCAGAACAACGGCGTTTCGCGTGCAACCCTCAACGCTCGAAGCCGGACGGCATCGACTACTTATGCAGTACCGCTGGAGGCTCCGAACAATCAGGCCGACGCACTCGCTGCGGTCAGCCGGGCCAACCGCACTGCACCGTCCGCCACCGGGCATGGCCGATTCGCCGCGGCTTCGAAAGCCTCAGGCGCGAAACGGCAATCTGCTACCGGTTGAGCGCGGCCTCGAGATTTTTCTTCGCCGCCCGGCGTAGCTGGAATATCCGTGCTGCACTAACCAGTGCGGTGATCAGCCCGCCGCAGACTGCGGCCAGCAATATCGCCACGCCCAGCGGCAGATTCCAGTGCCAACTCAAGAAGGTGAACGCGGTGGGGGCGGTGTTCTGCGCGATGAAGATCAACAGAACGATCAGAATCAAGAACCCGAGAATCAGTGATGACCAGAGCGCGCCGGCCCGGGTGAACTTCACGTCGGAAGTTGCATTCGGGGCGGGCGGGTTGACGGTCTCCAGTTCCGATACGGGCGGAATCGGTGCCTCGGACAAGCCCTCAGGGTTGCTGCTCATAAGGCCATCTTCTCCCCAACGGGCCGCAAAAGGAACAATCAATCCGGCCACGGGACCGTAACGGATGGCCACCGCGTCGTTGCTGTTTTGTTTGAGTGGTGATCTAAACCAACGTGGGTCCGTTCTGACGCGATTACTGTCAGACATGTGCGTCAGAAGGGTGTGCGTCAGAAGGGTAGGGACCGTCCTCGGCGGGCGCAGCAGTTGTGGGCTGGCGTCCTACTGGTCGCCCTGATCGCGCTGACCAGCGGTTGCGGCAGTTCCAACCCCCTGGGCGGTGGACCGGCTTCGACCGATCTGAAGTCGGTGGTGGTGGGTTCCGCAGACTTCCCGGAGTCGAAGATCGTCGCCGAGATCTACGCCCAGGTGCTGGAGGCGAATGAATTCACGGTGGTGCGCAAGTTCGGCATCGGCAGCCGTGAGACCTATATCCCGGCACTGCTCGATCACTCCATTGATCTGGTGCCGGAGTACACCGGCAACCTGCTGCAGTACTTCGACCCGAAAAGCACCGTCACCATTCCCGATCAAGTCGAATTGGCGCTACTGCGCGCACTGCCCGGCGATCTGTCGATCCTGACGCCGTCGCAGGCGGATGACACCGACACGGTGACCGTCACCGAAGCGACCGCGAGTAAGTGGAAACTGAAGAGCATCGCCGATCTGGCGCCGTACTCGGCGGAGGTGAAATTCGGGGCACCGTCGGAATTCATCAAGCGGTCCGTGGGCCTGCCCGGACTCAAGGCCGCGTACGGACTGGACGTCGCGCCGGACAACTTCGTCTCGATCAGCGACGGAGGCGGTCCGGCGACAGTCCGGGCCTTGGTGGATGGAACCGTCACTGCAGCCAATATCTTCAGCACCTCGCCGGCGATCCCGCAGAACAAGTTCGTGGTGCTCGACGATCCAAAGAACAACTTCCTGCCCGGTAACGTCGTACCACTGGTCAGTTCCCAGAAGAAGTCCGATGCGCTGAAGTCGATACTCGATGCGGTGTCGGCCACGCTGACCACGAAGGGCCTCACCGAGCTCAATGCTGCGGTCTCGGGCAACTCCGGGGTGGATCCTGATCAGGCTGCCCAGAAGTGGGTGCGGGACAACGGCTTCGACAAGCCGATGGGGAAATAGTCGATGATCACTTTCGAGGGTGTCACCAAGCGGTACCCGGACGGGACCGTCGCGGTCGACGACCTCACCCTGGAGATCCCGGCCGGCAGCCTGACCGTTTTCGTGGGCCCGTCAGGATGCGGTAAGACCACATCGATGCGGATGATCAACCGCATGGTCGAGCCGACCTCCGGCACGGTCGCTGTTGATGGACACGACGTATCGACTGTCGACCCGGTGAAGCTTCGGCTCGGTATCGGCTACGTGATCCAAAGCGGGGGCCTGATGCCGCATCAACGGGTGATCGACAACGTCGCCTGCGTGCCGGTCCTCATGGGTCAGTCGCGGCGCACGGCCCGGCGGGCGGCCTACGAAGTGCTGGAACGGGTAGGCCTTGATCCCAAGCTGGGCGAGCGTTACCCGGGTCAACTGTCCGGAGGTCAGCAGCAGCGTGTCGGAGTCGCGCGGGCCCTGGCCGCAGACCCACCCATACTGCTGATGGATGAACCGTTTTCAGCCGTCGACCCGGTGGTCCGCGACGAGTTACAGGCCGAGATGTTGCGGCTGCAGAACGAGCTGCGCAAGACCATCGTCTTTGTCACCCACGACATCGACGAGGCAGTCAAACTCGGTGACGCGGTCGCGGTCTTCGGCTCGGGCGGATCGCTCCAGCAGTACGACGCGCCGGCCCGGTTGCTGTCTAACCCGGCCAACGACTTCGTGTCGGAGTTCATCGGTGCCGATCGCGGCTATCGCGCTCTGCAATTCTTCACCTCGTCGACGTTGGCCTTGCGGCCGGTGCCGACGGTGACCGAAGACGAGGTCGACGGGCTGGCATTGGGGTCCGGCGAGTGGTGCCTGGTGACGCGCGCCGACGGAGCGCCCTTCGGCTGGATCGACACCGCCGGAGTTGAACGTCACCGCGGCGGAGGGGAGCTCTACGACAGCGTCACCGCCGGGGGATCACTGCTTCGCCACGACGGCACCCTGCGCGTGGCGCTCGACGCGGCGCTGTCGTCGCCGTCCGGAATCGGTGTGGCGGTTGATGACACCGGTGCTGTGGTGGGCGGGGTACTGGCCGACGATGTCGTCACGGCACTGGATGCCCAACGGCAGTTACCGCAGCAGGAGACGGGCTAGCACGCGTGCGCTACCTGCTGACCCATCTCGACACCGCCTGGGCACTGACCCTCATTCATCTGAGACTCTCGTTGATTCCGATTGTGCTGGGACTGCTGATCGCGGTTCCGCTCGGCGCATTTGTGTGGCGGCGTCCGGCGCTGCGACGGATCGCGACGCTCACCGCGAGCATTATCTTCACGATTCCGTCACTGGCCCTGTTCGTCGCGCTGCCGTTGATCATCCCGACCCGAATTCTCGACGAGGCCAACGTCATCGTGGCGCTCACGCTCTACACCACCGCCCTGCTGGTGCGCGCCGTACCGGAAGCGCTCGACGCCGTCCCCGCCGGAGTGCGGGACGCCGCCACTGCCGTCGGATACACCGGCCTGGGCCGGCTGCTCAAAGTTGAACTGCCGCTGTCAATTCCGGTCCTCATCGCCGGCCTGCGGGTGGTGGCGGTAACCAATATCTCGATGGTCGCCGTCGGCTCGGTGATCGGAATCGGTGGGCTGGGAACCTGGTTCACCGATGGTTATCAGGCCGATAAGAGCGATCAGATCATTGCAGGCATCATCGCCGTCTTCCTCATCGCGATCGTCATTGATGTCCTGATACTGCTGGCCGGGCGGATCATCACACCATGGACGCGAACGTCGTCGGCGATCCGGCCACGGACGAAGGTGGCGACGTGAACTTTCTTCAGCAGGCGCTGAATTTCATCTTCACCGCCGACAACTGGGGCGGCAAAGCCGGACTCGGCGCGCGGATCCTCGAGCAC
>Ga0209829_10000642_pt1 | contig 30802 bp, 26 predicted proteins | sample C_140205_EF_Meta_FD_187311 | JGI IMG/M metagenome (GOLD analysis project Ga0209829, IMG submission 187311) | Freshwater microbial communities from Lake Croche, Canada to study carbon cycling - C_140205_EF_MetaG (SPAdes) (version 2) | ecosystem: Environmental > Aquatic > Freshwater > Lake... | reverse complement strand
CGGCCGATGCGCGAGTGAACATCATCGTGAGTCTGGCGAAGGGCCTTGAACTCGAGACTCACCTCCGTCCGTCACAAGTCATCGCCGAGGTGTTGCCCGGACAAGTGGCGGCGGCGCTCACCGGGCCGACCAACGCGGGCGAGGTGGCGCGGGGCTTGCCGGCGGCGATGGTGTTGGCTTCGGCGGGGCCGATGGAAAGTTTGGGCGCGGTGCAAGCGGCGATCAGCGGGCCGACGCTGCGCGTTTACACGAGCGACGATTTGGCCGGGGTCGAATTTGGTGGGTGCCTCAAGAATATCTACGCGATCGCGGCGGGTTGCTGCGATGGGCTCAAGCTCGGAGACAACACGCGGGCGGCGCTGCTCACACGTGCGTTGGCGGAGATGGTGCGGGTGGGCGAGGCGCTCGGAGCTCGCGCAGAGACGTTTTACGGCCTGAGCGGCTTCGGCGACCTCGTGGCCACGTGCCATGGCGAGTGGAGCCGCAATCGCGAGTTTGGTCTGCGCCTCGGCGAGGGCGCGAGTGTCGCGTCGTTGCTCACCCATCGGAAAACCGTCGTCGAGGGACACAAGTCAGCCGAGTCGTTCGCCGGATTGTGTGTGGAAAAAGGCATCGACGCGCCGATTTTGCGCGAGGTGCACGCGATTTTGTTTTCGGGGAAGCAACCCGCGGCCGCGCTGTCCGCGTTGATGACGCGCGGATTGAAACGCGAGTGAGGCGGCTGGGCGACCGGCGCACGGGAATCATGCAGCCGACCTTGAAGTTTCCTGATGCGGTGCAGTTGAATCGCGGGTCGGAGGTAATTGTTGAAACGTCCGCAGCCGCGCTGACCGTGGAAAATTTACTCGCGGCGTATCGGCGGGGAATTTTTCCGTGGCCGGGCCGACCGAACGATCCGATCCCGTGGTGCTGTCCGCGGCGGCGAGCGGTGCTGAAATTTTGCGAACTGACTCCGGGGCGAACGTTGGAGAAAACGGCGCGGAGGACCGGTTGGAGTTACTCGATCGACCGCGCATTTCCCGAAGTGATCGCGGCGTGCGCAGCCGCCGCGCGGCCGGGGCAGGATGGTACGTGGATCAGTCCGGCCGTCGTCGAGGCCTACACCGCGCTCCACCACGCGGGCTCGGCGCACAGTGTGGAGGTGTGGCGCGATGGCGAATTGGTCGGCGGACTCTACGGCGTCGACGCGGGCGGATTTTTCGGCGGAGAGAGTATGTTTCACCACGTGGACAACGCGTCGAAGCTCGCGATCTGTTTTCTGGCCCGCCATCTGAGCGAGCGCGGCCAAGCGTGGATGGACATCCAGCAACTCACGCCGCACATGGCGCGGCTCGGTGCGCGAGAGGTGACGCGGGCGACGTTTCTGACAGAGCTGGCGAAGGAACTCGCGGCGGGGCGAACGGTGTTCCCGTCCGGAGAGATCGGAGGGGAAATGTGATGAAAGCACGGTGAAAGCGGATTTGAGTTTCCTGAACTGACTCTTGAGGAAACTCAAATGCGCGACCTGCCTCGTCTGCCCGAATCCACGGTCGCCACCGCCTTAAAACAGTTTCCGGCGGTGGTGCGGACGGGGCCACGGCGGGCCGGCGCCAGGGACCATCCGGGGTGTTGCGGCTCGCCGATCACAACTGTTTCGGCCTGACCCTCTCGGCTTGGTTCTAACCCACTCGGGCTTGGCCGCTACGATTAATCAGACGATTTTGGTCGAATCGGGGAATTCAGTTTCATTCGGCACGGCGGGAAACTATTCGCTTTTCCATTCGCCCGGGGATCAGAACAATCGCGCCAGTTCGACGGTAGACGTGAGCACGCTTCCGACCCTGACATCCGTCGCAAACAATACATTCGGCTTAGCGAATCAGGCTTTGAACAGCTTGACCTATAGTTTTTCCGTGTCGGGCCCGAGCAGCGCCATCATTCCGGTCAATATATTCGGTGTAATGCAGTTGGCGGCGGATCGGAGTGGCACCGAGGCATTCGCGGAAACTGGGGTTGGGGTTCAGGCCTTGGGCCACCAGCTGAACTATTTTTTTGGAGTCCACGGTCCCGGCGGAAATAATGATCCTACAAGCGTTAAGCTTCGCGTTCTTGACGGCAACTATGACTTCTACGTTCGCGACTACGGTCAACTAGGCGCTTCGTCCGTCTCGGAATCGATTGGTTTTAATATTTCAGGTATGGTGACCACGAATCAGAATTATTTTGTTCAGCTAAATTCCGGTTCCAGAGCCCTCTTTGGTTATAGTCAGCCAAATAGCTTGGCAGGTCAGGGACAGTTTGCATTTGCGGAGGGATCGATTTCCTCTGCGATCTCATTCGGAGCAAACTTCGAAGATGCATCACTCTATAGCATCAATGTGGAGCTCGGCGTCGGAAATGGAGGGGGAAGCAATTCAGTTCCGGATAGCGCGTCCACTTTTTTCTTAATGCTGGTGCCGATGCTTGGTTTCGCTGCGATTCGTGGGTGGCGCATTGATTGAAGCAACCGAATCAACGGATTTTTCCTGCTATGAGAGTTCAATCCGACGAATTCACGTGGCAGGTGTGAGAAGACGGAATCATCCTCCGCACGTTGGGAAAAAGCGGATTACGAGCCGCACAATAGGTGCGCGTTTCGAGTATTGCCCTCGCTCTACGGTCTATTGCATAGCGCAAGTGAATCACTGAAATCAGCGAGAAATCTAACCGGACATGTCGGCGGCCCTCCCTGTCGCAAACGGGATCAGTGGCCTGCGCCGGCCTGGTGCTCTTGGATGTATTCCTGCTTCAGACCGAGTTTCTCGGGCGCGTGGAGGACGAGCATTTTCATGCGGATGTCGGGGGGCACTTGGGCGGAGGTCGCTTTGGAGACGACAATCATCAGGCCGATCGCGAGAGGAACCGTCCAGATCGCAGGTTGTTCGCAGAGGATGCGGAGCAGCGGGTGCTGAGCCCAGAACCCGTTGAGCGGGGAGAAGCTGGCGAAGATTTTGCCCATGGGGCCCTTGTCGAGGGCGAGCGTGCCAAGATTGGTGAGCGCCGCGGCGCCGAGGGCGCACAGGCCGCCGGTGAGCATGCCGGTCGCGGCTCCTTTCATCGTCATCCCGCGCCACCATACGCTCATGAAGAGCAGCGGGAAATAACTCGCGGCGGCGATCGCGAAGGCTTGGCCGACCATGAAATTGATTTCGAGCGGCTCGACGAAACAGCCGAGCGTGACCGCGACGCCGCCGATCAGGACTGCGGCGACCTTGAAGGCGAACATGCGTTCGGCGGGCGAGGATTTAGGGCGGAGCATGCGACCGTAGACGTCGTGCGCGAGCGCACCGGTCATGGAAACGAGTAGGCCGCTGAAGGTACTCATGAACGCGGCGAACGCGCCGGCGCAGGTGATGCCGCTGAGGATGGAGCCCACGACGCCGTATTTCGCGCTGATGAGGGTGGGGAGTTCGAGGACGATTTTGTCGGTGCCTTTCGCGCCGACGCCGCTGTAGAGCTCCGGCAGGAGGTTGCGCCCAATCACGCCGAAGATCGGTGGGAACACATAAAAGACACCGATCAGAATCATCACCCACATGGTGGTTCTCTTGGCGGCGACGCCATCGGGATTCGTGTAGAAGCGAACCAAAATGTGCGGGAGTCCGGCGGTGCCGCACACGAGCGCGATGATCAGCGAGTAGGTGTAGAGGAGCGAGTAGGGCTTCTGATGCTCGGCGAGAAACGCGGGGCGTTGTTCGGCGGGGAGGGCGTTGGCGGCGGCGGTGACGGCCTTGGTCGTGAGCGGGCCGAAGGGGGCGATCCACGCGGTGTCCTTCGGGGCTTTTTCGACAAGGGGCTTGCGCTCGACCGAGGAGAGCGCGGGGGCGGTTTCGCCGGGGGCGACGTTGGCGCCGATCTGGGTGTTGTAGAATCCGACGACGGCCATCAGCACGAAGACGGGCACGGAGATGGCGAAGAGTTTGATCCAATACTGCACGGCTTGTACGAGGGTGATGCCCTTCATGCCACCGAGTGCGACGTTGAGCGTGATGACCGCACCGACGACCACGACGCCGACCCAGTAGGGGAGGCCCGGGAAAATGTAGGCGAGCGTCACGCCCGCGCCCTTCATCTGCGGCATGGTGTAGAAAAATCCGATGAAGAGGACGAAGCAGACGGCGATTTTGCGAAACAACGGCGAGTCGAACCGGCCTTCGGCGAAATCGGGAATCGTGTAGGCGCCGAAGCGGCGCAGCGGTCCCGCAATAAACAGCAGCAAAAACAGGTAACCGCAGGCGTAACATACGGGATACCACAACGCGTCGTAGCCGGAGGACATCACCATGCCGGCGACGCCCATGAAGGACGCGGCGGACAGGTATTCGCCGGAGATGGCGGAGGCATTCCAGCCGACGGAGACCGAGCGGCCGGCGACGAAGAAGTCGCTCGCGGTTTTGGAGGTTTTCGCGGAGCGGAAACCCATCCAGAGGGTGACCGCGACGGTGAGGAAGGAGCAGCCGAAGATCCAGGGATCGACGCCGCCGATGAGTGCGAGGGGAAGATTCATGGCTTAGCGACGCGCCTCGTTGACCTCGTCTGCTTCGAGCTGCAGCGAGCGCTTGATGAAGACGTAGGAAATAATCCAGACGAAGGGGAAAAACAGGACGCCGAGAATCAGCCAGCTCAGCGTGAAGCCGGCCACGCGCGTCGCCATGAAGGCGGGCGCGAAATAGTTCAGGAGCGGCATGCCGAGCAGCGCGACGAGAAAGGTGCCGGCGCAGGCAATGGAGAGGCTGAGTTGTCGACGCATCAGCGAGCGGAGGAAGGACTCGCTGTGCACGACATCGTCGTGGGCGGGGGTGGGGGAGGACATGCGAGGGCGGAGTGTGCGAGGTGGTCGATGGTGCGCAAGCCCGGCGGAAGGTGGACCGGCGGCTTTGCTTGCGGGAGTGGGCGCCTGGTTCGTCATCGGAAACGGGGCTTTCGCAGCCTCTTTGGGCACTTTCGTCCCTTGGGCGTTGGCCGGGGGGGGTGTTTCCGGGCTTTCTTTTTCCCGTGAATCCTCCCCGCTGCTCCTTCAGCCCCGTTGCCGAAACCTCCGCCAATGCCGAGGCGCTGGAGGCCCAGGAGAAGGCGGAGTTGATCGATCTGGTGCTGCGCGCACAACGCGACGACATGGCGGCGCAGTCGGAGCTCGTGCGTCGCTACACGGTGCGGATCTCGGCCTTCGTGCGGCCGATCCTATTTCAACCGAGCAGCGTCGAGGATGTCGTCCAGATGGTGTTTATCAAAATGGTGCGGCGGCTGACACTGTTGCGCGATCCGGCGGTGTTTGAATCGTGGTTGTTTCGACTCGCGCGGAATACGGCGGTGGATTTTCTGCGGCGCCGGCGTTGTCGGCCGACGATGGTGTCGGATGATATCGAGTTTGAGCGCGCACCGGACACGAGCAGTGAGCGGTCGGTAGCGGAGATTATGGAGGCGCTGACTATGGCGCTGACGCGCCTGAGTCCAAAGGACCGAAACTTGGTGACGATGATCGTCGAGGGAAATAGCTATCAAACTGTGGCGGCCCGCGAGGGTCTGACGGTGGGGGCGGTGAAGGTGCGGCTGAACCGCGTGCGGCCATTCCTGCGCGTGAGCGTGGGCGAGGCGGTGGGCGTGCGGGTGGGAGCCCCAGTGGCTGGCAAGTGGCGCCAGCCTGCGCGGACCCGGACGGCGGTCGCCGCGTAGAGCGGGGGCAGGGGAAGAGCCCGGCCAGCGGCCGGGCTTACCACGGAAGGTGTACCACGGGCGCGGGCGAGTCGCGCCCCTACGCGAATTTGAGGCGTTCTTGGAGCTCGCGGACGCCGCGGGTGAGCGGGATGCGGACGCCGTTGGTCAGGACGACGACGTGTTCATCGTTGAAGGCGGGCTCGACTCCGCGGATGCAGTCGAGACGGGCGAGCGCGGAACGGTTCAGGCGGAAAAATTCTTTCGGTGAAACTTGGGCCTCGACGGCGGCGAGGGTTTCACGGAGGACGAAATTTTCTTTGCCGGTGTGCATGACGACATAGTTGCCGGAGGCTTCGATCCAATCGATGTCGGTGACTTTGACAAAGCGGGTGCGATCACGGTCGCGCACGGAGAAGCGGGTAACGTGGGTGGGTGTGGCGTCGGACGCGGGCGCTTGGCGCGATTCGAGGAGGGCGAGGAGGCGGGCGGTGGCGTCGTCGGTGGAGCTTTTTTTCGCGAGCTGCTCACGCGCCCGGACGAGGGCAGCGCGAAGGCGGGCCGGCTTGAAGGGCTTGAGCAGGTAGTCGAGCGCGTGGACTTCGAAGGCGTTGACGGCATGTTCGTCGAAGGCAGTGACGAAGATGACGGCCGCGGGTTTTTTCTCCAGCTGGCGGAGGACGGCGAGGCCGGTGAGCTCGGGCATCTGCACGTCGATGAAGAGGATGTCGGGCAGGCGCTCGCGCAAGGCGGCGAGGGCGGATCGGCCGTCGGCGCACTCGCCGATGATTTCGAGATCGGGCTCAGTGGCGAGCAGGGTGCGGATGCGCTCGCGGGCGAGCGGCTCGTCGTCGACAATCAGTGTCGTGAACTTCATGCGGGGGCGGCCGTGGTGGCGGCACTGCGCTCGGTGAGGAACGGCAAAACGATTTCAACGCGGACGCCGCCCGCAGGGGGCGAGAGGAGTTCGAGCCGGGCGCGGCTGCCATGCAGAGTGCTCAGGCGTTCTTCGGAATTGGTGAGGCCAATGCCATGGCGGGCATCGGCGCGGTCAAGGCCGACACCGTCATCGGTGACGGCGAGGTGCAGTTCATCGCCAACGCGGCGGGCGCTGACGGTGAGGGTGCCGCGGGCTGCGCGCGGTTCGAGGCCGTGGCGGATGGCATTTTCGGCGAGTGGCTGTAATAGGAATGTCGGCACAAGCGCGGCAGCGGTGGCGGGATCAAGGTCGCGCACAATACGAAGCCGGTCGCCGAGGCGGGTTTGCTCGATGGCGAGGTAGCGGTCGAGTAGCTCGATTTCGCGGGCCAATGGAACTTCGTGGTCCTTGTTTTCGAGGGAAGCGCGGAGCAGGCCGCCGAGGTCGGAGATGAGTTCGTCGGCGGCGGCGGCGTCGCGGTGGACGAGCGTGGAGATGGCGTTGAGGGTGTTGAAAAGAAAGTGGGGTTGGAGCTGGAGACGCAGGGCGTCGAGGCGGGCTTGGTTGAGGCTGGCCGTCAGGGCGAGCGCCTGATGATCGCGGTCTTGGGCGCGGCGGTAATAGGCGAGGGCGTGGGCAGCGGTCATCACAATCAGGTAGATCGCGAGGTCGAAATTGCCACGGAGTGCGAGCGGAGAGACCAAGCCGATGAAGGGGTTGCGCGCAAGGGAGTCGGGTGGCGGGCCGTTGCCGCGGCCGAAGGCGCCGGGGCTGGTACGAAATTCACTGCGGGGAAAAGGCCCAGGGCCTTTGAGTTCCCCGGCGCGGGGGCGGGGACTGCGGAGATCGGGCGGGAGCGTCGAGTCATCCCGGCGGACGAACGGGAGGCGGGTTTCTCCGGCGACACCGGATTCGCTGTGCTGGTGCCGCTCGGCGGGGCGCCGGCCAGACCCGCGCGGGCCGCCGCCGAAATCGGCGCGGCTGGTGCTGAAGACGAGTGTGGTAACGGAAAGAGAGATGACGGTACAGACCAAGGCGCCGATCACGTGCACGGGGACGCTGCGGAGGAGACGGCCGCGTTCGAGTGGGAAGCGGCGGGCAAGCCAGAAGATCAGTGGAGTGAGTGCAACCCACGGGATCCAGTTGACGGCGGAAACACCGAAGGCATCGGCCCATTCCAGGGGGCTGACCAGCACGAGCAGCGCGGCAAACGCGAACGTGAGCGCGGCCCAGACGGCGGCTTGCACGGCGAAGAGTGTAAGTGGGCGGCGGGCGCGGCTGGGAGGATAATCAGACACTGACATCGAGGGGGAAGGGGGCGCGGGCGAGACAGGCACCGACAAAGTGAAAACAGCGGTGATCGAAAGGTCGAGACGGGGGAGACGCGAAGGGAAGACGCGGCGGTCGTGAAATAGTTCACGACCGCCGCGTCATTTTAGTTGGCTGCCTGACCCCACGCAGTGATAGGGGCGGCTGGATTCAGCTGCCGGTGGCGGGACGGCGCTCGCGGTGGGCGGGGTATGCGGACGGGTTGATCACGGTGCCGTCGGGGAACGTGACGGTTCCGTCGGCATGGTGAACGGGAGGCAGAATGACCGTGCCGTCCAGGAACGTGATGGAGCCGTCCGGGTTGCGGGTGGGCTGCGCCACGACCGAGCCGTCAAGTAAGGTCAGGGAGCCGTCGAGGTTGAACTCGGGTGGTGTGAGGCGTTCTTCTATGACGATGAAGGCGGGCAGCATGACCGGGCGAGAGCGGCGGCCGGCGGACTGGGCGGAGGAGGTGGCGACCGAAACAATGGCGAACGCGGTGAACAGCAGAGTCACGCGGAGAACAAAGCCGGAGAGCACGATTTTCATGGTGGAGATTTTTTGATCGATTGAGCAGAGAACCGCCGGATTGACGTTTCCTCTGCGGGGGTATCGATAGCGCTGACACGCGGGGTGCCGAGGCTTCTGGGACGAAACCGGGGAAAAATGGGGTGGAAGCGGTGAGCGAATCTCCCCGTGGCACCCGCGGAGCAGCCGCGCACCGGCGACCGTCGAATTAACGAAACAGCTCGGCGATCTTCGCTTGGCGAAAGTCAAAAACCCCCCGAAGTTTTCGCCGGAGCCAGAGGGCATCGGCGAGTCGGCCGACCGGTCCCCAGCCAGGATCGTAGGTGATGTGATCGGTCATGTGCATCCCCTCGCCGGTAGTCGCCGTGGGAGGGACAGCCATGAAAAGATGTTCGTGGTGCCAGAGGCGGTAAGGGCCGATGCGTTGCTCATCGATGAAGAACTCTCCCTCGCGCACGTGCGTGATCTCGGTGAGCCAGCGCGTCCACATTCCGGGGAGCACGCCGACGCGATACTCAATCAACTGACCGGGATACATGCGCGGCGCGACGGCGCGGATGATGCGGAAGCGAAGATCGGGGGGCGTGATCGTGTCGAGGTTGTGCGGAGAGGCGAAGAAATCCCAGATGCGGGCAGGGTCGCCGGGGACAAATTGTTCGCGGTGAAGATGGCAGATCATGCGGCGCGCAACGTGACGCGGAGAAAACCGGCGTGCAAATCAAAGGATCGCGCGGGCGAAGGACGGGCTTTCGGCGGCTTGGGTCAGGTCGAGCGTGACAGGATCTTGCGGTGGGCAGTGACGCACGGACTGAAATCAAGGAGGGGGCGTGAGTGGGGCTGGCCATGCGGCGAGGTGTGTGTCGAGTGCCGCGAGGAGCCCATGCTGGTCCTCGGCGGCGTCGGACGCAGACGCGGCCGAGAGGCGGGCGCACAGCTCGAGGAGAGTGGTGTCGTCGAGGAGGAGCGCGGTGCTTTGGAGATAGTGAGCGAGGCGGCGAAGGGCTTCGCGGTCGCCGCCGGCGAGGGCGGTTTCGGCCGCAGTGCGGCGCGAAGGCCACTCGGAGCGAAGGGTGGCTCGCGCCCGGGCGAGGGTGGCGGGGGCGGCGAGACGCGAAAAAATGTCACCCGCGTCAGCAGTGAGTGCGGGGTTGGCGGACGCAGCCGGATCAAGGGCGCGGGCGAGGTTCGCGAGCGAGACGGGTTTCGCGAGAAATTCATGCATGCCGGCGGCGAGGGCGGCGGCGCGAGTTTCGGCGGCGGCCTCGGCGGAGCAACCGATGAGGCGAAGCGCGGGCTGTTCTGCGCGGAGGGTGCGCGTAAGCGCGATGCCGTCGAGGAGCGGAAGGTTGATATCGAGGAGGGCGGCGGCGAAGGAGTGGGTGCGCGCCGTATCGAGCGCAGCCTGACCGTCGGCGACAGCGGTGACGCCGTAGCCGAGGGCGTGGAGCGCTTCGGTGAGGAATTCGCGGACCGACGTGTTATCTTCGGCGAGCAGCACACGGGGCGCGGATGTGTCCCGTGTGCTCGTTGGGAAATTTCGATCCGAAGTTGAAGCGGCAGCGGTGGCGTTGGCGCGCGGGAAGGCGAGGGCGACGGTGAAGGTGGCGCCGACGGCAGGGCGGTTGGCGGCGGTGACAGTGCCGCTCATGAGATCGCAAAGGCGGCGCACGAGGGCGAGGCCGACGCCGGTGCCTTCGCGGGAAAACGTTTGGCCGGAATCAAGGCGGGTGAAGAGCGTGAAGAGCTGCGGGATCTTTTCGGGCGGGAGGCCGGGGCCGGTATCGTGCACGGCGAATGCGAGGCGTTCGCTGTGCAGTGCAAGTTGAAGCAAGGAAGTTGCAGGGGCGGGAACAGAAGCGGAGAGGGAATCTGAAATAGAATCGGGGATTTGAGCGCGGGAGACGTGGAGAGTGACGGTCCCCGCGGAGGTGTATTTGACGGCGTTGTGCAGGAGATTGCCGAGAATCTGGCGGAGGCGGGATTCGTCGCCGACGAATGCGTCGGGGAGATCAGGGGCGACTTGGACGACGAGGGTGAGACTTTTGGCGGCGGCGACGGGGCCGTGGGTTTCTTCGAGGGAGGCGACGAGGGTGCGGAGGGAGAACGGGGCGGGGGCGAGTTTCAGTTTGCCGGCCTCGATCGTGCCGAGGTCGAGGAGATCGTTGACGAGGCGGAGGAGGTGGGTGCCCTGGGTGGCGATGGCTTCGGTGTGGCGTGCGGTGGCGGGGCTTTCGCGAAGGAGGAGTTCGGCGCGACCGAGAATCGTCTGGAGCGGGGTGCGCATCTCGTGGCTGAGAAAGGCAAGGAATTCGGTCTTGGCGTGGCTGGCGGATTCGGTGCGTTCGAGGTGGAGGCGTTGGTCGTGGTCCAGCGCCTGGCGCGAGGCGACGGCGAAGCCCATGGCGCAGAAGAGGGACGCGACGGCGAGGAGAGCGAGGGCGGCGCGACGGGCGGATTCGCGAGGGGCGGAGAAGAGTTCGCCGGGATACTCGAGGGCGAGCCACCAGCCGGTGGAGTTGAGCGCGCTGAGGCGGATGGGCGCGTGGGCGGTGAAGGTGGCGAGCGCGGTGCCGGTGGATCTGAGGACAAAAAAGCGGCGGCCGGCGGCGACGCCGGATTTTTCGTCGGCCGTGGCGGGGCGGGCGGCGGTGGTGTCGAGCGGGACGAAGCGGTCGGCAGCGAGGCGCCAAAGCGTGGCGTCGCGGAGGGCGGGATCGCCGGCGCGGAGTTCTACCAGGGCGGTGCGGAGCGCAGCGGGGTCGAGCGGGGAAGAGGAGAGCGGGCGGGCGAAGGCGGTGGCGGCGCGTTGGGCGCGGTCGAGGAAGCGCTCGCGGGCGGTGGATTCGGCGCGGAGAACACTCGCGTTGGTGACGAATGGAGCGACGAGCGGGACGATGATGAGGCCGCTGGCGAGGACGAGCGCGGCGCGCGTGCGGACGGCGGGGAGCGCGAGGCTGGCGGCGCCGAAGCCGGCGACGACGGACCACGGGGCGAGGGCACCGATCGCGGGGAGCCCGGGAGCGGCGGCGATGACGGCGCAAAGACCGAGTGCGAGGGCGGCGAGCCGAAGGGCGGCGCGCCGGCGGAGATTGGTTTCGCGCGCGAGGCAGCGCCACAGCAGGAGCGCCGCGGCGAAACCGAAGAGGGCGGGCAGGGCAGCGATGGCGAGGCCGAGTGGGACGAACCACGTGGGCCACGCCGTGGAATTTTGCGGGAGCGTGACGGCGAGGAGGAGCAACAGGCCCTCAAAGGGAATGAGGTGGAGGGCGGCGGGGAGGCGGCGGGGCTCTTGGTCGTGCCAGATACGGCGGGCAAATTCCCAGAGGAGCATTGCACCGACGAGAGCGGCGGGGAGGCGCCACTCACTGTCGGGGGCGGCGAAGATCAGCGTCTGCGTTTCCGTGAGCGCCTGCAGGGCGCAGAAGGCGATGAGCCACGCGGTGTGGCGGCGGCCGAGGGGACTGGAAAGCGCGGGAAGGAGCGTGGCGAGGGTGAGCGCGGCGAGCCAGCCGAGCGAGCGGAGGAAAAGAAAGTATTCGTCGGACGGCACGAGGGTGGGGACTGAGAACGTAGGACGGAGAACAAAGAACGACAGAGTGGAAAACGCTAATCTTCGCTCATTTTCGGAGGCAGGGGCAGGTCGGGGCTTGCGTGCCTCGCCTGATCGGCGAGGCGTGGATATGGGGTGGGGGAAGAATAAAAGCTGAGAGCTGTGAGGCGAGCGAGCCGGTGCCGAGGGAGGCGGGGAAATCCTTGCGGAGTTAGAGGGTGGTGAGGCGGGCGTGGAGCTTGGTGCGCGCGTCCTGCATCTTCCAGAAGCTATCGCCGACTTTGGTGTAGGCGGGGATCGCCATGCGCATGATGAGCGTGCCGAGGAAGTTTTTGAACTGCGGCGGGTGCGCGGACCAGAACTGCTGCTCGCGTGCCGACATTTTGGCGACGTCGCGGCGGGCGAGCATTTCATGGAGGTCGGCGTAGAGCTCGCCGTAGAGATTGTAGCTGGCGCGGCGGTTGTAGATGAAGGGGCTCAGGGCATCCACGATCCGGCCGAGCCACGGGTGGTGCGGAGCGAGATTGAGTGCGGTGGACACGGGCATCTGTTGCACGCTGCCGAGGGAGTTGGCGTATTCGACGACGAGGAGGCGGCGCGCGGCAATCTCGGCGTTGCCGGGGCGGGTGGCCGCGGCGAGGCGGGCGCGGGTCGCGGCGCTGACCGGAGCGGTATCGAGGACGAAGGAGGCGGTCTCCAGCGCCATGCGTTCGACGGCCACACCGACCATGATGCGTATGAGCGTGCGACCGGAGGGCTGGAGTTTGCGGGCCACTTCGATGAGGGGAATCAGGATGTCGATGGCTTCGTCGCCGTGGCCGTCAAGGGCGCGCAGCGTTGCGATGGCGCAGCCGGTCTGGGAGATCGCGCGGCAAGGCGCGTAAGCGAGAAAATCGGAATCCGGGCCGGCGGGGGCGAGGTCGGCCAGGCGGTCGAAGGTGTTGACCTCGTGCCACCACGTGCGCACGGGCGCGATTTCGATCCAGCGGGCTTCGAACGCGGCGCGGTGTTGCAAGATGGTTTCGCGCCACGGGCCGGGTTCGAGGGCGGACTTGCCGGCGAGGACGGACGGCGGGTGCACGAAGGCTTTGCCGAGCGGCTGCAGTTTTCCGTAGCGCATGAGAACCGCGTAGCCTTTCTCCGCGCCGGGAAAGGCCGGGGAGATTTCTTCGAGGGTGATCGGGTGAAGAATGGCGGGATCGTCGGCGGCGAGGTAAACGTAGACCGGGGCGAGCGCGAGGTAGCCGCCGGCGATCCACCACCAGGAGCGGAGCTTAAGCCGCCACGAGAGGACGAGGAGCGAACTCGTGACGAGGGTCACGAGGCCGAGGGTGAGTAAACCGGCGGTGAGGGCGCCATCGCTTGGGGACTCCCATTGGATGAGGGCGGAGAACGCGCTGTGAAATGTCGGCGACGAGGAAAAGAGGGCGAGGCCGAGCACGAGACTGAGCGCGGCGGAGAGACCGAGGAGGGCGAGGACGCGGAGGAGGCGTAATGGCCATGCGGGGACGGCGGGAGCCGGAGAGGTCGAGGTCGGTGCGGAGGCGGAGATCATGATGAGGGAGAGGCGCAGAGAAGCGATGCGGTGGAGGAGAGTTTGGCGGGCAGGCGGCGGGACGGGCGGCGGAAGGCTACGGCACGGCGCCGGCGTGCGAGATCGGAGAGGCGGGCGAGATAGTGGAGGTAACCGGCAGCGGTCATGGTGTGGGGGCGGGAAGTGATCTCTGAAGGCGGACTGAAGTCCGCCCTGCTACTTGGAGAGTTGGGCGAGGAGGGCGAAGCGGTCGTCCTCCGTTTTCCAGTAGGTTTCGAGGACCTTGCGGTAGGCGGGGATGGTTTGGTTGATGACGAAGGCGCCGATAAAATTTTTGAAACGAGGGCGGGCGTCTTGGTTGAGAAACTCGTCTTGGCGGCGGGCGAACTGGGTGAGCTCGCGGCGCGCGGCGAGGTCTTGCAGTTCGAGAATGTGGTCGCCGAAGAGGTTGGCGGTGGCGCGGCGGTTGTAGACGAAGGGGCTGATGAGGTTGAGGGCGATGCGGAGCGACGGGTGGCGGTCGGTGGCATTCACGAAGTCGCCGAGGGGTTCATTGAGCAGGGTAGCAGTGCTCTGCAGGTAGTCGACGGTCACGATCCGGCGTGCGCCCATCGCGCCGGCGCCGCCGGCGAGGGCGGTGGTGAGGCGGGCCCGGGCCGCAGGGGAAACGGTGGCGTTGTCCAGCACCCAGCGCACCGTGCGAGTGGAGACGCGTTCGATGACAACACCGATCATCTGGCGCACGAGGGTGCGGGCGGCTGGCTGCATTTTTCGGCCGACTTGCAAGATGGGCAGGAGGGTGTCGATGGCGGCGTCGCCGTGGCCGTCGATGGCTTGGAGCGTGGCGATCGCCCAGGCGCGTTGGCTGAGGGCGCGGAAGACAGGGAAACTGATCAACTCGGACGAGGCCCCGGGCGGTGTCAGATCGCCGATGGTTTCAAAGGTGTTGAGCTCGGCCCACCAGGCGCGTTGCGGGGCGAGGGCCGCCCACTCGGCTTCGAGGGAGGCGCGGTGAGCGAGGACGAAGGCGCGCCACTCGGCGGGTTTGTCGACGGGGTCGGGGAAGCCGCTAGGGTAGGTTTTGGGGGTGCCGAAGGCGAGGGTGGCGGGTTGCGCTTTGCCATAGCGCATGATGACGCTGAAACTTTTTTCAGCGTTGGGCACGGCCGGAGTAATTTCGGCGAAGCTGACCGAGTGGCGCAAAGTCGATTCGTCGGTGGCGAGGTAAGCGAGGATCGGGGCGACGACGAGCCAGCCGCCGCCGACCCACCACCACGAGCGGAGGCGGAAGCGCCACATGGCGACGAGGAGCGTGGTGGGGACGAGGACGATGAAGGCGACGGTGAGCCAGCCGGCGAGTTTCGGCGCGGCGGGATCGGGATTCCACGCGATGAGCTGTTTCACGGCGCTGTGGAGCAGCGGAAACGTGGAGAGCAGGAGGAGCGTCGCGATGAGCGTGACGGCGAGGGCGAGGAAGAGGAGGGCGGTGAAGCGGAGCGGGCGGAAACCGCGAGGTTCGATGCGGAATGGGGCAGAGGTTACGGTCATGGTGGGGGGGCGGAGAGAGAGGGAGATAGAGAGCGGGAGAGATGACGAGATGTGGAGAGGTTAGCAGAGGGCGCGCTAGGCCGCCTCGGGGCGGGAGCCGGAGATTGGCGTAGGGGCGGCCCCGAGGCGGGGTACGGCGCGCGAGGAGCGGGGAAACAGGTTTCTCAGTGTCGCGTCCTCGATCCTGATGGTGGCAGTCCCTCCAGCGGGATGTAACAGGCCCGCATTGGCGGGAGGGGAATCAGGGGGACGGAGGCAGAGCGCCGGCGCGCTTTACCAGTTCTTCGAGACAGGCGCGGGCGGCGGGCCAGTCGCCGGCTTGAGCGGCCGCGGCCAAGTCGCGGGTGGTGTTGGCGAGCGTGGTGTCGCCGAGGAGCAGTGCGGTCGAGCGCAGGTAGTGGGTGTGCCGGATGACCGCGTCGGGATCGCAGGCCGTGACGGCGGTGTCGAGGTGCGCGCGAATCGGCGGCCACTCGGCGGCCCAGATTTCACGCGTGCGCGCCAACTGGTCGGCACCGCGGAGGCGACTGAAGACATCGTCGTTCGAAGCGAGAGCGAGGCCTTCGGTCGTGGGTGAAGGCGGTGGGGTGGCGATGAATGGCGCCACGACGCTGAGGAGCGTGGTGAGTCGGACGGGTTTTTCGAGAAACGCATCCATGCCGGCGGCGAGCGCGGCGGTGCGCGAGGTGGCGAAGGCTTCGGCGGAACAACCGACGATGCGTGGTCCAGGAGCGGGCGCGGCGAGGGCGCGGATTCGACGGGTGACCTCGAGGCCGTCGAGATCGGGGAGATTCAGATCGAGCACGATCACGTCGGACGGATGCGCGGCGTAGGACGCGAGCGCGGTGTGGGCGTCGGGCGCGGCTTCGACGATGTGGCCGGCGTCGCGGAGGGCTTCGGTGAGGAGTTCGCGCGCTGCGGTGTTATCGTCGACGACGAGCACACGGAGCGCGGACGTGCCAGCGGGAGGTTTGAAGTCGGAAGTTGCAGCGACGGTGAAGGACGCTTCGGCGAGGGGTAACGTAAGCTGCACGGTGAAGACCGCGCCGCCCTCGGGGCGATTGGCGGCCGTGACGGTGCCGCCCATCAACGTGCAGAGGCGACGCACAAGGGCGAGGCCCACACCGGTGCCTTCGCGACGGAAACCTTCTCCGGGATCGAGGCGCGTGAAGAGCGTGAAGAGGCGGTCGAGCTGAGCGGGGGGCAGACCGGGGCCGGTGTCGTGCACGGCGAACGCGAGGCGTTCGCCGGGTTGAGCGTTGGAGGTTGAGCGTTGAGAGTCGGGGGAAACGCGGAGGGTGACGGTGCCGGTAGTCGTGTATTTGACGGCGTTGTTGAGGAGATTGCCGAGGATTTGGCGGAGGCGGGTTTCGTCGGCGATGAAGGCATCGGGGATGGCCGGGTCGACGATGACGTCGACCGAGATGGCTTTGCCTTCGGCTTGGCGGCGGGCGACGTCTTCGCAGGCGGCGAGGGTGCGTCGCAGGGAAAACGAGGCGGGACGCAGGACGAATTTTCCCGCCTCGATGGTGCCGAGATCGAGGAGATCGGTGACGAGGCGGAGGAGGAGCTGGCCTTGGGCGTTGATGGTTTCGAGGTGGCGCTGCTGGCCCGGTGCGAGGGACGTGCGCGCGAGAAGTTCAGCGCGGCCGAGGATGCTTTGCAGGGGCGTGCGCAGTTCGTGGCTGAGGAAGGAGAGGAACTCGGTCTTGGCGTGGCTGGCGGATTCGGTGTCGCGCAGGGTGGCGAAGCGGCGGTTTTCGAGGGCGCGGCGCCAGGTGAGCACGATGCCCACGGTCAAAAATATGGCGAAGATGGCGAGTGAACCGGTGAGCATGTAGCGGGCGGTTTCCATGACATGCCGCCAGTCGCTTACGCGGTATTCGAGGGCGAGCCAGACGGTGGGGCTCGTGCCGGGAAACGGACCGTTCGCCGAAAGCCAATCGGTCCAGCCGTCGGACAGCGGGGAGCGGAGAAAGCGGGTGTGGGCGACGGCGGCGGTGCGCTCGGCGTCGGTGGTGTCGCGGGGAAGTTCGCCCGTCGTGTGGGAGAGGGGCACGACGCCGCCGTCGCGGAGCGTCCACAGATACGTGCGTTCGGGTGCGACCTTCCAAGTGCGGAAGGCGGCGAGTTGAGTGTCGATGGCAGCGTGGTCGGCGGTGGTGGCGGTGCCGGCGGCAAGCCGGGAAATGATGGCGGGGTCGAACAGCCGGGTGTTTTCCTCGGCGACGCGCACGGCGCGGCTGCGGGCGGCGGTATCGAGGCGCGGCATGATCGAGCTTTCGATCAGCGGGCTGCAAATGGGGGTGAGGGCGAGACAGAGGAGAAAACAGCGGGCGGCGTAGCTGCGGGCGCCGAGCAGGGTGAGAAATGCTTCCGTGGTGCCGAGGCAGACGAGCCACGGGGCCGTGGCGCAGGCGACGGCGAGGAGTGTGTAACCTGTGGTGCCGATCGGTGGCGCGAGGAGGACACCCAAGAGCACTGCGAGGGCGAGGCTCGCGAAACCGGCCGTGGCCAGCCGCAGCCCCCGCCGGCGCGGATCGCCCGCAGGGGCGAGGCACCAAAACTGGCGGGCGGTGGCGGCGAGGACGGCGATGGCGAACCCGCGCACGCAGATTTGGGCAACGGAGGCGTGGCCGAGAATCACGATGACGGCGGCGGTGGTGGTGAAAACGTGGACCCAGCGCCCGAGCGGGCGATCTTGCTCGGGCGGTTTCGAGCGGCGGAGGAACTCGAGGAGGAGGGCGGCGGTGGCGAGCTGGAAGAGCAGCGTGAGCTGCGAGGTCGCAAACCCCTCTTGGTCGAAATCGTATTTTAGAAGCGTGGTGCGGATCGCCTCGTTGAAGGCGGTGCAGAGACTGAAACCGACCAACCACCACATCGGACGCCGCCCGACGATCTCGGGCACGACGGTCCACGAGACGACCATCCAGCCGAGACCGGCGAGAAAGATGAGGTAGCTCTCGGGGAAATGGTTCATGATCAGGAGGGGAGGCGGGAAGACACTGAGACTACTGTAATCGCCGGGAGCCGGCATCGGTCCGGCGCCCTGAGCCCGAAGTAGGGGCGTCCCCTAGGCGGAGTCTTGCGGTTGAGAGCTGAGAGCGATCACCGGAAGCGCGGGCGTGGACTGGGGTTGGCCATGGATCGCGGGGTGAACCCGCTCCTACAAGAGTAGGCGATTCCGGTGGAGCGAGGCGGTCAGGCTCCGCCGTTTTGCTGGACCCAGTGGGCGGCGCGGGCGGTGAGGGCGGCGGCGGAGTCGAGGCCGAGCTTGTTTTTGATGTTTTCGCGGTGGGCCTCCACGGTCTTCACGCTGACTCCGAGTTTCTCCGCGATGGTGCGCGTGGGGAGCGCGAGGCCGACGAGGCGAAAAACTTGCAGCTCGCGGTCGGTGAGTTGGGCCTCGGTGCCGGTGGTTTTGCGGGCGTGGCCGGAGAGTGCGCCGAGCACGGTCGCGGAGACGCGCGGAGAAACGGCGATGCCGCCGGCGGCGACGTCACGGATGGCGCGAAAGAGCGTGGCGACGGGTTCGCGTTTCATGACGTAGCCGTGCGCGCCGGCGCGGAGGCAGCGCTCGGCGTAGATGGCTTCCGGGTGGAGGGAAAACACGACGACACGGAGCGCGGGGGCGAGGGCGGCGAGGTCTTTGATGAGGGCGAGGCCGTCGTCCTCGGCGAGCATGAGATCCATGACGAGGACTTGGGGTGGCGTGCGCTCGATCAGGATACGGGTGTCGCGGGCGGAGGCGGCGGAGCCGAGGACGGTGAAGCCGCCTTCGCTCGCAAGGAGAGTGGCGAGGCCCTCGCGCATGACGGGGTGATCTTCGGCGACGGCGACGGTGTGACGGGGCGGCTCGGCGGAGCGGGTGAGTGAATCAGTTTCGCCCATGAGGCGAGAAAGCGCGACCCACGGGGCGCGCTCAAGGGTGAACTGCGGGTGGGGGTGGCGAATCCGGTGGGGTTTCCGGGCTAGGGGTGGTCCCTACGACGGATTAGGGGAGCTCGCCCGATGCGATTCAACGGTGAGATGGCTATTTTAGCGTTCGTTAGCTCCGCCCCTGATTTTCACTTTAACTACCGTCCTTCAAAATATACGTCCCATGAAAAAGCTTCCGTTCCTCGCCCTTTCGCTCGCTCTAGCCTCCGCTGGGCTTTCTACCGCACGGGCGGGTTCCTACACGGTGATCGACCTCGGCGTGGCCAACGGCTGGTCGAGCCGGGCGACGGGGGTGAACAATAGCGGGGTGGTCGTGGGCAACATTTCCCACGATAACTACGATGACGGTTTTGGCACCTATACCACCACGGCATTCCGGTATTCCTATTCTCCGACGGGCACCGGGCTGATGGAATCGCTCCGTTATGATACGCCCAACGACGGCCCTGCCCAATACGGGACGACGCTCCATCATACTACTACCGCGAATGCGATCAACAATGCCGGCCAGATCGCCGGTAGCGTCGATACTGGCTGGGCGGCAAACGGCGCTCAAGCCGGCGGGATTGGCCCCTGGGCTGCGATCATCGCACCGGGTTCCAACTCCCGGACGATCTATCCCGGTCGTAATGAGAATCCCTATAATGGCAATGGAGCTTCCCAAGCCCTCGCCATCAATTCGTCGGGTCAAATCGCGGGGTATACGGGCCCGACGGCGGGAAATTCGGCCGACGAGGCATCGATCCTGAATGGCGGTGGCACGTGGGACAAAATTTTGGAACGTTATAGCTACGTCTTTGGGATGAACGACTCAGGTCAGTTCGTGGGCCGGGGTGCGGGAGTGAGTGGCGACACGGGTGCCTTTCTCTACTCCGGCGGGGTAGTGGCTTCGATTAACAATACACTGGGCGCCAGTAATTTTAGCATCGCCAGAGACATTAACAACAACGGGATCGTGGTCGGGCGCACCGGTATTAATGGCACCTACGATCATGCCTACCGCCGTGACATCGACGGCACGATGCATGACCTTCAATCAAATCCGATTCACTACACGAGTGAAGCACTCGCGATCAACGATGGCGGACTGATCGTGGGCACAGTCTTCGGCGGCCTCTATGATGCGCATGGAGCTTGGTATGGGCAGGATTATCGCGCCTTCCTGTATTCGCAGACCGACGGCATGATCGACTTGAATACCTTGCTTAGCAATAGCAGCAACCTGACGCTGATTTCTGCGACGGCCATCAGTGAGAACGGCTATATTGCCGGCTATGGGATCAACAGGATCGACGGACAAGAGCACGCTTTCCTGCTCGCACCACCAACGACAAACTCCTCCGTGCCCGACACCGCCAGCACGATGGGGCTGATGTTGTTGGCGCTGGTCGGGATGGTGGGCATGCGGCGGTTCGTGGCGACGCAGCAAGCTGCGGCCTGACGCGCGGCGCCAGCCGGCGCGCAACAAATTCTGGCTTGCGGTCATCATTTTGGGAGGGGCTTTATGCCCCCGACGCCACACGTGCACCGTAGCCCGTCGGGGCATAAAGTCCGTCGGGGCATAAAGCCCCTCCTACAGCGTTTGAAGCCCATTCCCTAACGCACGGTCACGGCGAGTTCGGTTTTCTGCTCCGTGATGATCGCGACGGCGCTGATGGGAGAATGGGGAAACACTCGCTTCGAAGAAGTCCTTTCAACTTCGCGGCAGAGGCGGTCACCAAGCTTGACCGCCAAGCGCCGTGACTTACGGTCGCGCCATGCAGGCCACGCTGAGCAGCAAGTATCAGATCACCATTCCGGCGAAGTTGCGGAAAAAATTTCACCTTAAGCCGGGCATGAAGCTGGAGTTTGACGAGCAGGCCGCCGAGCTGAGGGCGAAGCCGAAATACGATTTCGACGTGGACGCGATGCGCGGTGCGCTGGGGGCGGCGAAGGATTTTGAACCGGGCAAATCGTCGACTAAGATTCTGCGCGAGCTGCGCGGCTACGACCGCAACGCCCTGTGACCACGGCGATCGACAGCTCGGTGCTGTGGGCCATCGCGAAGGGAGAGGAGGATGGCGCCGGGTGGCTGGAAACGCTGGCGGAGTGTCGCGCCGATGGCCGGCTGGTGGTCTGCGACATCGTGTGGGCGGAGACCCGCGCGGCGTTTCCGAGTGCGGCGGCGCACGGTGCCTATCTGGAGCGGCTGGGGGTGCATTTCGATGCGACCGACGCGCTGGTCGCGAATCTGGCGGGTGAAATCCATGACCGCTACCGGCGGGCAGGGGGCAAGCGGCTGCGGCTGACCGCGGATTTTCTCATTGGCGCGCACGCTGCGCTCCGGGCGGGCAGACTGGCGACGAAGGATGATGGCTTCTTTCGCGTACAGTTTAGAAAGCTTGCGGTCCTGCGGCCGTCGGGGAGCCCTTAGGCACCAAGGAAAACGACGTAGTGTTCGGGGGAGTCGGTCTTGCCCCGATGGGAGCATCGAACCGGAATTGGTTCGCATACTGGTGAAGGCAAGGAACTTTGCGCTTGGCTCGAAGCGCTGAGCAACGAAGGGGGCAGTCGGAGACCGGCCCTACTTGACGGAGGCGGACTTGTTTTTCTGCACGGTGATAATGACGACGGCGGCGATGATGATCGCGGAAGCCACGAGCGTGCGGGGGCCGATGGGTTCGCCGAGGAGGAGCCAGCCGAGAAAGACGGCGACGATGGGATTCACGTAGGCGTAGGTGGAAACGCGAGCGGGCGTGCTGTGCTTCATCAGCCACACGAACGTGGAGAAGCCGATCAGGGACCCGGCGCCGATCAAGTAGACGTAGGCGCCCCAGGCGCGCGGCGTGATGGCGGAAAAATTCAGAGTCGTGAAGTCGCCGTGGAGCAGGGCCACGAGCAGGAGGGCGGTCCCGCCACCGAGCATTTGGAGTGCGGAGGCGACGAAGGAGTCGGCGCCGTGTTTGGCGTGGCGCGAGTAGATCGAGCCGATGCCCCAGCAGACGCAGCCCAAGAGGATCGCGGCGACGCCCCCGAGGTGGAGTCCACCGTGGGAGGTGTTTTCCCATGGGGCGGCGAGCCACGTGACGCCGACGAATCCGAGGAGCAACGCGGCGAAGGTGTTGGTCGAGGGGCGGGTGCCGCCGGGCCAAGCCCACTCGGTGAGGACAATGAAAAGCGGGCCGACGCCGATGAGGAGCGCGGTGATGCCGGAGGGGACGTATTGTTCGGCCCAAACGACGGCGCCGTTACCACCGAGGAGGAGAAAGGTGCCGATGACGGTATTGACGCGCCATTGGTAAGCGGTGGGCCAGGCGGCGCCCCGGAGTTTGAGCCAAGTGAACAGCACGGTGCCGGCGATGAGAAAGCGGGTGCCGGCCATGAGGAACGGCGGCATCGATTCGACGGCGACGCGGATGCCGAGGTAGGTGCTGCCCCAGATGAGGTAAATCGCGGTGAAGGCGAGGATCAGGGCGGTGCGAGTGGGAGCGGAGGAAGACACGAGAGACGGGGAAGACTCGGAAGAATTGGAAGACGGGGAAGACTCGGAAGAATTGGAAGACGGGGAAGACGTGGAAGACCGGGGAGACTTGGAAGACGTGAACGGGGGAGCTACGGGGTGAGTTGTTTGTAGTAGATCACGGTGTCGATGAGGGAGCCGTCGGGGTCGGTCGCGTAGCGGGGAATGATTCCGGCGCGGGTGTAGCCGCAATGGCCGTAGAGCGTGAGCGCGTTGCCGGTGGCGCTCGTATCGAGGCAAAGGAGCGTCCGATGGAGCGAGCGGGCGGCCTGCTCGGCGGCTTGCATGAGGGAGAAGCCGAGGCGACGTCCGCGATGGGAACGGAGGACGAGAAGCTTTTGAACCTCGCAGCGGAGGCGCGCGTTGGATTTTTGGGCGAGCTCGAGTTGCACGGTGCCGACAATGTGGGCGTGCTCGTCGCGGGCGACGAGGAGGACGCGCGAGCCGGAAGTGACGGCGGCAAATACGCCGTTCCAATAGCTGGCAATCTCGGCCTCGGTGAGCGGGAGCGTGAAGCCGACGGAGGCATTACTCTCCACGGCGTCGCGCAGGAGGGCATGGAGGGCGGCGACGTCGGAGGTGCCGGGCAGAGTGAAGAGGCGTTCGATCATGGGCCGACGAAATCAGAGTTGTTTTTTTGCGAGATCACCGAGGGTGTGGAGGGCGGCTTCGATCGGGTCGCCCCACGGGAGGCCGCAGTTCATGCGCAGACAGTTTTTGTAACGGTCTTTCACGGAGAAGAGGGCGCCGGGGGCGGTGGTGATGCGGTGCTTCAGGGCTTCGCGGTAGAGTTGGAGGGTGTCGACGCCGGGCGGGAGTTCGACCCAGAGCACGAAGCTGCCTTCGGGGCGGCTCAAGCGCGTGCCCTCGGGGAAGTGGCGGAGGATAGCCTGGGAGAACAGGTGGAGCTGGTTGTGATACGCGCGGCGAATCGAGCGGAGGTGGTGGTCGTAGCCGCCGTTGCGGAGAAAATCGGAAACCGTTTTTTGGAGGACGACGGGCGTGCCGAGGGTGTTGGTGAACTTGAGGCGGCGGACGCGTTCGAGGTAGCGACCGGGCGCGCACCAGCCGACGCGTAGGGAGGGTGCGAGCGTTTTACCAAAACCACTACAGAGCAAAACGCGGCCGTCGGTGTCCCACGTTTTGAGCGGCTTGGGGCGACGGTCGCCGAAGTGGAGATCGCCGTAGACGTCGTCTTCGATGGCGGGCACGTCGAACTCGGCGAGGATTTGGTAGAGCTGCTCTTTGTTCTCGTCGGGCATGCAGGAGCCGAGGGGATTGGAGTAGCTCGGCATGACCATGAGCGCCTTGACGTTGTTGTTGGCGAGAGCGTCGCGCGTGGCGTCAAGGCAGATGCCGGTGCGGGAGCCGGTCGGGATCTCGACGACTTTGAGGTTCAGGGCCTGAAGGGTTTCCAGAAAACCGAAATACGTGGGCGTTTCGACCGCCACGGTGTCGCCGGGCTTGGTGACGGCGCGGAGGGAGAGATTGAGGGCTTCGGTGCAGCCGATGGTGACGACGAGTTCGTCGTGGGCGAGGGGGCAGCCGGCCTGGAGGTAGCGGCGGGCAATCTCGCGGGTGAGCGGATCGAAGGCCCAGTTCATGGCGTAGCGGCCGAGGAGGGCGGGGTCGTTGCGGCCGACGGAGGCCAGAATGCGCGCAAGCTTCTTAGTGGGAAACAAGGAGTGGTGTGGGCAGGCGGCGCCGAACGGCACGTAGCTCGGGTCGCTGGCGAGGGTGAGCACTTCGGTGGTCAGATCGTTGACGCCGACGTGGCTGGCCTTGGCCATCGGCTTGGCCATGCGCGGCTCGAGTGCCTCGCTGGGGAGCCGGGGGCGGACGTAGTAGCCGGATTGGGGGCGGGCTTCGACGCAACCGCGGTTCTCGAGCAAGGTGTAGGCTTGGAGGACCGTGGAAATACTGACGTCGCGCTGGAGGGACATGCGGCGTACCGAAGGCAACCGGTGGCCCGGGCGCAGTGTGCCCTGATCAATGAGCTGCTCGAGGGAGCGGGCGAGTTCGACGTAGAGCGGTGCGGACGCAGGGGTGGTGAGGGTTTGGATCATGGCGAACGTGGACGGTCGGCGCTAAGAATAAGGGAAAGCCGCCGTCGTGGGCAGACGTAGCAGGCGGCGTTTGCAACCAGCACAGTTGGAGTAAATGCGTGAGTGTGACCATGACAATTGTGCGGAGGCGAAATGACGATGACGATGGCGCAGCGCGCGCCGCAAGGGTTCGGCGCGGGCGCTGCTGCCACCGGGCATTGACAGCAAGGGATCAAGTTGGCGTCGTGCGGAACGATGAATGACGCGGCGGAATTTTCGCGATTGGTGAGCGCGGTGCTGACCCGCTTCCTTATGCAGAATGGGCGGGAGAACTTGGCGCCGAAGGAAAGCGAGGCCGTGGGTGCGCGGCTTTGGGCGGTGGCGAACGAGCGGGGATGGCCGCGGGCGTTGCCGAAGGGAGAGTGCGGGGCGCCGGGAGGGATGGGGGAAGACGAGGTGGCGCCGTTGGTGGCCCGGGTCTTGGCCGGGGCGAATGATGATCTGCTAGCTAATGGAGTGAAGCAACTCGTGAAGGCGTGTTGCTATCCAGAGTTCACGGAGTGCCGCGATTCATTTCGCGAAGTGGCGAAGGACGGCGGCTGTCGGAGGCAAGAGCTGGCGCGTGTGCGCAGCCGGGTGAGTGGGACGCACTGCGTGGATTGTCCGTATTGGGTGGCGCTGACGCCGGCAGCGCACGGAGAGTTTTTGGCCCGCGAGTGGCGCGTGGGTGGCGCGGCGGCCCTCGCCGAACAGCGGGCGGTTTTTCTGCCGGAGGATTTTCGCGCCCTGCGAAAATGGCTGCACGCGAAGGCGCGGAGCGCCGCGTGAAGGGGCGCTACCCGGAAATCGGGACTAGGCGGGCGCCGAGCGGTGCGAGAATTCCGGCGAGACGCTGAGCATGAGCCGGCGTGGTCGGCACGGTGGCGTACGCGTGGAGACCGGCGAAATTTTCCTTGGTCACGAGTTTCTCGGTCGTCAGCCAGCGGGCGAAATCAATGAGCTCCTCGTGAGGGAAGGCCGACGCGTCCCAAGCGATGGCGAAACGGTCGGCGACCGCCAGAGCCGCGCCCAAGGAGCGGGCGGCGGAGACGGGGACGAGCAGCGTGATAGCGGTGAGGCGTTCGTCGGGTGCGACGAGGCGGCCGAGCCCCGAGCGAACGGCGAGGGGTGAAACCGGAGAGCCAGAGGCGAGCAGAATGGGTGCGGGCAAGGATTCGGTCGGATGGGCGAGCGAGCCGATGTCGACCCCGCCGAGGAGACCGGCGACACCGGGGTAGTTTGCGGGAGTCTCCAAGTTGAGCACGTAGCCAAGTGTCGGGTGGGTGCTGCACTCAATGAGCAGATCGCCGGCAAGCGGGCGGCCAGCCGGGGCGTTGAGAAATGCCGGGACCGACGGGTCGGTGAAAAATAGGCAGGTAATTTTGGGCGGAGCGAGGGACATGGCAGCGGGCTCAGGCCTTGAGCCGGGCGATGATGGCGTCCGCCGTTTCGTGGCCGATCAGCGGGGCGAGCGGGTCGAGGCGTTCGGTCGCAGTAATGATAAAGCGGCAGTGGGGCGCGCCGCGCCGGGCGCAGGCGACTTCGACGCAGCCGAGCGGTTCTCCGCTGATGTGTTCAAAGAAGCCTTGGAGGAGGCCCGCGGGATAGGCGTCGACGAACTCGTGCGAATCAGGGAGCGCGGCCACGAAGTAACTGTGAGAAAGTTGCGCCGCGACAATGCCGTGGTCTGGGGTGTCAGCGAGGTCGAATTGGAGGAGGCCCCAGCCGTGTGCGGCGAACGTGCGCTCAAGGTAGGCGAGGGCGGTTTCGAGTGGAAGTTCGGCGAGGGTAGGCAGGCCAAGACGGGTCGACTCGCGATCCAGACCAATCGCGAGTTCCAAGCCGCAGGTGCGGCCAGTGCGGCCGAGCACATCGCGCCAAAGTCCAGAACGCTCCCGGGTCAACACGTGAAAAATCGCACGGATGAATTCCGGTGAAGCGTAGACGATTCGTCGACCAGCTGGGTCCGCGACGATGCCAGCTGCAGAATCAGAGGTGACGGCGAGTGGATCGAAGAGCCGTTCGAAGTCTGAGGAAGGCGTGTTTTTGTCAGGCGGCGACATCACGGAGCGTGCTTACTTTTTCCACGGGATTTTCTTGAATAGGTTGGCCGCAGGCGACTGCGCCGTAGGAGCCGGAGAAGATTCTGGTGCGGGTGCCGGGGGGGTGAGCGGCGAAGCGCGCAGGGGCGGAGCCGATTTCGGTGTGATGGAGGGAGTGGCGGACGAGAGTGCCCCCGCCAAGAGTTGGGTGAACTCTTCGGCGCGGCTGTAGTGGGTTTCGTTCCAAGAGGGCATGGCGTGCGGGTCAGGCGAGGCGTCGTCGAATTTCGTCGGGGGTGATTCCTTGTTGGCGCCATGACTCGACCGTGTCGATTTGCGGGCCGGGCCCGACGACAAAACGGCAGCTGGGGGCGCCAAGGGCAACACATTGGACCTCGACCGCATGGCGCTCGATCCTCTCGAAAAAACTCAAGGCTCCCGCAAACAACCCGGAATAAAGGTGACAGGTAGGTTGGGTTGTTCCCGAGTTGGCGGGTTCGACGATGCCGTTTCGAACTTCGACGAACGAAATGCCGCGACTGAGGGCGGAGACGTCGAGCGTGCAAGAGCCCCAGCCTGAGGTGTTGCAGGAGGCCCACCAGCGATCGAGCACAAACTTGGCATCCATTTGCCAAAGGTCTAAATTGGCGCCACCCCCGAATTCTGCGACGAGCTGATGGCTTAGTCGCACCATGTCTTGCAGGGCCCATTCGTAACCGAACTTATAGAGGGCATGGCGCGTCTGGTCGTTGAGGGGTCGGGCAAGTTCCGCGCTGAAAGTCGACCAGAACGAGGCCGGCAGCACCGCGAATCGATGTCCTGCAGAGTTCCCGAGAGCCCCGGTGGCCGCAAGCGGGGTAATCATTTCCGCACGATTTGGCCGACGACCGTCGATGTTTGGGCGAAGAGACATGAAGCGTTAGAAAATAGAGAGGTTTTTGACCCGACGCAGGCCGAGGGATGTTATACCAGCGCGGCAGCGTCGTCGCTGGCGTAAATCCTGAGGTTGTGCGGCAACGCAGACGACTCAAGGGGATTGCATCAAAATCCCGTTGTCGGTTTACCGGGTAGCATCGGTTTCGGCGGCCGTTAGAGATTCGGTCAAGCGCTTGCTGAAATCATAGGCGCTGGAGGGCGGGCGAAAAATACTGCGGGCGCTGAGACTCGACGGCCTCAAGGGGGCCAGCGTGGGTGTGACTGCGATCATCGCTGGCGGGGCTGGGACGACGGGTGCAGCGGGTGGAGGAGCTGCCCGCATGGCAAACGGCGGCTGAGTCTGCTCAACCGCGAATGGGGGGCGAGACCGAGTCACAGCAACGGGGTTCGGGGCAAGCTCGGCTTCGGCAGCGACGATTTCGAACGCCGCTTCCAGTGCGGCGACGTCGAGTTCCGGGCCGGTGAGCTTGGCAACGGCATGCTGGAGCAAACGTGAAAGTTCAGTGTAGTTGCCTGCCCACTCCTGTGCTTCAAGCCACAGGGCGGCATCCGTTGACAAGGAGGGTGATCTGGCGCCCTCCTTGGCTTTCGCATGCTGGTCGAGGAGTTGCCGAGTATGCAGCAGAATATCGCCACTCAGTTCTCGCAATGCCGGTACCTCGACGGTTAAGGAACTGATTTTGTAAAAGAGCGTTTCGTCGAAACGGCCCGAATCGGCGAGGTCGGAAAGGTGCGCGGCTGCAGCAAGCACCAGGCGGAAACGGCGGGCGAACGGCAGGAATACGTCGCGGCTCGTCATCAGAGTATGCAGGACCTTCTGTTGAGCTGCCGTCAGGAGTTCCACTCCCGTAATAATCAGTGTGCCGGCGTCCTGGGAAAGGAGCGTCGGAGCCAAGGTTTCGATGAGGTGGGGTATATCAAATTGCGCTGCACCGCAGACCATCACCGGACCGTCGCGAAAAATGGAAATCGCGCTAAGATCGCGAGCGACGAGTTCAAATGGCGTACCGGTTTCACCCTGTAGGAGGAGCACTGCCCGGAAATCACGCACTTTCCACAGGCGATGGCTAAAATCGCAAAATGCATCGCAACGGCCAAGAAAATGGTGAGGAGAATAGGCGACTTCGCCCGCAACCGGCTCGATGGGGCCGGCAGGTGCGGGCACAAATGGGGGATTGGAGCTGCCCCTGCGAGCGGCAGGAAGCGGCGCGCTCGAGCCTTTGCCGGGGAGGGCCGCATCGCGGGAGCCGGTGCGACTGAGCGTCTCGTTGATTTTTTCAAGCAACGTCTTCGGATTGGCGGGCTTGTTGAAAATACCGGCGACACCCTGGCGACTGAGTTGAATGGCGAGTTCCAGCGTGAGGGAGCCGGAAACAAAAATAATCGCGATATCGGGTAGAACCTTGCGCAATTCATTCATGAACTGCTGACCGTTCATCTCGGGCAGCTCGTAATCGATGATGACGAGGTCGAACTTGCGCTGGCGGGCGGCGGCGAGTGCGGATTGAGGGTGTTCATGCCCGGAGACGGCGTAGCCCGCCTGGCCTAGCAGGAGACCCTGCATTTCGCGGAAGACCGACGAATCCTCTACGACGAGAACGTGGGCACGGGGAGAAGAAGTCTTGGCGGCGTCACTCATCGGATGGCTCGGGAGGCGAACATAGATCCACTCCGACCGGAAGGACGAAGTGCAACTGCGAGCTTGAACTTAGGTGCGGTCATGGAAATTGTGCGAGTGCCCTATCATAACAAACATTTTTCAATCGCGCCATTCGTAGAAGTGCGCGATTATTCCTGTAAAATTGCTTAGCTATTACGCCCTCGAAACGTATGCGCAGTCTACTCAAGGTTGTCCTCATCGAAGACGAGACGATGTTTCGCCAGCTAATTCTGCTCACACTCGGCAAAGTGAAGGGCGTCGAGGTCGTGGGTGAGTTTGGGCTCGGTAAGCCAGGACTTGCTTTTTGCCTCAAAGAAAAACCGGACATGCTCGTGGTGGATTTGATGCTCCCGGACACCAATGGCCTAGAGATCGCGCGTGAAATTCGCCGCGCAGTGCCAGAGATGAAAATTCTGGTGATTACGGGTCACCCCAGCGAGCGCCTGCCGGCCGATTTGATGGAGATTGGCGTAAATGGTTACGTGGATAAGACCGAGCCAATCGAATACGTGCTGAGTGCCGTCGAAACGGTGCGGGCGGGAGGAATGTTTTTCGCGAGTCGCATCAAGGCCAAGGTCGGGGGGCATGCCCACGCCGGTGCCAAGCGCCCACTCGATGTGCCGTTGACGGAACGTGAGCAAGAAATTGCCCGGCTAGTGGCGGCGGGGCAAATGTCCAAGGAGATTGCGTCCAGTCTAAATCTCAGTGTGCGCACGGTGGAAAAACATCGCGCGAACATCATGGAAAAAGTCGGCGTGCGGGAAGTAGCCAGCCTTACTCGTTGGTGCATTCAAGTCGGACTCGTCGACAACTGAGCGGGCGCCCGTCCGACGAGGAAAACGCTAACGGGTCGCAAGCCAGAGGTTGTGATCGCAACCGGCGGGACGTGGCGTTTATTTACCGACGAACGTTCGCAGGGGGCCGACGATTGCTTCGAAATCACGTGAAATCAGCGTGAGGTCGTCGGCATTGATATCCCCGCCGTCGGCTTGCTCGAGACGGGTTTCGAGTGACGCCATCCGGGCGGAAAGCGCGTGCGCCCCCATCAGTCGGGTGTTGCTCTTCATGCTGTGGGCAATGCGGTGGCGGTTCTTGCGTTCGCCGGGCGCAGAGAGCTCAGCCAATGAAACAGGAAAATCGCGAAGAAAAGTCCGGACGAGTGTGCGGACATTGTCCTCCCCGAGGACTGCGGCGAGCTCGGCGAGCTCATCATTCGGTGGCGGCGCGCTAGACATGTGAGTAGAGCGCGCCCAATTATCGCCTACGGCGCAAAACAAAAACACTGCGGAGAATGCTCAGCATGATCCTTCGCCGTGCAGGGCACAGCGGATAGCTTGGGAGGCCCTGTTGCCTAAATCGAATCCCGTCCCTGAGAGCAGCGGTCAGGCAACCGAGACGGTAGAAGTGGGCCAGCGGTTGAGGGGGTGAGCGCGCAGGAGCGCTTCGTGCGTCTGTTTGGGTTCCAGGCGAGAGCGGAGGCGCTGAGCGAAAGCGGCTTTGAGCCGGTGCATGGCGGACTCGGCGAGGGAGCGTCGGTGGTAACCGACGGCGACTTTCCAAGCCGGACGCCCGAGGAACCGCGCCT
>Ga0209829_10000641_pt1 | contig 30869 bp, 43 predicted proteins | sample C_140205_EF_Meta_FD_187311 | JGI IMG/M metagenome (GOLD analysis project Ga0209829, IMG submission 187311) | Freshwater microbial communities from Lake Croche, Canada to study carbon cycling - C_140205_EF_MetaG (SPAdes) (version 2) | ecosystem: Environmental > Aquatic > Freshwater > Lake... | reverse complement strand
AACATGTTCAAAGAATTTACCGGCGCCAAGACGTATTACAATTCTCAGTTATTGGCCATTGGTGAAAAGCTTCAAGTGTCGGATCGATGGGTCATTGAAGCCGTGTAATCATTTTCGATATTTTCGAGTTATTTTTGCAATGTTTTCTGGCTGTTTTGAATAGTGGATATTGTTTTCTGTGTCGCGTTTCTTTTTCAAAGACGTCGCCCTGTATTTTTGTGGACTGAGCGCTTGAATTGCTTTTGTAGGTAAATATCGTTCTCCGGTCAAAGATGACGGTGACCCACTCTTGGTTCGCCATTTTTCATTGGACCACCGCGTCAAGGAATTTTCAGGAGACTTTTTGCCTACATATTGTCCTCCCGCATCTTTGTAACGCTTCACTGCTATCTGGGCTTTACGCGCAGACCAGTATCCTGCTTCTGTTCCGCCGATATTTTCACTCATGACCGCATTCTTGATTCTTGTCCAGAGTACCGGGTTCTTTCGAACAGCACTCATTTTATTTCAAAAGGCTTGACAAATGGTTTTTCAAATTTAAAAGAACTTTAGAAGCCTTTTGTGGCGGCCATGTCCAGCGGCGTCATGTTGTAGCGCGAGTGAAATTACGATAAAAATGCTTCAAGTGTGGTAGTGTTGGGATCAAACAAAACTCCCGAAGACAACTGGGGAACTTGAGAGTAGTAGTTGGATGACAAAATAGAGCGCATGGCAGTGAGTAAATCAGATAAAGTCGTCGTGGCTGAAGCAGCAGTCAAGAATGCCCACGTCATTGCTCCTTGCGCTTCACCCGCCTCGTATGCATCTGCAGACGTGTCCCAGTCTTGGCATCCCGACAAACTTAACACGTTTCCTTCTGTTGGAGAGTAGGTAGAGTCGCAAATGACATTCATCGTAGATCGGATATTGCGAACAATGCTTCGCGCACGAAGTTTCATCTGTTCGGTAATTACAGCACGCGATGCGAAAGAAGACAGTTTTGCTTTGATGTCTCTTCCAACAAACGTGGGGGGCGACAAGAAGTAGGGCAAGTCCATGACTGTGGCGCTGTGGCACGAATCGCTACCAATGAATACGCGGGCGTTTTTCTTGGCTTTTTTCACGATGTTGTTCAGTGTTACGTCAGTGAGATAATTTCCGGAGGCTATGGTATCAGGAGGACACCAACACTCGCTCAACCCGTCTACAGCCAGAGTATTTTCGAGTTGCGCGCCGTGACCAGAGTACCATACAAACGCCACATCGTTTTCTTGCGTGCTCTCGATTAAATTTGTGAGCGTAGAGATAATGAGATCTTTTGTTGGCGTAGACGTGCTTCCGTCGTCGACGTACACTTGAATATCAGCTTGCTGAAATCCAACCGATAAAAGATATTCTTTCACGTTGTTAACGTCGTCGATGCAGCCATAAAGGACGCAATTCTTTTCTACGCAAAGAGACCCCGGAAAATTGTAGTTGCAGCCATACAGTACTGCGCGCTTGCGGCCCGCGCCACCCGTTAAAGCCGAAGACGGTTTTACTACCGTACAATTTTCACACGTGTTTATGCCCACCACGGTATCTTTTATGACGTGGCCATTTCGCGAAATCAGCAAGTACACGACAAACCCAATAAATATGCAGAAAACCAGAAACATTGGCGCATATTTAAATTTCGTTTCGTCTGCCATTTTATCTTATGCCCAACAAAAAATGTACTTGGTGACTTTGGCAAATAACACGTACCAATATGAATTTGTCATGCTCTATACTTTAGCACAAGCACTGGGATGGAAAGTTCTTGTTGCGGGAGTTGGCGTGGAATGGAAAGGCTGGCGAACGAAAATGGAAGTATATGCTGCTGCAGTCAAACATATTTCAGAGACGGAGCCGATGTCTATGGTTGTATGTGCCGATGCGTATGATGTGCTTGTTCTACGAACTCCCAACGACTTTTCAAAAATTGCTGCACGCCTCACGAACAAACCCATTATTGTAAGCGCAGAAACGTTTTGCGGATCAAACTGCCGCGCACTGAAAAATTACGAAAGTGGTACCCAGAGAAAGTATGTGAATGCTGGCTTGTTGTGTGGCAACGCAAAACGGGTGGCGAATATGTGGCATGCATTGTTGCAGACTTCGTGGAATGATGACCAGATCGCGCTGTCGGAGTACATGGATGAAAACACGGACTTGTTTTTCCTCGACACCGGAGCGACTCTTTTGCAAACAAGTACCGGCAAGCTTTCAGACGACGTCGTGACAGACGACACGATTGATGGTCTGGGGCCGTCTTTTTTGCACCTGCCCGGACTTTCCGATCCCAAACACAAAAAACAACGTCAAATTTATTCTCTCGTTCTTTCTGATGTTGCGAGACGAGTTAACTTGGATCACGTTTTAGCTACGCGCTGGGCCTCACGCCACGTTCCGTTTCAGGGTACATTCATTACATATTCCTTGATAGTTACCGTCGTACTCCTGATGATCGCGCTCGTCCGCGCGCACTTGAAGCTCGCGACGACTTAGACGAGTCACGACGGGGCGAGCGACGGGGCGACCGACGCGGTGAAAGCTTTGGGCTCTTTTTCGGGCTGGGCGAACGACTTTTGGGAACAGTGCGATTCGTGCTGGGAGAACTCCGAGGGCGAGACGGGCTGGCATCAGAGGAAAACTCGGATATAGGCGATGCAATGCGGCCGTAATAACGTAAAGTGATACGAGGAGGACTTACGTACGTGTCATTCGTCATAAACGACGAAGGAATTTCGTACATTAGATCATTGTCGGGAAGTGCAAGTGCTTCTTCACCAGACAGGCGGCGGCGTTTCGTGGGTCGAGACATTTTTTATTTCTTAACAACCGAGAATTCTTTTTTCGGTGCCAAGGCCGAATTCCCCAAAACTTTAGAAGGATCCATAGAATAATCTGTAGTGTCTTCGAAATAATGCTCGGACATTTTCCAGAACGATTCTCGTCCTACCCGAAACGATTCGGTGCGGTATGTGGCGCGATAATAAAAAATACACTCGGAAGGATTTTGACTCGCTTTTCGCGTATCCAACACTATGCAGTCATAGCCCTGTGCACACGCATCAAACACTTTACAGAAATCTTTATAGTTGCGAAACATGGCAAAGTATTCGCGCCACAATTTTTCACGCTCGCTACCCGACGTCGTATTAAAAGCAAACAACAAGTCGACATTTCCGCGAATGTCGGGCGGGGCATCCTTGATATACTGCATGGCATTGATGTAAAATAATTTTAAATGCCGTCCAAGTTTAAACACCTTGTTGATATCGTTTGATCCCATAACTTTCTTTTTTCGCCCGCCTTGTCCAACGGTTTGCTCCGACATGCAATCGTCCATAATAAATCCCATGCGAAACGCTTTGTTATTGGCCACGCACCTTCGCTGCCACTCTAAAATGTGTGCCAACTTTTCGTCGGAAAATTCGTGGTAAATCAGTGCCTTTGGAATGAAAAACTCTAAATTGTGGTTGGCCATTTCCGTGGGGTTCATCCCGACCACGACATCCAGTTTGTCTTTGACGTGAAACATAAGGTCGCGCGTCAATGTCGTTTTGCCCGTGTTACGTTTTCCCACCAACAAAATAGTGGCGTCCAGAGGCATGGTGGATGGATCCCATGCCGTGATTGCAATCTCCGACATTTTTGTTTAGACCGAGGAGAAATGCGCGTCTACAGCAACGGCGATGTCTGCGTACCATCAAAAATGACGTATCTCGTATCGTTTGATTTGGAAATGGATCGCCTCATTACGCCGCAATGGGATTGTAAAATTACGTGCGCGTCCATGTACTCTGATGGCGGAGGATCAAAGCTGTACTACAGCATTGGACACGATGGCACGCCTCTTGCTTCCATGCGGTGCGAAGATTTGGGCGTGTTTGTCGACGATTTGTTTTTGCACATTGGAAATGGCGCGATGATTATTTCTTGGGGAGGATGTGCGGTGGACTTTCGGGCTTTGTTTTCAAATTTAGTGGGAGATTATATTCGTCAAATGAAAGTGCTGAGCATGATTGAAGGCCACATCGACATCCCCATATGTTCAGCGACAGACATGGGCGTTATGATGGGACTGGATGCAGCATGTAAAGGCATGAACATCGGATCGAAAGAGTTCAAGTCAGTGTCAGCCCCGGAAGACTGGAAAATGGGACGATATGAACAAGTTCTGGATCACGTAAAAAATGATGCCGTGTTCACGATGAAAGTGTACAATGCCATTTTTACAAACAACCCACCGAGTTTGATGTGGACCTCAAAGTCAAACAAGAAGAAGCAATGGTACTGTTCTTGGAAATTCGACGGCCGTCATATTCGGTTACTCACTGTGAAAGAGTGTCTTCAGCGCAAACTGCCCAAAACAAAATTTCCTATTTTGCCCGGCATGGACCGCGACCAGGCGGTGAAGTGGTTTATACCTGTATAGCTGAGGGATACCCTGAATCCGAGCAATCCTCAACCTTTGTACCCCCAAATATTTTCAGGAGGAACCCGCCATCTTTTGTACCAAACCACGTCAGCGCAAACGTCAGCACAGACACGAGAATGAATACTGTCGCGGAAAGACGTTTGTCGCTAGTCTGCTGCGTGGTGTCTGAATTGTGTATGCTGGATGCAGTAGCCACACCTATAATTAGAAGAACGACGGCGACAATGTATCCGACGTATGCGGGAATAGACACAGTCATTTTTATTTTATACACCGTTCGTACAAATATTTTTGTGTCGTGTGCTTTGAACAAAATGTCTTGTTGTTCCATATGTATCGAAGAGATGAAGTGTGAGTCGTTCACTGCAGCCGGCGAAGATGACATTATTGATTCTGCCGATCCTTCAGCCATGCGGCTCAAGTGTGGCCATGCTTACCATGTATCTTGCATCATGGCCGGGTTCCGCGCATCGGGCGTGCACTGTCCTACTTGCGGCCCGCCGAAACGAACGATGAATGACTTGGTTCAAGAAGTCATGATTTTAGTAAATGAGGACGAAGACGAAGAAGATCACCAAGCAGATCAAGATTATGTTCTCGCGGAACTTGTTCGCGAACACGTGCGCAAACGCAACAGGAACGTGAAAGAAGCGCGTAAACACTATAAGAAATCGGTCAAAAATTACAACGTGTATGCACGCAGTTTGGTATCTGAGCGAAACACTCTCGTCAGGTCTGCATTAGATAAGTTTCGAAAAGAGAAGAAAAAGGAGTTTACTAAACAAGTTCAAGCTGTGAAGCGCGCTCTGAATATGGTGAAAGAGGCAGAGCGCACGGCAATTGAGGAAACTGGGGATCTCACTCCTGAGCAACTAGAACAGTTCATGGCCGACGAAGAGCAATACGAGTATCACGTCAACGACGTTTTGGCATCCAAGGATATGACACAACCTGATCCTTTAGACCGAAGCTTTTGGCTTCGTTGACCGCTTTCGGATCGTCTTTGTTGCAATTTTTGCTTCTTCGTTGTCGGCAATGTATTCGTCTTCCTTTTCCACATCTGCTCGCTTAATCTCAATTTCTTCGTGCGCTACCTCTTTAACATCCGAGAGCAATGCTTCCTTTGGCTCTTCCTTCGGCTCCACCGTCTTTGGTAGGTTCTTTTGCTCCTTTGACTTGGCCTCGATGGCCTTGGCTTCGATAGTCTTGGCTTCGATAGCCTTGGCTTCAATGGCCTTGGCTTCAATGGCCTTGGCTTCAATGGCCTTGGCTTCCATCAGCTCTGCGGCGCGGCGCTTTTCGTATGTTTGAAATGTATCATTGATTTGCTGCCGAATCATACCACGCATGACAATGTCGTCGACTGGCGGGCGCGACTCCAGATCGCGAACTCGACGCTGGAGCGAAATTATGCGGCTTAGCGAATACAAGAGAAGAATACTTGCGGCAATTGCAACAAGAGTGAATGCGCTTGCTGGATCGTTGACGCGCACGATCTTTGGTGGGTTGGACATTTTGTTGTTTAGAGCGAGGAAGAATAAAGAAGGACCAACGCAGATGGCCGAAACGGAAAGTGACGATGACTATATTATTCAAGGAAGTGTGAGTATACCTCTAAATAATTACGTCAACAATTTTCCCGTGCTTCAGTCTGCGGTAAAAGACGCACTGACAGGCATTCCGTCGTCGTCGTCCTTTAAAATTGGCGACAGAACATACAACGCAAATTTACTTGCAGATTTGTTGGTCACGACCCAAGACTTGAGAGATCCGGTAACAGGCCGACAAATGGACCCAGAAACTCTTCAAGCCATTTCCAATGCGGTCGAATACGACGACATTTTAAAACAGCGCATTTTATCGTGCACGCAAGGGCGACGGCCAAAGTCTACTACCACATCATCGACAAAGTATTACACGGAAATGATAGAGGCTATTGGCGCTCAAATTCTGGCGGCGTGTGAACTCGAAGGAATTACAAACGTCGAAGAATTTTCGCCTACGTTTTTAGACTTGTGGAAAAAACTTGTGACAAATTTTTGTGGACTGTTCAAGTGCAACCCCATCGCCGCCGCCAAATCTGCCCGCATTTTACAGAAAATGTTTGATGACGCCTGGGCTGTAGTAAATGACGAATCAGACGACTACGTTCACGAACCCATGGTTCTTGGACCGGCAAACAACAGTATCCAGAATTTGGTCAAGACGGTGTTAATGTGCGTACAAAAAGACAATTCTAGCGACGGCGTAATGGTTCTTTGGAATCTGCGGCCTCAGCTTTTGGCGTCGGGGGATTCTGTTTGGAATCGACTCTTGCGAGGCGTAGCAGTAGAAGGCCTTTTATTGCCCCTTGCGTAAGCGTCATCTTTTTTTCCTTTGACTCTGATAAATGATTGCGTGGTGTTCGTCTTGCGCGCGTCTTCATTCTAGTTTTGAAATACAAAAAATTTACGAAATATAAAAAATAGTCACTTAGTTTAATTTTTCCTCATATACTTTATGCAATCACAATCATCATGTACAGCAATGAGGTGCAAGACCTCGTGCTGGAATCGTACAAGCGCGTAACATCCTATGCGTCCGATGCTATTGCACACTATGAACACTTCATGGATCACATGATGCCGTACATCATCGTGAAAAACAGTCGCGTCGACGTTCCTTCGAAAGACGGCGCCGAAAAGCACGTTGTTCAACTCCGCAACATTGTCGTCCACCGCCCGTCTATCGACGACTCGGATCCTGCACTTCGATCGCTCAAGACTGGCCAACTTGATCCTCTTTATCCATCGGAAGCGCGGGCGCGCGGACTTACCTACAGCGCTCAAATTCTCGTAGACGTCGAGCATTCCGTGTACGAAATGGACGACGGCAAGTGGGAACTCAAAGGCACGCCAGTCGTGTTTAAAGAGATGCCATTGTTTGAGATGCCAGTTATGCTTCGCTCAAAATACTGTTACACGTCTCTCGATTTGTCTGGCGAATGCTGGATGGATTTGGGCGGGTACTTTATCATTCGTGGAAACGCCAAAGTCATACAACCTCAAAAAGTCCAGCGCATCAATGTCCATCTCGTCAAAGGGCAAAAACACAATCAAGTCGATATGGATATTCGCTCGCTCCGCGCTGACGAAAAGTTTCGCTCGACGTCTACTCTCTACATGCACCTCGGTGGATCACCACCCGTCATCACCGTAGACATTCCTTTTCTGAAATCCGGCCTGCCCGTCATTTGCTTATTTCGCTTTTTGGGCGTGCACAATCAGGAACAAATCGAACATTTATTGGATCACAAAGATGAAGCCAACCGACGTTTATTTGCTGCAAATTATTCTCACCCACTTGCCAAAGGTCCATTCGAAGACATTTTGGATTTGGCGGGCTCATCTCTTACCGTAAGCGACCCCACGCCCGAAAAAATTCGGCGTCAAGTCATTCAACAAGTTGCCGGCGAACTTTTACCGCACATGGGCTATGATGATCTGCCGCATACGCGCATAAAAAAACTCGCATATTTGTCCATTATTATTCGCCGCATGCTCGACGTGTATACTGGCAAGGCTGAAGCCGACGACCGCGATTTCGAAGGATACAAGAGCGTGCAAATGAGTGCGGGCGTACTGTCGGTCATGTTTCGACAACAATTTGCGGCTTACATGAAGATGCTGCGAAACCGTATTTACGATCGGGCAAAAAAGGGCAAGCATCTCGACGTGTCTACTCTAATGAGCGACGGCCTCACGCGAGACGTCCTCAAAGCGTTTTCCGAAGGCGAAGTGACTGTTCAAAAAGACGCGTCAAATGCCGGCACGTCCGTCATCCAAATGGCCCAGCAAGTCAACTCTCTCGGAATTCAAACTCATATTCAGCGCGTGTCTACCGCTCTTCCACGCGATGGCAAGTACAAGCAACTTCGTGGCGTGGATCCCACCCAGCTTTTTGTATTCTGTCCTTCGGAAACACCAGAAGGTCATGGTTGCGGCCTTTTGCAAAACTTGGCGACATTCGCCAAGGTCCGTATTGGCACTCCTTTACTAGTGCTGGCCGAAGCAGTACTTCGCCTCAATCATATTCGGCCATTTGTTACGTTTGCGGACTTGTGTGGTAGCACACTCATCTTTGTCAATTCCGATCCTATTGGATGCACGGACAATGAAGACGTGTTTGTGGAAGAAGCGCGCAAGGCACGCCGGTCGCAAATTCTGCCATTTGATTGTTCCATTGTGCGCACCGAGCACGGAATCTGTATTTCGTCGGATATGGGCGTGGTCGTCTTTCCACTGCTCTACCTTCCAAAAATAAGCGAAATGCCCGCGGCACTTGCCCAGTCGAATTCGTCCGAAGAATTGTGGCACATCATGTGTAGGCGCGGAATGGTCGAGTACATGGATGCGTACGAGCTTCTCGAGTATCGTGTGGCGTTTACTCCAGATGCTGTCGAAGGATGTTCGCACATGGCTGTACATCCCTCGGGATTTCTCGGTACCTCGGCGTCATCTGTTCCCTGGCCCGATCACGACCAGGCACCTCGTGTGGCTTATCAGGCGGGCATGGTGAAGCAGGCCATTTCGACGCCGGCGGCCAATGTTTCGGATCGCATGGATTTGGGCTATACGTACAACTTGTGGTATCCTCAGCGGCCAGTCGCAGACACGGCCATTGCTCGCGCGTCAAAAATGAACGAATGGCCTCTGGGCGAAAATCTCATTATTGCCATTGCGCCATATGGCGGTTGTTCTCAAGAAGATTCCATTATTCGCAACCGCGGATCGGTGGAGCGCGGGTCCGGACGCGTGACGACCACCCGAATCTTCAAGGCGACTTGTCGCAAACGCGGCGCGGAACAAGAATTGTTTGAGCATCCGTTTTCGCAACATGAAGTCAAGTGCGAGGGAATTCGAGGCAGTGTGTGCTACGACAAAATTTGTGCAGACGGACTGCCGGAGGAAGGCATTCAAATGAAAAACGGTGACGTGATTATTGGCCGCGTACTTCACTCGACGGAAAGCATTCCTACCGAGCATTCATCCTATCCCTCTGAGGAGCGCCAAGTTCGTCGCGATCGGTCCATTGTTTTACAATGCGAACCGACAGAATTGTGGGTGGTAGACAAGGTCATGGTCTCAATTACCAAGGAAGGACATCGTATGGCACGCGTGCGTCTACGGTCCATGCGTGCGCCACAAGAAGGCGACAAGATTTCTTCTCGTCACGGTCAAAAGGGAACGATTGGAGTTTTAATGAACGAAGAAGATCTGCCTTTTGTTGCGGCGGGCAATAATGCGGGCATGCGGCCTGACGCTATCATTAATTTGCATTCGATTAATGGCCGCATGACCATTGGCAAACTGCTGGAAATATTGTTTTCTAGCCTTGGATTGGTGGAAGGCGAGTTTGTGGACGCTACGCCATTTCGTCAAGTGAATGCGCGATGGGCCATGGAAGAACTGATGAAGTCGGGATACGGCACCGAAGAATACATGATCGACGGATGCTCTGGAAAAATGATGGAACGGCCGTGGTTTATTGGTTCGTGCTTTTATCAGACCCTGAAACACATGGTCCTCGACAAAATTACGGTGCGCCAGCGTGGACAACGTGCTGTTCTCACTCGTCAACCATTGGACGGGCGCGCAAATCAGGGCGGTCAGCGCATGGGTGAAATGGAAAAAGATGCGTTTTTGGCGCACGGCGCGGCATACTCTTTGGATGATCGATCACGCATCGCATCAGACGCGCACACGGCATTGGTGTGCACAAAATGCGGCCACATTGGTGATTCCAAGGAAGAAACACTAAGAACAATCGCACAAGAGCCCGATCCTTGCCGCGTGTGCGGATCGTCTGATATTGTCACTCTTCCTACAACGTACTGCTACTCGAGGTTGCTGGTGCCTGAACTAGCCACATGTGGTGTAAAAGTCGTCCACAAATTCAACACTCTCGCATCCTCACTTGAAGCAATGCACATCGACTAAATGATAAAATGTTGTCATCTGTTCGTGAAAAAGATGTCTACGAACACCGCAAATCATTGGCATTGTTCTTGTATTATTTCATGATAGCTTCTGCCATAGGCCTGTTTTCCGGCGCATTGCTTGATTTCGCGGTCACAAAAGTGCGCGGGACAAAAAAGCGTTGGAAATGCGCGGTGGCATTGACGGCACAAATTGTGGTGGTAGGGGTAATTTTTTATATTCTTTTCAAACTTTCGGGGCCAAAACTCTTTTTCGATGACTGGATGATGTCGACATTTTCTGGATTTATTTTTGCGCTCACGTTTTTTGGAGCACAGTCCTCACTCAGCGAAAACATAACCTGTGTGATCGACTAGAGCTTGTCGACTTTTTCAGAGACAACTTTAGGGTTTTGTTGTTGAATCTTTTTTAGATGTTCGCTCTTGTAGTCATGTAAACATCCGTGCTCGAATTTGTGAATTGAACAAACGAACATGGCACATCGACAAGGCACAAGAGTTTTCTGTCGGCAATTCGTGACTTCGCAGCGCTTCATTTGCTCGTTTTTCTTATTATGATGGCGGGCTTCTGATAAATACTGTTAAAGTACGTGAGGGCGTACACAAAATTTGTCGCGAGCGTAAACGCGACGCTGGTGTACAGCTGCGTCTTCTCCCTTTCTTTTGGTTCGACGCGGTTTGGAATGTACCAATAGGACGCAACGGCATAGGCCGAAATCAAGAGTAGAAGAACAAGAAATTGCAAAGACGGAAATAATTTGAAATCGCTTTCAACCAATTCACTCATTTTATTTACCTCCGGACGATGGCGTCGTAGGACGACTGTCGAAATGGAATGGCTTCGTTTTCTGTCCAGCTTTGTGGCAAGCCGACAAACAAATGAAGCCACAGCGCTGCGCTCGTAAGAGCCAGCAAACCTCCCGTCGCCGAATTCCAATTTCTCAAGTGTGCCGAAATAGTGTCGGTGGCTCCACGATTACTCCAAATAGCATACGTATCGACCAATATGATTCCTAGAATAGAGGCTACAATGACCCAACATATGACCGTAATTATACCGTGTTGAACATCGGTCGTCATTTTATTTCTTAATGGTTCGTAAGAAACCACGTTTTCCAGCTAAACAAAATGACGTAAAAATTGGTGCAAGCCACGCCCGAATTACGGAAAGCGTCTGCCGGATCCGTCGCTGTCTTGTTCCAGTAATACAAGAAATGGTATTTTTCGTCACTGTCTTTCTGCAAATCTTTGATTGAGTTTGTGCAAGGAAAAAGCGCCGAAGACGTGATTTCTAAATCGTTGTACGACACCGGTTTTTTGAATCCACGATACGATCGAACCCAGTCGTCGTACTGATTCCGCTCTTTCAGAATTACATTTTCAGTGTAAACGCCATCCTTTTTTGTCACATAGGACTCTAACAACCAAAGCGGTTTCGTATTGAAGATGTATTGGATTACAAGATGAGCCACGAGATTACAACGAATTTGGCTGTACTCGCGCAAATCCGCATCGAGTCGTTTGCTTCCGTCTTCTTCTAGAATCGCTATTGATGGAGCATCGGTGCAGTGCTTTAACGTCTTTTTGTAAAAAGAACCAATGGTTGGATTTTCTTCCGATCCCGTCGCGTGCCTTTCGAGCTGATTCAGGAAATTGATGTACACTTGTCCCAAGGACGAGTCTTCGTTATCCTTTGTTTTTCGAAAAAAGAGTTCGTTAAACACGTCTGTTACGTGTTGTTCAGCATCTGAAATTAATTTTGTTTGTTCTTTCAGCGTTTGTTCTCGCTTTCTTTCTCCAGGACTTTGGCCCAAGTCTTGAAGCGCCTTTTCACTTGCTGCCTTCTGCTCCGCCAACTTCTTGGTTGCCGCATTTAGCTTGTCCATAAACTGTCGTTTGCCTCCATCGTGAATAATGCAGAATGCAGACAACTTTTTAAACTCGGCAGTTTTATTTTCTTCTGAAATTCCTCGGCCTTCTAAAACATTGTAAAAACACTTGTCGAAAAATTGACGCATGCCGGGAATGTCTACTAGACTATTCACATTAAATGCTTCATCTGTTTGCGCTTTGTACTTCGCCAATGCTTTTTCATTGACCGCATCTTTCACAAAGTAGTCATTGATGCGCGTACCTGAAATCGACATCAGTTCATTTCGATTTTCGTTTGCGCGCTGCAAATACACCGCTTGTTGAGCAGGCGTATAACGCCGGCTTTCGATATCTGAAGGGCTTATACTTACTTGCGTAAATCCGAAACGATCATACACAAATTTTCCCTTTTCCAGCAAATACAATACCGACAGTGGGAACCCGTACGGGCATTTCTGTTGATACACGCTTCCTCCTGCCCCGTTGTCTTTCGGATACCCCAAACTCAAAAAAGCGGCATCTTGCAAAGAAAGATATGAATATCCGAAATCTTTTGCAAGATTGTTGGTAAGATTGACCCACAATTCGGCCGTAGCCTCTTCTTTCGTCATTTCGCCAGCGTCATTGTCAAACGGAAATGCACACCGAACTTTTTTGACGTTTCGAGGCGTGGCAACTGACAGACCGTCAATGTACACTACACTTTGGTCAGAAAAAGTTTTTAGATTTAGGCACGGTGAATTGTAAGGCACCGTCAACCCTTTGTGGTGCTTGACAGACATTACGGGGTTGTCGTCCTGTAATTCATTTTTGTATTTTACGTTTTTCTTTTCGTCATCTGTGCCAAGAGGTTCCGACCGCATTCCAAGTGCTAGGACATTGTCTTTGAGGTATGCCCTATACTCTTCAGGGGTATTTATGGCAGAAAAAAATTTACGCGTAAGAATTTTGACATAGGTGGCAAATTGTTTTCCACGAAACGAAAATCGAAACTCGCCGAGACATCGACCCTTGTCTCGCAGAAAAGAATCCGCTTCGGCAAAGTCTACGGCGGGAAGAAACTCCATTTTACTTATGTGTCTATTCCACCAACTTCAAGTCCTTGAATCGTTCGCTGCCATACGCTTCTTCTAGAACTTTGCGTTCTTCCTCTGTGATGATAGCCTCATAATGATTTTCGCGAAAGTAGAGGTTGAGAGGCCGTCCGGGCAGGTCGTTGACGCTATTGATTTCCCGTGTGCCTTGATACACCACAACCTTTTTCATTGTCATGAGCGCCACCGCAGTATATTCTGGCGTAGACATCCAAGAGCAAGGAGCAGACATGGCTTTGAGATAGCGCATGGCTTCTTTTTCGCGCGCCGCACCGTCTTCTGGAATATCGATTCCTTTTTTCACCATTTCCAATGCCAGTAAATCAATCCGTCTCCACTTTCGGCCACCAACGGTATAATCTCCCAGTTCTGGAATTTCGGCATGAATGTCTTTGAAAAAATATCCAAGAACCGTTGTGCGCATTTTTAGAGCAGCCGCCAGCATGTCGTCGTGGTGCCCGTCAATAAGAAAGTCGTCGACCATTTCACCCGACTGTAATTTGTCCAAGACGCGATGGATCTCTAGTCCTGTGCACAGCGAAATAAATCCACATGCGCCAGCTCCTACATTCGGTACACGCCACATCTTGTGCTCGTCACAAATAAGTGCATCATCTGTGACCATTTTATTTTTTTCTTATTCGTTGCTTGCGCAAAAATGGACGCTCTAATACGCACTCGGATGAAACGCTTGGCTTTTGACGTAAAGCACTCTGAAAATGCAGAAGACCACATAAAACATGTGCGCGACGCTTGGAAATTTGTAGACGATATGTGCATGAAAAAACTTGATTTTCAGATAAGTATGCGCTTTATAGAGTATATTATGAAATATCAATAAAAATGTCAGAGGACCTTCATCTCGCAAAAGAAATGTTGGCTATTTACGAAAAGCAGTATAAGCAACCAGACTCGGACAAGGCCGAAATTTTGAAAAAAGTGTTGTCTTTACTCAGGCAAATAAAAGAATTGGAAACTAGTCAGAATCAATTTCAATCGTAGTCGATTTATGTTTTGTGGGAGGCTTTTTTCCCGGCCATTGCACCCATGGATCAGGATAACAGTTTCCGGTTCCTTTTGTTTGCTGCATCATGACAGGAGCCGGGCCAGACACACATTTTGCGTGTCCGTGGTCAAGGATGTGGCCAAACTCGTGCAGTATCAAATATACGCGGTACGCGGCTAGACTCGTGTATCCCGACGCCGGTGGAATCGCGTCCCAAAACTCTTTACGAAAGTGTATTTTCCACGGAGTTTCCGATCGGTCACACACGGAAAGTCCGTGGATGTGTGGAGGGTACATGGCATCTATGGTTTTGCCGGGCGTTTTGAAAATTAAAAAGTCGGGATGTTTATCCACTATTTCAAATTTCACGCGCCATGCCCGCTTATCGTCCAAAACTTGCTGCATAAAAAAGAGTTCATGCTCTGAAAATCCATGTGCCTTGAACTTCATTTTACTTAATGTCCGATAATATTTTGAGCACGTCGGTAAATAGACCACGTGGAAGGCCTGCGCGCCTGTGCCATTGTGTGTCCCAACAAAATACATACACGATCTTTTCTCTGCGGTGTATGCGCGCTTCTTTCCGTTCTTGCTCCCACACACTGGTTGGAAGAATCGTACTCATGTGCGTATGCACAAAAGTGTCTCCATTCTTTTTTGTGATGGAGAGTGGAACATCAAGATTCGGTGGAGCGTAGACGTTGTCGCTGAATGGAATATAGATTGCATTTTTATCAGTCATGATAGATATTCTCTGTATAAAGTCCACGGCTTGTTTTTCCAACATAAAACCAACAATATATGCACGTTCTACAATTTCGTATGAATCGTTTTCTGTCTTCAATCCCGCCTGGCTGTTTGTTGTAATGTATCCATGTTGATTAATGGATGCAAGCAACGGTAAATAATTCAACATATTTGGATCTTCGTCTGTCACACGCTTCACAAACTCGGGCGAAGAGAACATTGCAGCTGATCTAATTTGCGCATCAACAAAGTTCATTTTATTTACTTGACAAGATATTGCGTGAGTGTTCCGGTTGCTCGTGTCTTTTTGCGCTTTGGCTCTTCCGACTTGGCGCGCACGGCTCCGCGGGCAGCCAAAAATTCTAGGATAAGTGGCGTCTTTCCCGTGATTTCGTTGACGGCGATCGGTTCGGTACGTGTAGTTGGGCGGCGCACTCCTGACGAAATTGGTTTTTTGGCGACTTCGGCATACATGGCAAATGTCACGAATGGCGGAGTGTGTAGAGCCACGAATTCCGACTCGCCATCGCCGTAAAATTCCGACAGACTCATGGTTCCACCAAATTTTTGCAGAGCGCAGCGCGGCGGGGCTGCGCGCATGTTGTCTACTCCAAAGTATTTGCGCAACACGGCTTGGGTCCAGCTGAGACAACGCGCGACTTCGGTATTGGCTTGTTCTTGGACATAGGCCAGCGCGCAGCAGGGCCGGCAAAAGTATCCGTACACCCAGTACTTGTCTTCAAGGATGTCGTGATACTTTACTGCCGGAAGCGGCTTGGATATTTTTTCTGCACAGTGCAGACAAAGTGCAGAGGTTGACGACGGCCAGTCAAAATCTTTGGACTTTATGTTGTCTCCAAGATGAATGGGAATAAGGCGATTCTTTGTTCCGCGGCGCGATGAAGCCGATGAGTAAATCTCTTTTAAAGCAACCGGTTTTTGAAATACGCGCTCTGCTTCCTTATCGGCAAACGCCAAAGCGATTTGGCGGCTGAGAGGAAGACGTTCCATGATTATGCACAACTTCAAATAGATGGTGAAAATTCATGTTGTGCGTGACTATAATCAAAGTGCGCTATTTCAACGACACGTGGTTTGCGCATTACGGCGGCGGGAATGTGCTCTGGATCAGATGATACCGTAAGTGGCTTTTGCGTGTACTTTTCATATGCGTTTATGGCAACTGTTTTCGCGTAGTTTACACCAAGTTTTGTGACTATGGTAGCAATGGATGTGAACGCTAGTGTTGCGAGGTACGCCTTTTCCGGCAGAACGATGCGCAGAGCAGCGGATACTGCTCCAGACGTAAACGCTGTCCATGTAAGCATGCCCATAAAGTACGCGTACCAACACTCGCATGTCATTTTCCTTTTGTTCGATAACTTTTTGCACGTTGTGGACGCACAATAAAAATGGTTGACGGAGTTGATCCAGTGACCAAGCTCGAACCTTTTACCACTTCGGACTTTCAACAGTCATTTTTGGGTGGAATTTTTTGGGGTCTCGCCGTGTGGGGCGTGGTTTCTGTTTTGGCATGGCTTGTCGTCGTCATGCGCCAACGAAGCGGTCCTCTCCTCTCGCTACGCAGCATTTCTTCCGAAGAACACGCGATCATTTAGCTTCCGACCGTCACAAAGTTTGGCAAGTCGCAGCCAACAACGACACTTTTTCTGACTTGTTGCCGCCGTACTCTGCGCCTCTGGAAACTCTGGTTCACGTTAAAGGATTTCCTAAATTCGAACCCATTGGCGGAAAATGCGGACAGCGATCGATGCCCTGCTGTTCGAATGGATCAGTCTGCATTTCGTGCGGAAAAAAATGCGTTCTTAACAAGTATTCTTTTGACACAAACTATGAAAGGCGATTGATTCTTATGAGGGGATTTTTGAAGTAATTTTCAAGTGCGCGGAATAAACCAATTGTAGAGCGTTTTTATAACTCCTTCGTTTTCTGATTCTGGCTCGACAGATCCAGGAAGACTTTCTGCGTCTGGCGTCACAGCTTCCACTGAAGTCGCTTTCGCCGATTCAAGATCTGAATCAGCAATCTTAGTCTGCGCTTCGGGCGCGTGAGAATCTTCAATTTCATTTTTCTGTTCTGATTGGTCTTCTGATTTTTGTTCAGTATTTTTCTGTTCAGTATCTTTCTGTTCAGTATCTTTCTGTTCAGTATTTTTCTGTTCTTGCGTCTCGTTTTTCTGGTCCTGCACCGACTTTTCAGGAGACATGGCCTGAGATATCTGTTTGAGTGTTTTCGCAGGATCGTTTATTGCATTTTGCACAGCAGAACGAATGCTGCCCATAGGGTCGGTAGTGAAATTTTGCATACTTCCAAAGCGCGATTTAATCAAGTCTAACCATTTGGTTGGAATATAGCGAGTGGCCAAAACCGCAACACCCGCCATCAAAATAGCGAGCACGGAACCTAGAAGCGCCGTCGTCGATGATATTTCGGTGGACGCAGAAGCCGATGTCGCATTCGACATTTTATTATTGTCGTCAATTGTATTTTTTGAAGTAGACGTAGCATTTGGGGTTGCTGATTTTCGTAGGGCAAATGTAGTCAGTGGACTTGGACTGTACGAAAATGAAAAGTTTTCTGGGAGTGGAAATGGTGACCAACTCAAAGATGTCGAGGAAGAAAAACTCATTGATGCAATGGTCGACACTGATGAAGAAACACTCACAGACACAGTCTCGTTGTTGCTCTGATAAATTATGGGAAATACGGACTTAGCCGCACTTGTGGTCGAGCTTGGTTTCATGCTCGGTGACACGCTTTCGTAGTTACTTAGAGACATGGTTGCCGAGTAGCTAGAAGATGCGCTTATGCTGGCAGACATGATAGAACTCATGGTCATAAACAGGCTTTGCGAAACACTCTGTGAACCACTCTGTGAACTACTCTGTGAACCACTCTGTGAGACACTCTGTGAAACACTCTGTGAACCACTCTGTGAACTACTCTGTAAAACACTCTGTAAAACACTCTGTGAGACACTCCGCGAAACACTCTGTGATGACGATGTCGAGACAGAAGGAGAAAGAACTTGTTTACTGGGGCTTTTTGTACAAGTACTTGACACAGTCGAGGAAACTGCAGTAGACGACGTTGGTGATGTTGATGCAGGCAAGGAAGACACTGAAAATCCTAATGAAGACGGAGGAACACATATAGGAGCAAAAGGATCTTCACACTCTAGAGCATACACTCCCATTTGAATCGAATTTCCATCGGATGGGTTTGTGCCCAACAAGGAAAACGATAATGAATATATTGTGTTTGCAGTGGCATTGAATCCCTGATATATCCCATCAAACGTTCCGACTGCGCCGTCGTACCATTGACCTGTTGACCAAGTACCTGCTGCCGGCGGTGACTGGCCAGACTGGTACCAAACTTCAAAATTTGTGGGCGCACTCACTGAGTTGCCATTTACAACAACGGTTCTACCATTTGCCAAATTACTGTTTTTCAAATATTGTGCGCCATTGTAAGTGACCGAAGGATTTGTAAATGTCCAATATCCTGGATCTTGACGAAAAGCAAACCCTACGAGCCATTGTCCAGAAGATGTGGCGTTAAACGTGTACGAATAGGGCACAACAACATTTGCCGTTGGATAAGAAACAGATGCAAGGTAACAAGAGGGCAAAACGCCCATGACAGGCGCTGATGGCGTGCATGCAAAAGCCACTTGCAAAATCGCGGCAATAATCGAAAAGAAAATTCTTTTATTCTTAAACTAACAAAATGGTCGGCGTTGTTGTTTTCGTAAATCATACAAAAAAGATTATTGTGGTCGTTGAGCTAGAAAACTTGTGGGAACACGTGAAATCTATCTTTGAGCTTTGGAAAGATGACATGGTCGACATTTTACAAGAGCACGACGACTTTCAAAAACTGCGATACTTGGCAAACAACGAAAACTACTCGCATACTCTAGGAAACATTTTTTGGTAGAATCATTATTCATTCAACAATAAAAGTCCCTTTAAAGCTTCTTCATTCATTTCACGATCCTTTTTTTCACACAGAAATTCAGCGAGAGTCCGAATAGCTCCCTCTTTCCATGTTTCTAAATCTTTTTTGTACATGACATTATAGAGTTCAGTATTCGTGCCGAGGAACCACGGAGGATCCAGGCGTGGCATTTTTAAATTGAATAAGTGAAAATCAACCGATAGAATGGTCACCAAAAAAATTAAAAAATGAAATGCAATAAAAACTTTATTTCCGCGATGTCTCTCGAGTTCAAGCGCGATGTGGTCAAGAGGTTCAGACAAAAAGCGTCTATTGGAGAAATAGAGAATGCAGCCAGAACGTACTTGGATAAGAAGCGGCCTGGCTTTGACCCGATGACTATGGTCGAAGATGTATTGTTTGAAGAACTACGTAAAAAGGTGGACAAGGCAATGGCGAATAAAGCAGATCATTTCAAAGTTATCGAAGAGTACGAAGACTCTGTTACTGAATTCAACATGTACCAAATTTTGTCATACGTGGAGTCAAATCAGGTCATGTCGCGCATCGACACGAAACTCATGAAAATTGCGACCGAAGACCAGAGTGTTCACCTCGACGAAATCGAGACGAAAACTCGTCGAAACATAGGTATCCTTACTTCTTTTAAACTGCCGCATTCTATAATTACGCTGGATTTCATTTTCGATCGTTGGACGGTGCGAAAACAAGTGCGCCTTAACTCTCTTCCGTTATTTATTCAAGATGTGTCCAAGTGGTACGAATCATCGTCCGAGTACAAGGCCGCTTTGGATGGAGCTCTGGCGAAAATACTTTTAGATAAAAATCAAGACGAGCTTTTTGTGAGAATGCTGCAAGAGCTTTGGGAAAGTCGAAACATGTGTTTAACTGGACGACTTGCTCGCATTTGCAATATTTTTGCTGGATTTGACGACGACTTTTCTACGGATATGCCGACGAGTCAAAAGATGCAAAATTTATTTGCGCAACTCGATAAGTCCACATTCAAAACCGACAAGAAACTTAAGCGCGCAAAAGAAATCTTACAAGAATTCAAGGTTCCCGAACACGAGTGGGCACCTTGGCTCGAAGCTCTTGAATAGTTTTACAAGTGTAAAAAAAAATATTTCCTTCTATATAAAAAAATGACACTGATTGTGGCAGATTCAAATGGGTACGCTTTTGCGTTTATCGCAGGTATACTACTTTTTGTTCTTATTTCGCCCTGGTTGCTCTATATATCAATCACCGATAAATGTGACAATCCTATATATGAAAGTGAACAGTCTTGCAAACGAAACAGGATTATTCATATAATTGTATCAAGCGTAGGAGTCGCTATTCTTTTCCTAGGCGTTGTTGGAGGTGGAGTGGCAATTTCTGCAAATCTTCGTTCACGATAATTCAATCTGTGGGTCGAGACCGCTTTGCATTTCGGCGATTGTTCTTCTCTTGAATTTGACGCATAGTCTCGTACGCGTCTTCCAGCGCCGACATTTCATCGCCCTCGTGCATTTTAGCCAGGCCCCAGTCTATAAACACTGGATTTGTTCCATTCATCATGATGTTGTGGGGATGAATGTCGCCGTGCACCGCGTCCTTGTTGAGAATACGAACCGATTCTTCGAGGTGCGCCTTTTCGGCAGGCGAAAAACGCTCGGGCGCGTTCGTCAGTCGCGTCATGTACGATACTACCACGCCTCGAGGAATGGGCTCGTAAATCCACTGTTCCTCGTTGCAGTTCATAAAGTCTTCATAGACCGAAGGAAGTTCACGCTGCAGCTCTTCTAGCGTGTAGTACCGAAATCCATGCGAGGCGACAAACCGATGCTCGTGCGGATCGATTTTACGCAAAAAACGAGATATAATCATTTCTTCTTCGAGCTCCTCAATCTCACCACGATAAACTTTTATGACAAGCTTATCATCGTCACAGCTTACCACGCACGACTGCCGGCCGGAACCAAGAAGAAATCCACCAATGAGCATCTTTTGATCTAATACAAAATTGTAAAAAAATTTTTTGAACGACTGACTATTTTCTAATTCTTGTTTTTGTGTACAGTGCACATTTCAACCATGTCCGACGAATCGTGCTACAGCACGCCGCGCCGTCACCGCCTCATCATGATCGTCTATGTCGTCGTTTTGCCCAATGGCGACGTCGCCGTATTCGACACGCTTCAGCACGCCACTGCATTTTCTGAAGTGCGCGGCGGGCGCGTCCACGAGGCCGAAGTCAATGAAGACATTCGCGAAGGCGTTCGCGTGCCCGCCGCACCTACGCCCACTGGCTCGCCACCTCGCTGCTCGTGCGCTCCTACGGGCCTCGGACGCATGACTGCGATTATGCGCTGCGCCAACTTTCACTGCCCGATGAACACTTAGAGCAGTAAACACACCGCCACAGATTGAAGAAGAAACGAAAAAAATTCATAGGTTTCGGATGGGTAAATTTTCCTTCCATAGTGTCCCAGCAAACGTGTTACGAGATCATTATACTGCGGAAACAGACCTTGTTTTAGCATAGGTCCTGGAAAATGGTAGATACACGACTCGTCCAAGTTGTCCATGTAGTGCACGTTTTGGACAATGGCACTACCGAAATCCAGGCCAAACGTTTTCGGATACTTGCTCATGTATTTGGCTAAGAATGTTTGATCATCATCTACCCAACTTTCCAGCATCGTCTCCAACATAGTTCGTACTGCCTCGACTTTTCCAACAATGACACCGGCATTGGCGTACTGTCGTAAAGGTCGTTTTGATTGGCCCCACCAATCGTCCACCTTGCCGCAGTTTGAGGCGCCCATGCAGTACCATTCTGCGCCGACCACGATATCTTTGTTGAATGAATCGTAAGCTTTTAAAAGAATGTCGGGAGGCTGTGCCACCACCGTATCAAATGCATCGAGCAACATCACAGTGCCTGACTCTGGCAAACCTTCCAAATACTTTCGAGATCGCCATGACCAACCTTGCCATTTTTCTCCCCACCCTACGATCTTGTACGAATAGTCGTGAACATGCAAACTACGCTTGCAATTTTCAAAAGAAGGGGTCCAGTGCGTGGCACAGAGCAAAACAATCATTTTTATTTATGATTCAAGTTATATTTTTTTTATTTTTTTACTAGTGACTATTTTCGTTTTCTTCTCATTTTGCGTGCACACTTTTGCGCATGACCATTGTCATGGCGGACGACGAGTTTGCGCGCGTGTGGCAACGCATGGAGGCAGAGGATGAAGGCCAGAACGATGCCGACGTTTCTTTTGCTTTTACGATGGCGTCGCCGAAAGGGTCGCCGCTGCGCTTTTCGCAGCTCTTTGACGACCGCCTCCTGGACCTCGACTTCCGCATGGGCTCGCCGCGCAAGTCCAAGCCGCAGTACAAGGAGTTTCCGTCGCCTGGCGGCGGCCGCGGCGTGCGCGTGTACCCGGAGCGGAAGCGCGTGCAGGCCAAGACCATTGAGGTCGAGGTCAAGGAGAAGCGCACGAAGCGCGTGGTCAAGGAGCGCAAGGAGAAGGTGCTCAAGGTCAAGCGCAAGAAGTTTGTCCTGGAGGACGTGCCCGCTGCGGCCGCGCCTGCGTCTGTAGTTGCGCCTGCCGCCGCGCCTGCGCCGGTGACGCTCGAGTCCGCCATGGACTGCGACTCGCTGGTGGCGCTGCTGGCGGCGGCGACGATGCCGGACCCCGAGCCCGAGCACGAATCCGAGAAGCGCAAGGCCATCGTCGACCGCCCGGCACTGAAGGAGGTGGAGGCCAAGCCGTGGCTGCAGTCTGACGTCGGCTCGCGCTTTTTCAACATCTGGAAACAGGTGTACTGCCGCAACGCCACGAGCGAGTTCAAGCTCTCGTCGGCGGGCCTCCGCGCCGCGTCTGCGCTGGTCAACGACGACGGCAAGCTGATCAACGGCAAGCACTGGCGCTTCGACGAGGCGCGCACCATGGAGCACCTCCAGCGCATCATCGACACGTCCACGCTGAACGGCGGCTTCCTGCTCTGCGGCGACCAGCCCTTTTGCGTGCCGCTGATCATGCACCTCGTCGTCTCCAAGATGTTCAAGTCGCGCGGCTACCAGATCCGCTCCACCAACCAGCTGACCGAGGCCGAGTACGTGCCCTACGAGAACACGCGCAAGGCGTCGGGATACGTCGAGACCGGCGAGATGCACGTGCCCAAGGCGGGCCGCTCGGCCAAGGACCGCATGGCCGTCGAGATGCAGAAGCTCGAGATCAAGCAGGCGCTGACCGAGGTCGGGCCCGTGCTGTATGACGTGCCGCCGATGGCCGACATCATGGAGCTGTGCCGCCGAAAGCTCAATATGCCGGTAGAGCAGATGATCGAGGCTGCGCGCGGCTGGCGGTGGGGCGAAGTGCACACGGCCGGTTCCTACCGCTTGCTGGGCGTGGCCAACATCGTCGCCATGTACTGCTCGCTGTCCAACAAGGCGCGCTCCTTTGGCCTGAGTGTCGGCCCCGTGTGCGCCGTGCCCTTGCCGATGGGTCCTTGAAGTACATTGTATGATTTTTTTTTTCGCAAATTCCACATAGATAAAATGCCCCACGTCCGTTCCACAGCCTACCCCAAAAGTGTCGAGTCGAACCTAGACGCCAAGCGGGAATTTGATGCCTGGAATTCCAAAATGACTGAGAAGCGCGCCGCCCCAAAGACCAAGGGACCACGGCATCCTCGTGGCGTCGGCCCCGCGCTGTACTCTGCAGACATCCGAATTTCCAACTGGTCAAAGACGGGCGCTGAGTGGACGCAGGCATCGGCTACCGGCGTCACGACCGAGATTGAGGACAGCGGCTTCGGTCTACATGTCGCAGGAATGCGCGTTCATGCCTACCAGGACAACATTTCGATTACGGATGGTTCGGTGCCCATGCAGTACTACTTTGACAACATTGGCAGTTACGACAACAATTCTACAACGATTGCGTTCAAGTACGCGGCGGAGTGGAACTGCTATGTCGATGATACAGGTTACAATATCAGCAAGCTCGTTTGCACCATTCTTGAGCAAGATGCCAACAACACTGCGACGAAGATGCGCCTCGACTTTTACAAGGACTTTACAAACTACTCGCAAACCTACAGTGCGCAGGAGCTGGCTGTTCAGGTGATTATCGAGAACCTCGACAAGGACGGGTATATTGAGACCAATGTTCGCTTCAATCTCAGCGATGCCCAGATTACCATTATTGATGATGAAAACGGTACGGGTTCTACCTACGCTTCACTCGACCTCAATCGCCTCGACTACCGCTCGACCATCGCTCTCTACGATGGGTCTCAGGTATACAACTGGGGTAATTACGATAGCTATAACGATAGTGTGTACGACCACGACCTCTCGACGAATCTGTGGCTCCGCGGCTACGATCTAACTCGCCGTGTACCATACACGGTGCTCCAGGCATCCTCCTTTTTCTTCCCCGCCGTCCCAACAGTGTCGAATCACGTGCTCGGAGGTGCAACGGTCAGCAATGTGACGGATGTCAAAGACACTAACAACAAACAAAACACGTGGCTGCTAATTATTGGCATTGCCGTGATAATTCTCATTTTAGCCCAAGTAGGTCTGAGTTTTGGAATACTTGAGCGCCCCATTCGCCGTTAATTTTTTTGAAAAAAATATTTTTGTTTTTTGTACATAGCATTATTGTAGTTATGACCGACATGTTTTCTGAAGTCATTGGCATTGTTGCCAGCAATGGATATGCTAATGAAGTAGAAGTATGCAAAATGACGTGCCGCGATTTGTCGGTTGTCTGCAACGACCGCAATTCCATGTTTTGGCGGTCCATCGTGAACAAGCCCATTCACAAGCCCATTTGCGAAATTCGGTTTTCGGACCCGATTCCGTTCCAGTTTCGACGGGAAGTCATGGTCCGCCGCCTGGACTTGAACCACGCACGCACGCGCATTTTCAAGGCGGTTTTGAACAAGAATGTCAAGTTTGTGCGCATGTTTATCGACCTCGGCGCCAAGGTGAATGCGAAAGACGACTTTGGCCTCACGCCGCTCGACTACGCCAAATATTCTCCCGACATTGCCAAAGAGCTGGAAAAGCACGGAGCGGTGTCGACTGTGCAGAAAAGGCCGCTGCCCGTCATCATCCCCATTTCACTTTGAATAAATTTTTTACTTTCCACCCTTCAACAAAATCAGCGCCGAAATCGCCTGTTTCTCTTTAGTCTCACGAAACTTTTTCATGCGCCGCATAGCATGAAACCATCGCGCAGAGCGCTGGTCTACAAAGCGCATAGGATACTTTGAGCGCAAATTCCAGAAAGGGTTTGCCTTGAGCGCGACAAAAGCCGCCTTGCGACCCTCCTCGCGACGCACAATTATGCGCTGGTACTTTTCCTCTTCCTCGCTGTCCGTAAACTCTTCCGTCAAATTTTCAGTGATCGCCTCGATAGACGAATCAGAAGAGTAGTCACTCATTTTACGCAATATAGCGCTATTGCAATAAGCAATATGTGCACATGAAAATAAAAAAAGAATTTAAAAAATTTAAAAATGACTATTTTTTTAATTTTAAAATAATTTTGAAATAGTTCATACTTGCATTCATTCATATTTGCACTTGCCATGGCGCGCGTGAAAGAAGCTCCGACGTTCAAGAACTCTCCGCCGTCTGGATTGGCCAAGCCCGTTCCGCGTAAGCTTGCGACAAAAGCGGTGCGCATGACGGCGCCGAAGTCTGGCATCAAGAAACCGCGCCGCTTTCGGCCGGGCACGCTCGCTCTGCGTGAAATTCGGCGCTACCAAAAGTCTACGGACATGCTCATTCGTAAACTTCCATTTCAGCGTCTTGTTCGCGAGGTCGCCAATGAACTTCGTCATGACATGCGCTTCCAGAGCGTGGCGCTGCTTGCGCTGCAAGAAGCTGCCGAGGCGTATTTGGTCGGTGTTTTCGAAGACACGAACCTCTGCGCCATTCACGCCAAGCGCATTACTATCCTTGTCAAGGACATGCAGTTGGCGCGGCGGCTGCGTGGAGAAAAGATTTGAATAAAGATGATTTGGTGGATTTTACTTGCGTTTATCGCTTTTGTCAACGGCCTCTATGAACTTTTCGTCTACCTTTTTCAGTTATAAAGATTTCAAAATCCACGCAAAGCCATAAAGTCGTTCATGTTTGACGTTGACATTTCGTGATTGCATCCAGCACAAATCGGTCTGAGATTTGAAATATGGTCAGAACCTCCTTTTGACTTGGCAATAACATGCGCTCTATGCCAGGCACCTAAAACCTCCAAAACAATTGTCTTGTAGCAATAACAGTGATGTTTAAACACGTTTCCGAAATACTTGGTCCATACAAGTCTTTTTGATGGAAGGGGTGACTTTGGGCCATTTGACTTCTTTTTCAGCGTAAGTACTTTTGACATGTTTGATATGCTCTTTTTGCTTTGCCATTTTTTACGACCTATTTTAGCCGAATGAGTATTCCAAAGAAAAGTATTTGTTCCAAGAAACCAAGGTACTTCGCAGCGAGTCATGGTAGTTGTGATTGTAAATTTAAGTATGTTTTCTGTGTGACCATTTATTTATATTTTTTTTAAATTTTAAACAAATTTATAGTAAAAAAAAATTTCATTTTGTGCACTTATTTGCGCACCTCGTATTCGCGCACTTCCATCTAAAAATTTCGTGCGAATGTGGGATTCGTATTTGCATGCGCTGATTGAGCTGCCAAAGTACGAGGCCGTCATCGCCAACGTGGCCATAGTGAAGAAGCGTGGCGAGTCGCGCATCAAGATTGCCAAGGACTTGCGCGACAAGATGATCAAGAAAGCGCGCGAGGAGTTTGCGAAGCAGATGGCTGCGATAAAGCCGTCAATAAAGCTGGAAATGAAGCGCGCTGCCGACGAGGCATCGGTCGCGCTGACATCGGCCAAAAGGCTGCGCGAAATCGTCTACGCGCCAGAGGCCTACGATTCGCGCACCAAGCTCACCGACGTGCTGTGGATTTTGGCCAAGAACGGCTATGCTCAAGAGGCGGACGAGTGCGCCGGGCTCAACCGCGAGACGTGGACGTACCTGCCGCCGGAAATGTCTGAAGAGGACAAGGACCGCGTGCGCAAAACCAACATGTTTTGGCAGTCCATCATTAACCTCGAGCACGGCAAGTGGAAGGTGACGCGTCTGGCGAGGGCTGCAAGCGAGGGAAAGCTGTCACGCGTGCGTGAGCTGTGCGACTGGAGCGCGGGAATCGAGAAGGCGGACAAGGACGGCCGCACGCCGCTGTATTATGCCAGCCTAAACGGCGAGCTGGATGTCGTTCTTGAACTGCTAAACCGCGGCGCTAACATCGAGGCGGAGACGGACTACCGCGCCACAAGCTTGTTTATCGCCAGTCAACAAGGCTACCTCCACGTCGTGCGCGAGCTCCTCGCACGCGGTGCCAACGTCGAGGCGGCGAATATTAGAGGCGACACACCGTTGATGTTTGCGAGCTTTTATGGCCGCGCCGAAATCGTCCTTGCGCTGCTTAACGCGGGCGCAAACAAGCACCACGTCGACAAAGACGGAGACACTGCTGTCTCCCTTGCGGGACTTGCCGACGGCGTGAAGCGCTCTGCCAAGGCAGCCGTCCTTGCTCTCCTCGCTTAGTTTTGAAGTTTTTATTTTTTTTCCAAAATAAAAAAATTTATAAAAAAAAATATTTCAATTGTGTACACTTATTTGCGCACCTCGTATTCGCGCACTTCCATCTAAAAGTTCCTGAATCGCGCGGTGTAGGTATCCTTGTGTTATTTCAAGACTTTGTTCATTTACTGTTTTTGAGAGGCTGTAGTATTTCGTGCGAATGCCGAATATTTCTCTGAGCGAGGCGCTGGTTGAGCTGCCCAAGGCCGAGGCCGTCATCGTTAACGTGGCAGTCGTCAAGAAGCGTTTGTCGAAGATGGCCAAGGACTTGCGGGACGAGATTTTTGAGGAGGCACGCAAGGCGTACAAGAAGAAGAAGCTGGAGCTGGAGCTGTCGATGAAGATGGAGTTGAAGCGAGCGGCAGACGAGGCCTCGGTCGCGCTGAAGACGGCCAAAAAGCTGCGCACAATCGTCTACGAGCCCGAGGGCTACGAGTCGCGCACAAAGCTGACCGACGTGCTGTGGATTTTGGCCAAGAACGGCTATGCGAAAGAGGCGGACGATTGCGCCGGGCTCAACCGCGAGACGTGGATGTACCTGCCGCCGGAGATGTCTGAGGAGGACAAGGACCGCGTGCGCAAGACCAACATGTTTTGGCAGGCCATCATCAACCTGAAGCACGGCAAGTGGAAGATGACACGACTGGTCTGTTTGGCGGCCGCGGGCAAGCTGTCGCGTGTGCGCGAACTGTGCGATTGGCGCGCGGGCGTCAACGAGGCGGACAAGTACGGCCACACGCCGCTCTGGTTGGCCAGCTCGAATGAACACATTGCCGTCATGCGCGAGCTTCTCGCCCGCGGCGCCAACGTAGATGCGGCGAATAACGAAGGCGCCACGAGCTTGTACATCGCAAGCCAGCATGGGCGCCTCACCGTCGTTCGCGAGCTGCTCGCCGCCGGCGCCAACATCGAGGCGGCGAATAACGAAGGCGAAACGAGCTTGTTCGTCGCCAGCTATGGAGGCGACGTCGATGTCGTGCGCGAGCTGCTCGCCGCCGGCGCCAACATTGAGGCGGCGAATAATTACGGAGTCACGAGCTTGTTCGTCGCAAGCCGCAGCAACCTCGTCGATGTCGTGCGCGAGCTCCTCGCCCGCGGCGCCAACATTGAGGCGGCGCTGGACAACGGCGCCACAAGCTTGTACATCGCCAGCTATGGAGGCCACGTCGATGTCGTGCGCGAGCTCCTTGCCCGCGGCGCCAACGTTGAGGCGGCGAGGAATAACGGCGCCACGCCGCTGATCATTGCAAGCTGGGCGGGCCACGCTGACGTCGTCCGCGCGCTGCTTGCCGCGGGCGCCAACAAGCACCACATACGGAACGACGGCGCCACCGCCGTCTCCCTTGCGGGACGTTCCGCCGGCGTGAAGCCCAAGGCCAAGGCAGCCGTCCTCGCGCTCCTCGCCGCCGCGCCGTGAAGCAGCACATCATTACACACTTCACATTTACAATAAACTATTTAGATACGAAACTCGCGCGACGCCATACGCCATTCTCGCTATCTCCTAATTTCATTTGAATGACCGTAGCGCAATTTTGCTCATGCGAATGTGGTGTAACAGCTCGGTGCGATAAAACACGCGCTCTCCCAGCGACAGCGTCTTTTCCGTCTTGAGAAACTTTTCACGCAAACATTCTACGTGGACATGGTACGCAGCCGCTAGCGTCTTAGATGTCTTGCACATGCGCTCCTGTCTACGAACTTTCATGACACTGTACAGCGCATCGTTATTCATCGTAAACTTCATTCGCAAATGTGCGCTTGTTTTGTTTAGTTATTTTTAACAAAAAAGTTCAAACAAATTAAAGTTATCTTTTTTCAAAAAAAAACATAATTCAAAAATTGTGCACATCTATCATGACGACGCTCTACTCGTATTTGGTCGAAGGCGAAATGACGTTTAGGGATGCCATCGAACTGTGTGACGTCGAAATGGCAAAGTATGTCATTCACCAAAACTTTGACCCGATTGTGAAAATCAACGGGAAGACGCCCGCTGCCTGGTGCGTGATCTCTGGCAACTTTGAAATACTTGACGTCCTCTTCAACAAGTACGACGAGTCATGTTTCGACTTTTCGTCGTTGTTTTATGAGGCTGCCTTGATACTCTTGGACAACGAAATGGTCTCGACCTATGAAGAATTTTTCAACCTCTTTTCAGAGTTGCACAACAAGGAAGCCTTACTTTTTCTGACAAACATGATTCGCGACATTATCGAAAGCGACTCGAGCGACTAATTTGAAATCTCTTTTAATGATTTTTCATAGTTTACCAGAAGATGATCCGTAGTGTTAAAAAAAGTTTTTGAGCCCACATGAAGTTCCCCCTTGACATGAGCATAAACGTTCCAAAATGTATATGGCAAACTCGTAACAATATCGCTTCCGTTTACGCACCGCACAGATTCATCAACTGCCTCAAACACTTTAGCAAACAGCCTGTTTCCTACCCGAGGAGAGCCAAACGTATAGACCGAGACATGTAAATCTGGAAGTTGATTTTTTACCGACGCTCCGCACAGAGTGGCCAAAGCTCCCCCCAGACTGTGACCAGTAAAAACAATTTTTTTGTTTTGTTTTTTCCAAATCATTCTAAAGACTGCAGAAATCATATTCGATCTCATCGAGATGTACTGTTTCAGAAATCCCGCGTGAACCTTGACTCCTTCTACATCCACATCTTGAAAGTTGTCCATCCAACAGTAAGAGTCATCCATAAAATCTGACAAGGATTGAGAACCACGAATTGCAAAAACAAGTTCGTGTTCAAATTCTAGTGTGTAAAACTGAACGTCAGCCCTACCAAGAGGACTCGCGTTGAAAAAGTGAACGCTGAGGGCACCTTCATTATAAAAAGGATCATGGTTTGACCCATAACTGTATTTGCTGAAATTTAGGTATTTGTAAATCATCTTTTGTTAATAGAAATCATAAGAAAAATATTTGTTAATTATGTTAGGGCTAATTTACAATGTACAAAATTCGTAAAAATATTTGTGAGTATGGGGTGTCATTCAATCAAAGCACATTAAAAAAAAATATGGTAAGGCTGTAAAAATGTTTGGGTAAGCGAGGGGT
>Ga0209829_10000640_pt1 | contig 30937 bp, 32 predicted proteins | sample C_140205_EF_Meta_FD_187311 | JGI IMG/M metagenome (GOLD analysis project Ga0209829, IMG submission 187311) | Freshwater microbial communities from Lake Croche, Canada to study carbon cycling - C_140205_EF_MetaG (SPAdes) (version 2) | ecosystem: Environmental > Aquatic > Freshwater > Lake... | reverse complement strand
GCTGGTGTCTACGAAATCGATCCACTTGAATTTGAAGATGACGCCAAACTTCTCGACATCATCACACGCTTCGAATCTGAAACTGGATCGAAGAAAGCCAAGTTAATCCTTAGCGACTGGCGAAATGCTCGCATGGACTTTGTGCGAATTGAAACTTCTGAGTACCAACGAGTGAGGGACGAGCTTCGCAATGGGTAAGGTCACCGGATTCATTGAGTTCGACCGTGTCGGTCCTAAGTACCGTCCAGTTCCGGTTCGTCTACGCGACTGGAAAGAGGTCTACGAACCTCAAGACGAAAAAGCTGTTTCGGAACAAGGCGCTCGCTGCATGGACTGCGGTATTGCGTTCTGCATGCAGGGCTGTCCACTTGGAAACCGCATTCCAGTATTCAACGATGCGGCGTACAAACAGAACTGGGCTGAAGCCGCTGATCAATTGTTCGCAACAAATAACTTTCCGGAGTTCACTGGAAGACTTTGTCCAGCTCCATGTGAGTCTGCCTGCGTTCTAGGAATTGGTTCAGATCCAGTAACTATCGAGCGCATTGAATACGAAGTTGCAGAACACGCATTCGCAAATGGATTTGCAGTTAGTCGCAGCACTGCAACGAGGACCGGCAAGCACGTCTGTGTAGTTGGCTCTGGCCCCGCAGGACTCGCTGCAGCAGCACAACTACGAAGTGTTGGTCACGAAGTGACCGTCTTGGAGCGAAGTGACCTTATTGGTGGACTCCTTCGTTACGGAATTCCAGAATTCAAAATGGAAAAGGCTGTTCTCGATCGTCGCATTGACGTTATGAAGCAGTCCGGCATTACTTTTAAGACTGGCGTAAGCGTTGGAGATGATGGCGTTTCTCTCGAGTCACTACGTGCTGAGTATGACGCCGTGCTTCTCGCCATTGGTTCAACACGACCACGCATGATCCCAGTTGATGGAGCAGAGCTCACGGGCGTGTATCCAGCCATGACGTACCTCGAAGCATCGAATCGTGCCGTGAACACTTCAACGAAGTCCGAAATTGATGTGAACGGTAAGAACGTGATCATTCTTGGTGGTGGCGATACTGGTGCTGACTGTCTTGGCACCGCACACCGTCAAGGAGCAAAGAGCGTCATTCAAATTGAGATTATGGACCGCCCACCAGATGAGCGTCCAGATGATCAGCCATGGCCAACAATGGCTCGACTCTTTAAGACAACGTCCGCTCACGAAGAAGGTGGCGAGCGTGTCTTCTCATCTGAAACTCTTGAGTTCAAGGGCGAAGGAACTCTTCAAGAAATAGTGCTCCGTGATAACTCGACTAATGAAGTTGTTGCTAAGGCTGTGGACTACGTGTTTATCGCCGCCGGGTTCGTTGGACCAGAACTCGACGAGCTTGGCCTCAACCAGGACCAGTTCGTAACCCACCGTGCAACCCTTTCTGTGACCCCTAATTGGGCCGTAAAGGGCCTAGAGGGCAAGGGACAAGTATTTGCTTGTGGCGACGCAGTCCGTGGCCAAAGCCTGATTGTGTGGGCAATCGCCGAAGGTCGCGCAGCCGCCTCTGGAATAGATGCCCATCTCCAAGGTAAGCCGAGTTCGCTCCCAGCACCAGTTGAGCCGTACAGTCTGTCTTGGTAGTTTCATAATCGCATCAAGATTCAAAACAAAACATCAGAAAGCAGTGGGGGAATTATGAAAAGTACGATGCAAAACACACAGTTGCTTATCAGGGACCTGATTAAGCACGGAGAGTTCATCTACGCCGACAAGAAAGTCTTTACCGTCTCTCCAGATGGTGTTGCAGAAGCGACATTCTTTCAAATCGCTAAGCGCGCTGAGCAATTAGCTGCAGCTCTCACCAAGCTCGGTGTGAAAAAGGGCGACCGTGTCGCTTCATTCATGTGGAACAACCAAGCACACATGGAGGCATACATTGCAATCCCGTGCATGGGAGCAGTGCTTCACACACTTAACATTCGACTCTTTCCAGAGCAACTCAGCTACATCATCAATCACGCTGACGATCAAGTGATCATTGTTGACAACACTCTTGCTCCACTGCTCGCAAAAGTACGTGACCAGATTCCTAATGTAAAGCACATCATTGTTCACGGCCCAGAAGGAACTGGTGTTCTTGGAGACACACTCGACTACGAAACTCTCCTCGCTGCAGAGAAGCCAGGATTTGTTTGGCCAGACCTCGACGAGAACGAAGCCGCAATCATGTGTTACACATCGGGAACAACTGGCAACCCTAAGGGTGTTGTCTACTCGCACCGTTCAACATGGCTTCACTCAATGGCTTCAACTTCAGCAAACTCAATTGGTCTAAGTGAGCGCGATCGCTGCTTGTTGATTGTTCCAATGTTCCACGTAAACGCGTGGGGTTGTGCCTTCACCGCCTTTATGGCCGGTGTTGAACTCATCATGCCTCAGATGTTGTTGCAAGGTGAACCAATCGTAAAAATGATTGAAGACCTAAAGCCAACAGTGTCACTTGGCGTTCCAACTATTTGGAATGACGTTCTACGTGTTGCTAATGAAAAGCCCGACGTTGATTTATCGAGTCTTCGTTACTTGCTCGCTGGTGGATCTGCGGTCCCACGCGTACTGATCGAAACGTACCGAGACAAGTACAACATTGACATCATCCAGGGATGGGGAATGACTGAAACGAGTCCTCTGGCTGCAGTTTCAATTCCTCCATTCGGAACAACCAAGGAGCAGGAGATTGACTGGCGCGTTAAGGCCGGACGAATTGTTGCTGGTGTGATGATGAGAGTCACCGCAGAAGACGGAACGGTTCTTCCAAATGACGGAAAGACCGTTGGAGAATTCGAAATCAGTGGTCCTTGGATTACTGGTTCATACTTCGGTGTTGATGATCCTGAAAAGTTCCGTGACGGATGGCTACGAACTGGCGACATTGGAACAATCGACGCGTACGGCTACCTAGTCATTAGCGACCGCACCAAGGACGTTATTAAGTCCGGTGGTGAGTGGATTAGTTCAGTTGAGCTCGAAGGAGCTCTCATGGGTCACCCAGCTGTCTTTGAAGCTGCAGTTATTGCAGTTCCTGACGAGAAGTGGCAAGAGCGTCCAATGGCTTGCGTAGTACTTCGCCCTGGCATGAGCGCAACGGCAGAAGAACTTCAGGAATACCTCTCACAGCACGTTGCTAAGTGGTGGCTACCTGAGCGCTGGACATTCATTGAGAGTGTTCCAAAGACCAGCGTTGGAAAGTTTGACAAGAAAGTTCTACGTTCGCAGTATGGGGACAACGCACTTGAAGTCATCACTCTTGGTTAATGCAGTCATTTGACGAATTAGCTGACGAAGTCTCAAGTATTGAATCTCGAGTCTCTGACGCAATCTATGACGCCCTTCGAGCACAAGTAAACGAAGACGAGCCTGATAACGCAAAAGAACTTGAACGTCGGCTTTCAAAAGTACGAAGAAGCTTGCAGAAAGCCGAGTCGTTACTACGCGGCGCTAGCGACGACTAAGCCCAGGAATTTATTTCATTAATTACAAGTCGAAGACCAACGTAGTTGCGCCCTTCAAAGCTTGCAGTAATAGATTTGCCTGATTTTGTGAACTGCGGTGACTTTGAAAGCTGTGGAGTTACGTTTAAGAGACTCTGAACCTGTGCATCAGTTGGCTCGTTTAATAGATTGATCACAACCTGTCCGGAGCTGAAGCTGCAATCTACGTAGTTTGCGTAGAACCCACAAATCTCTTGCGCGGCACTCTCAGCTGTAGTGCATAGCTTTACTAATGCAGAGTCTGGCTGACCAATGTAGGCACCGCCAATGATCTCTGTTTCAAGGAAATCAAGCCACTTGGACCAGAAGGTTCCACCTGGTGCGTCAATCAGCACCACAGGGGCTGGAGACGTCTTTCCAGTGTGGATAAGCGTTAGAACTTCGTAGAGTTCGTCGAGTGTTCCAAAGCCGCCAGGAAGGCATACAAACGCATCTGATTCGCGGGCCATTGCTACTTTTCGCGTAAAGAAGTGCTTTACCGACACAACTTTGTTCTCAGCGTCAATGAACGGATTCGCATGTTGTTCGAAGGGGAGCTTTATGTTCACACCAATGGTGTGATCATGGCCAGCACCTTCGGAGCTCGCCTCCATGATTCCGCCACCGGCGCCAGTAATGGTGAACCAGCCAGACTTTGTCATCACTTGACCAAATTCTTTGGTGATTTGATATAGCGGGTTTTCTTTCTTGGTCCTTGCGGAACCGAAGACTAATACTTTTTTATGAGAACGCCATGGCTCAAACAGTTTCGCTGCACGCAGTAATTCGTCTGAAGAGTCGCGAGCAATCTCTAGATCCTCTTCGTTTGGAGACATGAACTAGATCGCCTGGTAAAGAGTGGAGCGTTGAACGAGTGGTCGACCAAGAGGTAACACAAGGTCCTTCAACGTATCTACGTCCATTTCCTGGCCGTGCACTGCTCCAGCGGCGCGAGAGATGTTCTCGTCCATAAGCGTGCCACCTAGGTCATTGGCGCCAGCTTGGAGAATGCGGCGAGATCCTTCGATGCCCATCTTGACCCAGCTGACCTGAATGTTATTGATCAACGTTGCGTAGTGAAGTCTCGCAACGGAGTGCATCAATAATGCTTCTCTGAATGTTGGTCCACGTCGTGATTTGCCATTAATGAAAATCGGCGTTGCCATGTGCACGAAGGGGAGTGGCACGAATTCAGTGAATCCACCAGTTTCTTTCTGAAGATCACGAGTTCGAATGAGGTGTGTTGCCCAACTGTCAACACCTTCAACAGCACCAAACATGATGGTGATGTTCGAATTAAGTCCAACGCTGTGAGCGGTGCGGTGAACTTCTAGCCATTGATCTGAGTTGATCTTGTCAGGACAAAGAATCTTTCTGACTTCGTCATCAAGAATTTCTGCAGCGGTTCCCGGAAGCGTCTTTAGACCAGCGTCCTTTAGACGAGTGAGGTAGGTGGCGAGGTCTTGTTCTGACCTACGAGCACCTTCAAAGACTTCGAGTGCACTGAACGCGTGAATGTGAATCTTTGGTGAACCAGCACGAACTGCTGCAACAACGTCGATGTAGTAATCACCATCGAACTTTGGATGGATTCCACCCTGCAGACAGACTTCAGTGGCGCCCTTAGCTTCAGCTTCACGTACTCGTTCACTGACTTCGTCGAGCGTGAGTAGGTAGGGATCTCCTCGAAGGTTGAGTGAGAGTGGGCCCTTAGAGAATGCACAGAAGCGACACTTAAAAGTGCAGACGTTTGTGTAGTTGATGTTTCTATTGATTACGAAAGAAATGTCGTCGCCGACTAGTTGCTTTCTAACGTCGTCAGCCAGTTCATTAATGGCCACAAGGTCTGCGCCTCTGGCACTGAAGAGAGTAATGAGCTCTTCTCGAGAGAAGTCGTATCCCGGCTCGTAGCCACGGAGAATTGCAGAAATGTCACTTGTCTTAGAAGATGCAATTGGAAGTGCTGGAGGGGTGATGTCTGATCCTGAGAACCAAGAGTCATCTCGAGCAAGTCCAGTCGCATCAGCGTGAGCTAATACCTTTGTTCGAACCTTTGAATCTAGGAATTCTTGTTTTTGGTCAATGAACTCTGGGTAGACCGTGAGTCGCGGAGTTAAGTAGAAGCCCTTGGCATCGCATTCGCTCGCGAGTGCATCAACTGCTGGCCATGCACGCTCAGGATTTACGTGATCAGCCGTCACTGGAGAAATACCACCAAAGTCATCAATACCAAACGCCAGGAGACGAGTTGGGTCATCGCTCAAGTTCGGTGGGGCCTGTAGGTGAATGTCGCCAGGAAGAATTAATCGAGCAGCAGCAATTGTCCAGTGGAACTCTGCATCAGACGCGGCTGGTTCATGAGCCATTGCCGTACGAGGTTTCGGGAGAAAATTCTGAACAATTACTTCTTGAATGTGGCCGTATTCCTCGTGAGCGAGTGCAATAGCTTCGAGCGTTGCAATTCGGTCTTCACGTGTTTCACCAATACCAACAAGTAGTCCAGTGGTGAACGGGATCTTCAACTGACCAGCAAATCGCATGGTGTTAAGTCGACGCTGTGGTTCTTTGTCTGGAGCGAGTCGGTGAGCATCGAGTTCAGCAAGTGACTCGAGCATCATTCCCTGTGAAGCGGAAACTTCACGAAGTTGTTCTAACTCGGAGAAATACAGTGCGCCGGCGTTGGCATGAGGGAGAAGTCCGGTTTCGTCGAGCACTGCCTTTGCAGCAGCTGCGACGTAGTCAACAGTTGACTGGTACCCACGTGCAGCGAGCCACTTTGCTGCTTCGTCGTAACGAAGTTCTGGACGCTCGCCGAGTGTGAAGAGTGCTTCAGTGCATCCTGCAGCTTTTCCAGCCATTGCAACTTCTAGAACTTCTTCTAGCGACATGTACGGAGATGCCACGTGCGCTGGAGCCTGAGCAAATGTGCAGTAGCCGCATCGATCACGACACAACTTGGTTAAAGGTATGAAGACCTTCGGAGAGTAAGTGACTACGTATCCATGACGCCTACGAGCTTTCGCAAAGGCGTCTGGAGCGAGGGATTCGCCAGTCTCCATGAGGAGGTGCTGGTTGTTAAACCCTCGAGTAATTGTCATGCGAGCATCCTAGGACTAAAGACCTAATACCCGGGCTACTTCGCTCAATTCATCAACAATTAATTGGGCAACATGGCGCCCACTGTCTTTCATGGCCTTAAAGTCGCTGGCTGCCTGAGCCATGTGTAGATCCTGGAACGTTGATTCAGGTGTTGACCCAGGGATTACAACATCCTTAGAGGTGGGGCGCAAGATGATTTGAAGAGCCGCAATGTTCTTTGGACCGCCCTTATGAAGCTGGCCCGTTGAGTGCAGGTAGCGAGGACCGAAGTTAGCAGTAGTTGTTCCGTACTTTTGCTGAACGCTTGACTGAAGTGCACTTAGATCGCTGGCGATACTTAGAGGTCCATAGACCTGCAGCGTTCTGAATGTTGCAGTACGAAAATCATGTTGTAGCTCTTCAGCGTCGAATGGTTGCGCAATCCATTGCACTTCTTTTTCAAGTAGTTCGAACACTGCTGTTTTAGCTGCATCAACATTTGGTTGGTTGAATGGATCAACACCAAGATGCCATGCAAGCAACGCAGCGACTAAGTGATAGTGCTGGATTTGCGATGGGGAGTACTTGTTAGTTGCTGATGTGCACACAGGTATAAAACCACGGTCATGTTTGCCTGTGGTTTCTGCAATCAGCTGCTCGAGCCACATTGCTCCACCAGAAGTAACAGGGTCAGCTGTTAACGAAAAATAGCCGTGACCAAAATTGACATCCGCTGCGTGAATCGCAGCTTCTTCAAAAGCCAGAGAAACAACGTTTTCACTCAAGAACGAACCTGCGAGTTCATTACGAAGTGACGCAGGAGTCCATCCTGCATACAGTGCGGGAACTAATCCGAAGGGCGAGAGAGCAGAAAATCTGCCGCCAGTATTCACATCACCATCAACAACTAAGCAACCGAGTTTTTCACCTAAAGCCGAAAGAGGTGTGTTGGGGTCAGTAATTATGACAAGGTCCTGAGCATCGAGTCCGTTGTCAAGTGCGTATGCAAGAAGACTGAGTGTCTCAACAGTGGCACCAGACTTCGATGCTGCGATAACCGTCACATCATTGAACGAAACTTCGGCGATTGAATCAGAATTCGAAGTATCGAGAACAAGAAGGCTTGATGACTGCGCTGCTTCTGCGAAAAAGAGCCCTGGTCCCGCAGATCCACCTATGCCTAGAAGAATTGTTTTCTCATGGCGACGAGGAAGCTTTGCTGAAATGTCATCAAGCCAGTCACCGAAATACATTTCGGGGTGGCGAAGCCATCCGAGCGAGTTCTGAGCACTTAAGCCTTCAAAGAGTGAAGGATCTCCCTTCAGTACCCGTTGAATGATTTCCGAATTAGACATCAGTTAGCCGTTGACTTTGTCAGCAACTGTTTTTAGAAGATCTGCGTAGGAGTCAATGAAACTCTGAACGCCATCGGCTTCGAGCTTGTCAGTAATTGCACGTAGAGAGATGTCACTAGGAAGTTCATAGAGAAGCGAAGCGGTCTTAACAATGCTCGCAGCGTTGAGAAGTAGCGAAGTCGAAAAGTTCCCATGATCGAGAACACCTTCAAGTGTTGGATCAGGCATCGTGTTCACCGTCTCGTCAGCCGCAATCGAGTCAACGTAGAGAAGGTCGTAGTACGTAGGGTTCTTAATTGCAGTTGAGGCCCAGAGGGGGCGCTGCACTTGAGCGCCATCAGCAATGAGCGACTTAGCTCGAGATCCATTAATTCGCTCCAGGTAGAGGGCGTAGGCCGCTGCAACTTGAGCATTGGCAGTGGTTCCACGACGTGCGTCACCTTCTTTGAGAAGTGCATCAACCGCAGCGTCAACTCGCGAAACAAAGAATGAAGCGACGCTTCCAATAGATGAAAGGTTGTGGCCATTCTTCTTCGCTAGCTCAAGACCTTCCATCCAGGCGTCTAGAACTTCTGAATAGCGTTCAGTAGAAAAAATAAGCGTGACATTTACATTTATCCCAGCACCGAGAACTTGTGTGATTGCCGGTAGCCCCTCAGTGGTTGCTGGAATTTTGATCATTACGTTGCTTCGATCAACTGCGGAGTTCAGTTTCAACGCTGCAGCGATTGTTCCTTTTGTGTCGCGAGCTAGACGGGGAGAGACTTCCAAAGATACAAAGCCGTCGCAGTAACGATGCTTCTTGGCGTGAAAGTCAGAACACGAAGAATCATGAACACCTTTAAGAACATCACAGGCTTCTCGAACATCAACAACCGCGAGTTCTTCAAACAACTCTTCTACATCCTTGCCCTTCACTCCGGTTAGAAACTCGTCGTAAGCGGAGCTTGTTGCAAATGCCTTAGCGAAGATTGCTGGGTTAGAGGTAACACCGCGTACACCTTGTTCAACTAAACGCGCGAGTGTGCCGTCATTAAGCCAGTCCCTGCGAATGTTGTCAATCCAAGGGCTCTGTCCGTAGTCGTCAAATAGTGAATTCAGTGTGGTCACTTTTTCTCTCCAAGAACTCTCTCTACGTGTGAAACAACAGTTTGTGCATTGATGTTGAAGTAATCAAACACATAGGAGCCAGGTGCTGAGATTCCAAAGGTGTCAATACCAATTGCTTCATCTACATACTTAGTCCATCCAAGCGTTGCTCCGGCTTCAAGCGAGACTGAAGGAATTGAACGACGAAGAACCGACTTCTTGTAGTCAGCTGATTGCTCTTCAAAACAGGTCCAGCAAGGTAGTGCGACTACTCGAGCTGAGATTCCCTTGGCGAGTAGATCTTCTTGGGCCTTTAGACAGTGTGCAACCTCAGATCCCGTAGCAACAAGAGTAAAGACCGCGTCATCACGTTCACGAAGTACGTAGCCACCATTTCTCGCTCCGACAGCTGACGCTTTTGCATCATCGCCACCAAGTACTGGCATGTCTTGTCGTGAAAGAATCAGTGCCGTTACAACTTGCTTCTTATCGCTGAGGTAGTGCTCGACGAGGTTTAGTGTCTCGTTCGCATCAGAAGGACGAACTACGTGAATTGTTGGCATGACACGCAGTGCCATTAAGTGTTCAACCGGTTGGTGTGTAGGACCATCTTCACCAACGCCAACCGAGTCGTGGGTGAAGACGTACATAACTCCAGCGTGACTTAATGCGGAGAGTCGAATTGCAGGTCGCACGTAGTCACTAAAGACAAAGAACGTTGACCCGAGTGGACGTATGCCACCGTGCAGTGCTTGACCCACCATCACTGCGCCCATTGCGAATTCACGAATTCCGTAATAGATCTGACGGCCGCCAGGATTGTCGTGTGACTGAGCAGTCGAAGCGTTAAGTAGCACTCCGGTGTTGTCAGTTAGGTCAGCAGAACCAGCGGTAAGACCCTTAGTCTGAGGCGCAAAGACGTCCATGGCGCGTTGCATGGCTTTTCTTGTCGCAACGTTGGTGCCACCTTCATACAACTCAGGCTTAGTTGCAAAAACACCAGCACCGTTTGTTTTAAGTTGCTCCAGGAAGGCAATACCTTTTTCGCCGCTCGCAGCAATGCGTGCATCCCACGCTGCTCGAAGTGCACGATTTGTTTCGAGTGACGCCACCATCTGCGAAGGAAGCTCAGAGTCAACGTGGAACGCTTCGTTAGGAACTCCTAGAAGCGCTTTGGCTTCACTAATCACTTCAGCGCTAAAGATTGATCCGTGAGCGTCACGCTTGTCCATCATTACTGGCGATGGATATCCAATGTGTGAGCGAACAACAATAAGTGTTGGACGTGAAGTTTCTGCAATCGCAGCGCGAGTTGCAGCCTCGAGTGCATCGAGGTCGTTAGCTTTTTCTCCAACATTGATCACGTGCCATCCATATGAAGCAAAACGTGCTGGTGCATCGTCACGCATTGCAATTTCAGTTGGACCATCAATGGTGATGTGGTTGTCGTCGTAGAAAACAGTGAGCTTGTCGAGGCCAAGTGAACCAGCGAGTGACGCTGCTTCGTGGCTAATACCTTCTTCGAGGCATCCGTCTCCAGCAATTACCCACGTGCGGTGATCAACAAAGTCAGTGCCGTAGTCAGATCCCAAGATTCGTTCTGCAATAGCCATACCCACACCGTTGGCAATGCCCTGGCCGAGTGGTCCAGTTGTTACTTCAACAGTGTCGGTGACGCCATTTTCTGGGTGACCTGGGGTGCGAGAGTGCGGTTGACGGAATGCTTTTATGTCTTCGATTTGTACGTCATAACCAAACGAGTGCGCAAGTCCGTACTGCAACATTGACGCGTGACCGCACGACAAAATGAACCGGTCACGGTCACTCCACTTTGCGTCTGTCGGATCGTGTCTAAGGACTCGTGAGAACAGCATCACGCCAAGAGGGGCGAGTGCCATGGCAGTTCCACTATGTCCAGATTTAGCAGCGGCAGGAGCGTCCATAGCCAAGGCTGCAATTTCTCGTATCGCACGACCTTCGAGTTCTGATGCGCCCTTAAATAATTCGTCAGTCATGCACTAGACAGTAGTGAATTTGGGCCTTCAGATTTGGGAGCCTTAACGGGTAGCCTTGTGTCATGGCCCTACAAATTCCACCTAATTGCGACCTTACGCTCGGACTCACGTGCGTTGACAAGAGCGTCCCTGGTCAGACCGTGTGGACAATGAAGGTGGACGAACGTTTTCTAAACCCCGCCGGGATAGTTCAAGGTGGATTTATCGCCGCAATGCTCGACTCAGCGATGGGAGCGAGTGCCGTCACTGGAGCAGGGAAGAAGAACATTTCAGTTGCAAATACTGAGATGAAGGTCTCCTTTTTACGTCCAGCAAAGCTCGGATCAACTCTCACTTGCACCGCTCAAGTACTAAAGCCGGGCAGTGTCATCTCATTCTTGGAAGCAAAAGTGACAGACGAGGCGGGACTGCTCATTGCTACCGCTAGTTCTTCATATCTAATTAAAGAACGCTCTGAGTAGGATTAGGTCATGGAAAAGTCATCCTGGCGCAAGTTCCTCCGAGGAGCATCTCTTCAAAAAGACATTGAAGACATAAAAGACCTCGCGGTTCGCTACATCAAAGAAGAAACCGTTAAGCCAGTTAAAGACCTAGGCCGCTACATGCTCTTTGGGGCAATAGGCAGCCTCTTCGTCGGGGTTGGAACAGCACTACTTCTCTTTGGTCTTCTTCGATTCCTGCAAAATCAGTTCACAGTTCTAAACGGCACGCTTTCTTGGATCCCGTATCTGATTGTTGCTGGAGTTAGCGCCGTAGTTCTTGTTCTCACGGCATGGAGAATCTCCAGTGGCGTAGCTAAGCGTCGTCTCGAGAAGTGATCATGCGCAACAAGTCAGAAACTCGTAAAGAGCTCGAACAATCTGTTCGCTCACTACTTCCTGAGGATGTTTCACTCGGTGAAAAAGCAGACGGAGAAACTCCGAACATCGCAGCTATTGGTCTTGGTGGACTCTTCACTGGTTACCTATGGGGATTTCTTCGCGGTCGTAAATCAGGCAAGGCTCGGCGTTGATTCTAAAACGTATATTTCGAGTTCTCCTTGCGTCATCAGTCGGTCGTGCATGGGCACAAAAGTCACCTAAGTGGCTCAGCGTTGCTGCAGGTATTTTGTTGTTCAGGTTCATTGATAAGCGCGCTGCAACTTCTGGTGCTCAAAAGAAAAAAGGGAAGCACGCATGAGTAAGGCCATTCTTCAAGCAGGCGAGCGCGTCATGCTCATTGATGCCAAAGATCGTCAGTACTTAATAACTCTTAAGCCCGACGCTGCATTTCATACCCACGCTGGCATCATCCAACACAACGACGTGATTGGCGCAGTTGAAGGATCACTCATCAAGGGCAATACCGAGCGAAGCTTCCTCGTTGTTCGTCCAACACTTTCTGAAGTCATCTTGAAAATGCCACGAGGGGCACAAGTGATTTATCCAAAAGACCTTGGGACAATTCTCATGCAGGCTGACATTGGCCCCGGAATGCGTGTCTTAGAAGCTGGTGTTGGATCCGGTGCGCTTTCTATGACGCTGCTTCGAGCAGGAGCATTGATCACTGGATACGAGATCAGAGAAGATTTTGCAGAGCACGCGAAAAAGACAGTGCGTGAATATCTCGGAGACGATGTTCACTACGACATTCACATCCGCGACGTCACTCTTGGAATTGATGAAGTAGACCTCGACCGAATAATTCTTGACATGCCTGAGCCATCACTTGTTGTTGAGCACGCAGAAAAGGCTCTTAGGCCTGGTGGCATTCTGCTGGCGTATCTTCCGACAATTAACCAAACGCAACTGTTTCGAGAAACGCTACGTAAATATCAATTCGGACTTGAAGAGACGGTTGAGATTTTTAGACGTACGTGGCACATTGATGGAAGATCAGTTCGGCCAGATCACCGAATGGTTGGACACACAGGATTTCTTACTTCAGCACGCCGACTCGTAGGTCGACCACAGAAGGACTAGTCCTTTTCAATAAAGATGCATTCGCCTGGGCACTCTTCTGAGGCCTCAACAACTGCTTCTTCAAACTCCGCCGGAACAACAGCAAGCCCTTCGGCGCCACCGGGTGAGTCTTTTACTTGACCGTCTTGCTTAACGTAGGCGAGGCCGTCGTCAAGGAGTGTGAAGACAGATGGACAAATCTCTTCGCAGAGTCCGTCTCCTGTGCACAGATCTTGGTCGATCCAAACCTTCATTAAATGCCTCCGTGGCCTAAGTGATTCATTTACTTTAGCGGGAACTTTGACCCACCAATAACTTTGAAACCGGTCAAAAGTTCCCCTAGGGTAAAGAAATGGACCGCCACGACGAGAATCAACCAGAAAACAATGAAGACCAGATTGTCGTCTTAGGCGCACAAGACTTCGTACTCAACAACATTGATCAAGCCAATCATCGCATTGAGGTGCTCGAAGAGCAGCTCCTCGAAGCCAGGGGACAACTGTCGCAGACTCGTTCGAACAACGAGAAGCTCACGATGACTATTCAACAGACTCGCGATCAGATTGCAAACCTTCGCGAAGAAGTTGAAAAGCTCACACAACCACCTGCGGTCTATGGAACGTTCATTGCGTTTAATGATGACAACACCGTTGACATCTACGCGCAGGGAAGGAAAATGCGCGTCTCAATACTTCCTGGTATTACAACCAGTGATGTTCACCGCGGTGATGAAGTTGTGCTCAACGAATCCTTCTCCGTAATTGCCGTTCGTGCATCTGATGGTCAAGGTGAGGTTGTGACCGTTAAGGACGTTCTCGATGAGCGTCGCGTTCTTGTCTATGGTCGTGCCGATGAAGAACGGGTAGTCGAGCTGGCGCAGTCGCTAAAAGAGACCAAACTCCGTGCTGGTGATGCGTTGCTTTTAGACACCAGGTCAAACCTCTTGGTGGAGAAGATTGCCCGTCCAGAGTCAGAAGAACTAGTACTCGAAGAAGTTCCAGACATCTCGTACGAAGACATTGGTGGTCTCGATGCTCAGATTGAACTCATAACTGACGCCGTTGAACTTCCTTACCTGCACCGAGCACTATTCCAGAACTACGAATTGCCCGCACCGAAAGGAATTCTTCTCTACGGTCCTCCGGGATGTGGAAAGACTCTCATTGCTAAAGCCGTTGCTAATTCACTTTCGAAGAAAGTTGCTGAACTCTCTGGCAACAAAAATGTTCGTTCTTACTTCTTGAACATTAAGGGACCAGAACTCTTAAACAAGTACGTCGGAGAAACTGAACGACAGATTCGACTTGTGTTTCAGCGTGCTCGTGAAAAAGCAGAAGAGGGAACACCAGTCATAATTTTCTTTGACGAAATGGACTCGCTCTTTAGAACTAGAGGAACTGGAATTTCTTCAGACATGGAGAGCACCATTGTTCCTCAGTTGCTTGCTGAGATCGACGGCGTGGAATCACTACGTGACGTAATTGTTATTGGCGCCACTAACCGAGAAGACCTCATTGACCCAGCGATTCTTCGTCCAGGTCGACTTGACGTGAAAATTAAAATCGAGCGCCCGAATCAAGAAGCTGCGGCACAAATCTTCCAGCGCTACCTCCATTCAGAATTGCCAATTGACGAGTCAATCATTAAAGACCTCGGTGGTGGGGACCGCGACAAGGCAGTTCGACTCATGATTGAACAAACCGTTGAGAACATGTACTTGATTGACGACACCAACAGGTTCCTTGAAGTGACCTATCAGGGCGGCGACAAAGAAATTCTCTACTTCAAAGACTTCGCATCTGGAGCCATGATTGAGAACGTCGTTCGCCGTGCAAAGAAGCTCGCGGTGAAGCGCGAGATTGCATCAAAGGGCAAGGGTGTTCGCACCGAAGACCTCATGGAATCAATCCGTCAAGAGTTCCGTGAAAACGAAGATCTTCCGAACACCACAAACCCTGACGATTGGGCACGAATTTCTGGAAAGAAGGGTGAGCGGATCATCTTTATTCGCACACTCATCAACCGTGAGGAAACTGACGTCAAGGGTGGCCGCTCAATCCAGCACGTCGGAACCGGCCAGTACCTCTAAGTCATGCAAGTCCCAAAGGTTCTCGGCATTGAGACTGAGTACGGCATTGCTGGAGGACCAGAGCAAGATCCGATCTTGGCGTCAAGCATCATCGTTAATGCTTACGCCCAAGAAGGCCGAACACGAATCAACTGGGACTTCGATAGCGAAAGCCCAAGTTCTGACTCACGTGGAGTACTCAACTTCACTTCGTTCGCACCAATCGTAGAAACGCAACTAGCAAACACAGTTCTAACTAACGGTGCTCGACTCTACGTAGATCACGCACACCCTGAGTATTCGTCTCCAGAATGTCGAACACCACTTGAAGCAACGCTGTATGACGCAGCTGGTGAAGAAGTGATGCTTCGAGCAATGAATGTTTCAAATCATTCTCTCGACCCATCGATGCGAATAACTCTCTACAAGAACAACTGTGATGGAAAAGGCAATTCATACGGAACACACGAGAACTATTTGCTCAGTAGGGAACTTGAATTCAAGGAAGTAGTAGCGGGAGTTGTTCCACACTTTGTTTCCAGACAGATCATCTTTGGCGCCGGAAAGGTTGGCGCGGAGACAGAAGATGGCCTTGAGGTAAACCCACCGTTCCAGATAAGTCAACGTGCTGAGTTCTTTGAAGAAGTTGTGGGCCTAGAGACAACGCTCAAGCGTCCAATTGTTAATACCCGTGATGAACCTCACAGTGATGCGGAACGCTTTCGCAGACTGCACGTAATCATTGGTGACGCCAACATGAGTCAGGTGGCAACCTTCGTAAAGTTGGGATCAACATCTCTACTCCTTTCACTGTTAGAAGCAGAAGGAGCAAAAGTCTTTCCAAGCATGCCAGTGCACCCAGTGCAGTCTGTTAGATCATTCGCTATTGATACAACACTCACTCATGCAGTTCTCTGTGAAGACGGCAAGAAGAGAACTGCGTGGGACTTCCAAGATGAATTATGGAATCTTGCTGATTCATTTACAAAGCGAACCGGTGCGCCAGATGTTGCAGGTGAGGACGAAGTTGCCCTCATCATGAAGCATTGGAGAGAAATGCTCGACGGTGTGAGAGATAATCCTGCATCAGTGGCTGATCGCATTGACTGGGTGGCAAAGCTTCGAGTTATTGAGGGTCTAAAAGATCGCTACGACCTGCCTGACAATGACGCAAAACTTCGAGCAGTCGACCTGCAGTACCACGACCTTCGTAAAGAAAAATCGCTAGCCAAGAGAGTTGGGCTCGTAGAACTCTTTTCAAATGAGCAAGTTAGTGAAGCCGTTCACAACCCGCCAAGAACAACCAGGGCCTATTTCCGAGGACAGTGCGTTGCCCGCTTTCCTGAGCAAATTGTCGCTGCTAACTGGGATTCTGTTGTCTTTGACCTAGGAGAAGGGCCGTTACAGAGGGTTCCTATGCTTGACCCCTTACGAGGTACAGCAGAACTAACGCAGGACTTGCTAGAAAAGAATCCATCAGCAAGTGCACTTCTTAAGGCAATGAACGGGTAGAAAAGAACTATGAGCGAACAAGAACGAATCCAAAAACAAAAGACCGAGCGAGCGTCTACAGAAGAAGCTGCAGTCAATGTCGACTCAACTAAGGGCGACCAGTTGAAGAATGACCTTGATGACCTTCTTGATGAGATCGACGAAGTACTAGAAGAGAACGCTGAGGAGTTCGTTCGTAATTACGTTCAAAAGGGCGGCGAGTAGTAATGGGTCTTCCGCTTTTTAGTGCTCAGGACGATCCAGGTCCCGACTTCTTTCGTTTCGCAAAGTCCACAGGACTAAGTGCACCGCAGTCGTCTGAGTCAATTGATCTCCCACACGCCACCACAGTTATTGCTGTTCGTTATGTAGGTGGAGTGGTGATGGTCGGAGACCGTCAGGCAACTGGTCACTACATTGCGAGTCGAGACATCAGAAAGATTGAAGCGGCTGATCGTTTTACTGCAATCGCAATTTCAGGATCGGCAGCGCGTGGCATTGAATTCATCAAGCTCGCACAACTTTCATTTGAGCACTACGAGAAAATGACTGACACTTCTCTCAGCCTTGAAGGTAAGGCGAACTATCTGTCACCAATCATTCAAAACAACAACTTCACAACACCGCTCACCGTGATGCCACTTCTCGCTGGATGGGACACCAGCTACCAGGTTGGGCGCATCTTTGAATTCGATGGAGCTGGTGGATGCTACGAAAGAGCAGACTTCGCAACAATCGGTTCAGGATCTCCATTTGCTGAGAGCGCACTTCGCCTGGGCTTTAGAAGTGACCTGGACTTAGAAGCAGCACTCGAGCTTGGGGCACTGGCCCTTTACGAAGCAGGAGACAACGATCCAAGCACTGGTGGACCTGACTTCGTGCGAGGACTATTTCCAATAATGGTGATCATCAACGAAGACGGCTTCCAAGAGGTTCCAGTTGACGCAGTTGCTGCACGCTTTAAGACCATCAATGATCGTCGAACAAATTCAGGTGGCATTGCTGGAGGAACGCTTCGATGAGTAATTATTTCTACGTCAATCCAGAGCAGCTAACAAAAGACCGTGCCGAATTTGCCCAAAAGGGAATTGCTCGTGGACGTTCGATCGTCGCTGCAATTTATGAAACCGGCGTGGTCATGGTTGCAGAGAACCCGTCTGCGTCACTAAACAAGATTTCTGAAATCTATGACCGACTGGCATTCGCTGGAGTAGGTAAGTACAACGAGTTCGACCGCCTAAAAGAAGCTGGTATTCGCTGGGCTGATGGAACTGGTTACACCTACTCACGTGAAGATGTTGATGCACGCGCGCTTGCTAACTATTTCGCTCAATATCTCGGTCAAGTTTTCTCAGAAGGACAGAAGCCTCTCGAAGTAGAGATTCTTGTGGCACAACTGGGTAACAACATTCGACCTACGAAGCTGTACCGAGTGGGCTACGAAGGAACTATTACTGACGAGCCATTGTTTGCGGTTCTTGGTGGAGACGCTGAAACCATCAAGGGGCACTTCACTGCGAGTGAATCTGAACTCAAACCACTCGCACAGACTCTCAAGGACTGCGTATCAGCAATTTCAGGACCCGAACGTACGATATCGGTGGAAGATTTAGAAGTTGCAACACTTGAAGACAACGGAGCACGTCGCACATTCACACGCTTAAGCGATAACCGAGTTAGTGAACTCCTCGGCTGATAGAACAGCAAGAGGGGAGACTGCATGCTTCGAAGAATCTACGGAATAGAAACCGAATTCGGTGTCACCTTCACGCTTCGCGGGCAGCGTCGACTAAGTCCTGACGAAGTATCCAGATTTCTCTTTAGAAAAGTAGTTGCGTGGGGAAGATCCTCCAATGTCTTTCTTGAAAACGGAAGCCGGCTCTATCTAGACGTTGGCTCACACCCCGAGTTCGCAAGCGCGGAATGCGATTCACTGCACGATGTCGTGGCCCAAGATAAAGCCGGCGAGATGATTCTTCGAGAGCTGGTTGATTACGCTCAGCAGCAACTCGATGATGAAGGCATTCGTGGTGAGATATTTCTCTTTAAGAACAACACCGACTCAACGGGTAACTCGTATGGATGCCATGAGAACTACTGCATTGAACGAATCGAAGATTTAACCAGGCTCGAGCAAGTTTTTATTCCATATTTAATTTCTCGCCAAATCTTCACTGGTGCCGGAAAAGTTGTAACAAATACCAAGGGGACGAACTACTCAATGAGCCAGCGAGCTGAGCACATTTGGGAAGCAATCTCTTCAGCAACAACGAGAAGTCGTCCAATCATTAACACGAGAGACGAACCACACGCAGATCCTGAACGATTCCGACGACTTCACGTAATCGTTGGTGACTCCAACATGAGCGAATTCGCTACGTATCTAAAAGTTGGAACAGCTTCTGTAGTGCTCGCAATGATTGAAGATAAGCAAACGGTTCTTCGTGACTACAACATGGCTTCACCGATTAATGCATTGAGGGACATTTCCTACGACCTATGGAGCAAAGAAACCGTAAAGCTTGTCAATGGTCGAGACATGACGGCGCTCGAGATCCAAGAAGACCTCTGTGAGCGTGCTGAAGCTTTTGTACAGGGTCACGACGAGCTACCAGAGGATCAAAAGAATGCTGTGCGACTCTGGCGTGAGGTTATTGAGCAGTACCGGAGTGATCCAATGCTCTTGAGCGACCGAGTTGACTGGATTGCAAAGTTGCAGATTATTGAGCGAGAACAAGAGCGTTCTCACATTGCCCTGTCTGATCCAAAGATTGCGTTGATTGACCTTTTGTATCACGACACCAATGTCGACAAGGGCCTCTACTACCGACGCCAAGCAAGAGGGCACTACACACGCATGGTCAGCGACGAAGACATAAAAGAGGCAACAACCACGCCACCGGCAACAACACGTGCTCACATGCGAGGAACGTTCATTAAAGCTGCAAAAGAGTGGCGACGTGATTACACCGTTGACTGGGTTCACTTGAAGCTAAATGATGAGATGCAGCGAACAGTTCTATTAAAAGACCCCTTCAAAAGCACAGACGATCGTTTTAAGAAATTGATTTCGTCGCTTGAACGTCACGACTAACCTTGTTCTGTGACTGATGAGGACAACTCAAATTTAGAAATCGATATAAACGATTTCGACTGGTCTCCCTACGTCGTTTCATTCGCCGATGAAAACACCGGAATGGGCTTCGGGCAAACTGAAGAAGACATTCATCGACTCAAAAAAGCAAGAGGCAGACGCAAGAGGAGAAGGGCCGGCATTGAGTGGGTCACAATTATTGGGATTGCTCTCTTGGTATCAGCCTTTGCCCGTGTGTTTGTCTTTCAGACCTATTACATTCCGTCTGCGTCAATGGAGCCAACACTCTTAATTGGTGACCGAATCATTGTTGACAAACTCAGCGTGACCTTTGGAACAGTCAACACTGGAGACATCGTTGTCTTTAAAGCGCCTGCAGCTGTAGCGACTCAGTGTGGTGACGCAGTAGCCGATCTCGTAAAGCGTGTTGTTGGAGTACCGGGTGACAAGGTTTCTTCTAAGGGCGACACGATTTTGATTAATGGTGTTGCCTTAAAAGAAAACTGGCCGCACAATGAACCATTGGGTGCACGTGTTATTGAAAAACAAGTTGTGCCAGCTAACTCGTACTTCGTGATTGGTGACAACCACCCTGACTCCTGTGACAGCCGCTACTGGGGTTACGTGCCACGCGAAAACATAATTGGCAAGGTATTTGTAAGAATTTGGCCGTTTTCACGCCTGCACTGGTTCTAGGAGAGGGGCGAGCACATCGCCCTACAATGTCTAGGTGTTCGATTTAAGCCCAATCAAAATCATTGTCATTATTGCTGTGGCGCTACTGCTCCTGGGACCAGACAAACTCCCTGAGGTTGCTGCGAAGCTTGGTTCTGCATGGTCATCGCTCAAAAACATTCAAAAGAAAATTGAATCAGAAGTTAGAGAAGTTGTTCCAGACCTTCCTAGCGCTGGAGACATTGCGCGAATTGCAAGAAACCCAGTAAACATGTTGAATCAACTGGCTCAGAAATCAGATGAGAAAGAACTTACAGCAAAAATTATTGCTGATCTTGAGGCAAAGAAAGCTACTGGAGAAGAAGAAATTCCACTCGCTGAGGCACTGCCAATGACTCCGACTGATCTATCACCGGCCCCTGACACAACACTCATTCAAAATACGCCGCCACCTAATGATCCGTCGATGAACTAATTATGGGACGTTTTAGTAAAGCCGCAACAGGAATGTCACTAGCTGAGCACTTGGCAGAAATTCGTCATCGTTTTTTTGTTGTAACAATCAGCGTTTTCGTATTTGGAGTAGTTTCATTTCTTCTGTACGCACCAATCCTTAAATGGCTGCAACATCCGTATTGCACAGTGAGTATTAGTAATTGCAAATTTCTAATTACAAATCCATTAGACGGTTTATCTCTTCGAATTAAAATCTCTGTCTACGGTGGAATGATTTTCTCACTTCCTGTTATTTTCTGGCAAGCCTGGCGTTTCATTAATCCTGGATTAAAGAAGAACGAGAAGAAATACATAATTCCGTTCGTAATCGCAGCCGTAGTTTTCTTCATTATTGGAATGATCGTGGCGTATGTCAGTTTTGGTCACGCACTTGCGTTCCTGCAGGCGGTTGGTGGAAACACGCTGATTACTCAGTACAACCCGAATCAGTACCTATCGCTGATAACGCTTATGTTGTTCGCCTTTGGACTTACCTTCGAATTCCCAGTCGTACTCGTTGCGCTCCAATTGGCGGGAGCTGTTACACCTAAAACGTTGCTTCATAACTGGCGATACGCCTGCATTGGCATAACAATCGCCTCAGCTGTGTTCACACCTAGCGGTGACCCACTTTCGATGTGCGCTCTAGCTGTTCCACTGGTTATTTTTTACTTTGGTTCAATTGGTGTTGGCAAGCTCTTTAGAAAATGATCACCGGAGATTACCGGAGCAGGTTCATTGATGGACTTGGCTTTGGACCAGACAACTTTCAGCTAGACGCGATTGAAGCCATTGACCAGAACGTAAATGTTCTCGTTAGTGCCCCAACAGGCGCAGGAAAAACACTGATTGCTAACTATGCGATTGGACGAGTTCTCGAACGTGGGGAACGAGCCTTCTATACAACGCCTCTCAAGGCTCTTTCGAATCAAAAATTCCACGAGCTATCAAAACTCTTTGGAAAAGATCGCGTTGGGCTCTTAACTGGCGATACATCAATTAATCGCAACGCCGAAATTGTTGTTATGACAACCGAAGTACTTAGAAACATGTTGCTCACAGAATCAACTCAGATTATGACGTTGGGCTTAGTTGTCCTTGATGAAGTCCACTACCTTCAAGATCAGTTCCGCGGAGGAGTATGGGAAGAAGTAATTATTCTCACCCCATCTTCAGTTCGATTTGTTGCACTCTCTGCAACCATTGGTAACGCAGGATTTGTAGGGGAGTGGTTTGAGTCAGTTCGAGGACCAACCACGGTGATTATTGAAAAGACTCGTCCAATCGAGCTCCACAATCATTTTGCAATCGTTCGTCGTGGTCAGCCATACGCCGAGATTTCCGACCTGATTCACGAAGGTCGACTTTCTGATGAAGCTCGCAAGGTTGACAACATGATGAAGAACACGAGACGCTTTCGCCCGGGTCCTAAGTGGAAAGGCCCGAAGTCATCAGCACCGCCGCCACCTTTTAGAGCACCGAGACGAAGCGAACTACTTCAGACGTTGGAGAAAGAAGGTCTACTTCCAGTCATTGTGTTCATCTTCTCTAGAGCCGCCTGTGATGAGGCGGTCAGTCAGATCAGACGTGACGGACTCTTATTCACCACGCCCGATCAGCGACGTGAAATTGAAGACATTGCACAAAATCGATTACTCAACTTCAGCGAAGACGATCTAAAGGCTCTCGACTACAACGAATTTATTGACTGCCTACGACGAGGCATCAGTGCTCACCACGCCGGAATGGTCCCAGCCTTCCGCGAAATTGTTGAAAAGTGTTTCGAGGATGGACTGCTCGCTGTTGTATTTGCAACCGAAACATTGGCGCTTGGTGTGAACATGCCAGCACGCTCGGTAGCTCTTGAAAGGTTCACAAAGTACTCCGACTCTGGTCGCAAGTTCCTTACTAGCGGAGAGTTCTCTCAAATGACTGGAAGAGCTGGTCGTAGAGGACTTGACGACGAAGGCCATGCGATTGTTTGCTTCACTAATGAAGTTGAATTCCATGATGTAGGAAGAGTGGCCTTAGCTCCACCTTCGGAACTGCACTCGTCATTTAGACCTACGTACAACTTCACATCGAACCTCATCAATCACTTTGAATTCGAAACAGCTCTTGAAGTGGTGCAGTGCTCATACGCTCAGTTCGAAACTGACCGTCGTGCAACGCCATCAAAGCGACCTCTTGGCGATCAGATGATTGCTCGCCACAAGGTTTTAGAGGAACTTGGTTACGCCGAAGGCTGGAAGCTAAATAAGCAGGGACAACTGCTTCGCTCGATTTATCACGAATGCGACCTTTTGATTGCCGAATCAATCACCAGTGGCGTCTTCGAAGACTTAGAGCCGGCTCAACTTGCTGGACTGCTCTCATGTTTCGTATTTGAGTCAAAACGCTCAACGAGAGCACCACACGCTGGCAAGAACGTAACCACCAAGAAAAAGAGCATCAATGACCGACTCGGTAGTGAGCGTCGAGCAAACATCACTGATCGACTTCACGAAATCCAGACCAACAACGCACTCATCAGAGAAGTCGAAGAACGATACAAAGTTCCACACACCAAGGAACCAGACGGCAAATTTGCAACGACTATTACGGCCTGGGCGAGAGGGTCTTCACTCAGCGTGGTCCTTGACCTCGCAGATGCTGAAATTGGTCAGACCTCTCCGGGTGACTTTGTTAGAAATGCCAAACAGGTGGCAGACCTCTGTGAGCAGTTGGCACGAATGAGCGACCTCACGGCAGTGGCTGAAGTAGCCGCTGAAGCCCGTGATTATGTGCTCAGAAGCGTGGTTGCTGGGGCTTCTAGCGTCCACCCTTAAGGGAGCTTTGCGCTCTAATCTTTTCTATCCATGCACTCTTATGCCGTTGAAGAATTCACAGAAGAAGAAGCAACAATCCTTCGTCGTTATTTCACGAATCTAGAGTCACCTGTCTTTGCCCTTGTAAACCTCCCAGAGGTAGTTAAAGGCGCCTTATTCGCTCGCTACTCACGCAGCACGAAGAGTCTTCGCAGGTTGTTCCTTGATGAGTTCATTGGTGACCTAGACCTCACCGGTGACATTGGCATTGACGCAACAATTGGTCTTGATAAAGCTGAAAGCCTCTACGAGAAGATCTTCTTTGAATACGGAGATGACTCCGTTGCACAGCTTGGTGGAGTTCACCTCGCATGCGAACAGGCAAGCAACGTGCTCACCAAAGTTCTCGAGTGGGGAAGGCTCATGAGTTACCTTGAGCAGTCAACTCGCTACCTCGGATACGACAAGCGCCTGAGCAATGGTCACTACCGCTACTACCGAGACCATGACGTGACCATGTCATCGTTTGGCGCTCGCTACGTTGGCGAAATGGACCGCATGTTCGATACGTATGCGGAACTACTGCCACAACTCGTTGAGTGGCTAACTAAGAAGTTTCCAAAGACTGCAGACGACACTGACTTTGTTTATCGTCAAGCTATTAGAGCTAAGGCACTTGATGCCGTTCGTGGACTTCTTCCAGCCAGTGCGCTTTCAAATCTAGGAATTTACGCATCGGGACAAGCATATGAATCCTTGCTGCTTCGTATGCGTGCACATCCGCTTCCAGAAGTGCGCGAGTACTCAGTACTCATGATGGATGAACTCGTCAAAGTTATTCCATCATTCTTGAAGCGCGTAAACATCGCCGAGCGTGGAGTGGCGTGGACGACTTACCTTGCTGAAACCAAGGGTGCCACAAAAGATCTCATTTCTTCTATGTGGAACGACATTGAAGCTGAGCCAGGCGAGCATGTTCGACTCGCCGCATACGACAAAGACGGTGAAGCAAAGATTCTCCAAGCGATTGTCTTTGCGAACTCCACAATGTCCCAAGAAGAAGCTTCAAAGCGCGTTGGCGCAATGAACGCGGGGGACCGCTCAAAGTTGATGGCAACGTATGTAGGCGACCGTAAAAATCGTCGTCACCGCCCAGGACGCGCATTCGAATCAACAATGTACCGATTCGAACTTGTAACTGACTACGGCGCCTTTAGAGATCTTCAGCGACACAGACTGCTCACCATTGAATGGCAGCCCCTGACGGTCGAGCTTGGATTCGATGTTCCTGACGTAATCAAGGAAGCCGGGCTCACAGAACCCTTCGTAGCGTCCCTAGAACGCTCTGCAAGCCTCTATTACGACATGCGCGAGCAGTTCCCAGAACAAGCGCAGTACTGCGTTGCACTGGCCTTTCGGATTAGATACGTCATGGAAATGAACGCTCGAGAAGCAATGCACCTCATTGAACTTCGCTCCGGTCCGCAGGGTCATCCGAGTTACCGCAGAGTCGCTCACGAGATGGCCAGACTGATTCGAGAAGAAGCTGGACATCAAGCAATTGCTGACTCTATGAGTTACGTTGATTTCTCAGATACCGACCTAGAACGACTCGAAGCAGAGCGAAATGCTGAAAGAAAACGCGCAAATACCTAAATAATCGAAGTATTACGATTTTTTAAGGAAATTGACACGTAACCAGCACTTTTACGACCTACACTGCCAACGCTACAAATAAAGAGTAATTAAGGGAATTTATGTCCGATGACGGAGAAGATGAAGTATTCGACGAAGGCGAACTTGCCGACGGTTTCGAAGAAGAGATCATCGAAGAAGGCGCTGAACTAGAAGACGGTGACGTCCTAGTTGCCGACGAAGATTCAGACGAAGAAGAAATAGCTGCAATTGAAGAAGAAGAAAACGCGGTGCCTGCCGTACCTGAGGAAATCGAAGATGTCGCTGACGAAGCTGACGTCGAACTAGCTCTCGATGAAGTTCTCGCCGAAACTATTCGCCGAGACACCACACCTGAAGACGATGACGAAGCGCCGACAACAGAAATAGATCCGACGCTTGATCCGAGTGACATTTTGCTTCCTAAGCAGGATGACGAATTCCGCTGCACATCATGTCGACTTCTAAAGAAGATGTCTCAGTTGGCTGACAAGCAGAAGACTCTTTGCCGCGACTGCGTTTGATAGAGATTTCATGTCTGTCACTCTGAGTTCAACAGTGACTCCAGAGATTGAAGCTCTTTGGAGCGAGTCTCTTGATGAAATTGAAGATGCCAGAGGATCTGTTGAGTTCCTGGAGCAAATAAGCAATGGACTCAGTAGCAACGATCTTCTTTCATTCAGTGTCGCTAACGGTCAGCTTTGGCTCCATGACGCGGGAGCTGGTTTCGCACTTTGCCGTGACTCTGTGATTCTTGGAATCTACGTGCGGGCGTCTGAGCGAAGAAAAGGAATTGCCAAGCAAATGATTACTGAGATGATCAGTAACGCTGGGGCAGTTGATGGTTTTGCACTTCCAGGCGACAGAGCAACTAAGTCGCTCTACGAATCAATTGGCTGGAAAGCTCGTCTACTTACGATGCGCGGCGATTAGCCGGACGTCGTGGTGCGCGTGATGGCGGTGGTGGTGGCGGAACTGGCATTCCAAGAAGCTTCGCAAGTTCAGGAATAGCACCAGCGTTCTTAATCGCAAGAGCCTTGCTTACATCGTTAGCTGGAATTCCAGCCGGCTTGATGTTGCGGCGAATTGAAGTATCAACAGCCAATGTCACGATTTCGTTCCAAGCGGCTGCATCGAGGTCGGCAGTCAAGGTCTCAGAAGTCATGGTGACAACTTTTGCAGCCATTTCGGCGCTCACACGAGTTGACATGTCTGGTGGGCGAGCAACCAAGCGGAGTGTTTCGGCAACGTTCTTAGAGTTAAGTGCTGCTTCAAGCTTTTCGTTCCAAACGGTGCGAAGGTGATCAACCTTCGAAGTTAGTGCGGTCTGGAGTTCTTTCAGCTGCTGGCGACCTTCGTCGTCAAGCGAAACTGTCTTTGCTGAAGTAACAACGGCGCGCAGGTCACGGAGACGAAGTTCACGTCCAGCACCAATGGCGCCAGCTGCCTTGTCCTTCCATAGAGCAAGGTTTGTCTTGCCTAGAAGTTCTTCTGCAATGCGGTCAATTGTCTCGGCGTCAATTGTTGGACGACCCTGAGCAGTGGCGTTCTTGTTTTGCTCTGCAACAGCAGTTCGCACCGCAGGCATACCACCGCGAAGCAATTGTTCTGCGACTGGAAGTTGCTCTGGAGAAAGTGTCGCAAGAAGTGCGTTTCTGTAAATAGTTGTTAGCGGTGCGACAACTGGTCCACCAGTGCGCGCACCAGATGGGCGTGCTGGACGATCGGAACGTGCTGGACGGTCGGAACGTGCTGGACGGTCACTGCGTGCAGGACGATCGCCGCTCGCTGGTCGCTCAGTACGTGGTCCGCGCTCAGACTTTTCACCAGTTGGTGCTCCACCGCGGTCTTTTGAACCCGGACGGCTAGACGAGCGCTTTGAATCTTTGCGGTCACCTTCACGACGCTCACCATCACGGCGACCACCACGACCCTTAGGGGCGTATGTGACAACAACGTCAGGGCCAGATGCTGGCTTTACGATTATTTCGAGCTTCTCGTTACGAGGGTCGAGTGGGGAAGCGGTCTTTGGCGGAAGAACAGAGATGACTTCAATTCCGTCCATGTAGTTTTCTACATCGGCGCGGTAGACGTTTCCTACAACGGCTCCACCTTGAACCAAGGCAGCGCTGAGCGTGCCCTTAGGGAGTTTTGCCCCCGCAGCACGCCATGTTGCCACGTCACCATTAAGGCTCGTTATTTCGATCTCTATACGTCTTGACACAGAGATAAATCTTAGTCGCTCCAAGGGTATTGAATTATCAGCCTGGATTTATTCGATTTTTAATCTTTCGTCCTAAGGTAGAGCCCATGAGCGACGAGACTCCAAGCCAGCAACCAGACGAACGCACCCTCGCTGAGATTCTGAGAGATGTGGTTGAGAAATCAGCAACAGAACCAATCCTGAGCCAACCACAGGCTGCTCCATCACCCGCACCAGTTGAAGCAAGGGTCATTGTCGATGAGGTTCCGCTCGCATCACAAAAAGCAGGACCGAAGTCAATCTTGTCGAGTCGAATTGGGCTGCTCTTGGTTGCTGGTCTGATTGGTGGACTTGCTGGTCACTATGCATCAGGCAGTTCGTCTTCTGGTAGTGGACTAACTATTCAATCCGTAACGAACTCACCAGGCGCAGCGATTCTTCCAAACGGACAAAGTATTCCAAAACTGATTCAACGTCTTCTTCCGAGTGTTGTCTCCATCGACGTACAAGGCAATGGTGGCGAGGATCAAGGAACGGGGATGATCATTTCTTCAAACGGACTCGTCATTACCAATAATCACGTAATCGCTGCAGCCACATTTGGTGGATCAATCACTGTGACTCGTTCTGGATCTACAAAGAAACTTCCAGCCACGCTCATTGGAACTAATCCAATTAATGACGTTGCGTTAATTCGAATCAACAACATCTCTGGGCTACCTGCAGTTTCCTTCGGGAATTCGAAGAAGCTCAATGTTGGTGACGCTGTTGTCGCGATTGGAAACGCACTCGGACTCGCAGAAGGAACACCAACCGTTACAACAGGAATTGTTTCTGCGCTTGGTCGCACTGTTACTGCTTCGTCATCAATGTCAACTGAGACGCTCAACGACATGATTCAAACTGACGCCGCAATTAACCCAGGAAACTCTGGTGGACCTCTTCTTGATTCGTATGGCAACGTTATTGGAATGAACACAGCGGTCGCTGGCACCCTGGCAGATGGTTCATCAGCTCAGAACATTGGCTTCGCAATACCTGCAGCCACTATCCAGTCACTCCTTAAGTCGTTGCTGGCCGGACAGACTGTTGTTAATCATGGTGCCTACATGGGTATTGAAATGGAATCGCTAACTCCATCGCTCCAGCAGCAATATGGATTCTCCGTAGCAAGTGGTGCCGTCATCATGAGTGTTATTTCTGGAACCCCAGCAGCATCTGCAGGACTCTTGCAAGGCGACATCATTGTTGGTATTAACGGCACGAAAATTGGTGGGGGAGCGGACGTCCAGCAAGTAATTTCCTCACATCACCCCGGTGACGTGATCACGATTTCGATTGTTCGTGGCTCAAAGCACCTCAGCATCAAGCTGACGCTCGGAACAAAACCGATTAATTAAGCAGTAGTGGCGATTCCGCCGTCAACAGGGATGATTGCTCCTGTTATGTAACTTGACGCCTTCGATGACAGGAAGATTGCTGTACCGGCCATGTCTGAAGGTTGTCCAATTCGCTTCATTGGAGCGTTACCAGCAATCTGATCTCCGAAAGCTTCGAGAGTTGCTTTCATCATCTTTGACTCAAATGGACCAGGCGCGATTGCATTCACGGTGACGTTTGGTGCCATGGCCTTTGCGAGGTGTCGAGTCATCTGGTGGACAGCAGCCTTTGATGCTGAGTAGGCGAATGTTTCCATGATTGGAACATGGATTCCGTCAATGGATCCAATGTTGATAATTCGAGCAGGTGAACCCGGCTTGGCGGCCTTTTCAAGAAGTGGTCGGAGAAACTTTGAAAGGTGAAAGACACCCTTCACATTGATTGAGAGAACACGTTCGAAAGATGCTTCGTCAGTTTCGGCCATTGGAGCACCCCACGTAGCACCAGCGTTGTTTACGAGAACGTCCAAGTGATCTTCACGCTTGGCAATCTCTTCAGCGAGTCGCTTGCACTCTTCTTCAGAAGAGAGGTCGGCAGGAATAGAGATGCACGTACCAATCTTTGAAAGTTCAGCAGCGAGTTCGTCGCACGCCTGGGCCTTTCGAGCTGAGATGTACACCTTTGCTCCTGCATTAATAAAACCAGTTGCGATCATTTCGCCAATTCCGCGCGATCCGCCAGTTACGAGTACAACCTTGCCTGAGACATCAAAAAGATTTTCCATAGGCTCAGTGTAGAGGGGAGTGACCACCTACTTTTCAGAACGATGGGTAGGCTCTGCATCATGAAGAAATCTCTAAAAGCGGTCATGGCGAGTGCGGCACTGGCACCACTCCTAGTTTCAGTTATCGGAACTGGGGTAGAGGCGGCAATGTACAACCCACCAGCAAGCAACGTCACCGCGACGCAAATCTGCATCACCAAAATTGACCCAGCAACGGGTACACCGACCCCAGCGAACATGTGCCTCTATTTCAATGTCAAGTTGACCTGGTCAGCGCCGAAGGGATATTCGGGTATCAGCGGCTATCAAATCTTCTTTGAAAAGAAGGGTCAGTCACTCGCGCCGATTCAGGTTGGCAAAGTTCTGACGTATACGGTCACTCACGTAGCTATCGGAACCTACATAGCCAACATCAGCGCGCGTGGCACCAAGGGGACTCAGATGCCGCCAATGGGAACTATGGGCACAGCAACAATTACTGTCCATCCATGGATGTAACTGAGGCCAAAATCGCCACTCGAGGTCTAGGAAGTTCAGGTCGAAGTTCGCTGGCAATCACGAGAGCTTCATCTGGATCAAACGCCATAACGAGCTCCTGAAACATCCCTTTGTAGAAGTCACCCCAGATGACTCGAAAGAGAACGCGTTCAGCACTAGACATGGAACAACAGTATCTGACGTATTTGGGTATAAAGCCGATAATGTACGTTATGTAAAGTTGCAAACGCATTGGAATAAAGGGACATTCAGACCTTTTTACATATCGCTTCCCTAACTTGTCGCCAAGTAGTTTTAGAACGCAATGAATACTCGACGCGCAGTTACTCCGAAGATGTTTTTCACTTCGATTTCTGTCGTGGCTCTTGGCGGATTCGTCGGAACAATTATTCGAGACGTTTTAATGAAGCTCCAGCCAGCTGCCAACCAGTCAACGTGGGTCTCACATATCCCCTGGGTTCTCGCCGCCATCAATCTCTCTGGGATCTACCTGGCCACCAGACTGCTCGTTGGACCACTTAGAGACAATCATTTTGATAATCCTTTGCGATTACTACTAATCACTGGACTACTGGGTGGGTACACGTCCTATTCGGCGATTTTCGTCACTTTGTCAGGAATATGGCACCTGAGTGTGCCAGCCGCATTTTTAACCTTCTCCTGCCTGTTCGTTTTGAGCCTTTTTTCTGGATGGCTCGGACTTAAGGGGGCGAGGGAATGATTCTTCTTCTCGTCGGAGTTTTTGGAGCCCTCGGATGCGTGGTTCGCTTCCTAATGGAGTTCG
>Ga0209829_10000639_pt1 | contig 30940 bp, 29 predicted proteins | sample C_140205_EF_Meta_FD_187311 | JGI IMG/M metagenome (GOLD analysis project Ga0209829, IMG submission 187311) | Freshwater microbial communities from Lake Croche, Canada to study carbon cycling - C_140205_EF_MetaG (SPAdes) (version 2) | ecosystem: Environmental > Aquatic > Freshwater > Lake... | reverse complement strand
AAATAATTGATTTCGTATTTCGGAATAAGGCTGATGGATATTTTCCATTAAAAATAGGGGTTCAATTAAACACAAAAGCATAGTCGGAAGATCCAACTATGCATTTTTTAAAAGAATGAAAGGGAACTATTTTTTAGTATCGTCTAATTCTTTGTTGATCTGATCCTTAACTTCATTTTTGGCGTCCTGAAACTCACGAATACCTTTACCGAGTCCTCTCATAAGTTCCGGTAATTTTTTACCTCCAAAAAATAATAGAATTGCTAATCCGATAAGCAATAACTCTCCGCCACCTAACCCATTCAAAAACAATAATATACTTGCTGTGTTCATATTTTCTAAATTTTAATTATGTAAATATATTCAATACTAGTTAAAAATCCTCTATTTTAAAATCAAAAGATTACAATTGCATTTCAAATTCATCCAGTTCTTTCTTTATTGATTTTCCCACCCAAAGGACAAGTGCTAAATCATCTGTAAAACCAATAATAGGTAAAACATCAGGTATGAAATCGAATGGAGAGATGAAATAAATTAAAACTGCCGCTATTTTCGCCAAAGCAATAGCTGGAAGTTTTCGATAAGTTCCTTGAATATAAGCCTTCATCAATTGGCTAAATAAAACAATGTAATGGTTTAAAAGCTTCACAACCGTCAAATTGCTATTTACGGCTGTTTCTGTAACTTTTTGAAGTGCGCGCTTAATTAAATTCAACAAACCCAATTGGTCTTTTTGAATAATATCCTCCGCTTTTTGCAAAGCTTCTTTAAAGTATTTAGAGTCTAGAATTCTGTCAATAAAACTCATATTACGGGTCATTAATTTGATTATAACTTCTAAATATACAAAAATCATTTTAAAATTTTAGTTGTCCTATCCTTAATCATCAGGTTAACGAAAAAATCATTTAATTATTAGCTCTTTTGTCGTAATTTTGAAAAGTTTTTTGAATCAATTAATACTAAATTTTTTAAAAATGAAAATTACCGTAGTAGGAGCGGGTGCTGTTGGAGCCACGTGCGCTGACAATATCGCAAGAAAAGAATTAGCAGATGAATTAGTTTTATTAGATATCAAAGAAGGTATCGCAGAAGGAAAAACATTAGATATGTATCAAACAGCCAGTTTATTAGGCTTTGATACGACGCTAATTGGTTCAACAAATGATTATACCAAAACGGCTAATTCCGATGTTGTTGTCATCACGTCTGGTTTACCTCGTAAACCTGGCATGACGCGTGAAGAGTTAATTGGCGTAAATGCAGGAATTGTGAAGAGTGTCGTTGAAAACATTCTCAAATATTCTAAAAATCCGATTATCGTGATTATTTCAAATCCGATGGATACCATGACTTATTTGACAAACTCAATAGCTGGTTTGGATAAGCACCGAATTATAGGAATGGGAGGTACATTAGACTCAGCCCGATTTAAATGTTATTTAGCCAAAGCCATGGATGTTTCCATTAATGACATTTCGGGTACGGTGATCGGCGGACATGGAGACACGACCATGATTCCATTAAAACGCTTGGCTACCTATAATGGAGTTCCTGTAAGCCAATTTTTAGATGCAGAAGTTTTGGATCAAGTTGTCGCGGATACGATGGTCGGCGGAGCCACTTTAACAGGATTATTAGGTACCTCAGCTTGGTATGCGCCAGGCGCTGCAGGAGCTGCATTAGTGGAAGCTATTGTAAGAGATGAAAAAAAAATCATGGCATGCTGCGTTCCATTGGAAGGAGAATATAATCAAAAAGACATCTGCTTAGGAGTTCCTGTCATATTAGGCAAGAATGGTTGGGAAAAAATCGTTGATTATAAATTGACCGAGGATGAACAATCCACGTTCAACAAATCAGCTGATGCGGTTCGAAATATGAATGCGGTATTAGCAACACTTTCGATGTAAGATCGTATTTTGTAATAATAAATAAGCCTGTCATCTACAATGACAGGCTTATTTATTTATCAGGTGTAGTCCCAATTTAATTTTACTTAGACCTGATAGCCATAACAGGATCCATTTTTGCAGCAACCCAAGCAGGAATTATGCCTGACAAAATGCCGATAAAGCTAGATATAATCAAACCTTTACTAATATTTGAGAATGTTAGTTGGAGTGGTAATGCGTCTTGAGGTATGTAGGTGATAAGTAAGACGAGGCCTATGCCGACTAAACCGCCAATTAAGCTCAAGAATATTGCTTCAAACAAAAATTGGAACAAAATAAAATAATTTTTGGCACCTAAGGATTTTTGAATACCAATGATATTAGTTCTTTCTTTTACAGAGACGAACATAATATTGGCAATTCCAAAGCCTCCTACCAACAACGAAAATCCAGCGATCAAGGATCCTGCGATATTTAAAGCGGCAAATATTCCATCAAAAAATTGATTTAAACCATCTAATCGGTTTACCGAGAAGCTAAGCTCATCTTTGGGTTTGATTGACCTCAATCCCCGCATCAAACCAGTCACTTCCCCTTCCATATTCAATTGGCCCAAATCCGAATCAAATGCTTTTAACGCAATGTCAGGAGATGGTCGATCTTTTTGAAATAAGGAAGAATAGGTCGAATAAGGAATAAATACTTTTTCATCCGGAGTTCCCCCAAAGCTCAAAATGTCAGTTCCCTTTTTTTCAATAACACCGATAATGGTAAATTTTATTCCATTCAACTTGATCACCTCTCCCACCGCATTAGAACTTAACTGTAAGTTTTCTGCAACTAAGGAACCAATGATGCAAACATTCATTCCATTTTCAGATTCTATCGGCAAAAAATATCGGCCAGAAGCAATCGGGATATTAGCGATTTGATTATAATCAAAACTAGCTCCCGTCATATTGACATCCATACTATTACTGCCTTTTGACGCGGTTTTAGTATTGTTTCCATTGTCAATGATGGCAACTGCCTGAGCTGATTTCAAATTTTCTTTTAAAAACTTAAATTCTGAATACTTCATTTCGGGCCTGTTAAAATACTTCCACCAAGGATAATTATTTTCCATAATCCAAGGCCATTTACCCAAGTAAAAAACACCTGCGCCTGAAAATGAATCTATTTCTGACCTTATATTTTTATTCAGCGAGTCTACTGCCGTAAAAACAGCAACAATAGCGAAAATACCTACACTAACTCCTAAAAGAGACAATGTAGTCCTTAAAATATTGGACCTCAATGCTTGATATGCAAACAAAAAACTCTCCCAAACTTGAATTAAAAATTTCATAAATAATGTATTCTGCTCAAAATTACAATTATTAGTGAAACCATGTATGATTAGTTGATGAATAGAAAATATAAACTCTAAATGGTTCTATGAAGGTAAGATTGGATTTTGTAATTTTAAACTTTGTCAGACAAAGGTATGGTTTGGAGTAAATCAGAATTAGAAAACTTAACTATTCATTTTGAAGGAAAATTATATCTAGATCAAACTCAAGATTCTGAGATTGCTCGAAAAATATATTCGACTGATGCTTCTGTATATCAAGTAAAACCCATAGCTGTAGCCATTCCAGCTAATTACAAAGACATCAAGCGACTTATCCATTTTGCAAAAAAACACAAAACATCCATTATTCCAAGGGGGGCGGGAACCTCATTAGCAGGCCAAGTGGTCGGCAATGGAATCGTCATGGAGCTGGCTTCCAATTTGAGCAAAATTTTACTTTTAAATAAAAAAGAAAAATCGGTTTGGGTAGAACCTGGAATTATAAGGGATGATTTAAATAAACAAATTGAGACATCAGGACTGTTTTTTGGTCCGGAAACGTCGACTGCTAACCGAGCATTAATGGGGGGTATGTTGGGGAATAATTCCTGTGGATTGCATTCTATTGTTTGGGGAAATGTCAGGGACCATTTATTAGAGACAAGAGCTATTTTATCGGATGGGACTGAAATACACACTCATCCACTCAGCAACGAAGAATTTTACAAAAAAACTTCTTTAAATAATTTAGAAGGATATATTTATAAGGAAATACATCGAATATTAAACAATCCTGAACTTCAAAATCAGATTAAATCCCGCTTTCCTAAGGCAGAAATTAAAAGACGTAATAGCGGATATGCATTGGATGCCTTAATCGACATGCAACCTTTCAATCCAATGGGCCAACCTTTTAATTTATCCGCTTTACTTGCTGGATCAGAGGGAACATTGGCCATCGTGCATTCAATGAAATTAAATTTATTGGATTTACCGGCTAATGAAGTGGCGCTCATTTGTATTCATTGTCAATCTATTCAAGAATCTTTAGAAGCCAATATTGTTGTACTCACACACCAACCGACAGCATCAGAATTAGTGGATGATTATATTCTTTCATTTACAGAAAACCATCCCAATTTTCAATATGATCGTGATTTCATTGAGGGAAAACCTGCAGCAATTTTAATGGTCGAGTTTAGGTCAAACACAACAGAAGACCTTAATAGACAAGTAGAAGCATGTATTAAGAGCTTACAAGATTCTCAATTAGGTTATGCCTACCCTGTATTAGATAAAAACAATATTGATAAAGGTTGGGGTATCAGAAAGGCAGGTTTGGGCTTAATCAGAAACGCAATAAGTAAGAAACAGCCGGTAAATTTAATTGAAGATTGTGCGGTATCGCCCCTAGATCTACCAAATTACATAGCAGAAATTCAAGCCTTATTAGCTAAATACAAAGTCGAAGCTGCCTATTATGCACATGCAGGAGCAGGCGAATTACACATCGAACCCTTTTTAGATATCAACTCCGCGGAAGGGAAAATACTCTTCCGAACTATTCTCAGCGAAACGGTTGACATTTTAAAAAAATACCAAGGTTCGTTAAGTGGCGAACATGGGGATGGCAGATTAAGAGGTGAGTTTATAGAGAAAATGATGGGCAAAGAATTGCTCGAACTTTTTAAAGAGATCAAAGATATTTTTGATCCATCTCAAATCCTCAATCCCGGGAAAATTGTTAATAGCCCACCCATGGATGAAGAATTCAGGATTTCAAATTCGAAAGAGTATAAAATCACTAATTTTTTTAATTATGGAGATTTTGAAAATCCACTTAGACTAGCCGAAAAATGTTCAGGTTCAGGGGATTGTAAAAAAACATCCTTAACTGGAGGAACCATGTGCCCTAGTTTTATGGCAACCCTAGATGAAAAAGATAGCACTCGAGCTAGAGCCAACATGCTCCGACAAATACTATCTGAACCTAGTGAAAACCCCTTTACTAATCCGGAATTAAATGAAATCCTAGATCTTTGTCTTTCCTGCAAAGGTTGCCAAACCGAATGCCCCTCTGGAGTCGATATCACTAAATTAAAAGCCGAAACACTGCAACAAAAATATTTAACAGATGGTATTCCTTGGAGAACACAAATGGTCGGCCATTTTCCTTTGCTTCAAAATTTAGCAAGAAAATTTGCGCCCATCTATAATTTCTTTATTGAGTTTCCAGTTTCGAGCATAATCATAAAAACGTTATTAGGGTTTTCATGGGAAAGAAGTTTACCCAAGGTACATTTTTATTCGTTGGAAGATTGGTTCAAAAAATATGCTAAAAAATATCCACAGAATCAATTTAAACATGGATTCATTTATTTATTTGCAGATGAATTCACCAATTATAATGAAGTCGATTTAGGTAAAAAAACGGTGCATTTGTTAAATGAATTAGGTTTTGGAGTAAAGATCCCTTTCGGTGTAATTAGTGGTCGAAGTTATTTATCCAAAGGGATGTTGATCGAAGCTAGAAAAATAGCTGAAAAAAATATAGCCATATTATCTCCAATAATAAATGCTGAGGAACCATTTATTGGAATCGAACCTAGTGCCATTTTAACATTTAGAGATGAAATTCCTGATTTGGTGAGACCTGAATTAAGAGAATTAGCCTTACAAATAGGCAAAAATTGCTTGTTGGTAGACGAGTTTTTATCCCAACAAATTAAAAATAAAAAAATACTGAAGTCGGACTTTAAGCAAGAAAATAAAAAAATCATTTTGCATGGCCATTGCCATCAAAAATCGATAGCAGGACTTGTGCCAACAAGACATGTATTAAGTTTTCCGGAAAATCAAGAAGTGGAACTATTGCCTACGGGTTGTTGCGGCATGGCTGGATCTTTTGGTTATGAAAGAAAACACTATAAAATATCCCAACAAATAGCCAATTTAGTATTATTTCCTCGCGTTTTGGCAGCCAAAGACTCAGTCATCATTGCGTCTAATGGAACATCTTGCCGGCATCAATTAAAAGATGGAATCCAGAAAACGGGACAACATACCGTTGAGATTATGTACGATTCTTTAGCCCAAAAAACTTTTAAATCATGATTCAATTTAATATTTCAATCTTTATCGAGCATGCCATAGATTCCAAAGCAATACATGCGATTCAACATATTGTCATCCCACAACTGGTCAATTTAACGTTTATCGAACAAGCATATACCTACGAGATATTGTCCCATCAAGAACCTGATTCCAAAGGTTATTCGATTCAATGTTTAATTCCTGATTTTGAAATAGCCCATGGCGATGAAATTGAAAACTTAATATCCTCTTATTTTCAACAAGAATTTCCGAATCAATTCGTTTATTTTCCAAGCCAATTAAAACGAGTTTAGGCCCAAAGAATTGGAACATCTAAAAATGAATTTGCTTTAGAAAAAGGTCTTGTTCCAAACCAACCTCCCCTATTGGCCGAAAGTGGTGACGGGTGTGATGTTTTAATGATGTGATGTTTTGTGGGATCTAAATCTTTTCCTAATTTTTGAGCATAATTACCCCATAGCATAAAGACAAGACCACTCTTTTGTTGGTTTAATTCATTCAAAATAAGCTTCGTAAAAGTAAGCCAACCAATATTTGCATGACTTCCGGGTAAAGAGTCTTCCACCGTTAAGATTGAATTAATCAATAAAACACCTTGATTAGCCCAATTCAATAAATTACCTGAAGCTAATGAAATGCCTAAATCAACTTGCAGTTCCTTATTTATATTTTTAAGTGAAGGCGGAAATAAAACACCCTCAGGAACTGAAAAACATAGGCCATTGGCTTGATTTATTTGATGATAAGGATCTTGCCCTAGAATAACCACCCTTGTATCTTGGAATGAACAAGCGTTATAAGCATTAAAAATATGTTCAAATGAAGGGTAAATATTCTTTACACGGTATTCCTCGGTTAAAAAGATGCCTATTTCATTGAGATGAGTACCCCAACCCGCATCATCAACAATATTTTTCCAGTCCTCAGCTAACCATTCATCTAAATTATGTCTTAAATTGCTCATCAATTATATCATATGCAAGAATCAAACACAAATAAATATATAATCTCTGTAGAAACCACATACATACCAGATTATGAAATGCAATTACCTTATAAATACTTTTTTACGTACCAAATTACGATCCAAAATTTATCGAATCAAACTGGCCAACTCATCAGTCGGTATTGGGAAATAAAAGATGGATCAGGAATAAATGAGGTGGTGAATGGGCTGGGCGTTGTGGGCCAACAACCTGTTATTGAGCCTGGAGACAGCTTTACATATACCTCAGGTTGTCCATTGATTTCAACCATAGGTAAAATGGAAGGGTATTACATATTTTTGAATTTTGCAGACAATTCCACATTTAAAGTACCAATACCTCCTTTTGAACTAATCCCTAATTTCGCTTTAAATTAAATGAAACGATTTTTATTTAACCTAAAAGCCAGAAATGCACATGGATTACATTCCCCGTTCGTTTATGAATTATATACCCAAGTCATTAATCCTTGCTTATATCAATCTGGTGAGTTGAGCGATTTATTAATCAATGAATTAACTCATTACACAGCTAAATCATTAGATAAAATCAAGTTTAACATACAAATAATTGATATGAATCAATGGGTCGACGAAAACCTCATCATGAATGTTGAAAATGTGTCATTGATCAAAAATATTCGAAGTCGAAACAATCTAGCTCGCTGGCGTCAATTAATCAAAAATGAAAAAATAATATTTTCCATTGAATTATTCGAAATTGGACTCTTATTTTACAACCCAATAGCCCCAAAACAGCATTTTATATTTAAAAAGTCTTAAGCTAAAATTGGACTAATTACTTTACCTGCGACATCCGTCAATCTAAATGATCGACCTTGAAAAGGATAAGTCAGTTTCTCATGATCCAAACCTAAAATATGTAAAATAGTTGCTTGAAGGTCATGAATGTGCGCCTTGCCCTCTACACCGGAGTACCCAATTTCATCAGTTGCTCCATAGGTAAAGCCTTTCTTTACACCTGCTCCAGCCATCCAAATTGTAAAGGCGTCAGGATGATGATCACGACCTAAAAAAGGAGCTGGTTTATTATCTCGATTTTCCTGCATGGGCGTACGACCAAATTCGCCACTCCACACGACCAATGTCTCATCCAAAAGACCCCTTTGTTTCAAATCAAATAATAATGCGCTCATTCCTTGGTCCGTTTCTTTACACTTAGTTCGCAATCCAATCTCCAAAGCCTCTGAAGCACTGGAACCATGCGTATCCCAACCCCAGTCATATAACTGAATAAATCGAACGCCATTTTCAGCTAATTTTCTAGCCAATAAGCAATTATTGGCAAAAGAAGGAGTGCCAACAGTTGTCCCGTATAAATTATGAATATAATCGGGTTCATCCCTAATATCCATTACCTCAGGTACAGAGGCTTGCATTTTAAATGCCATTTCATATTGAGAAATTCGGGTTAATATTTCTGGATCCTGATATTCTTCATATTCTCTTTGATTTATTTCATTAATGGCGTCAATGGTACTTCGCCTATTTTCTCGTGAAACCTGACTAGGGTTATCCACATATAAAACCGGTTCCCCAGTAGACCTGCAATGTACTCCTTGGTATATGGAAGGCAGGAAACCACTTCCCCAAATGCTCTTCCCTCCTTCTGGGTATTTATTCCCTGAGGTGAGTACAATAAAACCAGGTAAATTAGCATTTTCAGAACCCAACCCATAAACCGCCCAAGCACCCATTCCCGGCCTCCCTAATCGGGCACTTCCTGTTTGCATGAATAACTGCGCTGGAGCATGATTAAATTGATCCGTATGCATAGCCTTTAGAAAACAAACCTCATCAACCACATTTTGAAAATAAGGCAAATAGTCAGATACCCAAGCACCTGATTGTCCAAATTGATTAAATTTACCTTGAGGTCCAAGCATTTTAGGAACCCCTCTAATAAAGGCGAAGGTTTTACCCTTCAGCAATTCCGCTGGGCAGTCTTTGCCATGCCACTTGGCTAATTCAGGTTTATAATCAAATAGTTCTAATTGAGAAGGTGAACCTGCTTTATGAATATAAATAACTCGTTTGGCTTTGGGTAAAATTTGTGCCAATTTAGCCAAAGATTCTTCTTGGCCTGAAGGCGTGTTCTCACAAGATCCTAGCATAGAACCTAAAGCCATCATACCCATTCCGGTAGAACATTGACGCAGGAAATGCCTACGGGTTAAATAACTTAATGCTCGATTTTCTAGTTCCTGACTCATATATTACATTTTTGTCACAAATTCATCTAAGTTCAACATGGCACTGGCCGCCCACTCATAGCCTTGAATTTTATTTGAGGTTTTCATCGACTGCCCCTCATTAAATAGCTTAACTAACGTAGTTAAATCATTGTTTTTAATTGGATGAACAAACATTTTCTGATACATCGCAGCAATTCGATCTTCAGGCTTACCCATTTTCATCTTGCCCATATCTAACGCAATTTTATGTGCAACTTCCACAAAAACAGGGTCATTTAACAGCACAAGAGCTTGCAATGGAGTGTTTGTCCGTACTCTTCTTACTAAACAAACTTCCCGAGAAGGAGAGTCAAATGTAAATTGAGAAGGATAAGGACCCGTTCGTCTAGTAAAAATATAAATGGCCCTTCGATATTGTTCATTCCCTTCGCTTTGTTTCCATTTTAAATTACTGTTCACCGCTTGCCATACTCCCTCAGGTTGGAATGGCATCACAGGTTTCCCAAACATTTTTGGATTTAAAAGTCCAGCAACAGATAACGCTTGATCCCGCACCTGTTCTGCGGAAAGTCTAAAACGAGGCCCTCTAGATAAATATTTATTGTAAGGATCTAAAGCAATTAAAGATTTACTCGCTTTAGAATCTTGTTGATAGGTAGCTGAACAAACAATTTCTTTAATTAAAGCTTTGGGTTTCATATCAAATTTGAAAATAAACTGGTAGGCCAAATAATCTAATAATTTTTGATGTGAAGGTTTAGCACCTTGAGAACCAAAATCTTCTAATGTTTCTACAATGCCCATCCCAAACAATTGTTCCCAAAATCGATTAGCCACATTTCTAGCAAATAAAGGATTGGCGGAATCTACGACCCAATTAGCTAATCCCAATCGATTTCTAGGCCATTCAGCTTTAAATTTATGCATAAATGCCGGCACATCTGCTTGTACTGAATCTCCATGGACAAGCCAATTTCCGCGTTTAAAAACAAAGGTGCTCCTACTATAATCCTTGGGCATTTCTAAATAAATAGGAAAATTATCCGTTTTGGCATTAATCAAGGATAAAAAATCATCATAGTTATTTTTACTTAAATTTAATTCTGGAAGCAAAGCAAACCAAACTATTTTAAACACATCATCAGCTTTACCGGCCAATTTACCGTTAAAAGCTTCCAAGTAATAGTCTTGTCTGCCTGTTGACACAGGCCAATTCAGAGTCAGTAATTTGCCTTTGGATGTCGTGTCCAATTTAGCTCTCAATACTATTTTTCCATGAATTCCACCCGCTCTAATTTGTAAAATTCCTCCCGGATTTTTAGAAGAATATTGGACAAGTAATTGCTTGACACCATCTGTTTTTAAATTGGGTAGCCGACAACTCCCTGTATGCCTGAGACCAATTTGCGTTCCTCCCAAAAGAGCCCCCTCCGTAAAATTATCAGCATAATGGGCATGAAACCTAGGTTCTAAGAATTTAATAAATCGATCTACAAACGTTTTTTGCGAACTGGGCAATAAAGAAGTATTAGTTTGAAACTCCGTTAATTTCTGAATATCATCTTCCTTAAATTGACGAATATTGGGAGCCTCATCTCCAGTGTCTTCATCTCGAGTGTTATTTAGAAAAGCCATGAATTTATAGTACTCATCATGCCGAATCGGATCATATGGATGACTATGACATTGAACGCAAGAAAATGAAGTGCCATGTAAGGCATCCCATGTGGTATTAACACGGTCAATGACCGCGGCTACTCTAAATTCTTCGTCAACTGTCCCCGTTTCATCATTGTTCATGGTGTTCCTATGAAATCCTGTGGCGATAAAATCTTCATCTTGAGGATTTTGCAATAAATCTCCAGCTAATTGTTTTTTCACAAATTCACGAAAAGAAATATTTTTGTTAAAAGAAGAAATGACCCAGTCTCGGTAGGGCCAAATAGTTCTACCATTATCTTTTTGGTATCCGCGGCTATCTGAATAGCGAGCAAGATCCAACCAAACCGAAGCCCATTTTTCACCAAAGGATGGCAAATTCATTAATTTGTCAACAAATTTTGCATAATCTTCATCTGAATCTACCAGGCCAAATTCCTTAACCATCGATTCTGAGGGTGGCAAACCGGTTAAATCAAGGGATAATCGGCGTATTAAAATCTCCTTATCAGCCTGTTTTGAATGAACCAAACCTTGATTATTCAACTCCTCTAATACAAAATCATCGACCGGGTTTTTAACAAAACTATTGGTCCAAAACATCAATTTTGAAATCCATCCTTCACTGGAAGGAATGGCTGGTTTTTTAACAGGTAAATAAGCCCAATGGTCCTCCCATTTAGCTCCTTCCTTCACCCATTGAGTCAATATACTAATCTCCTTCGCATTTAATGGCTCTCTTTTATAGGGCATTTTTTCCTCAGGATCTTTAGCATGTAATCGGCTGATAAAATCACTTTTTTCTGGATGAAATGGTACAATACTAGGTTTGCCTGAGGCCGTGCTCGCATACGCTTCTTCTTGAAATAGCAAACTAAATTTCCCTTGCTTTTTGACACCACCATGACAAGAAATACAATGCTTATTCAGGATAGGCTTAACATCCTGCGCATAGGATATTTGTACCTGTGAGGAAGATGAAATATAGGTAGAAACTAAAATACCGCCAGCAATCAGCGATAATGTTAATAACCAATACAAATTTCCTTTGCTCATCATAATTACTAGTTCATAAAGCTTTAATCTTCAAATTTATACTAAGTTTTTGATAAAAAAAAAGGGTGACTGTTGTGTCACCCTTTTAGATTGAAATTCAAATGCTTACGCAGGCTTAGCGATTTCAACTAAAACCCTTTTGCCTTTAATTTGGGCACCGGCCATTTTTTCCAAAACTACATTGGCATACTCCTTAGGAACATCCACATACGTGTGTTTATTCTCAATTTGTATTTGACCTAATACATTACCTGGAATTCCTGACTCACCTGCAAAGGCGCCAACAATATTAGAAGGTGATATTTTTTCGTCAAACCCAATGTTCACAAACATACGAACCATATTTTCATCAGAGCGATACGGTTTTCCTTCACGATCCATGCGAGGACCTCTTGGCGCTGAGGAACGATCGCGATCATTTCCACGTTCAAAACGTCCTCCACGATCTCCTCCACCGCGAGAATCGCGATCGAAGCGACCAGCACCTCTTCGGCCATCTCGATCTCCACCACGATCATTGCGATCCCTAAATCCTCCACCACCGCGTTCATCACGGCCATATTTGCGTGATTGACGTTCAAGTTCACCCTCTAAATTTTCGTCTCCAAACTCATTTTTTTGAACACCCATGCTCAATTTAACTAAAGCACTTACAATCTGATCTACTGTGAAACCAGCATGTTGCAAGTTAGGTAATGCATCAGCAAATAAATCTAAATCTCCTTCAGCAATTGTGCTTGCGACACGTTCAATAAACATGCCTTTTTTAATACCCACCACATCAGAGAAAGTGGGAATAACTCCTTTATCTATTTTGACTTTGGTATAGTTCATGATTTCACGCAAACGATTCCTTTCAGAACCCACAACCAAAGTAAAAGCTTTACCAAATTTACCCGCACGACCGGTACGACCGATACGGTGAACATAATATTCCTCGTCCAACGGGATATCATAATTAATGACGGCATCCACATTTTCAACATCCAAGCCACGGGCGGCTACATCTGTAGCGACCAGAAAACTCACATTTCCTGTACGAAAACGATTCATAACTTGCGTACGTTGGCTTTGCCTTAAATCACCATGCAATCCTTCAGCTGCATACCCTCGTAACGCTAATTCTTCCACCACTTCATCCACACGTTTCTTCTGATTACAGAATATCAACACCAATTTTAATGCATAGAAATCGATCAAACGAGTTGTTACCTCCATTTTAGCTCTTCCTTTGACATCAAAATATAACTGCTCTATATTAACGTTAGTAATCTCGTTTTTAACGACCTTCACTAATTTAGGATCTGTTAAAAACCGATTAGTCAATGCCAAAATAGGCTTAGACATGGTAGCCGAGAATAAAACCGTCTGTCGCTCATTAGGTATTTCCTCTAAAATACTTTCAATATCTTCACGAAAACCCATGTCTAACATTTCATCCGCTTCATCCAAAACGACCATAGAGGTCTGATTCAATTTTAATGCACGGCGCTCTATTAAATCAATCACACGTCCAGGGGTACCTACAACAATATTTGCCCCCGCTTTTAATGATTTAATTTGTCTATCAATTGAATCACCACCATACACAGTGGTTACCCAGACACCCTTAGTGAATTTAGACAATTTTCTCATTTCTTCTGAAACCTGAACCGCTAATTCACGGGTAGGACATAAAATGATCGCTTGAACAAATTTTTCAAAAGGAACAATATGCTCAATCATAGGGATACCAAATGCAGCCGTCTTTCCAGTGCCTGTTTGCGCCTGACCGATGACATCTCTCCCCTCCATTACAAATGGAATAGCTTCTGATTGTATGGGAGAAGCAAATTCAAAGCCCATTTCTTTAACTGCGGCTTGGATTCCTTCCGATAACGGAAGCGAATCAAAGCGAATTTTTTCACTCATTTTTATGTTTTTTAATTACGATGCCCGAACACATCCGTAATTTAACTCTTGCCAATAGCCCTAAATAAAAGGAGAGGGATTTACATTAAATGTAAAAAAGAGTTTGTGCGGATGTATTTGTACTTATTTATTACAAAAGTATCTTATTAATCTATATAAACCAAATATATTGCATTATTTCAATAAATTACGCTTGGTAAATATAAATTTGACTTGAGAATTACCCTGACTATCTGTACTTTCCACACCAGCATGAACGCTAATTTTTTTGAATGAAAGCCCTTCGCCAACCAGCCTATTTTTAATGATAAAACCTCGTTTAAAGGATGATTTGTAATTATTAATCGATATAGCAGAAATTTGAACATCTACATTTTTTGATTTATTCATTTGAATCGAAAGCTGCTTAAAAAAATAGTCCGTCGGCTTCAATAATAAATTCGTATTCTCATCAAAAACTAGTTCCTGACAAATTAATTCTAAAGGAGAAGTTTGTGTTGAATCCATTAAATATGTGTGTAAATCGACCAAGATAGATTCCTTAGGCACCTCGACTTGTGTGCCATCTGGCCAATTTAATGTAAATAAGGTTTCCTTCTTAATTCGATTAGAATCGAGAACAGCTTGGGTTAAACTATCATTTAATTTATTTAAACTGTCTACAGGAATCACATCTTCGACTAAATCTGTTGAAATTTCTGGTTCTGCAACTGGTTTAAATAAAGTATACCAAATAGTAAAACCACTTAAAATCAAGGTAATAATAATATAAATAAGATTTTTTTGATCAAATAGAGTTGATTTTGATTTAACATCATCTCGTTCTTGATTATCTGTCAAATACACTAAAGTTTCAGGATCTAATTTTAACACATCCGAAAGCAATAAAATGTCGGATATGGCAAAACGCAAATTCGTAGGACATAAAATGCTAAAATCACCTTTTTTAACAATGAAAAACTCAGCAAATGATTTCCAATCTTTTAATGAATCGTAATCTTCGTCTTTTAATTTATAACCATATAAGCCAAAAATAACACTCAATCCTTTTAGAAATGATGAACTTTTACATCCAAATTCCCTTGACGTAAACATGGCGATTGCACTCTTTTTGTCAGGAATAAGAATTCCAATTAAGCCTTCACCATACTGACTAATTTCTTCTAATTGTGATTTAGTTGCATTTCCTGCCTTCAATTCCTCAATGGCGACGCGTGGGATTGGTTTTTGTAAAATATAATTATGCAAAGCATTGAATCGAATTCGATTGCGAATTAATTTCAATAATCCCCCTAATATAATGGCGTCCCAAACTGGAACCAATTCTTCAACTTTGGGTTCTGGCTCACCAATAAATAAAGAGACCCTACGAATCACATTTACGCGCAGATCTTCTTGAATAACACCAAACAATTCCCCCATATTTTTTATCTCAAAGACAAAATTACAAGTACTCAAGCACAATAAAGAATTTTTTTTACATATTTTTTTCTTTTATTCGCTGTAAACTTTACATTCATTACCTTTGTTTCATGAAAAAAGTATTATTCATAGACCGAGATGGCACTTTAATAATTGAGCCTCAACCTGACCAGCAAGTTGACAGTTTAGAAAAATTGTCCTTTTTGCCTCATGTCATATCCAATTTAAAGAAGATTCAAGGCGAATTAGACTTTGAATTGGTGATGGTGACCAACCAAGATGGTCTCGGAACTCCATCTTTTCCGGAAGACACATTTTGGCCCGCCCAAAATAAAATGATAGAAATCTTAGCTTCAGAGGGGATTGTTTTTACCAATATTTTAATTGACAAATCATTTCCTGCTGATAATCTACCTACCAGAAAACCTGGTTTGGGTTTATTGGGAGAGTACTTGACGGCCGATTATGATTTAAAAAATTCATTTGTTATCGGTGATCGAATCACCGATGTCCAATTAGCTAAAAATCTAGGGGCGAAAGCATTTTTAATCAATGATTTGGAGATACCTACTGAATTAAAATCAATTACCGTATTACAAACTACCCGCTGGGACGACCTATATTCCTATTTAAAATTACCCGAGCGTTTAATCGATCATACTAGAAATACAAATGAGACTAAAATTTCCATCCAACTTAATTTGGATGGAAAAGGCTATGCAAACAATCAAACTGGATTAGGATTTTTTGACCATATGTTAGACCAAATCGCAAAACACGCCAACGTGGATCTGAACATAAAAATTCAAGGTGATTTACATATAGACGAACATCATACGATTGAAGATACCGGCATTGCTTTGGGTGAAGCATTTGCTTTGGCTTTAGGAGAAAAGAAAGGCATCGCTCGATACGGCTTTTTATTGCCCATGGATGATTGTTTAGCCCAAGTAGCTTTAGATTTTTCAGGAAGAAATTGGCTCGTTTGGAACGCTGAATTTAAAAGAGAGAAGATTGGGGAGATGCCAACAGAAATGTTCAGTCACTTCTTTAAATCTTTTTCTGATGGAGCCAAATGCAATTTAAATATTAAGGCTGAAGGAGAAAACGAGCATCATAAAATTGAATCAATTTTCAAGGCTTTTGCCAAGTCGATCCAAGTAGCTGTTAAAAGAGACATTAATAATTTAAATTCTTTGCCAAGTACCAAAGGATTACTATAATAAATTTCATAATTTTGAGTAAAATTTAACATTGTATGGGATATTCAGGAGCCACCTTTTTTATTGTTTTATTTGCTTTAGCTTTCGTTGTTGGAGCTAAACTTCAAAAAATTTATAAGGAGAGGGGTAAATAAAACCGGTTATAGGATTCCTTCATCTGCAAAACTGAAATACGTTTCTGAAGACACAATTAAGTGATCAGAAATTTGAATTTCAAATAATCCTGCAGCTTCAATAATCTTTTTTGTCAAATGCTTATCGGCCTGGCTTGGTTGTAACTGGCCAGACGGATGATTATGTGCCAAAATGATGGCTGAAGATGTTTGCTCCAACGCGGATTTAAACAAAAGTTTGATATCTACAGCGGTGCCAGCTACCCCACCCACACTAAATTTTTCTAGTTTAATTAACCTAGAAGCTCGATTTAAATGAATGATCCAAAATTCTTCATGCGTTAAATCACTTAAGTGAGGTCTTAATAAGTTATAAGCATCCTTTGAAGCTAATATTGTTTCAATTCGATGGGTTGTTTCAAAAACCATTCGCCGACGACCTAACTCTAATGCGGCCACCAAAACGGCTGATTTAGCCTTTCCAATCCCTTTGAATTTCATGAAGTCAAATTGATTAAAACGGCCCAACTTATTTAAGTCTCCATGTATTGAGTTCAATATATCTTTTGATAGATCTAAAGCAGATTTATTAGGAATCCCTGAGCCAATCAATAGGGAAAGTATTTCATCAATTCGTAAGGTATCCTTCCCTTTAATTGCCATTAGCTCTCTAGGTCTCTCCTCCAATCGAATTTCTTTAATTTTTCCTCCCTGAAGTAAATAATCCATGTGAACATTTTTCAGGAAGGTAAGCCATATAAACAAGAAAACCCCGCGATTGCGGGGTTTATCAATATACTGATAATCTAAACCTAAGCGGCTAATTTATTGGCCAACTTAGCTAATTTAGATTTTTGATTTGCTGCTTTATTCTTGTGAATAATATTTTTCTTCGCTAGTTTATCTAAGGCAGACGAAACCTTTTTATATAAGTCTACGACAATAGATTTATCTGTCGCTAAACGAAGATTTTTGATCATCGTACGAGTTGACTTATGTTGATAACGGTTACGCAAACGCTTTGTTTCATTTGCTCTAATACGCTTTAATGCTGATTTATGATTTGCCATTGCTTAAATATAATTCTTAAATAAATTCTGTCTGTAATAAATTGAACTGCAAAATTAAACAAAATGATTTTAAAACACAAGATACTAGGCAAAAAAAGCTATCAGATTCTGATAATTTTAATGATTACCCTACATTGTGAAGGAAATTCAATTGAAATAATTCAGCCATGGGGCTTTTTTGCACATAAAAAAATAAACAATTTGGCCATTTACACCTTACCTATTGAAATGGTCAAATTTTACAAAAGGCATCAAAAGGAAATAGAGGATTTATCTGTTTTGCCAGACCAACGGAGATATATCATGGATGAGGAGGCTTCAAGGCATTATATTGATTTAGATCGTTATACAATTTCTGATATTCACTACACCAATTGGGCCGAAATAACTCAAAAAATCAATTCAGATAGTTTAGTCAAGCATGGAATTGTTCCTTGGCATATTCCTATTTTGTACCAGCAACTAAAAAATGCATTTATTCGTCGGGATACAATAAAGATTATCAAATTATCAGCTGAAATGGGGCATTACATTGGTGATTTACATGTTCCATTACATACCACATCTAATTATGATGGACAAAAAACGGGGCAAAGTGGATTACATGCTTTTTGGGAATCTCGTATTCCCGAATTACTAAATGAGGCATTAGAAGAATGGGTGGGACCTGCAACCTTCATCCCCAATGTCACAAAATCTACCTGGGAATGGGTATTGGAATCACATTCACAGGTGAAAAACTTAATCGACCAAGAAGCTAAATTAAATACCACATATAGGCAATCAAAAAAATATACTTTTGAAAAAAAGGGAAACCTATTACAAAAGAATTATAGTGTTGAATACAGTAAAAAATACCATCAAGTACTTGAGCATCAAATAGAAGATCGATTTCAACATGCTTACAAACATGTAGGTGACATATGGTATTCTGCGTGGATTGAAGCGGGCCAACCCTTTTTTAAATAAAATTTTGCAATTTTACAGGATGGAAGACATAAAATTTGTACAGCTAAAACCAGGAAAAGATTCCCCAGTTAAAAGATTTCATCCTTGGATTTTCTCAGGAGCTATTTTAAAACAAAGTGATAATTTAAAAGATGGAGATTGGGTCAATGTAATCAGTTCAAGGGATGAGTTTCTAGGTACGGGTCATTTTCATCATGGAAGTATATCTGTTAAAATTGTTTCATTTCACAAGATATCATCAAAAGAAGAATTTTGGTCACAAAGAATTCAAAATGCCTATGATCTAAGACAAAAACTTCCTTTGGGAGAAACTAACGCTTACCGATTAATACATGGGGAAGGAGACGGATGCCCTGGATTGGTGATTGATCATTATAATGGGGTTTTTGTATTTCAGGCGCATACCATAGGAATGCATTTAGATCGCATGGAAGTGGTCAATGCATTGAAGCAAGTATTTGGAAAAAAGATCAAAGCCATTTATGACAAAAGCAAGGAAACCTTGCCACCAGAATACGCTCAAAATATTAATAATGATTATTTAGAAGGAAAAGCTGATACTCCTTATGAAATTGTAGAAAATGGGATAAAATTTTCTGTCAATTGGGTTACTGGCCAAAAAACAGGTTTCTTTATTGACCAACGCGATAATAGGTATTTACTATCACAGTATGCAAAAGGAAAATCTATAATAAATACATTTTGTTATTCGGGCGGGTTTTCAATGTATGCTCTCAAAGAAGGTGCCAAAAGGGTGGTCTCATTAGATACTTCGGCTAAAGCCATTGATTTAGTAAACATCAATTTGTCCTTAAATGAATTCCCTAGTAAAAAACATGAATCCATTGTAGGAAAAACCCTACCCTATTTAAAGAATTGTGAGGAAGAATTTGATATCATCATTTTGGATCCTCCTGCCTTTGCTAAATCGATTAGTAGCAAACATAAGGCACTCCAAGGCTATCAAAAAATTAATTATTTGGCGATCAAAAAGATCAAGAAAAACGGACTCATTTTTACCTTTTCTTGCTCTCAAGTAATCACAAGAGACCTATTTTACAACATGCTAGTAGCCGCAGGTATAGAAACGGGTAGAGAAATCCAAGTCATTCATCAAATGACGCAGGCTCCAGACCATCCGATCAACTTATTTCATCCGGAAAGTAATTACCTGAAAGGATTTGTCTTACGCGTTATCTAGTTAACAAAACGGAAGATGCGATCCCAGCGAATTTTACCGGAAAAAAGGCCTTTATTGGGATCTAATGACATCCAAACAAATACTGCCTTCCCTACAATATGATCAGCGGGAACAAAGCCCCAAAACCGAGAATCAGCTGAATTATGGCGATTATCACCCATCATGAAATAATAATCTTGTTTAAAAGTATAGCTATTTAATACCTTTCCATTCTGTAAAATTTTATCACCTTCTATAGTTATGCCTTCGTTTCCTTCATACTTTTGAATAGCTTCTTGGTATAATTTGATATTTTTGCTATCTAAATTGACCGTCCAACCTTTTGCTGGAATTTGCAAAGGCCCAAACCAATCTCTATTCCATTTAAACTGGGTAGTATCATGAGGAAAAATGGCATCAAAAGCCTGACCTTTGACATCCTTAAATGAGTCATAATCAAAGGTCTTGTTAAACGAAGATTTAGAAATTTCAGAAATTTTGCTTAATGATGTATTCAATTTATAACCAACTAATTGGTTTAAGGAGTCTGCAAGAGGCAACCAATCTGCCGAATCAAAACTTGCATCTGGCGAATTTCGAATACCAAATTGGTCAAAAAAACTTTCTTCTAAGGTTTCTTTTGTCTTCATAAAGACAGGATGTTGCATTCTCTCTGGGTTTTCTAGGGCCTTATTATTAATAAAAACCTGTTGGCCCCGAACTTCAAAAATATCCCCAGGTGTAGCCACACACCTTTTCACATAAAAAGTACGTAAATCCAATGGAGCATCTCCATCGTCTTCCCAATTGGGCGCATTAAAAACGACAGCATCTCCTTTTTTTACATCAGTAAAACCCGGTAACCGAAATGTAGGCAAATTCAACCAACGTAAATATGAGGGAATGTTAGTGAACCATATTTTTTGATGCGTTAAAGGCAATTGCAAAGGAGTTTTAGGCGTTCGTACTCCATAATGCATTTTACTAACAAATAAAAAATCACCAACCATCAAAGAACTTTCCATGGATGGAGTAGGAATTGTATATGCCTCAAATAGAAAAAAGCGAATCAGGGTAGCCGCAACCACAGCAAATAAAACAGAATCCAACCATTCTCTAAAGGCTGATTTGGGGGTTGGTTTTTTGGCGTCTTTGGAATTCATAAAATTATTTTTTGTGTAAATACTTGTCTATTAACTCTTGTGATGGTTTATTAATGTATGGAGAAGGGAAACCTCTTTCAACAAAATCATTATCTTCCATGTTAGTGTATCGTAAATGAGACGACCACCTTATTTGATTATTGGTTATAACACCCGATTCGTGCACTAATAAAGTGGAAAAAATGACAATATCCCCCATATTTACTTCAGGTTGTAATCTAGGATACGCACTTCGGTCAAATGGCACTTCAGCAAATCCATTTTCTAATTTATCTGTCAGAGGACCCAATTTATGAGATCCTGGATAAAAAATGACAGGACCATGACCCATTTCCAAATCAATCAAAGGAAACCAAACCACAATGGAATCCTGGGAGGCCAACATAGAAACCCAATCCTGATGCAAAGGTGTTTTGTAAAAATGTTCCGACATGGCAAGATTAGGATGATTGAAAAACAACATGGGCCGAGTGCACATTAAAGGTTTCGACAAACCCAAGTTTTTCACTAATTCAATCAATTCAGGATGAACAGATAATTGGTATAGTTCAATTAATCCTGTTTGAATCAATTTACCACAACTAATAAAGGTATCTAAATGCTCTTGAAACAATTGAGTCATTTGAGTCAAAAAATCACCTTTTATTCCTAAGTGATCAAATTGAATTTGGAAAATATTTTTAGCAGCCAATTGAATGCCTTCAATTAATTTAGGTTCGAAAAAACCTGGAATTACAACCACCCCTTTGTCCTTCAAATCCAATTTCAACTGATCAATATTCAACATATCCATTAATTTAACATATCCTCCATTCCCAAAACCCCTTTTTTGCCTAAAATCCATTCTGCCGCGATTACCGCGCCTAATGCAAAACCTTCCCGACTAAAAGCTTCATGAGTAATTTCAATTTGGTCTACTTTAGAAATGTATTTTACCGTATGTGTACCGGGTTTAGTTGATTCCCGCTGCGACCAAATACCTATTTCATCAGGTCCCGGAATCTCATTATTAACCCATTTTTTCTTAGTAGAATATTGGCTCATAATGCCTTCGGCAATCGTAATCGCCGTTCCACTTGGCGAATCTTTCTTCTCTAAGTGATGGATCTCATTTGTATAAATATCATACCCAGCATGAGCTTGCATAAGTTTTGCCAACTGACTGTTCAATTTAAAAAACAAATTTACGCCAATCGAATAATTTGACGCATAAAAAAAAGTAGAGTCGAATGAGTAAGTTGCTTTTTCCACTTCCGCTTTTTGCGATAACCAACCTGTGGTTCCACAAACAATAGGAATTTGTTTCTTAATGCATTGCATGATATTAGAAAATGCGGAAATTGGATTTGAAAACTCAATGGCCACATCTGTGTCTTTATGAGTTAAAGCCATTAAATCATCTTGATTTTCAATATCTATTCTAGAAACTACCTCATGCCCACGGTCCGTAGCGATGCGCTCAATCTCCTTCCCCATCTTTCCGTAACCAATTAATATTATTCTCATCGCAATCGATTTTTAAAATTAAAAGTCAAAGATACACTAGAAAACATTCCTTTTGAAATAGGATCAAATTCAAAATTAGGTTTAATCTTTAAACTTATATCATCAGACACGTCAAAAGTCTTCAAATGTGCACTCACGTTCGCATCAACTACATTAAATGCCCAAGCCACTGCAATCCCGATAAACGTATAATCTCTATTTCTTCTAAACCCATCATTCAAGCGCTTTAATTGATTGACGTCCAAATCTCGTATCACGCCATCCTCATAAGGAACGGCGACCGTCGACGGCGGAACATAGGAAGGATCTTCAGAATGAGGTGACACGATGTAATAAAAATCACGGTATTTCATGTACCGCTCGTGGTTAAAGTTGGCAATTAAACCTAAGGTAATAAATGCCCCAGCCACTAAAGGTAGTTTCCAATATTGGCCGTTATTTATCTGACCCCAACCAGGAATCATCAAGGAATGCAATGTGCTCACCCTAGGAATTATTTTATTTATTTTTCGCTTTTTATCGAAAGTAGAATCCGATTTAATACCAAGTGTATCGACTGCATTTCCTTGCACATTGAGGGAAAAAATTAAGCTCATCAATATTACCTGAAAATATGCTTTAAAACCCATTAGGCTATTTTTGAACGAATGAAATCAGCTTCTCAAGTTCCTCCTTAGACTTAAATAATACCTTCAATTCGCCCTTTCCATCATCATTCATTTTTAAACTGACAGGTAATTTAAATATACTAGATAAATTAGCTTGCCAAGAACGCATTTGGTCCACTATAACTTCTGATTTATTCGTCGGAATGACATCAATATGTGAGGATTGCCGCACGGCATCTTCCAATTTTCTAACCGACCATTCTTCCGATATCGTTTTTAAAAATAGGGTATTTTGAATCTCTGGATTTTCCAATGAGATTAATGAACGAGCATGTCCCATCGATATTTTATTATCGCGAATTGCGATTTGAATATGTGCTGGCAATTTAAGTAGACGGATATAATTAGTTACGGTAGACCTATTTTTACCTACCCGTGCCCCCAAATCCTCCTGCTTTAAATTACATTCCTCCATTAATCTTTTATAAGACAGAGCAATTTCAATCGCGTTTAAATTTTCTCTTTGAATGTTTTCTATAAGGGCTAACTCGATCATTTGCTGATCATCAGCCATACGTACATATGCGGGGATTCGAGTCAAACCTGCTAATTTAGAGGCTTGAAACCTTCTTTCTCCCGAAATTAATTGAAATTTACGCGGGGCAATTTTCCTAACCGTAATGGGCTGAATAATTCCTTGAATCCGTATGGACTCAGCTAAATCATTTAATGCCTCAACTTCAAAATGTTCACGTGGTTGAAATGGATTAGTCTCAATGCAATCCAATGCAATTTCTTCCATTAGATTTACAGAGTCAAGACTTCCTGCATAGTCAGAGGCATGCAAACCTTTGCCTTGTACCTTATCAGAATCTTCTAATAATGCTCCTAATCCCCTACCCAATCCGGTTCTCTTCTTCAAATTTGACTCTTGTTTACTCATTACATTAAAAATTATATCTCCAATAAAAGACCATTTTTTCGTACAATTTCTTTAGCGAGATTTAAATAACTGGTAGCTCCTTTACTTTCCGCATCATGCATGATGGCTGGAATTCCATAACTTGGAGACTCTGACAAACGAATATTTCGAGGTATAATCGTCTCAAAAACCATATTTTTAAAATGAGAATTAACCTCATTAACCACTTGATTAGACAAGCGTAATCTCAAATCGTACATGGTTAATAAAATTCCTTCAATAAGCAACTGTGTATTTAATCGGCTTTGTATAATCTTAATCGTATTTAATAATTTACCCAAACCCTCCAAAGCATAGTATTCACATTGTACTGGAATAATGACTGAATCGGCAGCGGTTAAGCTATTAATAGTAATCAAACCAAGTGAAGGTGAACAATCCATGATGATAAAATCATAGTCATCTTTGATTTCCTGCAAGGCCTCCTTCATTTTTCCCTCCCGATTCGTCAGATTAATCATTTCAATTTCAGCACCCACTAAATCAATGTGCGAAGGAATAATATCTAAAAAAGGCACTTCAGTAGGGAGAATACTGTCTTTGACCAGTGAAATCCCAACCATGCATTCGTAAATACTTTTTGAGATTTCTTTCGGGTTAAATCCTAATCCAGAGGTTGAATTTGCTTGGGGATCTGCATCAATTAGTAAAGTTTTAAAATCCAAAGCGGCTAGACTTGCGGATAAATTAATTGCAGTAGTTGTTTTACCTACTCCACCTTTTTGATTCGCTATCGCTATGATTTTACCCATAAAATTCAAAATGTTTTTTTTGACAAATCCAATGAGCAATATTACAAAAAAGGTTTCACATCTTTGATCAAATTCTAGTCCAATAAAATCAAAATTTAAAATTAAATTTGGAATTCAAAAAATATTAAAACTAAATTATCTACCTATATTGTGGTTAAAATCGATCAGCACACTATGAATCAAAATTCTACTTCGCATCCTAAAGGTCTCTATGTTTTATATAGCACTGAAATGTGGGAACGCTTCAATTTTTATGGAATGCGGGCCTTACTTTCATTATTTTTAGTCAATGCCCTAGCTTACAAACAAAATGAAGCATCCATTATTTATGGTGGTTTTTTAGGACTTAGCTACCTAACGACTATGTTAGGTGGATATATGTCAGATCGATATTTCGGAAATCGAAATTGTATTATTTTGGGTGGGATTACGATGGCAATAGGCCAACTTTTGCTTTTTGGATCTGCTAGTACGTTTGTCGATGGGGTTGAGACTGCAAATTTATTCATGTGGTCAGGCTTATTGTTTTTAATCCTCGGAAATGGATTTTTTAAGCCTAATATTTCGTCCATGGTGGGACAATTATATGCCAAAGGCGATGGTCGTCTTGATGCGGCTTTTACGATCTTTTATATGGGTATCAATACCGGAGCATTATTAGGAATGATGATTTGCCCCTGGCTAGGAGACGTAAAGATTGATGGAATTAGAAATCTTGACGCATTCAAATGGGGATTTTTAGCAGCTGGCTGTGCAATGATGATTGGGACAATCACATTTTATTTTTTGAAAAATAAATATTTGTTGAAACCGGATGGGCAGCCTGTGGGGTTAGCTCCTGATTTCAATAAGGCACAAGAAGCGGACCAAGAGGCGGATAAAGCAGATTTTACAAATAAATCGATTGGGATTACGCTAACAATATTCACTTTATTAGTCTTTCTATTCCATTATTTGTTTTTAACAGATGTAGTAAATCCAATCAAAGACTGGGTTTATCCAGTCATATATTCGGCTGGAATTAGTTTGGCATTTTTGATCATGACAGATAAAACCTTGACGAGCATTGAGCGTCAAAGAATTTATGTCATGTACATTATTTCATTTTTTGTCATTTTCTTTTGGTCGGCTTACGAACAAGCGGGATCTTCCTTAACATTCATTGCGGACCAACAAACTGATTTAAATTTCTTCGGAATTGAATTGCCACCTAGTTCTGTTCAAAATGCCAATTCATTTTTCATTATTTTATTGGCCTTTCCATTTAGTTGGTTTTGGATATGGATGCAAAAAAAGGGAATTGAACCTAATTCGCCTACAAAGCAGGCCATTGGCCTGATGTTATTGGCCCTCGGTTATCTAATTATCGCAATTCAAGTAAAAGATTTAGGCTCCCAAAAACTGGGCGTAGCCTGGTTATTTATTATGTATTTATTTCACACGATGGGTGAATTATGCCTTTCGCCAATAGGTTTATCTTTAGTAGCTAAGCTTGCACCTAAACGATTTTCGTCTTTATTAATGGGAGTTTGGTTTTTAGCCAATGCGGCTGGATATGCATTAGCAGGAACACTTGGTGCTTTATTGCCTCCTGTCAATGCAATTGCAGGTAGTCAATTTCCAAGTTTTTTGGGTATGGAAATAAAAAACCTATATGATTTCTTTATGCTTTTTGTCATCATGGCAGGAATAGCATCTGTATTATTGTACATTTTAGCTTCTGGACCTCTTAAAAAAATGATGCATGGCATCAGATAATCAATCATTATGAACGGACATGATCACCATTTACACGAAAAGCATTTAAAAAGCTCTGATTTTATCACGGACATTGTGATTGGCATGTCTGATGGCTTAACGGTTCCATTTGCTTTGGCAGCTGGACTTTCAGGTGCAGTCGCTTCATCATCCATTGTCACCACAGCTGGAATTGCAGAGATTGTCGCGGGTTCTATAGCGATGGGATTAGGCGGATATCTAGCTGGCCAAACAGAACAAGAACATTATGAAGCCGAATTAAAGCGTGAATATGAGGAAGTAGAACGCGTTCCTGAGCGAGAAAAAGAAGAAATTAGAGAAGTATTTGAAGGCTATGGCTTGACGCCAGAAGCACAAGAAATAGTCGTAGAAGCTATTTCAAAAGACAAGGACAAATGGGTTGATTTTATGATGCGTTTTGAGCTAGGCTTAGAAAAACCTAATCCGAATCGAGCTAGAAACTCGGCTTTAACCATCGGTATTTCGTATATCGTGGGGGGATTTGTCCCACTTGTGCCTTATTTTTATGTGGATGAGCCTAAGTCAGGTTTACTATATTCTGCTGAAATTACCTTGCTTGCATTATTGGTTTTCGGTTATTTCAAAAGCAAAGTGACTGATCAAAATCCATGGATAGGATCCTTAAAAGTGGCCTCAATTGGTGCTTCAGCTGCAGCAGCAGCCTATTTTGTAGCTACTTTATTCCAATAAATCAATTATGTCCTAAAGCTGTATCATCGCCACGTGAATCGGCCCCTCCTTGTAAATTACCGGAAGGGAGCACCAAAATACCTTCGACTAGACCTATTGAAGGAGAATTGGTAAATTCATAGCCCTTCTTTTTCAATCGCTCCATTTGAATTGGCGAAATACGATTGGGTTCAATTCGCGTTTGCTCAGGTTTCCATTGTTGGTGAAAGCGAGGATATTCCACTGCTTGTTGCATATTCATTCCAAATTCTAATACATTCAATACAACCTGAAATACACTCGTAATAATCGTGGATCCACCTGGAGTACCGAGCACCATTTTCAATTGGCCATTTTCGGTTATGATGGTAGGCGTCATGCTAGAAAGCATTCTTTTCTTGGCTTGAATTTCATTCGCCTTTGACCCCACCAAACCGTACAAATTAGGAGCTCCAGCTTTCGCAGAAAAATCATCCATTTCATCGTTTAAAAGAAAACCAGCGCCACCTACAAAAACTTTGCTTCCAAACGAATTATTTAAGGTTGTTGTGATGGAAACCGCATTTCCTGCAGCGTCAACAATTGAATAATGGGTGGTTTCTGGGCTTTCATACCCAGTAAATTGGCCTGAAGAAATATCTGAACTTAACGTTGCCTTCGCAAAATTAATCGAACTAATTCTATTTTTAATGTAAGTTGAATCCAATAAAGGCCCGACAGGCACTTGAACAAAATCGGGATCACCTAACCATTGGGCACGGTCGGCAAAGACTCTTCTTTCGGACTCAATCATTAATTGGACCGTTGAATCTAAACTAGCCCCCCATTTTTTTAAAGGATAATTTCGCACCATTCCCAATAATTGGGCCAAAGCTACTCCCCCACTTGACGGCGGCGGCATCCCTATTACATGGAAATTTTTATACGATTGAACGATTGGTTTGCGCCAAATAGGTTTATAATCATCTAAATCTTCTTGTGTAATAATGCCGTTTAGTTGCTTCATTTCCCTGATTAATAACTCAGCGGTTTTACCGTGGTAAAATCCTTTTGATTTATCACGTAAAATTCTTTCCAAAGTATTGGCTAAATCTTCCTGAATTAAAATATCATCCTTTTTCCAATCTATGTTGTTTGAATTGATTAAATACGAATTACCTCTATTTTCTCTTATAAAATCCAACCTATTCGCATTTAATCCACGAGCTTCCCTTAATGTAAGGGCATGTCCATGCCTAGCTAGGTTAATAGCAGGCTGAATTAGCTCTTTCCAAGGCAAGGATCCGAATTTACGGTACATTTCCTCCATCCCGGCAACAGTTCCTGGGACCCCAACAGAAAACACCCCAACAAAGCTTTTTTCAGGAATGACATTTCCAGTTGAATCTAGGTACATATTTTTTGTACTTGCCAATGGAGCTTTTTCCCGATAATCTAGCGCATATACTTTCCCTTTGGCACTACGATAGACCAAAAAACCTCCGCCACCAATATTTCCTGCAGATGGATGGCAAACAGCTAAGGCAAAATTTACAGCGATGGCAGCGTCTATGGCATTTCCACCTTTTTGTAAAATGGACAAACCGATTTGCGAAGCTAAGGGATGTGTGGTTACAACCATTCCTTTTTTAGCTTCAACTAAAGGTTTAAGGGTAATTTGAGAATAAAGGAAATGTGCGTGTATAAATGTAAAAACAAAGAAGGTTAATTTGAATTTCATATCGTAAACTTGTCTATATATAAACGAAATTAATAGAAAAATGACTAATGAGCTTATTAAATATAAGAGGGTTTAAAAAATAAATTTAACTTTGTGATTAATACAAGATTATTTAATTAAAACGAATTCATAAAGTGGATATTTTCGAGAAAGTTAAAAAAAATATGGGTCCAATCGGAGCTCATGCACATTATTCACATCATTATTTTTCTTTTCCCAAATTAACGGGTGAATTAGGCCCTAGAATGACTTTCATGGGCAAGGAGATGTTAAACTGGTCCTTAAATAATTATTTAGGACTGGCTAATCATCCTGAGGTGAGAAAAGCAGATGCGGATGCTGCCGCCAAATATGGACTTGCATATCCCATGGGTGCTAGAATGATGTCAGGAAATTCAGATGAACATGAGGAATTTGAAAGGCAATTAGCTGAGTTTGTAGGCAAGGAGGACTGCTTTCTTCTCAATTATGGTTACCAGGGAGTGATGTCGCTTGTTGAATGCATGGTAGATCATCGTGACATCATTGTTTACGATGCAGAATCACATGCTTGCCTGATCGATGGAATTCGTTTGCATAAAGCAAAAATGGGAGCCTATTATAAGTTCAATCACAATGACATGGATTCTTTACGAAAGAATTTGGAGCGTGCAAAAAAGCGAACAGAGGAAACAGGTGGAGGAATTCTAGTGATAACAGAAGGAGTTTTCGGCATGTCGGGTAAAGTGGGCGCCCTAGACAAAATTGTCGAAATGAAAAAAGACTTTGATTTTAGATTACTTGTCGATGATGCACATGGATTTGGAACCATGGGAGAAAATGGTCGCGGAGTAGGAGAATTTTTAAATTGCACGGAGGGGATAGACCTATATTTTTCCACTTTTGCTAAATCCATGGCAGCGATTGGGGCATTCGTGGCAGCACCTAAAGATATTATTATGTATTTAAAATATAATATGAGGTCTCAAACCTATGCAAAAGCATTGCCGATGCCCTTTGTCATTGGAGGGATGAAGCGACTTGAATTAATAAAAAAACATCCGGAATTAAGATCGAAACTGTGGGCTAATGTGAAAGCTTTACAAGAAGGCTTGAGAGAAAAAGGATTCGATATTGGCGAAACACAATCTCCGGTAACTCCCGTGTTTTTGCATGGGGATTATGACATCGAAGCAGTAACCAAATTGGTTCGAGATCTAAGAGAAAATATGGGTATTTTTTGTAGCATAGTTGTGTACCCTGTAGTTCCGAAGGGGCAAATTATGTTAAGAATTATACCCACCTCCTCACATACGCTGGAGGATATACGTTATACAACTGAGTGTTTTGCTAAAGTTCAAAAGCAACTTAAAGAGGGCTTTTATTCAAAATAAATAGGAAACAGGTCCTGAAATTTACTTTTTTTGACTTTTTTTACTTTTTTTTGTCATTTTTAGTTGGAAAAATTTGTGAGAATTAAAAATTTGTCTAAATTTCGTAACATAAAGGCCTCTAAATTGGCTATAAAGACAATCTAAATATTTTACAACCTAAAAATTATTATTATGAGCAGATTTGCACAAGTGAAAGACCTAGTATTATCATTGGAATCAGATTTCGAAAAATTCTATGA
>Ga0209829_10000637_pt1 | contig 30961 bp, 28 predicted proteins | sample C_140205_EF_Meta_FD_187311 | JGI IMG/M metagenome (GOLD analysis project Ga0209829, IMG submission 187311) | Freshwater microbial communities from Lake Croche, Canada to study carbon cycling - C_140205_EF_MetaG (SPAdes) (version 2) | ecosystem: Environmental > Aquatic > Freshwater > Lake... | reverse complement strand
GAAAGCAGGAAGCCGGACAGAAACCCCGCCAGCCCGGCCTTCAAGATGAGAGGCAGTCCATCCATGAGCCAGGCGCCTAGTGCGCTTCCCCGGCATCCTCACCGTCCTCCTCCTCGATCTCATGGCGCATCTTGCGCGAAATCCGCGGCCGGATGAACCCGTAGAGCAGGTAGATGGTGAAGAGCACAGGCAGGACGTAAAAGATGATTTTCTCCCGCAGCACCAGCATTAGTCCCAGCAGCAGTGCGGTAAGGATGGCCTTGGTGAAGGTGCTGGTCGAGCGCAACCCAAGCGCCTTGAAGCTGGGATATTTCACTTTGCTGACCATCATGGCAGAGAGGAACACCAGCACCACCGCAGGCACGAAGCGCCAGTGACCGAGACTGCGCTCGCGCTCATTGAGCTGAATGATCAGCAGCGTGAGCGATGCCACCAAACCCGCGGCCGAGGGGATGGGGAAGCCGAGAAAATCCTTACTGCTCCCGCCGCCTGACATTGCGGCCAGACAATTGAACCGTGCCAGGCGAAACGCTCCGCATACCAGGTAAATGGAGGCGATAAACCAGCCCATTTCCGGATGGTCAAAGGGCGGGCCTTGAAACACATCGCGCAGCACGACCCGGTGCACCAGAAAGGCCGGGGCGACCCCGAAGGAAACCAGATCGGCCAGCGAATCAAACTCCCGGCCGAATGGGCTCTCCACCCCGGCCATACGCGCCACCCGGCCGTCGAACAAATCAAAAATGCAGGCCAGCAGGATAAACCCCAGCGCCAGCTTGATCGGCAGCCAGTTCACAACCCCGTCCGCCGAAGGATCGAGGTTGGCCTCGACGATTTTGGTCAAGGCCACGAACCCGCAAAAGAGATTGCCCGCCGTGAGCAAGTTCGGCAGAAAATAGATTTTCAGTTTTTCGTCGCCGGACTGAGGCTGGGAAATCGGGGCGGCCATGCGCAATCCTTATTGAAAAGCAGCCAGAATCGTTTCACCGCCCACCACCCGGTCGCCAAGTTTAACCCTGATGGTCGCGCCTCGCGGCAAATAAACGTCCGCCCGGGATCCAAACTGGATAAGGCTGATGCGGTCACCGCGAAGCACCTCATCGCCCGTCTTGACCCAGGGGACGATACGCCGGGCGATAAGGCCGGCAATGAGTCGCAGTCCCACCTTGGCTCCCTGCGGGTCGCTGGATTCTAGGCCGATCAGCACGTTTTCATTGTGCACGGCCGAATCCGCCGCCATGGCATTGAGAAACTGGCCTTCGGTGTATTTGAAGAAACTGACTTTGCCGCTGACCGGGGCGTTTTGCACATGCACATCCACCACGGAGAGGAAGATGGAAATACGCTGGCACTCCCCTCCCATGAACCGGGGTTCGGTGGTCATTCCTACGGCGTCCACTTTACCATGGGCCGGGGAGATGACCAAACCAGCGCCCTTGGGCACCTTCGGGGTGGGATCGCGGAAGAAATACAGGGTGAAGATGGCAAACAACACCCAAGCAACAAGAAGCACACCCCAGACGGCAACGATCGTCGTGGTAATCATCCAACCCAGCAGGGCGGCGGCCAGAAGAACCAGCAAGGTGGCCAGTGTGATCAAAATCATTTTGAACGCCGCTTTCCTCGCTTTTCCGGAATTTATCATGCGCGCAGGGTATGACCAAAATTTCCGGCTTCAAAGTCCAAAGTTTGCCGCCTGCGGCCGCTGTGGCTCGGGCAAAATATGAGGTGTTGGGACCCGGCCCTCAGCCCGTTAGGGGGCCCCTTCCAGAGAGAGAATGGCGTGGCGCAGCCGTTTCTCGATGTCGGCCTGCGCTTGGGGCGCGGTGATTTTGTTTCCCTTCAAGTCATGAAGATAAAACGTGTCGATGGCCGCTCCCCGTTCGGTGCAGATTTTGGCGGCTGAGATGTTCAAGTCCAGCTCCACCAAGGCCTGGGAAATGGCATGCAAGAGGCCCACGCGGTCTTCGGTCTCGATTTCCACCACCGTGCGGGTTTCGGAGGAGTCGTTGTCAAACTGGATTTGCGTGGGCATCTGCTCGCCGGCATAGGCTTGGTAAAGGGGCCGGGTGATTTTGTGGCGGGCGATCAGGGCGGGGAAATTGACGTCGCCGCCCGTGAGCACTTTGCGGAGCACTTTTTCAAACTCCTCACGCTGATCCCGGTCGGCCAGCCCGCCTTTTCGGGCGTCGGTCACGAAAAAAGTGTCCAAGGCAATGCCGTCGGTCCGGGTGAACACCTGGGCTCCAAGGATGTTGAGTCCGGCGGCGCTGAACGAGCCGGCAATCTTCCCGAACAACCCCGCCCGGTCCCAGGTGCAAATCTTGACCGTGTTGCAACTGCGATCCGGGTCGTTGCGCCAACCGACCACGGGCGTGAGCGGGACGGTCCCCCCGCCGCTTTGCTGGCAAAAAAAGCGATGGGCCAAATGGAGATCGTCCACCATTTCCCCAGCGGCATGGATCTGAAAATACCTTGGGGGCAGCGAAGCGAAATGGGCTTCGATTTCGTCCGGGGGGAACTGTCCTGCGGCGAGCCGACGGGCTTCCTCCAGAAGCAATTCAAGTTGGCGCTCGCCGGCACGGACAAATTCGGGCGCCCCGCTGAGCAGCGGCAGCGCCTTGCGCTGCAGCGACCAGAGCAAAGTGTCCTTGAACCCGTTCCAAAGCTTGTCGCTGGTCGCTTGGGCATCGGCGAAGGTAAGCAGGGTCAGCAGGCTCAGCGCCTCGGAGTTTTGCACCATCCGTGCGAAATTACGGATGACCAAGGGGTCATCCAAATCGCGGCGCTGGGAAAGCACCGCCATTAAAAGATGGTGTTCGATCACCAGCAGCAAATTGTGGGTGGTGGAAGCATCCAGATTCAGGCGGCGGGCCACCCGCAGGGCCATTCTGGCGCTGACCTCCGAGTGTTTTCCATGGCCTTCGGGTTTGCCCACATCGTGCAGCAGCAGCGCCAAATAGAGCAAGTAGGGGCGCTCGAGCTTTTGCAGCAGCGGCGCGTAGGCGTCATACGGCGGCGCCTTGGCTTCCCAGATTCGATCCGCCTGTTCCAAGCAGACCAGAGTGTGTTCATCGGCGGTGTATTGGTGGTAAAACTCGTGCTGAACCAGGCAGGTCAGCTTGCCAAACTCCGGCAGGTATTTGCCCAGCAGCCCCACCTCGTGCATGGAGCGAAGGATCGGGGCGACGTTGCCCCGCTGGTTGAGAATGGCCAGAAATGTTTCCCGCACATGCTCATCATTCAGAAAAACCCGGTCCACCAAAGCCAACTGGTTGCGTATCAATTGGGCCAGATCAGGATGAAGCCGCATTCCCCGCTGCTGGGAATGCAGAAAAACCCGCATCAGCCGGCGCGGCTGGTCCCGGAACACCCGGCTTGAAGCGGCATGAATCTCAGCGCCGAGAAATTTGAATCCGTCCACCGGCTCGGGCTCGGTTGTTTTGCGGCGCCGGGACAGGAGTTTAGTCAGCGCAAGCAAGCGCTGGGGCGGGGGCGGAGCCAGCGCCATGCGCTGCTCCAGAGTCCGGGTGATCAGGTAGATGTTGCGCAAATGCAAATAGACCTCGCGCATGAAGGTTTCGATCCGTTTGCTGGGGGAACGCTCCACGTAACCCAAGTTATGGGCGATGGCCGGCTGCAGGTTTTTGCCAAGCACATCGGTGGCGCGGCTGGTGTGGTAATGCATTTCCGTCCGCAACCGCAGCAGAAAATCATAAGCCGCCTCCAGTTGCTTCCTCTCCGCCGGACTGACAAATTCCCGCTCTTCCAGATCCGCAAGGGAGCGGGTGCGGTATTTGAAAAACGCCATCCACAGCAGATTTTGAAAGTCGCGCAAGCCGCCGCAACCGCTCTTGAGGTTGGGCTCCTGCATGCTGGCGGAATTGCCGAACTTGGCCCGCCGCGATGCCTGATCCTCCAAGCGCATCCCGATATACTCCTGCTCGTGGCCGTCAATACATTTGGCCAGCAGCGCCCGCTGGAATTTCTTGTAAAGACCTTCATCCCCCATCAGCAGCCTCGACTCGATCAGCGATGTCTTGGACTGCATATCGGTGTTGGCCACCTTGACACAGTCCTCAATGCTGCGGACCGAATGCCCCACCTTCAACCCAAGGTCCCAAAGCGGATAGAGGATCCCGTCCACAATCCGCGACAAATAAGGCAGGGGTTTGCCGCCGGCCACCACCTGGCCACTATGCAGAAACATGAAATCAATGTCGCTGGCGGGGTTCAGTTCGGCGCGGCCATAGCCACCGATGGCGACAAGGGCCAGAGGCGGAAATTCACTCCGGGCCTCCTCCGACAGGCTGGCTTTGGCTGAATCCCAAAAATGCCTAAGAAGCAGGTCGAGAATAAAAGCCCGCGCCTGACAGATCTTCCGCCCGCTGGTCCCGGCCCGGTGCTGCAACTTGAGCCGATGGGTCTCCACCTTCAAAAAAGCCTTGTAGCGGTCCAGTTCCTGCGCCGGCAGCCGGTCTGGCGGCAAGGCGAGTCGCCGGGCCGCGCTGACTTCTATCTTTTTCAGCAAATCCTGCATGAACCGGCAGGTTACGAAGGAATCCGGCCAAAAGGAAAAGTAAAAAACTCCCGCCAACAGCCCCCGCGCAGAACTTTTCATCCCTGAGGCGAAACCTTGTCCCTGCCCCGGGGTTTGTTAACCTGTTGTCGTTGCCAGTCCCAAAGTCGATGTCTGCCGATCCTAACTCCGATGCCGCCCTGATGCTTCGCGTCAAGGAGGGTGACGTGGCGGCATTTACCGAACTGGTGGAGAAATACCAGCAGCCGGTGATAAACTTGGCCTACCGCAGCCTGCGCGACTTGACCGAAGCCGAAGACCTCGCCCAAACCGTTTTCCTACAGGTCTACAAATCCGCCGCACGCTATCAAACCACCGCCAAGTTTTCCACCTGGCTCTTCACCATCGCGCGCAACCTCTGCCTCAACGAAATCCGCCGGCGCACCCGGCATCCGGCCCAATCCCTCGATTATGCCCATCCCGATCAGTCGGATCAGCCCTTGCGGCAGTTTGAAGACATCAAAAACTTTTCACCCCCGGACAATCTTCTGCAGCGGGAGCTTGAGGCCAAAATCGAGCAGGCCCTGGCCGACCTTCCGGAAAACCAGCGCACCGCCATCCTCCTGTGCCGGCAGGAAGAACTCAGCTACGAGGAAATCGGCTTCGTGCTCGGCTGTTCAATCTCCGCCACCAAATCGCTCATCCATCGCGGACGGGAGACCCTCAAGCAAAAGCTCAAGCCCTATCTGCACAGCGGCGCCTGGCCCCCCCCGTCATGAACGCAACTTTCTTTGCCCCCCGGTTTTGAATGGAAAGGAACCAATGAACCACGATCAGCCAGAGAAGTTTCCGCACGAGCAGGTTTGGCGACGAAACCCGGCCGCTTCCGGAAGAACCGGCCCACAAACCCGTCTGGCAACAGATCCTCAGGCCCGGGCGGAGCGGGCGCTGGAGATGGCGTTGACTTCCATGCTGGACCGCCTGCCACCCGTGCCGATCCCCTCCAACTTCACTTCCCGGATACTGCAAGCGGTGGAGCGCGAAAAGGCCGACCAAACCCCCAAACCCGCCGAACTACGCCCGGGATGGCGCAGTTGGTTTCCACGCGCCGCCTTTGCAGGGTTGCTCCTCGGCACCGGCGGAATCGTATATCACCAAATCATTATCGGAAAACGTCTTGCATTGGCACGTGACGTGGCTGCGATTTCACAATCCGGATTGTGGCCCGCCCCGGAAGTCCTCCAGGATTTCGACACGATTCAGCAGATCAACCCGACCCCCGCCGCCGACACAGAACTGCTGGCTTTGCTTCCATGAAACGCAGGTGGAATCATTTTCTTCTGCTGGCACCTTACCTGATCGTCCTGCCAACGATGCGGGTTGCGGCTCAATCCCCCGGCCAAACGCCCCATCGCCTGCCGGCTTTGGCGCAGCCGCTCCCCATGCCGCCGCCGCCCTTGCCGGCACTACCAACACTGCGTTCGCCGGTGGCTCTCTTTCGCGATCTTCTCGCCCTCCCAATAGCCCGCCGTCCTGAAGCCTTGACCAACCGCCCGCCCCAAATCCAAAAACGCCTCCTGGCCAAGCTGCATGAATACGAAATCCTCCCGCCCGACGAGCGGGAACTGCGCCTGCTGGCCACCGAACTGCGGTGGTACTTGGAGCCTCTCATGTCAGAGCCAGTCACCAACCGCGCCGCCCGCTTGGCCTTGGTCCCCGCGGAACTGCGCGCCTTGGTGGAAGAGCGGATGCACCGCTGGGATCTAATGCCTCCTCCCCTACAACAGACGTTGTTGGATGAGAACACGGCGGCGCGGGATTACGGCCAAATGGCAACCGCCAGCGAAGAACAGAAAAAAATTCTGCTGTCCCGTTTGCCCGCCGACCAGCGCGCCCGATTAGAGGCTGGAATGCAGCACTGGCAGAACCTCTCCCAAGCCCAGCGGGAGGAGGCCCTGAGCGGATTCAACGCCTTTTTCGAGCTCACCCCGCGCGAGAAAACAAAAACACTCAATTCCTTCTCCGTGGCGGAGCGGGATCAGATGGAACAGACCTTACAGGCTTACGGCCAACTTTCCCCGCCAGAGCGGACTCAATGCCTGCGCTCCTTCGAAAAACTCGCCCGTCTCACTCCCGCTGAGCGCCAGTCGTTTCTGAAAAACGCCATGCGTTGGCAGTCTTTATCCCCGGCGGAGCGCCAGGCTTGGCGTGACTTGGTGCGCTTGGCCCCTTTGCCCCCACCTCTGCCCGCCGCACAACTCCCACCACACCTGCCGCCACGCCCCTCCCGCCACCTCACCCCCTTGGCCACCAACGGTAACTAAACCAGGTTCCTGCCGGTCGCCGCCGTCAACCGCCTCTTGTATTCCGTAGCATCGAGTTCTCGCGGCACCGCATGGCAGACCTTTTCAAAACCCGGAAAACTCCACAAATTCGGAAAATCCCGGCATTGTTGGGGCTTGACCGCCTGCACTGCACAATCGTCGCCTTCCAGAAAAACACAGCCGCCATCAGGCTTTTCGACCAAGGCCAGCCCCTGTCGATCGGCTCCCAACCGGGTGAATTGCTGGATGAAGTCGTGTTCGCTGATCTTTTTATGCGCCGCCATCCGGGAGATTTCCAATCCAGTCAGGCGGACTTGCCCCGGCCAGCGACAGCAGGCCGTGCAGCGTTGGCATTCATAGAAAATTGGCACCGCGCAAGCATAACCACCCGCCGCGCCCGGTGTGAAATCATTTTCCGCGCCGCCGGAGTTCAGACGTCATTCCAGCTGCTGCCCCGGAGCGAGAGGATTGCCGGCCAGAAATTCCGCCGCGCTCATCCGCCGCCCTCCTTCGCGCTGCAGCACCAAAACCCGCAGAGATTCCGCGCCGCAGCCCACCACTATGCCGTCCTTGTCCGAACGCAAAACGCAGCCGCAGCGGCCCGATTCCCCGGACACGGCGGCTTCCCAGATTTTCAATAAAACGGGCTGGGGTTGGGCGGGCAGATGGGTGTGGATGCCTGGCCACGGCGTCAGCGCCCGGAGTTGGATGTGGATGGTCCGGGCGGGCTGAGACCAGTCGATCCGGCCGTCGCTCTTGTTGATTTTCCGCGCGTAACTCACCCCTTCCAACGGCTGGGGCTGTGGAGTGATCCGCCCGGCCGCCAAGGCCGGAAGGGTTTCCACCAGCAATTTCGCGCCAAGCCCGGCAAGCCGGTCATGCAGCGTTTGCGCAGTGTCTTCAGGGTAAATAGGGGTTTTGCACCGCGCCAGAATCGCCCCCGTGTCCAGACCGGCATCCATCTTCATCAGGGTGATCCCGGTCTGCGTCTCGCCTTCCCAGAGAGCGCGCTGGATCGGCGCGGCGCCGCGATATTTGGGCAGCAACGATGTGTGGACATTGACACAACCCAGAGGAGGCAGATCCAAAATCGACTGGGGTAAAATCTGGCCGTAGGCGGCCACCACAATGACATCGGGTTGATAACCGCGCAATTCTTCCAGAAAAAGCGGGTCCCGGGCCCGTGCGGGTTGGAGAACCGGCAACGCCTGACGCAGGGCGGCTTCCTTGACCGGGGATGGCTGCAATTTCAACCCCCTCCCCTTCGGCTGGTCCGGTTGGGTCACGGTGGCCACCACCTCAAACTTCGGCCCGGCCTCCATCAACGCCTCCAGGCTGGTTGCGGCCAGAGCCGGGGTGCCCATGAAAATAATTCGCAATGGTGCCATTCAAACATCCCGGAAAGCGGCTCCAAAACGGCCCGAGGCCATCCCGTCAGGGATGCACCTTGACCATATGCCCCAAAATGTCCGAGAGCACTTTCACTGGCGGCTGATCCGCATCAATGTGGTGAACGATTTCCTTGCCGTAGAAACTGAGCAGCGGCTTGGTTTCCTCGTCGTAAGTCTTGAGCCGCTGCCGGATCACATCCAGATTGGCGTCATCAAGCCGGTTTTCCTTGAGCGCGCGGCGCTGAAGGCGTTTGACCAGATTGTCCAGATTATTGCAGCACAGATAGAAAACCCCAATCACGTTCAGGGTGTCCCGGAGCATTTCGGCCTGGTGAATGTTTCGGGGAATGCCGTCCAGCACCAGGGTGTCCTGTTCCGGATTGAATCGGCCGGTGCGGGTGTTGCCTTCGATAAACTCGCGCCAAAGCTGGATCGTGGGTTCATCGGGAACGAGTTGACCGCGCCCGGAGTATTCCACAAAGACGCGGCCGACATCGCTCTCCATTTTCAAATTGCGAAACACGTCACCGCAAGCGCAATGATAGAAATGCGGAATGGTCCCGAGAATTTTACCTTGGGTGCCCTTGCCGGCACCGGGAGCGCCAAACAACAAAATCGTTCGGTATTTCATGGTTGCTAACTGTAACTGGTTATCGGGTCGGGCACGGCCGGCGCACTGGCACCTACGGATCCCCCCTTCCCATCAGGCGTCTTTGTGTTTCAGGTGGATTTCCTGGATTTCAGTGAACGGAATCAAAATCTCTTCGCTGGCGGGGCCTTTTTCAACGAGCAAGTGCAGTTCACCGGCGGAAATCCGGGTGATCCGCCGCCCCAGATGCTGACCCCGCGCCGCTTTTATCAGCAGCACCATGTCCTTGTCGGCCTCGCCGGCCACCACGCCTAGAAAACCGGAAAACTTCGTTTCAAAAAAACGGCGGTTAAAGGTGAAAGCCCCCCGTTGAAAAACCTGCGTTTGCGGAAGCGCACCCGTGCCGGACGCGACCTTCGATTCCGCAAGCCTCAGCCCTCCCCCGGATGCCGAGACGGCTGAGGGAGTCTCCGGCACAACGGCTGTCTGGCCGGGCACACTGAATGTGGGGGCAGGTGCCAGAGTGCTCTCTTCCTGCTCAGCATTTCCTGCCGGCCGCTGCTGCGGGGCGGGCAGAGCTAGAAAAAGAATTGGACCGCCCAAGGGCAGAAGAGCCGACACACCGCAGACCAGTCCCGCCGGACGCGTCCGATAAATTGAAATCTCATACGCAGCATACAGGTTCCCAGCATAGAGCAACAGCAACACCAAAACACCCAGGCCGGAGGAGAAAAAAGCACCCGTAAGAGACTGCTCAGGGGGACGCTCCAACCGGGAAACCGCTTTGATCTGCACTTCGGTCTTCCGTGACCGTTCCACCGGCACCACCTCGATGAAAGGCGCCACAAGCGGGGCTATCTTCGGATTTTGAGCCAGCCTCTTTAAATCCTCTTGGGAAAATTTCGTCCACGGCATCCGGTCGGAATATTTCCCGTCCCCTTCCCGCGCAATCAGGCCGCTTTCATTGAAGGAAATCACATCCCCGGTCAGAGCAGCCCCGTCAGTCAATTGGAATGTCTCCGCCCGTCCGATACCGGCACACAACCCGGCCAGCCAGAACGCAGCGCAGATCACTTGGATCAATCGGAACATTATCCTTGGTTAACAGACACCGAACAGCAAAGGAAGCAAATTTCCGCTTCCCCTTTCCCCGAACCGCCCTTCCACCCCGGGTCTGGATCCCAAAACACCCGTTCAGCACTTGCCGATTTCCACCACCAGCTCCTCGATGATCCAATTTGAGCTCCGGTCCGAAAGTCGGTCGGCGGCATGACCATGCGCCCAGACCGCAAACCGCGCCGTCTTCAGAGAATCAATTCCCATCACCGGCTGAGCCAGCAGTCCGGCAAGAAAACCAGCCAACACATCGCCTGATCCGCCTTGGGCCAGTTGCGGATTGCCTGAGCTATTGAAAAAAAGATTGCCGCTGCTCCGACCCACCACAGTCTGATACCCCTTGAGGACAACCACACAACCGCCCCACTTGGCGGAAAGCGCCCTCACAGCTGCCGGTCGATCCGACTGAATCGTCCCGCTGCTCACACCCAGCAACCGTCCCGCCTCCCCAGGATGCGGGGTGATCACCCGGACCGCACCTTGGCGCGGCAACTCGTTTCCAAGCCAGTCCAGCGCACTGGCGTCAACCACCACCGGAATATCCGCTTCTCTCCACACTTCTCGGGCAAATGCCGGAATTTCCCCGGGCATTTCGGGGGCTGCCAACCCCGGACCGATAAGTATCGCACTCACACCGGCGAACAATCCCTTCTCCGTTGACCACGGCCGCACCATGACCGCTTGTAACTGTGCGGCCACCGGAGTGTAAACGGCCGGCTCGGTAAACAAGGTCACCAACCCCGGCTGGGCCCGCTGGGCACCCCGTGCTGACAGAACGGCTGCGCCGTGATAACCAGTGCTACCCGCCAAAATTGCCAGATGCCCGAAGCTACCCTTGTGCCCGGCGACCGGACGCGGTGGCCGAAAGCCTCTGAAATCCCCAGCCAAAGTCCAGTTCAGCTCGCCCTGCCCCAGACCCGGCACCAAACCAACCTCGTCGGCAACCTCCAAACGCCCCACATACGGCCAGGCTGCGGGATGCAACATCCCCCTCTTCGGCGCACCCACACTAACCGTCACCGCCGCGACAACTGCCGCCCCCATCGGCTCCCCTGTGTCCGCATTGAGCCCTGAGGGCACATCCACCGAGAGCACCGGACAGCCCGCCGCATTCACACATTCAATCAATCTTACCCAGGCCCGATCCAGAGGCCGGTTCAGGCCGATCCCAAAAAGACCGTCGATCACCAGAGCCGGTTGCAAGCCCAGCAAAACCTCCAATTTACCCAGATCCGCTTCAGGCTGGATGATGTGTAGCGTGTCAACACGCCTATCCGCAAAAAACTCCAGGGTGGCACGGGCATCCGCACCGTTGTTCCCCTTGCCGGAGAGAACCAAAATCAGTTCCCCCGCGCGAGTCAGCCGCAGCGCGGTCTGGACCAGCGCCCTGCCGACGCGGCGGATCACCTCCGCATCCGAAAAGCCGGCAGCCCAAGTGGCGTCCTCCCAAGCGCGCATCTGCGCGATGCTCAGAACCGGTAACGACATGAACCAAAACTACACCTCGATTCCGCCTACTTAAAGTGAATTACAGCTTTAAGCCCTCTTGGAACCACAAAACGTTCCCAAGCCGGATCCCTTGGCATCCAACCTCACATCCCAGCCCATTGCCGACAGATCCCATTCCAAGCCGCCCCCTTTTTCCTTTTCCAACTTTTCACTTGGCCCCACTCTCGACACGTGCAAACGCTCAGCCCGGAAGAAATTCACCGCGCCGTCACCGCAGCTCTGACTGAGGATGTGGGCGATGGGGATGTAACAACTCTAGCCACCGTGCCGCCGGATGCCACCGCCACCGCTTGGATGCGGTCCCGCGAACCGCTGATAGTAGCCGGGCTGGATCTGGCCGAATCCGCCTTCCGTCAACTTTCCCCGGTACTCCGGCTTGAGCGCCTGACAGCTGACGGCCAGCAGGTGCAGGCCGGCCAAACTCTCCTGCGCGTCTCCGGCCCGGCCCGGGCGATCCTCACCGCCGAACGGGTGGCCCTGAATTTCGTCCAGCGCCTCTCGGGCATCGCCACCCTGACCGCCCGTTTTGTCGAGGCCGTTCGCCCAACAAACACCCGTATCCTCGATACGCGCAAAACCACACCCGGCTGGCGCCGGCTGGAAAAATATGCCGTCACCTGCGGCGGCGCCCTCAACCATCGCTTTGGCCTCTTCGATATGGTGCTGATAAAAGACAACCATCTGTCAGCCCTCCGACACGCCTCCCCCAATGCCGTGGCCGCAGCAATCCGCCTCGCCCGCGAAAAATTCCCCCAACTCAAAATCGAGGTCGAAACCGACACCCTGACCCAGGTCGGACAGGCCTTGGACGCCGGCGCGGACTTGATCCTGCTCGACAACATGTCCCTGCAAGACTTGCGCGCGGCGGTTAACATGTGTCTGGGACGAGCGCAAACAGAAGCCAGCGGCGGCGTCAACCTCACCACCGTCGGCAGCATCGCCGAAACCGGGGTCGATTACATCTCCGTCGGAGCACTGACCCACTCCGCCCCTGCGGTGGACCTGGGGCTGGATTTTGAAAACGAACCCCTTCTGCAAGAAGACCAGCCCTGATGAAAATTACACGGCCGCCCCCCCACCGGTCCGCTTCCCTCCAACGGGCACTGCGCCAGTTCACAATCCCACTCCGGATTCACAAAACGGCTGACTCATGACCACTGATTCCCAAATCCTCACCGCCCTGCGCCAAGCCGACGATGGCTCAGTATCCGGCGCGGACCTCTCCCAGCGCTTGGGCATCAGCCGCGCCGCCATATGGGCGCGCATCGATGAACTCCGCTCCCTCGGCTACGAGATTGAGGCCAGCCCGCATCGGGGCTATCGACTACTCGACTCCCCCGATCTGCTGCATGCAGACGATCTGCTCGCCCGGCTGGGCAAAACCCGGGTGATCGGCCGCGACATCCGCGTTTTTGAAGAAACCACTTCCACCAATGATGTCATCGATAAACTCGCCCGCGACGGCGTCAAAGAGGGTGTGGTGGTCTTTGCTGAATCCCAGACCAAAGGGCGCGGCCGCCTGGGCCGGCGCTGGATCTCCCCGGCACGACGCGGATTGTGGTTTTCAGTCCTGCTCCGCCCAACCCTGCGCCCTCAGGAAGTCACCCAGCTCATTGTGGCCGCCGCAACTGCTCTGGTCCGGGCCATCCACCTCCAAACCGGCCTCAAACCCAAAATCAAATGGCCCAACGATATTCTCATTCACGGCAAAAAAGCGGCCGGCGTCCTCACCGAACTCAGTGCCGAGCTGGATCAGGTAAAACAGGTCATCTTGGGAATCGGCCTGGATGTGAATCTGACCGCATCCGAGTTTCCACCTGAGGTCCGAAAAACCGCCACATCCCTCAGCCTGGAGACAGGCAAAAAAATATCCCGCGCCGCTCTGGCAGCCGCTCTCTTGCACGAATTGGATGCCGATTACACCCGAATCGCAACGGGCGGTTTTGCGGCGCTGGCCGACGAGTGGGAGTGCAACTGCTCCACGCTGGGTTCCGAGGTCATCATAGGCCAGGGTGACCGCCAAATGCGCGGCCGGGCCGAGTCCCTCGACGACGATGGCGCACTGTTGCTCCGCACTGAACATGGGCGGCTGGAACGCATCATCGGCGGCGACGTGACGCTGGTCAAATAACCAGCCCCGAAAACCGCGCCGATTTGCCTGAATTGCGCACCTGCCGTTTGTGCCGCTCCTACGAAGCTTGGATTTTGTTTTGGACCGGCATTCCCATAGACAGGTCGCTCCTACGGAGATTCAAGAAAGCCCGGTCTCTCGAGCTTGTCCCTTGGTCCGTTGTCCGTTATCCATTGTTTTCACGCCCCGAAGGGGCGACACGAGGCGGTAAAGCTGTAAGAGCAATGAACACGCGCAAAATAAACTGGCATTCCCGAATCCCCAACCAGAGCCGGTCTTCCACTCTTGCTCCTCCTTCTGACGACATACTAAATGGCCAGTGTCAGAAACAGCACAACGCCGGTGCAACCTGCTGAACCACTGCCGACTCACAAAGCAAATCGCACATCACTCCTTTCCCACCCTTTGATGGTGGGACGGCATAAAACAAGGCTCAGCACTCTCCGTCCCCCTTCATCTTGCTCGCCACAATCTCAAGCGCGCTAGCAACTCGCTAAAGCGTGCTGACGAATCGGTATGAAAGCCGGATAAGCAAAATGAGGATGCCTCTGACGCAAGCGGGGTCCTTCTAACGGTCCTTCTAACAACCCCAGCGAAAAACAGCGAAAAAGCCAGCAAAACAGGGCATTTGAGCAGACGGGCGAAACCGGTCCAGCGACACTTTCACCAAAATGAAAAGCGAAAACACATTATTGAAGACGGGCGGAATTGGAAAAAAGAAGACTGGAAAATGGAGCGAGCGAAGGGATTCGAACCCTCGACACTCACGTTGGCAACGTGATGCTCTACCAGGCTGAGCTACGCTCGCGTCCTAACCAGTTCGTTGATACTAGCGCAGAGCCTCAAGTTGGCAAGCGTGATTTTTTCAGAAAACGAAAATCCCCACCAGCAAGCCACCCGACCCTCCCCGCTGTCGAGCCAACCACGCCTGGATCCAATGGAAAACTCTTTTCTTTGGGGCATTTTGATCCTGCCGAAAAAGACAACGAAGTTTGAGCCTGCTCCCCTTTCATGTGTTTCCGGTCAAAACCGAAGACATTAAATTAGGCAAAGAAGTCCGGATCGCCCGATCTCTTCAATCCAGGCGAACCAACCCATCCCCCGGGCGGACATGGTGACCGCCCCGCTTTTTTCCAACATCCCGGATCTGCGCAAAGCATGCGCAGCAAACGCCAATATCGCGCAATTTTTGCGCAGCGCCCGGGTGGTTGCACTGCCAATTCATCAGTTTTCCTCTTGGCACGCGGATTGCATATGGGGTTAGACGAACCAGGCGGCGGCACTGAGTGCTGTGCGCCAAAAAACAAAAACAGACAAAACCGATCAGCCCATGAAAATCAACCGCATTTTTACCCTTTGCGCTTTGGCAGGCTCCCTGTTCCTGAGCGCGCACAGCGTCTCGGCCCAATCAGAAAACGGCGGCGACCAAGGCGGTCGTCGCAATCGCGGCGGCGGCGGAAACTTTGATCCGGCCCAGTTCCAACAGCGCATGATGGACAATGTCCGGGACCAGCTCGGCTTCACAAATGACACCGAGTGGAGCGCAATCCAACCGCTCATCCAAAAGGTGATGGACGCGCGCCGGGACGTGGGCATGGGCGGCATGAGCCGGCTCTTTCGCGGACGCAGCAGCGGTGGGGACCAAGGCGGCTCACGCCGGGGTGGCGGCATGTTCGGTCAATCCAGCCCGGAAGCCGAAGCCCTGCAGAAGGCCCTTGATGACAATTCTCCGGCCGCGCAAGTGAAAGCGGCGCTGGAAAAGTATCGCTCCACACAGAAGGACAAGGAAACCAAGCTGGAGACCGCTCAGAATGCCCTGAAACAGGTGTTGACGGTCAAGCAGGAAGCTCAAGCAGCCCTGCTGGGACTGGTGAACTGAGCGATAACCAGCAGAGAGTTGAGTGCGCCAGCCATGAACCCAGCCGTTCCACCCAACCCGGCCCTGCCATCGTTGCTTGACCGCATGGTGGCGGCGCGACAACTCTCCGCTCTGGACGCGCAGGCTTTGCGCCAAGCCAAGCCTGCCATCTTGTCAGAGGAAGAAGCACTCCGCTGGCTGGCCCGGGAATACGGCCTTTCCTTCACCAGTCTGGAAGACGTGGATCCAGACCGCCAGTTGCTCTCCCTCTTTCCCGCCCGACTCCTGCTCAAGGAGGAACTACTTCCCCTGCGCCGCCACAACGGCACCGTGGAGGTGGCCACCAGCCGGCTCTTCGCCACCCACGGACTGGACGCTCTCAAAACACTCACCGGTCTAAACCTGCAACCGGTGCTCGCAACCTCGGAAGCCGTCCAGCGCGAAATCAAAAAACGCCTCGGCGTAGGCGCCGACACCATCGGCACCCTCGACGAGGAAAAGGGCTTCCAAGTGGTGGACGAGAACTCCGAGGACACCAATCTGGATGACGCCGCCGAAGACGAGGCATCCATCATCCGGTTCGTCAACCAGGTCCTCAAAGACGCCATCGAACTGCGCGCCTCCGATGTGCATCTGGAACCCTTCGAGGACGAGTTCCGAATCCGCTACCGGATTGACGGTGAATTGCAAGAGGTGTCCGTGCCGGCGCAACTCAAGCGGTTCCAGCCCGCCATCGTTTCCCGCGTCAAAATCCTCAGTCATCTCAACATCGCCGAAAAGCGCCTGCCCCAGGACGGCCGCATCAAAATCCGGCTCGACAACGCCGAGGTCGACATCCGCGTCTCGGTTATCCCAATGCTGCACGGCGAGGCGGTCGTGATGCGTCTACTGCGCCAAAACTCCACCCTGCGCGGCCTCTCGGATATCGGGATGAACCTGCGCGAATTGGAGCATTTCCGGCATGTTCTTGGAATGCCCCATGGCATCATCCTCGTCACCGGCCCGACCGGCAGTGGCAAAACCTCCACCCTCTACACCGCACTTAACGAGATCAACGATTCAGTCCGCAAGATCATCACCGTGGAGGATCCGGTCGAATACCAGCTCAAGGGCGTCAACCAAATCCAGGTCAACGAAAAATCCGGACTCACCTTCGCCCGGGGCCTGCGCTCCATCCTGCGCCACGATCCGGATGTAATCCTGATAGGTGAGATCCGGGACGCCGAGACGGCGCAGATTGCCGTGCAGGCGTCGCTCACGGGGCATCTGGTCTTCTCCACGCTGCACACCAACGACGCTCCCGGCGCCCTGACCCGGCTGGTGGACATGGGTGTCGAACCCTATCTTGTAGCCTCGTCACTCGAGGCCGTGCTGGCCCAGCGACTGGTGCGTGTGCTCTGCAAACTCTGCAAGCAACCCGACACCTCCGCCCGTGCGGCGCAGTTCAAATTAAAACTCGGCATCGCACCGGATCGCACTCTTTTCAAATCCGTGGGCTGCCGCGAATGCCGCAACACCGGATTCTTCGGCCGGCACGCCATTTTCGAGTGGATGGATACCGACGAGGAAATCCGGCAACTGATTCTCAAAAGCGCCTCCACCGACCAGATCAGGGCTGCGGCACGCAAGGCGGGCATGCGCACTCTGGCCGAAGATGGCTGGCGCCTGGTCGCCGCCGGCGTCACCACCGTCGAGGAGGTCCTGAGCGTCACCACCGCCAAAGAGGTGGAGAGCGCCACCAGAAACCAGACCGGCGACTCCGCCGCCAGCATCGCGGTGGCGGGATGACTCCCATGAACCTTTCAAACCCAAAAGCCAAAGGTAAAAAAGACCTTGCAACCGCTGGTGGAGGGCTTGTTTGCACCGAAGAAAACACCGGATTTCATTCCCTGCCCCAGCCGAGTATCCAAGGAGTCTGGACGTTTTAGAAAATCATGCCCGCCTTTTCCTACAGAGCTTTGCTGGCTGACGGCAAGATCGCCGAAGGGCACCTTGACGCCCCTGGCCGGCCCGATGCGCTGCGTCAACTCGAGGCTCTGGGCTTGCGCCCCCTCAAACTTGCGGAAAAAGCAGGCTCCAAAAACAGCCCCGTCCGCCCCGCGTCACTTCAGGGCTTGGGAAACGTCTCCTTCAAACTCGGGCCAAAAAAAGTCTCACCCAAGGAGGTGGAAAATTTCACACGCCTGCTCTCCAGCCTGCTGGCTGCCGCCGTCCCCTTGAGCCGGGCGCTCATTATCCTCCAGAAAGAAGCCTCTTCCTCCGCCGCACAGGCCCAGTGGAAAGAAATCCACACTCTCGTCGTCGACGGCATGTCCTTGGCCGATGCCATGGCCCGCTCCCCCGAAACCTTCCCCCGTGTCTATGTGGCGATGGTCGAGGCCGGTGAGGCTGGCGGTTTTCTTGATGTTGTGCTGGCTCAGATCGCCGACTTCCAGTCCCGGGAAAAGGAGCTTAAATCCAAGGTCGTCACCGCGATGATCTACCCGTGCATCCTCTTCGGTCTGGCCTTGGTGGTGTTGACGGTGCTGCTGGTTTTTTTCATCCCGAAATTCCAAAAGGTTTTCGCCAGCGTCCACGGCGCTCTGCCCCTCATCACCCAGCTGGTCATCGGCCTGAGCGATCTGGTCCGCTCCTATGGATTCCTTGTGGGCGCGGGACTCGTCGGCGCCGGGTTCCTGATCCGCAGCTGGTTCGTCTCGGCAAAGGGCAAGCGCACTTGGGAAAGCCTTGTGCTGCAATCCCCGCTGGTCGGCCCCCTCATCGCCCAATTCGCCATGGCCCGTTTCTGCCGCATGCTCGGCACCCTGCTCGGCGCAGGCGTCCCGCTGGTGCACGGCTTGAATGTCGCCCGCAAATCCATCGGCAACCAGGTCCTCGTGGACGCCGTCAGCCAAGCCATCGACCGGGTCCAGCAGGGCGGCCGGCTGGGTCAGAGCCTGGCCGATTGCAAACGACTCTTCTCCGGCTCAGTTCTGGAAATGATCTCCGTGGCGGAGGAAAGCGGCCGGCTCGACGCCGAATTGGTCCGTATCGCCGCCGTAACCGAGGTGGACTTGGACCGCAACCTGAAAACAGCCGTCGCCTTTGCCGAACCAATGATGCTCTTTCTCATCGCCGGATTCATCGGCGTCATTTTCATCAGCATGCTGCTGCCTGTGTTCTCCCTGCAGGATTACATCAAATAGAAACACCCGACCATCAACCCCATGAAAACCGCAGTTCACTCAACGCTCCGTTCCCGGCCTCCCGCCCCGCTCGCCTTCACGCTCGTCGAAATGCTTCTCGTCGTCACCATCATCGGCATCCTCGCCGCCCTGGTGATCCCGAAAATCGTCGGGCGCAGCGAACAGGCGCGTATGACCGCAGCGCATGCCGACATCAACGGCGGCATCAAGTCCGCCCTCGACGCCTTCGAGGTGGACAGCGGCTCGTATCCCAAGAACCTGCAGGAACTAATCCAGGCGCCAGGCAACGCCAAAAACTGGCATGGACCCTATCTGGATCGAATCCCTCTGGACCCCTGGGGGAACAACTACCTTTATTACTACCCAGGCAAACGCAACCAGCGCGGCTACGACCTGCTCTCAGTCGGCCCGGACGGCAAAGAAGGCTCCGACGATGATCTTGGCAACTGGGCTAAATAACCCGCGCCTCCCCCGGGCCTTCACCTTGATCGAATTGATCCTGGTGCTGGCGCTGCTGGTGATCATCACCTCGCTGGCGGCCCCGGCCATGGCGCGGTTCATTCGCGGCCGGGCGCTCGATTCCGAGGCCCGACGGTTGCTGGCCTTGCTGCACGCCGGGCAGAGCCGCGCCGTTTCCGAAGGATTACCGGCGGTGCTCTGGGTGGACGCCAAAAAAAACAGCTACGGTCTCGAGGCTGAGGCATCCGGAACGGATGGGGATCCGAAAGCGGAGACTCTGCTGGTGGATGCCACCCTGCAAATCGCATCGGAAAGCGGCACCGCCGGCGCGGCATCGACTTTCAAAAACCTCCCGGCCATCCGGTTCCTGGCCGATGGATCGGTGGACGAGAACGCTCCGTGCGCCCTGCGCCTGAGCGATGGCGAGGGCTTCTCGCGCTGGCTGATCGCCGCACAGGACGGATCGGGTTATGAGATTCGCGACCGGCAAAACTAAGAGCCCGGCCGGGTTCACCCTGGCCGAGGTGCTGGCGGCAATGCTCTTTCTGGCCATCGTCATCCCGGCCGCCGTGGAAGCACTCCATGTCGCCAGCCTCGCAGGAGAGGTCGCCGCACGCAAAGGCGCCGCCGCACGCATCGCCGACCGGGTTTTAAACGAAAGCGTGGTCCTGACAAACTGGACCGGCGGCGGGCGCAGCGGGACGGTGACCGAAGGCGCGCTGCCGTTCCGCTGGACCTTGACGAGTGGAAACTGGACATCGGACAACCTGCAGTTGCTGACGGCCGAAGTGAGCTTCGCCGCGCAGGGCAAAGAGTACTCAGTCAGGCTGAGCACGTTGGTCAACAACTCCGGCATGACCGGCACCACACGATAATTTCACAGTGACTCCGGCAATCTATACGCAACTCCGGTCCCGCCACGGCGCACCGGGCTTCACGCTGATCGAGATGATTCTCGCCATCGGCGTCGCCGCCCTCGTGCTCATTGCCGTCAATGCCACTCTCTTTGCCGCATTGCACCTGCGCGACATCACCGCTGACGCTGTGGACGCAGCCTCGCCGCTCGACCGGGCGGCGGCCCTGCTGCACCGCGACTTGGAGTGCGCCGTGCCCCCCACCAACGGCTCCACCCGGGTGCTCTCCGGCAGCTTCCGGGTCGGCTCACTCACCAGCCCCGGCGTGAACGGCCCCGTGTCCATCGAACTGTTCACCGCCACCGGCGCACTCAATAGCAACACCCCCTGGCCCGACATCCAGCGCGTCAGCTACGGGTTGAAAGCCTCCACCGACCGTTCGGTAACCGGCAAAAACCTGGTGCGCAGCGTCACCCGCAACCTCCTCTCACTCACCGCCCCGGAAGTGCAGGAACAACTCCTCCTCCACGGCGTGGCGGACATCAAGTTTTCCTGCTATGACGGCGCGCAATGGCAGGAGATCTGGGACACCACCAGCCCGACTTCGGCCAGCACAAACCTCCCTCAGGCCGTGCGTGTTGACATTCAAATGGCGGGCGGCCCCCTGTCGCAACCGGTGGAACTGCTCGTCCCTTTGGGCGTGCAGTCGCTCACCAACATGGTCCTGACCAGCTCCCAGTAAACCGGCCATGAAAACCCGGCACAAATCCCAACTCCCGATCAACACCCGCCCGCACCGGACCTCCCCCCCCGGAAACCGGGCCTCTGGCCCACAACCTTGCACGCCCCAAGCCGGTTCCGTGCTGATCATTGTGCTCTGGATTTCGCTCGGGCTGGTGAGTATCGCCCTTTATTTCGCCAACTCCATGACCTATGAACTTCGCGCCTCAGACAACCGGGTGGGCGGCATGGCGGCCGACCAAGCCGTGGAAGGCGCGGCGCGTTATGTGAGCTATGTGCTGCAGAACTTCGCCACCAACGGCACCGTACCCGACACCAACCTTTTCAACACCGCCGCCGTTTCCATCGGCGAGGCAAGATTCTGGATCGTGGGCCGCAATCCCTCCGACCAGAAACCGGCCACCCCCACCTTTGGACTCGTGGATGAAGGCGCCAAGCTGAACCTAAACACGGTCAACACCAACGTCCTGGCCTATCTCCCCAACATGACCACCGATTTCGCCCAAGCCATCCTGGACTGGCGCGGCACCAATGGCAGCATCTCCCTAGACTATGCCACCCAAGGGTATACAGCCAAAAACGCCCCGTTTGAAACCATCGATGAACTGCGCTTGGTCTACGGCGCAACTATGGGTCTTCTCGCTGGCGAGGATGTGAACCGCAACGGCATTTTGGACCCAAACGAGAAAGATTTAAACAGTAACGGCCAAATGGATCCTGGCCTGCTGGACTGCGTCACTGTCTACACCCGGGAACCCAATTTTTACGCGGATGGATCATCCCCGACCAACGTCAACACAGCCACAGAATCGCGCCTCATCACCTGCTTCAAAAACTGCGGGGTCAGCAGCGCCACAGCCGCCGCCACCGCTCTCTACCGCTCCATCCACATCTCCCCCGCCCGGCTCAACACCTGCTCGGGAACCTTAGACCTGGCCGTCCGCTGCCGCACCGCAGGCCTAAACTCCTCCGATTTCGCCAGGGTCGCCCCCTGCCTGACCACCAGCACCAACGCATACCTCCGCGGCCGCGTCAACGTCAACACCGCGACCGCCCCCGTGCTGACCGCTCTGTTCATGGGCTTGGACATCGACGAATCCACCGCCTCCGGCGCCGTGCAGACCCTCATCACCTACCGGGATCAGAACGCCGGCAACCTCGCCACAGTCGCTTGGGTGATTGACGCCTTGGGCAATAAAAACCCGGTCCTCACCGCCCTGGTCCGCGGCGATTTTCTCACCACCCACAGCTACCAATTCACCGCCGACATCGCCGCCACCGGCCCCTTCGGACGAGGCTACCGCCGGGTGAAATTCATCTTTGACACCAGCAATGGCGGGCCGGTCTTGATCTATCGTCAAGACCTGAGCCGGTTGGGCTGGGCGCTGGGGGAAGAGGCCCGTCAAAGCTGGATCGCCAAACAAACGCCCTAAACCCAATGTTCAAACTACCTTTCCAAAGCGAGAAACGCCTCACCAGCCTGCTGGGCCTGGCCCTCGACGGCAACCGGCTCGACGGCGTCGTCTTGCGCCGCGTCAATGGCGCCATCGAACTCCAACAACGGTTTTCCGTCACGCTCTCGCTCGATCCACTCACCGCCACCCCGGAACTGGCCGGACGCGAAATCCGCAATCAGCTCGAGGCCGCGGGCATCCGGGAACGACAATGTGTTTTGGGACTGCCGCTCAAATGGGTGCTCACCGCCCAGACCGAAGTCCCCCCGCTGCCGGAGGCCGACACCGCAAGCTTGCTTCAACTGGAGGCCGAGCGCGGATTCCCCACCGACGCTGCCACCCTGCAACTGGCCTACTCCCGCTGCCCCCTGCCGGCCGACCATCAACTCGTCCTCCTCGCCGGCATCCCCCGCCTCCACCTCGCCGCCCTGGAGCAGGTGCTGCTCTGCGCCAAGCTAAAACCCCTTAGCTTCACCATCGCATCCGCCGCCTTGCAGAACCCCGCCTCTCCCACCTCAAATGGGGTCATGACTCTGGCCGTCGGCGAAACATCCGTAACCCTGCAGATCTCCTGCGGCGGCGGCTTGGCCGCACTCAGGGCGCTGGAGGGCGCAATCAACACCGAATCAGGCCAGCCGGGTCTTCAGGTCGACGTCGTGGCCCGCGAAGCCCGCATCACCCTGGGCCAGCTTCCATCCGCATTGCGGGCCGAAGTCAAAAACATCCGCATCTTCGGACCGCAGACGCTGACACGGCCGCTGGCCGACGAATTGGAGCTGCGCTTTGAAACACTGGGCCTAAAGGTCTCTGTCGTGGACGCCTACTCACCAGGCGAATTGGGGGCAACCATCCCGCCGGACACCGCCGTGTCCGCGGCCCTAAGCCTCGCGGCCCGGACTCTAACCGGTCAGGTGCCCGCGCTGGAATTCCTGCCGCCCAAACCGACTCTGCTCGAAAACTTGGCCGCAAAATATTCTTCAGGCCGCCTCCGCGCCGTCGGCGCCGCCGCCGGAGCCTTGGTCGCCTTGGTGGGCGGACTCTTTTTGTTCCAACAAATCCAACTCTGGCAGCTCCGCTCTCAGTGGTCCAAAATGTCGCCCCAAGTGTCCGACCTCCAGAACGTCGAGGACCAGATCCGGCAATTCCGCCCCTGGTTCGACAACTCCTTCCGCAACCTGTCAATCCTCCGCCAACTCACCCAAGCCTTCCCCGAGGACGGCGCGGTCACCGCCAAGAACATCGAAATCCGCGAGGACGGCACTATCAACTGCTCCGGCAATGCCCGGGACAATGCGGCGTTGCTGGCCACGTTGTCACGACTCCGGGCCACCGAGGGCGTCAGCGGAGTGAAAATCGATCTCATCCACGGCAAGACTCCGATGCAATTCACGTTTGAATTCCGCCAGGGAAATGGAGGCAGTCATGAAAATTGAAAATCGCCAGCAGTTTCTTCTCGTGCTGACCCTCGCCGCCGCCGCGCTCTTGGTGGGCGTCAATTTCATTTATGAACCCCTCCAAAACCTTTGGTCGGCGCGGAGCGCCCAGATCCGCGAACTGCAGGCCAAAATCGAGAGCGGCCGCAAGCTTCAACTCCGAGGACCGGCGGATCATAAGCGCTGGAACAACATGCTCACCAATTCGTTGCCGAGCAACACCTCGATGGCCGAGCAGCAGCTCTTCACCGCCTTGGACAACTGGCGGCGCAGCAGCGGCGCCGAAATCACCAGCCTCAGCCCGCAATGGAAATCCACCTCAACCAACCACCTCACCCTCCACTGCCGCGTCGAAGCCACCGGAAATCTCGGCGCACTGAGCCAGTTTCTTTACAGCCTTGAACAGGGCCCTCTGGGAATCAAGGTCGACACCGCGGAACTCAGCGCCCACGACCTGACCGGCCAGCAACTCACCCTCGGCCTGCAGCTCAGCGGCCTGGCCCTGCCACAACCCGCCAAAAAATGAAATTCACGCAAACCCTCCCGGGCCTCACCCTGGCCCTCCTGCTCCATCACGTCCGCCCGGTCGCGGCCCAGACCAACCTGCCCGCCCCACCGCCCACCCCGGCCACCTTCAGCCGGTTTATCTCCGAGCGGAACATCTTCGACCCGAACCGCTCCCCGCGCTTTGACCGCAGCAGCCCGAGAACCGAGCCCAAACCAACCCGCACCACCCGCGAAACCCCCACCTTCACCCTCGTCGGCACCATGAGTTATGAAAAAGGACTCTTCGCCTTCTTTGACGGCAGCAGCCCCGAACTGCGCAAAATCCTCTGCCAGTCTGACTCCAACACCATCGCCGGCTACTCCGTGGCCGAAATCACCCTCACCGGGGCCAGACTGCTGAGCATCGACAAAAAAGAAACACTTGAACTCAAGCTCGGCGAGCGAATGCGCCAAGAGGAAAACCGCTGGCGAGTCATCGCCCCCTCGGAGTTGCCCCCCGAAAACACCCCGAAAGAGACACCCGCAGCCACTCCGGCCCCCGCCGCAGCCGGTGAACCTAATGATATTTTGAAAAAGCTCATGCAGAAACGAGAACAGGAATTAAAATGAAAACCACAGCCTCAGCCCTTCTTAGCGCGCTCTGCCTTTCCGCCCTGACCTTCCCGGTGGCCGCCCAACCGACCCCCGGAAACTCAGCGCAGACCAATAGCATTGGCACCCAGCCCCCCACCCCCCCAACGCAAACCGCTCCCGACACCGCAGCCGATAAACAGTCGACCCCTCAAATACCACGCCAGACCGAGTCCATCATCATCCAACCCAAACACAGAGAGCCCCAAGCCCTGCCAAACCCGTTCGCCCCGCCAACGAAACCGGTAGGCACCAATACCGCAGAACTGCGCCTGAACTTCCGCAACGCCCCCTTGGAAATGGTGCTCAACTATCTCAGCGATGCAGCCGGTTTCATCATCGTTCTCGACACCCGCATCACCGGCACCGTCAACATCATCAGCAGCCATCCGGTGACCCGCGAGGAGGCCGTCGACCTCCTCAATACTGAGCTGAACCGCAACAATTATGCCGCCATCCGCGAAGGCCGCACCCTGACCATCGTGGACAAAAGCGTTGCCAAAACCCGCAACATCCCCGTTCGCACCGGCAACATCCCCGCCAACATCCCCAAAAACGACGAAATCGTCACCCAGATCATTCCCATCCGCTTCGTCGAAGCCCGGCAGCTAACCTCCGACCTGGCGCCGTTCCTCTCCTCCCAGGCAACCATTACCGCCAACGAAACCGGCAATGCCATTTTGATCACCGACACCCAGGCCAACATCCGGCACCTCGTTGAAATCATTCAAGCGGTGGACAGCAACGCCGAAGCGGAAACCGAAATCCGCGTCTTCCGATTGAAAAACGCAAGTCCGACAGATATTGCCAATGAACTTGGCAGCATCTTTCCAAGCAGCTCCGGCGGTTCACAATCCCCAATCCGCTTCGGCGGCGGCAGTGGCGGCGGCGGATTCTTCTCCCGGATGATGGGCGGTGGCGGCGGCGACACCGGTGGTCAAAGCAAGAACGCCAACGATCGCATCAAAAAGGCAACCCAAGTTACCGCCGTGGCCGATACGCGTATCCAAGCCGTCATCGTAACCGCGCCCAAGGACTTGATGCTCCAGATCGCTGAGATGATGACCGACCTGGATGTCCCCTCGGACCGGGATCAAGGGGTTTATGTGTTCCAGATGAAAAACGGGGATCCACAACAGGCTGTGCAGGTCTTACAAAACATGTTCCAGAGCGGCACATCCGCCCGCACAAGCAGCGGATCCTCGCAGAACAGCCCGCTGCAGCAGCGGGCTTTGAACAGCACCACCAGCATGGGCTCCACCACCCCCTCGGGGATCGGGGGCGGAACAACAGGCGGCGGCAGTCGGACTGGCCTGTGACACCTGAAACACAATTCGATGAAAACGCATAATATGAAAGCAAACGGTTTCAAGAAGCATCTCGCTGCAACGCTGGCCCTCGCCCTATCCTCCGCAATCGAACTCTCCGCCCAGTCCAGATACGGCGGCGGCGGATTCGGCGGATTTGGTGGATTTGGAGGCTTCGGCGGATTCGGAAGTGGATCCAGTGGCAGTTCCAGCAGAGGCAGCACCACCCCCAGCGGCCAATACAACAACAACGGCACCGTCGGCAACGCCGTCATCTCCGTCGACCCCGTCACCCACAACATCATTGTCATCGCCGACAAGCAGACCCGCGAGCAAATCGGCGAAGTCCTCGCCAAACTCGACGCCCCGACGCCGCAGGTGCTCATCAAAGTCGTGTTCCTTGAGGTCGAACATAACAACCAGTCGGAAATTGGTGTCCAAGGCGGTTACACCGGAGTTAACAAGAATTTCTCCCAGGCGGTGGGCTATGCCACCAACTTCGCCGTGGCCGGCAATTCCATCGTTCCTCAAAGCATCTCTCCGGTAAAACAGAGCGTCAACGCCAACAACAACTTCGGCCTGCCCCAATCCATCCCCGGAGCCACCGGCAACGGAGGTGTCTACCAGCTCATGGGCAGTGATTTCACGGCCACCCTGCAAGCCATCGCCGCCGCTGGCAAATCCCAGGTCCTCTCCCGCCCCTCCATCCTGGCCCGCGACGGTCAAATGGCACAGATCATTGTCGGCCAGAGCGTCTACCTGCCCAGCGGAGTGAGCTATAGCTCCGTCGGCGGAACAGCCTCCAGCATCCCAACCATCAACGGCAGCTATCAAAACGTGGGCATCCAGCTCGATGTCACCCCATTCATCGGAGCCAACAGCCTCGTCCAGATGATCCTTCAGCCACAGATCACCTCCGTCGACCTCTCCACACCAGGTCAGATAATCGCAGTCGCCCCAAGCACCCTGAGTTCAACTGCCGTCTATGCGCCCAACCTCAACAAACGTTCCGCCAACACCGTCGTAGTCACCCCGGACGGACAACCAGTCGTCATCGGCGGCCTCATCTCCAACGCCAAATCCTCCAGCGACACCAAAGTGCCGATTCTGGGCGATATTCCGCTGCTGGGCTTGCTCTTCAAATCCAGCGCCAAATCCAGCCGCAAAAACGAACTCCTCATCTTCCTCACCCCCCATATCGTCCAGATGCCTTCCGCCCTAGCCGCCCTAGCCACCAAGGAAACCGGCCAGTCCCAGCTCATCACCAACTCCATCTCGGAACAGGACCTCGACCGCTATCTGGAACGGGTCCCAGTCAAACCTGTTCCCCACGACAAGCCAGACCCCAAATTCACACCTCGGCGTTGAACCCCACAGGGCCTCTTGGAGGTAATCCACCACCCAAAACCACAAAGCTTCTATGAATGCCCCAGTCGGCCGACGCATGCTCGTTTACGGGGCGCTCCTCACCCTCTGGGCCCTGATCCTAGGCTGGCAGGTCGCGGAGCATTTCCGGGTACGCCGGGCCGCCCGGGCCGAACTCGTCTACAGAGCCAAGGACATCTCCTCCACTGTGGTCATCGTTCTGCGCTCCCAGCGCCGCTTCGGCGGCGTGGTCTCCAAGGAACGACTCGAGTCCGCACTGACCGATCTGGTCAAACCCGCCGAGCCCGGGCAATCCGGCGAGCTAAAAGGCATCGCCCTGCTCAATGCCGCCGGCGATGTTGTGGCCTCCGCCGGAACAGTGCCCGAACTCTCCCAAAAGGGAGCCCCTCATCCCCCGGAGCTGTGGGAGGAACGCACCGTCACCTTGATGAACCTGGTGGATCTGGGCACCAACCTCACCCGCGAGGTCGAAAACACCAACCCCCCGATCATCCTGTCACGGGAAAACTTTTTCCGACCCGGAGAAACCAATCACTCCACCAACCTGCTGATGGACGCCCGCTTTGACCTCCACCGTTCCACCAACCTCCTCACCTCGGCCATCACTACCAATCCCCCACCGCGCGGAGACTGGACACGGGGTCGCCCCCGCTTCGGCCGCCCCTTCGGCATGAGCGAAGATCAGTTCAAAACAATCCTCGAAAAACAAGGCGTTCACAGCTTTGTCATCCTCATGTCCACAGATTCCGCGGACGAAACCTGCGCACGCGACCGGTGGCTGCGAATCATCATCGCCTCCCTGGCCACCGTCTCGGTGGCCGGTTCCGGACTGGCCTGGCGCACACTCTCCAATTCGGCCGAGTTGCAAATCCGCCTGCTCCGCGCCAGCGAACTCAACACGCATCTGCGGGAAATGAACCTCGCCGCCGCCGGACTGGCCCACGAAACCCGCAACCCCCTCAACATCGTCCGGGGCTTGGCGCAGATGATTTCACGCCAGCCCGACGCACCCGCGGAGACACGGGAAAAGTCCCGCGCCATTGTCGAGGAAACCGACAAGGTCACCGCACAGTTGAATGAATTCATCAACTACTCCAAACCGCGACAAGTCCGACGCACCGCGCTGGCTCTGGCACCCGCCATCCAGGAAGTCGTCCGTGCTCTAGGCTTCGATCTTGAGGAAAAACAAATCAAACTGGAAGTCAAAGGCGACCCTCTCACTATCCAGGCCGATGAACAACTTTTCCGCCAGACCCTATTCAACCTGATGCTCAACGCCATCCAAGCCGTCGAACCGGGCGGAACCATCCAGCTCTTGTCCGGACGACAAAACACCTACGCAGCCTGGCTCGAAATCCGCGACACCGGGCCTGGAGTGCCGCCCGAACGACGGCAGGAAGTGTTCAAACCCTACTTCACCACCAACCAGAAAGGCACCGGGCTGGGCTTGGCGGTCGTCCAGCAGATCGTTCTGGCGCACGGTTGGGAAATCACCTGCCTGCCCAACGAACCGCGCGGCGCCGTCTTCCGCCTTACCCACCTGACCTTGGCAACCTGACACACCCCGTTGCCCCCTTCCCCTTCAGCCGCAGATGGCAGAAAATCCGATCGCTCTTTTCCCTTCTCCGAGCTCAGAGCTTCCGCGTCCTCCTTTCTGGCCGGAGGAAACAACGAAAAACCGCGGCAACCATCCTGCACCGACCGCTATTGCCCGTTGCCTTCCTTTCAAGCGCCGGAGGCAAGACTTGTCTATGGCCAAAACCAAAAATTACATCTTCCCAAGCCCCGAAGGGTTGACACAGAAGACCGAATGTCGAAGGTCAGTCCTGAAAATGCCGATCACCTCCGGCGGCATATGCCCACCGGCATCTTAAAAAAACACCAATTGTTGTGACCCTCCTCCGCTTTGCCCTTAACCAACAGCCTACTGACGCCAAGCTATCCGCCCTCCGCCCCGCCTTGACGCAATCCCTTTTACACCCCGCCGGCGCCTGCTATGCTCTTGCTCTGTGAATTTTCAAAAACGTCAGCGCGTCGTCTGCGGCATGAGCGGCGGGGTGGACTCCTCCGCCACCGCAGCCCTCCTGATCGAGCAAGGCTATGACGTCATCGGCATTACCCTCAAACTCTGGCCTCAAGATTGCGTCAACCGCGCCGAAGATAAGTGCTGCGGCCCGCAGGCCGTGACCGACGCCCGCTCGGTCTGCCACAAGCTGAACATCCCCTATTACCTCATCGACGAGGCCGCCGAATTCCAAAAACACGTCATCCAGTATTTCGCCGACGAATACAAGGCCGGCCGCACCCCGAATCCCTGCGTGATGTGCAATCAAAACCTCAAATTCGGCCGCCTCATCGACCGCGCCGACCAGCTCGGCGCCGACTTCATCGCCACCGGCCATTTCGCCCGAATAGAACGCGCCCCCACCCCGACTGACGGACCGGACTTGGCTCTGCCCGCCCAGGGCCGTTACCTCCTCAAACGCGGCCGGGACTTGCGCAAGGATCAAAGCTATTTCCTCTTCTCCCTGCGCCAGGACCAACTGGCCCGGACACTCTTCCCCTTGGGCGAAAAAACCAAGAGCGACACCCGCGAGCTGGCCCGGCACTGCAACCTCAAAACCGCCGACAAACAGGAGAGCATGGAAATCTGTTTCGTTCCGGACAACAATTACGGCGGCTTCCTGCAGCAAGCCAACCTCGTCCAAAAACACCGGGGTGAAATCGTCAACCTCTTCGGCCAAGTCCTTGGCCACCATGACGGCATCGAATTTTACACCATCGGCCAGCGCAAAGGCCTGGGCATCACCACCCCAAAACCAGTCTACGTCGTCAACCTCGAAGCGGAAACCAACCGGGTCGTCGTAGGCGATGAGTCGGATCTCGACCGGGACGAGTTCACCGCCGACAGATGCAACTGGCATCCCTTTGAAAAACTCACTGGGCCCATCGAGGTCATGACCAAAATCCGCTACAACCACCCCGGCGCATCCGCCACCTTGACTCCACTGGAAAATGGAAAGGTCAAAGTAAAACTCCACTCTCCCCAGCGCGCCATCACCCCGGGACAGGCCGCCGTCTTTTATCAGGATGACCTGGTCCTAGGCGGCGGTTGGATCATGCGCTAGCCCGAATTCCGATTCCGGGACAGCGATCTGGTTTTTTCGCGGTATCGACCTGCGGATTCCCTCAGGATTCCGCCACTTTCCGCTGTCAAACGGCGTGTGGTGGCGACCACCCCTCTTCTCATCCGTCGCGCCGCGATTACGCTGGCGACATGTCTCTCAAGTCCAGCACGCGCAAAAAGAGCGGCAAGGAGCCTCGCTCCTGGTCCGTCGTCAAAAGCCGCCGCATCGGGCCCGGCGTGGGGCAGCGGCATGTCCCCTGCCTGGGCCAGATCGACGATTCCCAGCGCGCCGCGTGGCAGAAGGCCATCGACGTCTTTGACGAACACGACGGGCAAACCCGCCGCTGCGCGATCTCTCCCGCCGATCGCACCCCGCCCGCCGTGCAGGTCCAACCCAGCCAGCTTAAACTCTCCCGTCCCCGTTCCCAGGGCGCGTGGTGG
>Ga0209829_10000635_pt1 | contig 31017 bp, 28 predicted proteins | sample C_140205_EF_Meta_FD_187311 | JGI IMG/M metagenome (GOLD analysis project Ga0209829, IMG submission 187311) | Freshwater microbial communities from Lake Croche, Canada to study carbon cycling - C_140205_EF_MetaG (SPAdes) (version 2) | ecosystem: Environmental > Aquatic > Freshwater > Lake... | reverse complement strand
CTGAGCCTTGTACACACCGCCCGTCAAGCCACGAAAGTGGGGGGCATCCGAAGTCGCTGAGGTAACCGCAAGGAGCCAGGCGCCTAAGATGAACTCTGCAATTGGGACTAAGTCGTAACAAGGTAGCCGTAGGGGAACCTGCGGCTGGATCACCTCCTTTCTAAAGGATACTGCTTCCTTGACTCTTCGGAGTCTTGGGGCAACCCAACACTGAACGTCGTCTTAAAACGTAAGTTTTTTGATGGCCGGAGATGTTGGGCCAAAGAATTGTGGAGACGATCGTGACTCGCGGGGCTTTGGCTCTGCGGGGTTATGCCGAAGAAAGAGATCTGCGTGGTAGGGAAACCTACCGAACGCAAAACTGCCGCTGCTCCTTTGGGAGCAGTCATTGAACGAGACCCACCGGGGCTGCCGAAGCCCCGGTGGGTTTTTTTATGCGCACATTTGGAGGTTGGTGGGGCGTTGGTTGGTTGAGTAACCCTGCTAACGTTCTCAGGGGGAGGCTCTTCCTTCCGATCGCCGGTCCGTTACGATGCAGACCCGGGACGTCCGGGGCTTTTTACCCCAGGCAGGTTTGATCCATGGCGATGCAATCAATTGCCGGAGTTTCCCCCCCGTCCGTCATGGAAACGACGGTGATGACCGTCTGGCCTTCGGTGGCATCAACGTCGTTGGGGAAGACGCTGGGGCGCCTCTTCCGCATCAAAGATGGATTTGGGCCGATTTCGATCGGCCGATTGGCGCTCTTGGCGTGCACGCCGATCGGTCTGATGCTCTATCTTTCGCTCCGCTTGCCGTGGGCCATTCAGCGGTATCGGCTCACGAATCGGAGGGTGATCGTTGAGCGCGGCGTGAGCGCGCGGATCCAGCAGTTCGTCGACTTCGACAAGTTTGATTCGATCGCGCTGGTTGTCGAGCCGGGGCAAGAATGGTACGCCGCAGGTGACCTCGTTTTTCGCAAGGGAGCCGTAGAAACGTTCCGACTCCCGGGAGTTAGTCGCCCGGAATCTTTCCGGCAGACATGTCTCAAAGTGCAGCAGTCCTACCGAAGTGTCGCGGCCCATCAGCCGCATTCTGTCGGCGCGGCCTGATTTTGGCTCGCTGGCCTTCGATCGCCCGCCCGAGGGCCAGTCGGCTGTATCGGGCGAGGCTCGTTGCCGATTGCCAACGTCGATCAAACCGGCCGGCGACCGATGATCGGCCCGCGGGCAGAGATAGCGGCAGCGATGGCTCGGCGTGCCTGGGGATCGAGCTCACAGAAGTGGGCGGCCGCATTGACACCCACCTGCTCCGGGGATGTCGCTCCGAAGAGGACGCTGGTGATTCCCGGCTGTTCGACGGTCCAGGCGAGGACCAAATCGGCGAGCGGTCGTTGCATTCTTTCGGCTTCCTGACGGACGACGTCGACGAAGTCGAGGTTGCGCTGAAATTCGGCACCGTTGAACATCGGGTATTTATGCCGACTGTCCGTGACAGGGAAGGTGCGGTCGCGGGGTATCCCGCCGGCGAGCAGGCCTTTCATGAGGGGCCAGTAGGCGACGATTGCCACGCCGTGAACGTGGCACCACGGAACGATGTCGCGTTCGATCTCGCGTTGCAGCATGTTGTAGGGGAGTTGGCAAGCGGAAAGGGAGCAGGCTTCCGCCGCGATCGCGAGTTGGTCGAGAGAGACATTCGAAACGCCGACCGCTCGGGCGAGGCCTTCCGACTGGAGGCGTCCGAGTTCGGCCATCGACACTTCCAGATTCACGCCCGGGTCAGGGGCGTGGAGATAGAGGAGATCGAGATGATCGGTGCCGAGCCGCCCGAGGCTTTCCTCGACTTCCCGGCGGATTCGTTCTGGGCGGCCGTCGATGCATTGCTTCCGCCCCGGCTCCCAGTGAATCCCGCATTTTCCGGCGATGAACAACTCGTCTCGGCGGCGGTCACGGATGGCCGTGCCGATCGCCCGCTCACTCTCCCCCGCCTCGCCGTAACAATAGGCCGTGTCGAGGTGGAGAATGCCGGCGTCGAGGGCAGCCGCCACGGTGGCAATGGCGACATCGCGCGTGATGCCCTCGCGCGTCATGCCGGCGAGAGGCCAGCAACCGAGCCCGAAGGGGGGGATGTGGAGCCCACTGCGGCCGAGCGGGCGGGGAGTCGTGTCCATCGAATCAGTGATCCTGTCGGTGGGCGGTCCCGGAAGGCCCCGCGGGATCCGGGAAACGGCCGTCCCTGAGGAACGCCGCTACCAGTTCGGCAGCGTCTCTCCGGTGAAGCAGGCTCGAATGGCGACAGTGGACGGTGGTGTGATCGTGCGGGGCTTCGGGGTGAGTGCTTTCCGGGGCGATGATCGCATCGCGTCCCGCGGCGATGACTCCGATCTCGATCCCCTGCGGCATGGGGAGCGAATTGACGAGGCTGTCCTCGGTGGTTGAGAGCTCCGCCAGCGGGAGGAACATCCGGCCAAAAATCCCCTTCGCTGCCGTGGCGACGAACGATCCGCGATTCGGCGGGGCAAGCATCACGAACCGTCCCAGCTTCGTGGGCCGGAAGCGATCGAGTGCCGCCCGGGCAATGATGCACCCCATGCTGTGGGTCACGAGATGAAGCGTGTCGATCGTCGGTTCCGCGTCGAGCGTGCGAAGTTTGGCGGTGAAGCGATCGGCGTGGACCAAAAGCGAGCAGCACATGTTGCGGTATCCCCACGGCGCGGTGCGATAGCCGTGGCGACGGAGTCTGTGGGCAAGCAGCGTGAGCATGAGGCTGTGGGCGAAGAATCCGTGGACGAGGGCGACGGACTGGCGCCCCGTCCCGGCGTCGTCGGGATGGCCGGCCCGAACGGCGGCCTCGGGGGTCATCGAGCCGATCCCGGGGGAGAAACGCCGGGCCTGCCCGGAGGACCGCCCGCCGCCAGGCCCGGGCGTTGCGGAGCTGGGCAGCAATCGAGAGGACAGACGTCGTGGCTGGCCGGCATGCCTCCGATGGCCTGACGCTCGGCCGACTCGCCGTGCCGTTCCGCGACCAGATCACGGATCATCGACACGAACGGACGCGCCGTGCCGACGGTCGCCACCCGTTCAAACCGCATCCCGAGGCTCCGGCAGAGGTCAGCCGCCTCCGTGTCGAGGTCGTAGAGGACCTCCATGTGGTCCGAGATGAAACCGATCGGCACCACCACCACCCGATCCCCGCCGGCGGCGTGGAGGGCACGGATCCGGTCACAGACGTCGGGTTCGAGCCACGGCTGGCCGGGAGCGCCACTGCGGCTCTGGTAGACGAGTTCCCAATCGCTCACGCCGGCCTCGGTTGCCACCAGCCGACACGATTCCCGCAGTTGGGCGACATACCGGCAGGAATCAGCCATCGAGACCGGGATGCTGTGGGCCGTGAACAGCACGGGCGTCCTCTGCCGCTGGTCGGCGGGAAAGGCCGACAGGCTGCGGACGAGGTTGTCCGCCATCGGGCCGATGAATCCCGGATGATTGAAGAACACGCGGAGCTTGTCGACCCGGGGGGCCCGGTCTCCCAGCGGGGCACAGGCAGCTTGAAGGTTCTCGCGGTACTGACGGCAGCCTGAATAACTGCTGTAGGCACTGGTGACAAATGCCGCCACGCGCCGGATGCCCGCATCGGCCATCTCGCGGAGCGTGTCGTTCAGAAGCGGGTGCCAGTTGCGGTTGCCCCAGTAAACCGGGAGATCGGGGCCGTGGTCCGCGAGCTCCTTCCGGAGGGCCTCCAGAAGGGCCAGGTTTTGGGCGTTGATCGGGCTCCGGCCGCCGAAGTGGTGATAGTGCTCCGCCACCTCGAGCATTCGCTCCCTTGGAACGTTGCGGCCGCGGAGCACGTTTTCCAGGAACGGCATCACATCGTCGGGGCCATCTGGTCCGCCGAACGAGACAAGGAGCACCGCGTCGTAGTTACCTGCCATGGGGGGGGCTCACAACGCTGGTCGTGGCCTGAGTCTCCGAAAAGTCTGCGGGGCAAAGAGGGAAGGGGCACTCCAATCGCCGGCGTTCCACCGGGGAATCGCCGGCCGTAGCGGCTGGCGAGGGGCACGGTTGCCAAAGGGCATTGGCAATGTCCCGGCCGCCGAAGCCCCACGTTGTTGCGGTTTCCGCCCGCGCCGCACTGATGACCCCACGGGGATTCGAACCCCGGTCGCAGGCTTGAAAGGCCCGTGTCCTAGGCCTCTAGACGATGGGGCCGGAGGTTGCGGCGCGGACGGAAAACCGATGTATCAAAAAACGTCGCTCGAAGATCGTCGCCGGGGAAATCGATTCTGGGAAGGGCTCCACGCCTGGTTGCCGAAATCCCCAACTCGCCGAGGGGCGTCACCCTCGGGGCGGGGAGCTTTTCAGGAGAGGGGTTCGGGTCGTAGGTCGACGAGGGGGCCAGCCGTGGCGGCCGACGAATCCGCCACCCCGATGGCAGGGGAAAGGGAAGGGGAAGACGAATCGGCGTCGGGGGGCGCGTCGTCGCCTCGGGCGATGGCGTCGAAAACCTCTCTCCGATGGACCGGCACTTCCTTGGGGGCTTCCACCCCGAGACGAACCTTGTCCCCACGGATTTCCACCACCACAATTGTGATGTCGTTGTTGATGACGATGCTTTCGTCCTTCTTCCGCGACAGGACAAGCATGGATCGTTCCTTGACGCTGGGGCGGCAAACACCGTTCGAGGAACGGCCGCCAGTCTCGCCGGTCCAACCGGCGTGGGGATGAGTAAAGCCTTGAGTCGATTCAAACCAAGTAACTGTAAATGTTTCCGCCGTTTCGTCAAGCTGCCCAACGCTCTTTCGGTTTTTCCGCCCCGGTTTTCCCTCGCGAACGGCAGTTGGGGGAGGGCCGGCAACTGGACAGTTTGGCTTGTTCCGTTCGCTGTGAGTCCCCGGGCCCTCCGCTCCCAGCCCGATCGGGGTGGCAGGCTCTCCGCCCACTGCGAGTCAGACCCACGATCTCCGCAGGTATCGGCTGCAGTACCGCTCCGGTATGACGTTGTCGGGGCGGGCGGGGAGGTTTGCCCCGGGGCATGCGCGGGGGATGCCGGTCGCGGCTTGTGGGGATTCCCTCTCCTCCTATACTTCTCATCGTTCGCGGATTGCGGGAGACCAGATCGGGGTCGGCGCGCACCGAGCCGCCAAACCCCGTCTCTTGTCAGTGTCTTCGACGCCCTGTTCCGAAGCCCAGTCTCGCCGTCCTGTTCTGCAGTCCTGTTCCCTGGCGGATTGCCGCCGTACCCCCAGCGCTGGGTTTCCCATGACCGAGTGGTTTCGCAACGTCTACACCGCCGTCGCCACGGTGGTGCAGGGCATGCTCGTCACGCTCCGGGTGTTCGGCAGCACCTACGACCAGAAACGGCGGACGTTCACCGAACACTTCGAATATCCGGAACTTCCGGCTCCAGTGGCGGCCCGTTACCGGGGATTCCACCGCTATGACCTGACGACCTGCATTGCCTGCGACCAGTGCGCTAAGGCATGCCCCGTCGACTGCATCTACATCGGCAAGGAGCGCGTCACCGGCGGCAAGGGCTTCCAGGTTAGCGGCTTCACGATCGATTACTCGAAGTGCATGTTCTGTGCCCTGTGCGTCGAGCCGTGTCCCGTCGACTGCATTTTCATGGGATCGACGCTCGACTTGAGCTGCTACAGCCGCGACGGAACGATCGTCGACTTCGCCCGTCTCCCGGTCGACACTGCCTGGGGCAGGTCGACCCTCAATCCGACGGCCGTCGCTGCCTCGAAGGTGATCGTCGATCCGGTCCACGGGGGGCCCAATCAGTAGAAACGCTTCCGTCGGCCGTGAGGGGGGGATGGCGGAGGTGCGTGGTCGGCCCGCTCCGCCGTTGTCAGGGGATTCCGGCAACTGATTCGAGGCGGCCGACGGCAATCTTCCTCGAGGCTCGCTTTTCCGGTCCCGGTCAATTTCCATCTCGTCGTTCAGCTCTTTTCCGATCGCGTTCCCTGTCGAATCTCCGCCGCGAGTCACTCCCATGCCTTCGTTTCTCGATCCGACGATCCTGGCCGGTTTCGTGGCGCTTTTTGTGGTGATCGGCGGGGCCTTTCTCGCGGTCAACCTGTTCGTGGGGTGGCTCGTGCGCCCCCGCCTTCCCAACGCCGAGAAACTCGAGGTCTACGAGTGTGGCGAACCGGCGATCGGTTCGAGCTTTGTCCAGTTCGACCTCCGGTTTTACGTTGTGGCACTGCTGTTCATCATCTTCGACGTTGAGGTTGCACTCTTCTTTCCCTGGGCAACGGTCTTCGGCAAGGCAACGCAACTTTCCGATCCGGCCTTCCAGACGGTGCAGGCCGACGGCGTGTCGTTGACGCCCGCCGCCGCCGGACTGCTGCGGGAACTGGGGATCGATCGCCCGGTTTTGCCCGATTTCTCCCGAACCGCCGTTCCTGGCGGGGTGGAGGTCGATCCCGCGGCTGTGGCACCGCCAGCGGCCGTGGGGCTGGCTTCGGCCCGGCAGGACGTCTCCCGAGCGGGAGGATTGCTCGCCCGTTTGGCGGTTGCCGACATGGTGACATTTTTCGCAGTGTTGCTGGTCGGTTTCGCGTACGTCTGGAATCGCGGTGACCTCGATTGGGTGCGGGCGACGTCGAACGAGCGCGCGGCAGCGTCCGGGCGCTGACGGTCGGCGGGGGATCGGGCGGGGATCGGGGATGGCGTGAACCACAGGAGTCGTGGCGATGAAAGGTCCTGGTTTTCTTGAATCGATCGAGGCGGCCTGCCCCGGAGCCGTGGTGGGAAGCCAACTCGAGGCACTCGATCCGTGGATCGAGATCGCTCCGGCGCGGATCGCGGAGGTCTGCCAGTGGTTGAAATCGAGGGGGGAGCCACGCTTCGACGCGCTGCAGTGCATCACGGCGGTCGATTGGCTCGAGACCGATCCCAAGAAGGCGGCCAAGGTTTCGTGGCAGCCGCACCTAGAGATGGTTTATCACCTCTGGAGCACGTCGGCTCGCGCCACTCTCGTGCTCAAGGTCAAGCTTCCGCGCTGGAGCGGTGACGTCGCTGGCCACCTCCCGGAGATTCCGAGTGTCGCCGGCGTGTGGCGCACCGCCGACTGGCACGAGCGGGAGGTCTACGATCTCTCCGGCGTGTCCTTCTCCGGCCATCCCGATCTGCGCCGGATCCTCTGTCCCGAAGATTGGGTCGGCTACCCCCTCCGCAAGGATTACGAGATGCCGACGGATTACCACGGCATCCGCTGCCGTTGAAGCCCGTCACGGTCGGGCCATGTTCGATCCTTTATCCCTCCCACGCCATCCGCTCCCGTCTCCCCTCCGGAGTGAACCGCCATGCCAGACCTCATCGAAGACGATCCGCGGATCATCGAGTTCGACGTCCGTACCGACGAGATGCTCGTCAACATGGGGCCGCAGCACCCGAGCACGCATGGCGTGTTGCGGTTGGTGCTGCGGACCGACGGTGAAATCGTATCGGAGACCGAGCCCCACATCGGGTATCTCCACCGCTGTGCCGAAAAGATCGGCGAGAACCTCTCTCCCCGCCAGTGGATCCCCTACACCGACAGGCTCGACTACCTGGCGGCGATGAACATGAATCTCGGTTGGGCCCTGACGGTCGAGAAACTGATGCGGCATGAGGTCGGGGAGAAAGCCCGTCACCTCCGGGTCCTGATTGCCGAATTAAACCGGATTTCCAGCCATCTCGTCGGGATGGGGGCCTACGGCCTCGACCTGGGGACTTTCAGCCCGTTTCTCTATGCGTTCCGCGAGCGCGAGAAGATCCTCGACCTGTTCGAGGAGGCCTGCGGCGCGCGGCTCACCTACAGCTATATCACTGTTGGCGGGGCGACGGCCGATCTCCCGCCCGGCTGGCTGCAGCGGTGTGAGGCGTTCCTCGACCAGTTCGAGCCGATCATCCAGGAATACCACGCCCTCCTCACGACCAACGCGATCTTCGTCAAGCGGACCGCCGGCGTCGGAGTGCTCTCCCGCGCGATGGCGATCGACTACGGCTGCAGCGGGCCGGTGCTCCGCGGCAGCGGTGTCGACCAGGACATGCGCCGGGACGGCGAGAGCCTCTACACCGGGATGTACGACGGCTACGCCTTCGAGGTGGCGGTGCAGAAGGAAGGGCGTTATCCCCGCGATCACAGCTACCCGACGGTGCCGTCGGAAGCCGTGCTCGGCGACTGCTGGCATCGGTTCTTTGTCCGCATGCTCGAGGTCGTGCAGTCGATGGATCTGGTCCGTCAAGCGATCGACCGCTACGCCGCCTGCCAGGAGCCGCTCCCCGAACCGCTCAAGCTCTTCGAGAAACTTCCCGTCGGCGATGCCTACCTCGAGACCGAGGCGCCGAAGGGGCAGATGGGATTCTATGTCGTCGGCAACGGCACCGCGATCCCGTGGCGTGTCCGGGCCCGGTCGAGCTCGTTCTCAAACCTCTCAGTGACGCACGAGCTGTGCCGCGGCTGCTTGATCGCCGATGTTCCGGCGATCGTCGGCAGCCTCGACATCGTGATGGGTGAGATCGACCGCTGACCGCCGGTGGTTCGAGCCCTGGCGCAGGGCGCGGATCGGCTCCGCGGCGGTTTTCCCGCTGGTACTTGTGATTCGCGACGGTGTAGGTCAAACTTCGTGGAAATTTTCACGAAGTCGGTTTTCCGACGGGAAAAACCCGGTGCGATGGGGTTGTTCCCGAGGTCTGAAACGGGTGATGCATGGCTGAATTCCTCATCGGTCTGGGGCTACCCGGTTGGGTGGCTTGGAGCATTGCTGCCCTCGTGGCAGCGGTCTTGCTCCTGAACGTCATCGCCGGCGGTGCGCTCGTGTTTATCTGGGCGGAGCGAAAGATCGCTGCCCGGATCCAGGATCGCCTCGGCCCGACCCGCACCGGCGGGCGTTTCGGCTGGCTCCAGTCGCTCGCCGACGGCATCAAGCTTCTCGCCAAGGAGGACTTGATGCCCGAGGGCGCCGACGGACTCCTTTTCCGGCTCGCGCCCTATGTCAGCTTCTGCGCGTCGTTCTGCGCATTCATCGCCCTTCCCTTCGCTTTCGACGTCGTCGGTCAACGGCTCAATGTGGGCGTTTTCTTCGTCGTCGCCGTGCTCGGCCTGGAGGTGTTTGGCGTGATCCTCGCCGGCTACGCCTCGGCCTCGAAGTGGTCGTTGTTTGGGGCGATGCGCGAAGCGGCTCAGGTGGTGAGCTACGAGGTGCCACTGGGGATGTGCGTCGTCGTCCCGGTGATGCTTGCCGGCACCATGGATCTCGTCACGATCGGCGAAAAACAGGCCGGCTGGATGTCGAGTTGGTATCTCTTTCACGACCCGTTCACGTTCATCATTTTCTGGGTCTACGTGACCTGCGCCGTGGCGAGCGTGAACCGCGCCCCCTTCGATCTCGCCGAGGCGGAGAGTGAACTGGTGGCAGGATTCCACACCGAATACTCGGGGCTCCGCTGGAGCTTCTTCTTCATGGCCGAATATGGCTCGATGTTCCTCGTCAGCGGTTTGGCTGCGGTGCTCTTCCTCGGTGGCTGGAACGGCCCGGTGCCGGTGGCCCGGTTGCTCGGCTTCAGCGATGGCACGGGGGAGAGTGCGGCCTACGCCGTCCGTCTCGTGGGGCTGGCGAGCCTCATGGGAAAGGCGACGCTCGGCGTCCTGTTCATGATGTGGATCCGCTGGACGCTCCCCCGGTTGCGGATCGATCAAGTGATGACCACCTGTCTGAAGTACTGCACGCCGATCGCGGCCGTGATGTTCGCCGGCGCGATGTTCTGGCAACTCTTCCTCCCCGGGGGGCTGTTTCCCGGATGGGGGCGACCCGCCGGGGAGATCCGGGAAGGGTGGCTCGAGGGGCCAGGTGGCCTACCGGCCGCTGCTTCCCCAGCGGAGGATCGTTCGTCCACCGTGACGGGTGGTGAGCCGGTCGAACGGGCCGGTTTGGCAGCGCGGAGCCCTCGGTGACGGGAATGCTCGACATGGACATCATCGATATCTCCACCCTGACGCACGTCGCTTCGCCCTTCGCTACGATCCTGGCTGCGCTGCCCGCTCTGCCGATCGCCGGGATCAACTGGCATTCGGTCCTCTTCCTCCTGTTCGCCGGGCTGGCCTGCGGGTTTGCCATTGGGGTCGTGGCGGCCGACAACGTCGTCCGCATGGCCCTCTATCTTGTCTTCTCGCTCGGTGCCACCGCCGGCTTGTTCTTTCTTGCTGGCGCTGAGTTCATCGGCGCGATGCAACTGATGATCTACGTCGGCGGAACGCTCGTGCTGCTCGTCTTCGGCGTCATGCTCACCGCCCAAGCCCCGCTGGTGTCGATCAAGCCTTCCTCCTCCGATCGAACGCTCACGGCCGTGGCCGGGGCCTCCCTCCTTTCGCTCCTCCTGACGGCTGCCTTCTCGGTCGACGCCTGGAGGGGGCCGGGGGTCGGCGTCGTGCCCGCTCCTTCGGCGACGCCCCTCGGCATGGCGCTGGTCGGCGTCCGTGTTGATGAACCGCCCGTCGGAACGCCGGTCGGTGGTCGTGTCGGTTACATGTTGCCGTTCGAGATCGTGTCGGTGCATCTGCTTGTCGTGTTGGTCGGTGCCGCCTACCTGGCTCGCGCCAAACGGCGCAGGACACCCCGGCCGATCGATGCCCTCGCATCGGCGATGCCGGTGGAGCCCGTCGCGACGGTGGCGCCGACGGGGCGGAGTGCGGGTGGTGCAAAGTCGGCGCTCGTGGGAGGAGGACGATGATGGGACTGGTCTTGGCCACGGTGATGGTGTCGTCGGTGGCGTCGCTGGCCCCATGCCTCGCGACGATTCCGCTGTTTGCCGTCAATCCGTTCACCGAACCGGTCGGCGTCGTCCATTACTTGGTCGTCGGAGCGGTGTTGTTCACCGCCGGCATCGCCTGCATGACCCTGAAGCGCAACGCGCTGGGGATCCTCATGGGGATCGAATTAGTCCTCAATGGTGCCAACATCAACTTTGTCGCCTTCGCCTCCCCGTACCTCCGTGCTGAAGGGGCCCCGACGCTCGGGCTCGATGGTCAGGTGGTCGCGCTGTTCGTGATCCTCTTGGCAGCGGCCGAGGCTGCGGTGGCTCTCGCGATCACGCTCAACTTCTACAACAATCACGCCACCGTCGATGTCGACCGGGCCGATGACCTGAAGGGGTGAGCTCCGCTCCCGAACTCCCATGGATCTGGAATCACTCCTGCCGACGCTTCTCGGGCTCGCTTGGCTGCTGCCCTTGGCGTCTTTTGCCGTCATCCTTTTTGCTGGCCCCCGACTCGGGGACCATGGCAAGGGGGCCGCCGGCGTCGCCACTGCCGCGATCGTCGGCTCGTTCGTCCTTTCGCTGATGGCGTTCATTTCCTGGGTGGCCGAGCATCCGGTCCACGCGCTGGCCCACGACGACCATGGCGGGGCCCATGCGTCGGCTGATGGGTCGGCTGGATCCCCCGATTCGCACGAAGCCCCCAGTTCGCATGATTCGCATGATTCGCATGGCTCCGAATCGGCCCACCGGACGGTCGACGAGGGGGCCGGCCATGCGGGCCCGCCGGTCTCCTACTCGGGCGATTGGTACACGCTCTACGAGGGGGGGCGGCTGCGGCTCACGATCGGGTGGTATGTCGACGCCCTGACCGTGCTGATGTTCGTGATGATCACGTTCATCGCCACCTGCATTCATGTCTATGCATCGGGCTACATGCATGACGAACTCCACGAGATCACCGACCACGAGGTCCACCTCGCCGACGGGTCGGACCTCCATCGCCCCGGCCGCTTCCACCGGTTCTTTCAAGCGTTGTCGCTGTTTTGCTTCTCAATGCTCGGGATCGTCATCGCCGGGAATCTGGCGATGGTGTTCATCTTCTGGGAATTGGTCGGCATCTGTTCGTGGTTTCTGATCGGTTTCTACTACGAGCGGAAAAGCGCCTCGAACGCGGCCAATAAGGCTTTCATCGTCAACCGGATCGGCGACTTCGGGATGCTCATCGGCCTGATGGCGCTCTGGGGCGCGCTCGGGACGCTCCACTTCGCCGATTCAACCGGGCTCGACGGCCATGCCCGTCCGGGGTTGTTTTCGCTGGTTCGTCCGCCGGTGGCGGGGCATGCCCAGTGGGTGCCCGACGGAATGGTGAAGTTCGCCGCGGCGGAGAAGGTCGCAGAGGTGCTCCGCTCGCATGCTGATGATCCGCGGGCCGGGGTCGAGCAGGTGGAGGCCAAGGTCGAGGATTGGCGGGATGAGGGATACGGCCGCTGGCTGCTCCTCGTGGCCGGGCTCGGCATCTTCTGCGGGTGCATCGGGAAGAGTGCCCAGTTTCCACTCTTCGTCTGGCTACCCGACGCCATGGAGGGTCCGACGCCCGTCTCAGCGCTTGTCCACTCGGCGACGATGGTCGCCGCGGGTGTCTATCTCGTCGGCCGTTTCTATCCGGTCCTGACCCCGGATGCCCTCCTTGTCATCGCCTATGTCGGGGCGATCACTCTGCTCATCGCCGCCTCGATCGCGTTGGTGGCCAACGACATCAAGCGAGTTCTCGCCTATTCGACCGTCAGTCAACTCGGCTACATGATGCTAGCGCTCGGCGTTGGGGGATGGCTGGCCGGGCTGTTTCATCTCGTCACCCATGCCTTCTTCAAGAGCCTTCTCTTTCTTTGCTCGGGATCGGTGATCCACGCCTGCCATACCAACGACATGCGGAAGATGGGGGGGCTGGCCAAGGTTATGCCGTGGACCTCGGGAACGATGCTCGTCGGCTGCCTGGCGATCATCGGTGCCGGCGTGCCGTTTCTCGACATCGGCTTGAGTGGCTACTACTCGAAAGACTCGATCCTCGCCCAGGCGCTCCTCTTCGCCCGCGAGAATCCGGCCCACTCGATCCTCTTCTATGCCGTTGCCGGCGGCGCGATGCTGACGGCTTTCTATATGTTCCGGCTCTGGTTCATGACGTTTGCCGGGCAACCGCGCGATCATCATGTCCATGAACATGCCCACGAGTCGCCGCCGGTGATGACCTACCCGCTCGTGGCGCTGTCGGTGCTCGCCGTCGTGGCCGGATGGACTCTGCCGGGCGGATTCGGGATTGCCAACTTGATCGATCAGGCCCGCCCCGCTGGCACCGGCGGGACCGAGCTCGGCGGTCTCCTTTTCCGGGCGTTCACGGTGCCGGCGGAGCATGCCAGCCACGCCCACGACATCCATGTCACCGCCTCACTGACGGCGTTTGCCACCGCGGCCAGCGGCGTGCTCCTCGCCGCGGCGATGTATGTGTGGCGCGTCATCCCGCCGGCTGCGGTCGCCACTGCGGCCAAGCCGCTGTACACGTTTCTCGCCAACCGTTGGTACTTCGACGAGATCTACCGCTTCTTGTTCGTGCTGCCGATCCTGGGAATCTCGCGGTTGGTGAGCGCGACTGACACTGGGGTCATCGACAAGTTCATCGAGGGACTCGCCTGGGGAGCCAAGCAGGTGGCCGGCTTCGACGCGTGGCTCGACCGGACGCTCATCGATGGGTTGGTCAACGGGACGGCCAATGCCACGTGGCATGCCGGACTCGAACTCAAGAAACTTCAGACCGGTCAACTCCGCCAGTACGTGATGTTCATCGCCCTCGGTACCGTCGCGATTTTCGTTCTCGCCGGACTGCTGCTTCATTCTTCGTTTGCCGGCTGATCCCGACCCGGCCCTTCCTCCCGCACCGCCCACCGTTCCTCTCCGGACCAACGCCCCATGGGAATCGCACCGATCCTGGCCGTGACGCAGCCTGCCTTCTGGCCCCTGACGCTCATCCTCTTCCTGCCGGCGATCGTCGCCGGGATTCTGGCGCTGCCGCTGATCCCCCGTGGCAAGGACGACTCGATCCGCTGGGTCGGCTTGGCGACGACGATCGTCGTCTTCGTCCTGTCGCTCTGGATGGCGGTGCCGGCGATCTTCGGAACGGGCAGCGCGGGGCAGTTCACCGTCGGTGAAGCCGGAATGCAGGCGGTGGTCGATCAACCGTGGATCCCTGCCTTCAACATCAACTATCTGCTCGGTGTCGACGGGATCAGCATGCCGCTGGTTCTCCTGACGACCTTCCTTTCAGTCCTCGCCGCCGCGGCGAGCTGGCCGATCGAGAAGCACGTACGCCCCTACTGGATCCTCTTCCTCCTGCTCGAGACGGGCATGATCGGGGTCTTCGTGTCGCTCGATTTCTTCCTCTTCTACGTTTTCTGGGAGGTCATGCTCCTCCCGATGTATTTCCTCATCGGGATCTGGGGTGGTCCGCGCCGCGAGTATGCGGCGATCAAGTTCTTCCTCTATACCCTCGCCGGCAGCGTGTTGATGCTCTTGGCGGTCCTGATGCTTTACTTCGCCAGCGACGTCGGCACGCTGTCAGACGAGCAACTCATCGCCAGCCATGTTGTCAGCCCGTTACTCGAGGGAGCCGAGAGGACGGCGGCACTCACGGCCATTCATTCCGCCCATGACGCCGGGAAGCCGGTCCACACCTTCAACATCCTAGCGCTGGCTGCGATCGGCCAATCGCAAAACTCTCCCTTTGCCGCGACCTCGTTCTGGGGCATGACGCTCGAGTCGTGGGCCTTCCTCCTCCTCCTCATCGGCTTCGTCATCAAGGTCCCGGTCGTGCCGGTGCACACCTGGTTGCCCGACGCCCACGTCGAGGCTCCGACACCAATCTCGATGATTCTCGCCGGGGTCCTTCTCAAGCTTGGTGGCTACGGAATCATCCGCATCTGCTACCCGATCTGCCCCGGAGCCGGGTTGTCGTTCGCCTGGTTGGTGTGCGGGCTCGGCGTCGTGTCGATGGTTTACGGGGCCTTCGCCGCGCTGGCGCAGAAAGATTTCAAGCGGATGGTGGCGTACAGCTCGGTGAGCCACATGGGGTATGTCATGCTCGGCCTCGGCGTGTGGAGCGCGGTGGACGGACATGGCTACCAGTGGGACGCCTGGGCTCAGGGGGTCAACGGCGCCATGTTCCAAATGCTCGCCCACGGCATCAGTTCGGCCGGGATGTTCTTCATGGTCGGCGTCCTCTACGACCGGGTCCACCACCGCAACCTCGAAGAGTTCGGTGGCATCTTCAACCGCATGCCACTCTATGCGTCGCTGGCGGTGGCGATCTTCTTCGCCGGTCTCGGGCTCCCCGGTATGTGTGGCTTCATCGGCGAGGTGCTCGTCACGCTCTCGAGCTGGAATTACAGCCGTCTGCTCGCTGTCTGCTCCGCCTTCACGGTGATTCTCACCGCTGCCTACATTCTCTGGGCGATCCAGCGGGTCTATCTCGGGGCCGAGTACAAGGGCCCGCACGGTGACCACCTCACGCCGATGACCCGCCGGGAACTGGCGATCGCCGTGCCACTGGTCGTGCTGGCCGTCGTGTTCGGGGTAGCGCCGCAGTTGATCTTCAACTACGTCACGCCGACGGTGAACCGGCAGGTGGAGACGCTCGCCGAATGGACGCGGGGCCACGACGGTGCTCCCGCCCCGGCCGGGGCGGCCGCTTCCACCGATCCCGAGAAGGCCGAGATCCAGGCCGCGATCGATTCCTTCTCCGTGGGGGGTGGCCGGTGAATCCCGACCGCAATCTCGGCGCTTTGCTCGATGGCACGCTCCACGACACGCTCGTTGTGTCGCTGCCCCATTTCCGTCCGGAACTCTGTCTGGCGGCGACCATCGTTCTGCTGTTGCTCTGCCGGATGGTGCCGCTCCTCCGTCTGGTCGACTCCGGTTTCATCGCCCTCGGCGGCGTCCTCTTCTCGCTATTTTTCGCCTGGGACGACATTCTCTCCCTCCGCGCTACAGCCTGGTCGTCGTCCATCGGCGACCTGTTGGCGGGGCGGCAGGAACTGTTCGGCGGCCTGCTCGCCTTCGACTCGCTGACCGCTTACATCCGACTGCTGCTGACCGGATTCCTCGTGCTCTTCATCCTCTTCACGAAGGTTTCCGGGATCCCGGACCGCGAGGATGGGGCCGATTTCTACACCCTCGTTCTCGGGGCGACGCTCGGCATGTGCCTGATGGCGTCGGCCAATCACCTCCTCATGGTGTTCATGGCGGTGGAAATGGCGAGTGTTCCCTCGTATGCCCTCGCCGGGCTCCTCAAGGGGCGCAAGGCGAGTTCTGAGGCGGCCCTCAAGTACGCCGTCTACGGGGCCGGAGCGGCGGGGGTCATGCTCTATGGCCTGAGCCTCCTGGCCGGTGTCCTCGGCACCTGCCACCTGCCGACCATGGCCCGCGAACTGGCGGCGCTCGATGCCACGTGGATGCCGGGGGGCACCGGGCTGGCGCTGGCGATCGGCGGGCTGATGGTGGCCGTTGGATTGGCGTTCAAGCTCTCGGCCGTGCCGTTCCATTTCTGGTGCCCGGACGTCTTCGCCGGCGCTGCAGCCGAAGTCGGGGCGTTTCTCTCGGTGGCCAGCAAGGCCGCCGCCGTGGCGCTCCTCCTCCGCGTGGCCTTTGGGCTGGGGACGACCGGCCCGGGGCCCGAGCATGTCTCCCAGATGGCATCACTCGGCGAAACGAGGCACTTCATCGTCGGAGGAATCGCCCTCCTGGCGGCGCTGACCTGCACGCTGGGGAATCTCGCAGCCTATGGGCAGACCAACATGAAGCGCCTCCTCGCCTATTCGACCATCGCGCATGCCGGCTATCTCATGATGGGTGTGGCGGCGGCGGTGGCGCTGGCCGGAAGGGATGCCGAGGCGACGCGTTCTGCCGTCGCCGCGGTCTGTTTCTACCTTGGCACGTATGTCTTCATGAACCTTGCCGCGTTCGCCATCGTGGCGCTGCTGAGGAATTCGCTGCGGAGCGAGGAGATCGCATCCTACGCCGGATTGATTCGATCCAACCCGGGGATCGTCGTCGCCACCGGCGTCGTGCTCGTGAGTCTCATCGGACTTCCGCCCCTGGCTGGGTTCGTCTCCAAATTCCTCGTCTTCTCTTCGGTCATGGAGGCGGTCATGCTCGGTGCCGAACGGCCGTTGATGCTTGTCTTGCTCGTGGTTGGCGGGGCAAACACGGTGATCAGCCTGTTTTACTACCTCCGCGTGCTGAAGGTCATGACGTTCGACTCACCCCCGGCCGACCGAACCACCGACGCATTTCCGCTCGTATCGATTCCCGGGGCGCTTGTGACGGCTCTCGTCGTTCCGGTCGTGTCGCTCGGCATCTTCTGGTCGGGGCTGTACGCCTTCGCCCGTCTCGCCGGGGCTTTTGCCTCCTGACCCTCACCCCGCCACGGCAGCCCTATGAAGTCGACACTCGCGGAACTCATCGACACGCTCGGATCGTCGCTCCACTCCTACCTTGTGGCGGCGGGGGTGTGGACTTTTCCCGGGGACGAAGTGATCAAGCTCGCGCTGGTCGATCTCGTTGAGGACCAGCGGAGCATTGCCGACCGGGCCGGCCGGCTCCTCGAGGAGCACGGCGAGACGGTACCGCGGCCTGTCTACCCGATCCGCTACACCGCCACCCACGACGTCGACCTCGCCGCGATGCTCCCCCGTGTGCTCAATGGTCTGCGGCGTCAAATCGCTCAGTTCGACCGGCTTGTCGACGCGGGAGGGCCCCCGGGGGAAATCGATCTGGTGCGCGAGGGCCGCGAGGCGTCTCTCCAACATGCCGATCAGCTCGAAGAGATCGCTCGGCGCAGTGGGCGCAGCGGCTCCCTTCCCCCCGCGCCCGTTTCTTGAATCCCCGGTTCTCCGACGGCACACGGGAGCCGGCACCACCCGCGCGGAGGGAAGGCATGGAGTTCTTCGACAGTCATTGCCATCTCGATCCGATGCGCTATCTCGACGAACTCCCCGCGGTGGTGGCTCGGGCCAGGGCCGCCGGGGTCACGGGGATGGCGGTCATCGGCACCCGCGCCATGGACAGCGAGGCCGCGGCGGATCTCGCCTCCCGTGAGCCCGGGCTCGTGGCCACGGCCGGCATTCATCCCAACGACGTCAACGAGGTCGTCGCCGGGGAGTGGGATCGGATCGTCGCCCTCGCCGAGTCGGGGCGGGTCGCCGCCATCGGTGAAACGGGGCTCGACTGGTACCGTCACGATGCGCCGCCGGACATCCAGCGGGAATGGTTCGATCGGCATGTCCGGTTGGCGCAACGGCTCTCGCTCCCGCTGGTCGTCCATACCCGGGAGAGCCTCGCCGACGTCCTCGCGATGCTCCGTGAGGCGGTCGCCCGCGGCCCGTTGACGGCGATTCTCCACGCCTTCACCGGGACGTCTGCGGAGGCGGCCGAGGCCCTCGAGCTCGGCTGTTACCTCGGGTTCGCCGGGATGGTGACCTTCCGCTCCTCGGCCGGGCTCCGCGAGGTCGCGGCGACGGTGCCGAGCGACCGTCTCCTCGTCGAGACCGACAGTCCGTTTCTCTCCCCGGAGCCGCTTCGCGGACGACGCAACGAACCGGCCCATGTCGTCCATACGGCCCGGTGCCTCGCCCTGGCCCGGGGCGTGTCACTCGAGGTCCTCGCCGCGGCGACGGCCGCCAACGCCCGCAGGCTGTTCCGATGCGGGGGATGAGAGCGCCCGGCCATCGACCGGCTCCCTCCCCGATCAGCATCATTCCTTCCGCTCCCCTCAGCCCAGTCCCACGGAGATCCAGCTATGGTCCGCACGCCGAGCACGATGTTGCCACTGGGCACCACTGCCCCGACCTTTTCCCTCCCCAATGTCGACGGCCGGATCCTTGGCCTCGACGACGTCGCCGGGGAACGGGGCACGGTTGTGATGTTCATCTGCAACCACTGCCCGTTCGTGAAGCACGTGGCCGACCAGCTTGCCCAGCTCGGCCGGGACTACGCGCCGCTCGGCATCGGCTTCGTCGCCATCAGTTCCAATGACGTCTCCGGACATCCGGCTGATTCGCCGGAGCAGATGATCCACGAGGCGGAGGCTCGCGGCTACCCGTTCGCGTATCTCTATGACGAGACCCAGGACGTGGCGCGAGACTATCGGGCCGCGTGCACACCCGACTTCTTTGCCTTCGATGCCGGCCGTCGGTTGGCCTATCGTGGCCAACTCGACGGAAGCCGCCCGGGAAACGGGGACGCGGTGACGGGCGCCGATCTCCGCGACGCCCTCGACGCCCTCGTGGCGGGGAAGCGGCCCGCAGAGGAGCAGCGCCCCAGTCTCGGCTGCAATATCAAGTGGAAGGCGGGGCGCGAGCCGGAGTACTTCACGGGAGGATGACCCCGGCCGGCGGGGCCGTCGACGCCGGCCGAGCGTCAGCGGCGCGGGCCGTCGTTGGGCTTCTTCGGTCCCTGAGCGGCGCCGCGGTCGGCGAGGCGTCCGAGCCCCTCGGTATCCCCCGGCTCGAGCCGGGCTGCCCGGAGATTCTCCCGCTGGATGGCCTCGTAGACCTCCTGCCGGTGAACCGGAATCTCGGAAGGGGCGTTGATCCCCAGGCGAACCTTGTCTCCCCGAATGTCAACGATCGTGACAACGATGTTGTCACCGATCATGATGCTTTCATCACGCTGTCTGGAGAGTACGAGCATCGGTCGATCCTTCCTGATCCTGTCGTGGAGCCGACATTCCCCGGTCGGCTTGCACTATCATTATGCGCTCTTTTTGAGGCCGGGAGTCGCGCAGGGCAATTCGTACTGCATCGGAAGCTCGCCGCTCGCAACGACTTGACGGCCGGTGCGGGCTTCGAGGTTAATGACGATCGGAGCTTTAAGATTGAGGGTGAGGGTTTTGCCGTTGCTGCCGACGATCACGACCACTTGGGCCTGACGGAGGTCGGCGATGGCAAGCGGCGTGAGCTCACTGCGCGGGATGCGCACCTGGTAATCGGGCACGAACCGTCTCGGGCTCACGACGGCGAGGGCGACGTCTCCCCGGGTCGTGCTTTGAAGCCAACCGAGGGCGTCGTTCGTCGCGTCCGCCAGCAGGGCCCAATCGCGGCAGCCCTCGAGCCCGGGAAGTCCGCTGGGGAAGTTGATGATGTCGGCGGCGTCGATGTCGATGCGCCCGAATCGTGAGGTGTTGATGCGCATGGCCAGGGCACTCCTTTGCCGGACGGTGCAGGATGGCTCCGGTGTCGGCGCCCTCCCTTCAATAGGAGAGATCGGCCGATGGCGGTGTCGGGGTCGAGAAAAAAGGTCTGGCGAAACGGGGAGGGTCTGGCAGGGGATGCGGCTCGGGGGAACTGGGGGACGCGCCGCCGGGCACCCCGGGCACCGCGACCGCTGCGATCGTTACAACCAAGACGGTCGCGCCGACCGATCTCATCGTTGCCGTCGAGGGATCGGTGGGGATCATTGCCACATCGGCTGCGCCCGCCAGGCGGCCAGGGGGGCGAGGATCAGAAGCGGGGCCCAGGCCCCGACCGACGGGCTGATGACGTAGCTCGATGCCGCCGCGTGGCAGCCGAGCGTCACGAGGAAGAAGATCACCGTCATGGCGACGCACAAGCCGACGGCGACGAAGATCCCGCGCCGATTTGGACCGACCACCAGCGGGATGCCGAGGAGGGCCAGCGACATGTCGAGGAACGGTGCCACGAACCGGGAATGGACCCGCAGTGGGATGTCGGCGCCGACGCCGAGCGCCGGGTTGGCGATCGACGCCACAAGCTCGGGGGTCGACGAGTACTGGATCCAGTTCGACGAACCGATCAGTTGCTCGAAGGAAACGTCACTGGCGAGGAAGCACTGGCCCGGTGCGAGCCAATCAGCCCCGGACCTGGTCTGGATAATCGTCCGGCCGCCGAACTCGATCGACGAGAGCCGGTCGATCCCGGCAGGCTCGCGGACCGCCCCGAGGAGGTAGCCTGCCGGATGGCGGGCATCGGCGGCGAGCCAATGCGCCTCGGCCGCATCGATCTGTGTCCCGTGTTCGGACAGTGACGGCGGGAGGAGAAAGCTCGGTGATTCGATCCGACGTGGAGCCGCCTGCACCGAACGGCCGCGGAACAGAACCTCGGTCGCATGGTCGTACCGGGCCTCGAAAGCCTGGTCCTTGTTGCCCTTGAGGTCCTGGGCATTCCGCGAGAAAGCTTCCCGGATCCTGGGGAGAACCAGTTCGCGGTTGGCACCGGCGAGGATCGCCACGACCGCCGCGAAGGCGATCGACCCGCGGGCGATCCGCCAGCGCGTGACCCCGGCGGCAAGGAGGGCGGTCAGTTCGTTGTGGCGCTCGAGCCACGACAGGGCGAACATGGCGCTGGCCAGGGAAATGATGGCGCTTGTGGCATCGAAGAACGAGATCAGCCGGTAGCCGTAGTACTTCCCGAGCACCTTCCACAATCCGCCCCCATCGGCCGCGTGCGAGACGAACTCCTCCATGTTGGTGAAGGCGTCGACAACGAACGTCAGCCCTGCCAAACTGATGAACACGATCACGAAGGCGTGGAACTGGGCGCGGGCGATGTAACGATCGATCAGCATGCCGGGCCTTGAAACAGCGGAAGCCTGGGGGCCCCGGACGGGCCCGGGGGCCGGAGGATAGGGTTGTCCGGAAACAGCGTCAACCTGGCTCGAAGCGGGATCTCGACGGTGATCACACGGGGGTGGACGTGGCTGGCACGGCAGGTCCGGACGTGGTCCGCGCCCGCGGTTGACCTGCTTTTCCCCCCCCGCTGCGAGCTTTGTCATCGGGAAGAGATGGTCGTGCTGTCGGCCGGAGCGCCGGCGACGTCGGCCGGAGCGCCGGCGACGTCCGCGGCCGTCCCTTGCCGCACCCCTCTCCCCCTCTGCGAAGCGTGTGTCGGGGAACTTTCCGATCCTCGACTGCGCTGCCTGCGGTGTGGGCAGCCGGGAGGGGGCGAACGCTGCCGGTCGTGCCGGGGGCGGTGTCGTGACTGGGACGGGATCGTCGTGCTGGGGAGCTATGGTGGCACGCTCCGTCAGGCGGTGCTCCATGCCAAGAGGCCACGGGGCGACAACGTGGCGGCGGCGCTCGCCACGCTCCTCCACCGCCACCATGCCGAGACCATCCTCGCCTGGAAGCCCGATATCGTCGTGCCGGTGCCGATGCACTGGTGGCGGCGCGTCGAGAGGGGCACGAGCGCCGCCGATGTGATGGCCGAACGTCTGGGGCATCTCGCCGCGATTCCGGTCCGGAGGTTGCTGCGGCGCACACGGGCGACGGTGATGCAGAACCGGCTGCCGTTCGAGTCGCGCCGCGCCAACGTCCTCGATGCGTTTGCCGTCGGCCGCGGGGGAGGAACGGGGAAACGGGTGCTCCTCGTCGACGACGTCGTCACCACCGGTGGTACGCTGGCCGCCTGCCGACGGGCCTTGTCGACGGCGGGCGCCGCCGCCGTCCATGTGGCCGTCGTGGCCCGGGCCGATCATGGCAGCGATGCGGGAGCCGAGCGGGATGGTGCCCGAGAATGACAACCACCGCGCCGACGCAACGGCGCCGAGCATGGAAGGATGCGTGATGGAACGGCCGGAGATCTGCGTCGGGACGAGGGGGAGTGCGTTGGCACGGACGCAGACGGGATGGGTCGTCGATCAGTTCCGGTCCCGCGGCCATGCGGTGACCGTCGAGCTCGTCTCGACCCGGGGCGACGTCGTCACCGATGTGCCGATCGCCGCGATCCGCGGGGGGGATGGGGTGTTCGTCCGTGAGCTCGAACGGGCCCTGCTCGAGGGGCGGATCGATGCGGCTGTTCACAGCCTCAAGGACCTCCCCACCGCCGTCACGCCGGGGCTCGAACTGGCCTCAGTGCCCCTCCGCGCCTCCCCCTTTGATGCCTTCGTGGGGCGGACGAGCCCGACGATCGACCAATTGCCCCCGCGCGCCGTCGTCGGTACCTCGAGCATCCGCCGCGTCATGCAGCTGCGGGCCTGGCGCCCCGACCTCGATTTCCGCTCGGTGCGGGGGAACGTCGACACCCGCCTCCGCCGGCTCGACGAGGGGGAGTGTGATGGCCTGATCCTCGCCGCCGCCGGTCTGGGGCGTCTCGGGCTGGAGCGGCGGATCACGGAGGTGCTCCGGCCGGAATCGTTCTGGCCTGCCGTCGCGCAAGGCGCGTTGATCGTGCAGATCCGCAGCGGCGATGCCCGGATGGCGGCCATCGTCGGGGAGATCAACGATCCCTCCTCCCACGCGGCGGTGGAAGCCGAACGCGCCTGCCTGGCGGGCTTGGCGGGGGGGTGTCTGGCCCCGATCGGTGCCTGGGCCCGCTTCGAGGGAGATCGGCTCCATCTCGGTGCCTGCGTCCTCGGACCGGATGGCGACGGGATCGAGCGGATCGTCTCCCGAGGGGTGGCCGAGGCTGCCGAGTCCCCCGACCGCCTCGGCCAGAGGGTGGCCGAGGCGCTGCTTGGCCAGGGGGCCGATCGGATGCTCCAGGCGGCGCGGCAGGCCGAATCCCTCCGCCGGCAGGCGTGAAGCCGCCTTGAGGGCAGCCCCACCGGGTGTCCAAGGTGGGGGCAAGGCGTCCTTACGGGGGGAATTCTCCCGGCTCGTTGTGGCCCCGGGGGGATGGGGTTACGATTGGGAAACATCACGAGTGTTCCACACCATATGAAGGAGAGAAGAGAGCATGTCCGTCAAAGTTGTGATCGCCGACGACCACGAAGTGGTGCGCCGTGGGCTGGCCAGCCTGCTGGCGGGATCCGAGGTCAAAATCCTTGGGGAGGCGTCCAACGGTGATGAGGCGCTGAAGCTGGCCAAGAAGCTCAAGCCCGATGTCGTGCTCCTCGACATCCGGATGCCCGGCAAGGATGGGCTGGCGACGCTGGAGAAACTCCGGGCCGAGCTTCCGACTGCCCGGGTGGTGATGCTCTCGACATTCGACAATCCGACCTACGTCGCCCGCGCGGTGGCTGCGGGGGCCCACGATTACATCCTCAAGGGTGCCTCGCGGAGCGAGATCATCGCGGCGATCACCGGGGCCGCAGCCGGCCAACTCCCGGCCCGTGCCGGGGAGCTCCGCCGGGTGGCAACGACGATGGCCAACCGGGTGGCCACGCCCGATCCCGACATCCCGCTCACGCAGCGCGAGACGCAGGTGCTCCGGCACATGGCGCTAGGGCTCTCCAACAAGGAGATAGCCCAGTCGTTGACGATCAGCGTCGAGACGGTCAAGGAGCATGTTCAAAACATCCTCCGGAAAATTGCCGTCTCCGACCGCACCCAGGCTGCTGTCTGGGCCGTGCGTCGCGGTCTCGTCTGACAGCGGCCCTAGGGAACGACCAGCGGCCCTGGGGAACGACCTCGCGTTCGTTCCTCAGCATCTCGCCGTGCTTCTATCGGGCCCGTGGATGGGCTTTGTCGAAGGCGTCGAGGAGACGTGTCGTTGTCACGTGGGTGTAGATCTGGGTCGTGACCAGGCTCTTGTGGCCGAGCAGTTCCTGAACGCTCCGGATGTCGGCTCCGGCGTCGAGGAGATGGGTGGCGAAACTGTGCCGTAGGGTGTGGGGGCTGGCCCGCCCGGATAGCTCGGCCGTGAGCAGGTGCTTCTCGAGGAGCCGGCCGACGCCCCGCACCGAGAGCCGCGTTCCGAACTTGTTCGTGAACAGTGGTTGGGCGCGGGTAACGGCCATCGCGCGGGGGCTGGCACGCGACGCCAGCCAGCTTTCGATCGCTCCGCGGGCGTGACGGCCGACGATCCCGAGCCGCTCCCGACGCCCCTTTCCGCGGACCCTGACGGTGCCACCACGGAGGTCGAGGTCGCCGTCATCGAGGGTCACCAACTCGCGAACTCGAAGCCCGGCCGAGTACATCAACTCGAGAATTGCCCGATCCCGCAGTCCACCGGCGGCCTTCGGTTGGGGGGCGGCAAGGAGGCGGCCGATTTCCTCGCCAGTGAGGAACTTGGGGAGTTTCCGCGCCCGCCTCGGACCGCGGAGTGGCTTGGCGGGATTCGTCCGCACCCATCCTTCGCGCTGGCCGAAGGTGTAAAAACTTCGGGTGCTCGCCAACTTCCTGGCCACGGTCGCCGGCGCATATCCGGCGGCGTGGAGTCCGCCGGCGAATCGCCGCAGGATCATGCTCGTCGCCTCGTCGGGCGTCCGGCAGCCGGCCGAGGCGAGGAACTCGGCCAGTTGGAGGAGATCCTCTCGGTAGCTCTTGACGGTAAAGGGTGAGCATCCTCGTTCCGCGACCATCGCGCCGAGAAAGCGATCGATCACCGCAGAGAATCCGGCGCTGGCCTGGGGGGGCAGGGAAGGCATCACAAACCTGCCGGGGGGGTCGGATCAGGCCGTCCGGTCGGCCGGCGGTACGAAGCGGACCCGATTGACTCGTGGGGCGGCGTGGCGGACCTTCTCGCCGAGCACGGCGGCGTCGTGCCAGGAGAAACTGAGATCCGGATCGGAGGCGAATCGGCTCAACGTGCTGAGGGCCTCGACACGGCTGTCGTCGTCATACAGGAAGACGTACCGTTCGCCTCCCTTGACCAGGGCCATGACGTTGATGTCGCGGGCGGGCATGGTGTAGACCCTGTGGGCCGAGGGAACGGCGGCGGGCGCGCAAGCGTCCGCATTGGGGATATCGGCCCTGCCCTCCCGGGGGCCACACGATTCCGATGATCGCCCCCCGAATCGCTCCCATCCGGCCAAGTCCCTGCGACGCCCTTGTTCCTCCGCCGCGATCCTCGTCGGCGCAGCTTGCCCGAGGGGCCGATCCAGCGGGGGCGCTGCTCGACGGTGTCAGAAAAGGTCGCCAAAACCGCGCAGTCCGATCGGTTCACGGGAGGTGAATGGCTCACCGCGGCCAACCCCGATCATTGAGCCCCACCAGCGCGCGGCGGCGTCGACGCGTTCCGGTACGGACGGGGACGAGGCCGGGGACGACCCGGGGGTTGGGAACTGACTCGCGTAGCAGGCGATGCTGCGGGCCTTGGTCTCCCAGGTGTCGCTGATGTCAACAATGAAGGCGGGGCGGAGGAGGACCTTGAGATGGACGCACGGGTAGTGGTAGACGCGCGACGGGTGCCAGGGTTCACCGGGCAGATCGCATTTGGTGAGCTTTGCCCAGAATCGCGCCGCATCGACGAGGCGGGTGGCGGCGACGTGGTCGGGGTGGGCGTCCACCCAGTGTGGCGAGAACAGCCATCGCGGGCGGGTGCGGCGGATCGTGGCGGCGAGGCTTGCCCGGGCGGCGAGCGTGGCACGCAGGCGACGGTTGGGAAGACCGAGATTCTCGCGCCACTCGATTCCGAGCACGGCGGTGGCGGCGGCGGTCTCGCGGGCGCGGATCTCCGGGGTTCCGCGCGGCGTCGGTTCCCCGTCGGTGAGATCGAGAATGCCAACGCGCAACCCGCGGGCGAGCATCAGCGCGATGGTACCCCCCATGCCGAGCTCGGCGTCGTCTGGATGGGGAGCGATGACGAGGGCATCAAGCATGGGATTCTCAGGGAAACCGGGGTGAAGGAGCGGGGCGTGCGGTTGCCAGGCAGTTCCACCGGAGCATACTCTCCCCCCCATGAGCACCTCCCATCCTCCGGCCCGACGGCCCCCAGCCCCCCGTTTGGATCTCGACGAAGCCGCCGCCCACGCCCGTCGGGCCGCGGTGCTCGCGTCGGTCGAATCGATCCTCGGGTGGGACGAACAGACGATGCTGCCCCCCGCCGGCGGCGCTCACCGGGCCGACCAGGTGGCCGCCGTCGCCTCCCTGGCCCACAGCCTGCGCACCGATCCGGCCCAGGGAGATCGGTTGGAGCGGTTGGCGGCGGCGATGGAGGGAGAGGGAGAGGGAGAGGGAAAGGCGGAGGGAAGCGACTGGAGTGCAGACGAGCGGGAGACGGTCCTCCGTCTCCAAAGGGATTATCGCAAGCACAGTCGCCTCCCAGCCCGGTTGGTCGAGGAGACCGCCCGGGCCTGCATCGACGGCCAGCAGGCCTGGGTCGACGCGCGGCGACGCTCCGATTGGAAGGGCTTCGCTCCGAAGCTCGCCCACATCGTCGCGTTGAAACGCGAACAGGCGAGCTGCCAATCCCCCGATCTGGATCCCTACGATTCCCTCCTCGACGACCACGAGCCCGGTGCCCGGGCGAGTGACGTTTCGGCTCTCTTCGACCGCCTCAGGACGAGCCTCGTGCCCCTCGTCCGGGCCTGCACGGGAGCGCCCCACGCGCCAATCGACGACGTCCTTCGGGGGCAGTTTCCGCGCGGGGCACAGGAGGTGTTGGTTCGGACTGTGGCCGAAAGGATCGGGTTCGACTTCAACCGTGGACGCCTCGACTCGTCGGAGCACCCGTTTTGCAGCACGACCGGGCCGCATGACTGCCGGATCACAACCCGCTGGGACGAGTCGTACCTGCCGACCGCGCTGTTCGGAGTGCTCCACGAGGCTGGCCATGGCGTCTACGAGCAGGGGTTGAGGGAGGAGGCGTTCGGCCTGCCGGCGGGCGAAGCGGCCTCCCTCGGCATCCACGAATCGCAGTCGCGTCTCTGGGAGAATCTCGTCGGTCGCTCGCTTCCGTTCTGGGAATGGTGCCTGCCCCTGGCGCAGACGATGTTCCCGGCCGCGCTGTCGGAGACCTCTCCAGAATCGGTCCAACGATCGCTGCTGGCCGTTCGTCCGTCGCTGATCCGCGTCGAGGCCGACGAGGTGACCTACAACCTCCATGTCATGCTCCGCTTCGATCTGGAGCGCGCGCTCGTCCGTGGAGAGCTGGCCGTCGCCGATCTTCCGTCCGCCTGGGACGATCGCTTTGAGCAGGACTTTGGAATCCGCCCTGCCAACGCCGCCGAAGGGGTGCTTCAGGACATCCACTGGAGTGCCGGCCTGATCGGCTATTTCCCCACCTACACCCTCGGCAACGTCTACGCGGCCCAGATGATGGCCGCGATCGAAAGAGATCTCCCCGCGCTTCCCATGGAGCTTGCCGCGGGAAGGTTTGGTTCGCTCCTGGGGTGGTTGCGGGAGCGGGTTCACCACCATGGGCGCCTGATCGACCCGGGCAGGCTCGTCGCCGGCGCCACCGGCGGCCCGATCTCGGAGCGGTGGCTGGTCGAGAGCCTGTGGAAGCGGTACGGGGCGGCTCACGGCCTCGCTCAACGGCCCCCGGCATGATCATCCCCGGTTGTGTTGGTCGTGCTAACGGCCTTTCCGCCGGGAGGGTTGCAACGCCAAAGCGGTGTTACACTCGCTGTTTCGGGGAGCGAAGAGCCCGACCGATCGAGGTCCGTCGGCGGGTTTAGCCTGTCCGCAAGGCGGGGTTTGATCTCGGGACACCGATCACGAACGGGGGGTGGGGGCGATGGCAGACGACACGCAGCGGCCGGGTCTCGGTGGGCATGATCCAGCGCCTGGTTCGGCGGAGGGGAAAGCATCCCCTCTCGATCGGTCTCCGGCGGAGGCTCCCGGGGAAAACGAACCCGCGGAGGCGGATCGGTTTGACCTCGGCTTGGAAGAGGCCCTCTGGGCGGGAGGGCCCTCCGGCGACGGGGAACGCTCGCGCGTCGACGGACTGCCCGATGGCTGGCTCGATGATCCGGGCGCCGGCGATGCGGCCGAGGGGCCTGATGGGCTGGCGGCGACGAACCTCCACGATGATCCCGAGGCCTCCGGGGTCTCCCACTCGTCGCAGGTCCAGATCGGCACCGGCCAGTCTGGCATCACGTCGCCGAGCGACGTCGTGCCGCTGGCCACTCCCCTGCAGGATCGCTCGATCAGCGAGGTGGACCATGAGGATCAATTGTTCAAGGGGATCGACCTGACTGCAGAGGGAGAGGGGGATCCGGGCGAGGATGACGGCAAGCCCGCCGACGAGTGGCGTGACATCGTCGCAATGGGGCGGGATGACGTGCCCTCGGAGTCGATCGGATTCGGTGCGTTTGTCGGTGCGGCCGATGCGGTCGACCCGGCCATCACCGATTCCTTTCAAGGCGACTCGCAGGGGATCGGCGAATCCCCCGGTGAGTCGATCGACATCGGTGCTTTCGGGATGGCCCCGCCGGCGGCGGTCCCTGCCGGCCCGATCGTGACGTCCGGCCCGCGTCCGTCGGCGGCCCGCGGGGGGATGGGGCAGGCTGTCGGTGTCGTGCTCGGAGGCTTGCTGGCAATCCCCGTGACCCTCGCGATCCTGCTGTTCGGATTTCAGCGTGATCCCCTCCGGATCACCCCGCAACTCCCCGCCGTGGTGCGATCGTTCCTGCCAGCCCGATTCCGCCCGGCGGTGGAGGAGCGGCGGGCCGACAACGTCGCCGGTGGAGCTGGCCGCTTGACCCTCGACCAGATTGCCGCAATTCCGTCCTCGGGCGATGCTCTCTCCGATAACGCGTCGCAACCGGTGGCGTACCCCGTGGCGCCCGCCATCGACGTGGGCTTGTCGCTGGCTGGAGATCAGCCGGCGGGTGAGTCGGTCGCGGTGGCGGATGCCGGTCTTTCGGCCCAGTCGTCGGCCGACCCGGACGAGGTCGAGATCGTCGTTGATCCGCTTCGAGTCGGGGTGGAGAAGCGGAACGTCGGGCCCGATGTCAGGGGAACGGGGATCGACTTCTCCGCTGTCGACGGCGCGATCGCTGCGGCGGCATCGGCGACCGACAACCTCGGCGCGGGCGCCGTGGGCGGGGATCCTGCCGACCGTGAGCAGACCCAGGTGGGATGGTACCGGAGTTTGAGCCTCGTCGCCCTCGAACTGGCCAGGATGGAGCGGGTGGCGATCGAGTCGGGCCGGCCGTCTTCCGACGTCGTCGACCGGTTCGCCGATCTGGGCAGGAGGTTGGCCGTCGAACGGCATGATGATCTGGAGCTCCTCGGCAGCATGTGGCTGGCCAGCGGCAAGCGACCCTCGGACGGGGCGATTCTTGTCGCCACGCTCGAGGCGGTGCGCCCTGTCGGGCCCTGGTGGGGAGGGCGACTCTCCGTTGGTGGCGAGACTCCCGGCGTGTTGTCGTTCCTGGCCCAAACGGCTCCCCGAGCGGAGCCGGGGGAGCGGGTGATGGTGGTCGGCGTCCTTGGAGATCCGGGTACGATCTGGGCCGTCGATGTCGGCCCCCTGCCGGCGTTGGGAAATCCGGCAGACGATACTGCCGAGCCCCGTTCGTTCTGATCGGCACCGCTTCCTTTGACTGCGGAGGTTGATCGGATGGACGAACGGCCCCCGGACGGAGTCGTGGGAATCGTCGCCGCCGTCACGGCCGGGGCGCTCGATCCGCTGGATGTGGTGACCGGCGCGGTCGAACGATGCCGCAGCGCTCATGCCGGCCTCAACGCCCTCGTGCAGCCCCGCGGTGCCGCGGCTCTCGAAGAAGCCTCTCGGCTCGCGAATCTTCCCCCCGGCCCGCTTGCGGGCGTGCCGGTGAGTATCAAAGAGTGTTTTCCCATCCGGGGAATGGTCACCTCGCTCGGCCTCCGCAGCCGGCGGGCGGCGCTCGACGATGGCGATGCCGAGATCGTGACGCGACTGCGGGCCGCCGGGGCGATCGTCATCGGCAAGGGGAACGTGCCTCAGGCGCTCTATCTCCACGAGACCGACAACCCGGTGTGGGGGCGGACGCTCCACCCCACGCATGCCGATCGGGGCCCGGGGGGGAGTAGCGGGGGGGATGCCGCGCTCGTCGCAGCCGGGTGTGTCCCACTCGCGATCGGAAACGATCTCGCCGGAAGCATCCGCCAGCCGGCGCACGCCTGCGGGATCGTCGGACTGCTGCCACGCTCAGCGACGCTCGGGGGCGGGGGGGCTTTCGAGACAATGCCTGGGCTCGCGGGTCAGCGTTCACGCTCAGGGCTGCTTGCGCGGACGGTCGACGATGCCGCCGCGGGGTTGCGGGGGCTCTGTGGTGCGCCGGCGGTTCCCGGCCCTCAGGTTGAGGCCCTGCGAGTGGCGTGGTGGGACAACGCCGGTCCGCTGGCCCCATCGCCGGCCGTGCGCCGGGCCGTCGCCATGGCGGTGGCGCGGCTCGCGGCCGCCGGTGCCACCGTGACGCAACTCGATGCCGACATCGCCGCGGAAGCCGCCTGGTTGCATCTCGGCATCCTCTCGGCCGACGGAGGGGCCGACATCCGCCGCCTGTTCGCCGGGGAGAGGCCGATCGATCAGGTGCGTCGGCTCCTCGCCTTGGCGCGCATCCCGGGGTGGGCGCGGGGGCTGGTCGCCGCAGCTTGTGTCTGGGGGGGGCGGGGCGTGGAGGCAAAAGCGCTGCGGCG
>Ga0209829_10000631_pt1 | contig 31108 bp, 29 predicted proteins | sample C_140205_EF_Meta_FD_187311 | JGI IMG/M metagenome (GOLD analysis project Ga0209829, IMG submission 187311) | Freshwater microbial communities from Lake Croche, Canada to study carbon cycling - C_140205_EF_MetaG (SPAdes) (version 2) | ecosystem: Environmental > Aquatic > Freshwater > Lake... | reverse complement strand
AGAACTTGCTCTCGAATACCTCAAGGCGATAAGGGCCTGCAACACTGCGCTGGGATTGGTTACATCCCGGAACACCGAGAAGAATGAGTAGAAGCAGGTAGCGCATACACTCACACCGAACGCCGCAGATCACAGACCCCGCGCCAGGAAGGCCACGATTGGAACAGCGACGTCATCGCGGGGTTCTGTGCATCTGCTTTGTTCGACATTTGCATATCCAAACCACTCACTTTCGCTTCCGCAAAAACTCGGACAACTCCTCGCCATCGGCTACCTCGGTCTCGATTCGCATCAAGTGGGTCATGAAGTACACGACCGCCAAAGGTATCGTAATGCCCGGGACGCAGAGCAAAACCAAGATCACGCCACTGCCTTGCCATTCATATCGAGTAACTTTATCCATTTTGTGTCCTTTGCATTTGTGGTGCGCTCGCCATTGTCGAACGAAAAAAGCTGAGCCACCGCCGACTTGCGACGTGAACCGCGATAGCGGAACTGACAGCGCCAACGGCGGTTGGCTCCGGCGACTGGTTAGGCGGCGGCTTCATTTGTCACTCTCTGAACGAATCAAGTAGTAAATCCCCGCTGCAAGAAAGAGAGCCGCAAAAAACCACGGCGCACTTCCGACATAACTCAAATAAGCTCCAAACTCATCTGGCCCCCATTGAGTGTGACCAGATCCTCGATACCAAAGTGCGATGATGTAGCGTGACAAAAACAACACTACAGCCAACGCGCAGAATGATGTGCCAACGCTTCGTTTTGTCATAAAGTGTGTAGCAGCCTAACAGATAATGGACAGCGCTATTTGCAGCCTATCAGGTTTCATGAAAAGACATTAGCGCCGTCCGAAGTCGTTGTCGAACAGCAAACAGAACCACCCATGACGCTGCAGCGCCTCTGGGCAAACACGGCGCATCGGGGTCGAGTCGCGGGCGTTGCGAGGGGAGGTGCTGCGCCGTCTCGATTGTGTGCTCGAATCTAGCAAGGAAGCGGTATTGACCGGGCTGAAGAAGCGCACCGAGAGCAAGATCAAGCCCGAACCCTTTCTGCTCAAAAAGGCTGGCCAGCTGTTTTGTAACACCTCGCCGTTGCACCTGAAGCGGCTCATGGGCGATCAGGATCACATCGCGAAAAACGTGGGCAGCTACATGCAGGCGTTCTCCCCAGCAGTGCGTGACATCTTTGAGCACTTCGAGTTTCACGCGCAGATCGAGCGGTTGAGCAAGGCTAAGCTGCCGTATCTTGTCACCGAGAAGTTTGCAACGATTGATTTGCATCCAGAAAAGGTGGGCAATGCCGAGATGGGGGCGGGGTTCGAGGAATTGATCCGCAAGTTCGCCGAAGCCGGCAATGCCACTGCTGGGGAGCACTTTACACCACGCGAAGTGATCCGGCTCATGGTGAATCTGATTTTCATTGAGGATGACGACGCCCTGACCAAGCCCGGGGTAGCACCTTTTTGAACTACAAAACCAGCTATTGTCGAACCTATCGTGTTCGCAGATGCTGTCAAATAGATGCAACCTCAGCTCGCAGTCCTATTATTTTCCATGTTGGCCGGCTTTACCGCCTTAGCCACCCCCGCCCTGCCCAACATTCTCTTTATCCTAACCGACGACCTGGGCTACGGGGATGTCCAATCCCTCAATCCGCAGCGGGGGAAGATTCCTACTCCGCATTTTGATCAGTTTGCGGCGCAAAGCATGGTGTTCACCGAAGCCCATGGAGGGTCGTCGGTATGCACCCCCACTCGCTACGGAGTGATGACAGGTCGGTATGCCTGGCGCAGCCGGCTTCAGAAGGGCGTGTTGGATAACCATAGTGCCCCCTTGATTGCGGCGGGTCGGCTGACCGTGCCGGAGTTGTTCAAAGCCCACGGTTACCTCACCGCTGGATTTGGAAAATGGCATCTCGGCATCGATACGCCACTGAACGGCAATGAAATCCTCATTGACCAACCGCTGCGCAACGGACCGGTCACGCGCGGGTTTGACTCCTATTTCTGCAGTGATTTCAGATTTTTCGCGCCGTTCATGTTTATTGAAGACGATCGTTTCGCCGGGAAGGCCCTTTTCAACCGGACCCAACTGGGAGCCAAGTATGGCAGCGGCACCCCGCTGACCCAGGAGGCCTTTTCCCACGTTCTGCCGACGGTTTGCGACCGCGCAGTGAAGCGGCTTGAGACCTATGCCTCGGACAAGCGTCCTTTCTTTCTCTATCTCGCACCCTGCGCACCGCATGACCCCTACGTGCCCACCGATGCATGGAAAGGTAAGAGCGGATTGGGCAAGTATGGCGATTACGTGATGGAGACAGATGCTGAGATTGGGCGGGTGCTCGAGACGCTGGATAGAACCGGCCTGGTCACCAACACCTTGGTGTTTTTCACCAGTGACAATGGCTGTGCTCCCTATGCCGGAGTGAAACAAATGGAGGCCAAGGGACATTATCCCAGCGCTGACAGGCGGGGCTACAAGTCCGATATTTGGGATGGAGGCCATCATGTGCCTTTCATGGTACGGTGGCCTGGCAAAGTAAAAGCCGGCAGCACGCAATCAAAAACCATCTGCCTGACAGACCTATTGGCTACCTGTGCTGAAATTCTAGGCGAAAAACTACCCCAGAACGCCGGTGAGGATAGCGTTAGTCTCTTACCCCTCTTCCAAGGCCGGTCTCAACCCCACCCTCATGACGGCGTGGTGCATCACTCCATCAATGGCGCCTTTGCCATCCGTCAGGAGAATTGGAAACTGGAATTCTGCGCCGGCTCAGGCGGGTGGAGCAGCAGCGGCACAAATGCCGCCGCATTACCAGCAGTCCAGCTCTACGACGTCAACTCCGATCCCGGCGAGCAGAGAAATCTTCAATCAGAACATCCCGAAGTGGTGCAGCGCCTCACAGTACTGATGCAGAAATACATTACCGATGGACGCAGCACTCCCGGCATGCCGCAAAAAAACGATGTCCCTGTCAAACTTCCCATCAGCGTCATGCCCTGATGCCTCAAGCCTTGCCTAGATGATGAACTCAACCCAACAGGCCTAGTCTTCAAACTGCTTGGCGGGACACTAGCAATGTTTTGTCTTCTTTTGCCAAACATTCTGATTGCCGCCCCTGCCCTCATTCTGCAAAAAAGGAGATCACGTTGCTCTGGTGGGTAACGCACTAGCCGATCGCATGCAACACTTCGGTTCCATGGAGACCCTGATCCATGCCGCCCATCCGGATCTTGATCTGGTTTTCTGCAATCTGGCCGTGCCCGGAGACGAGATGGGGGGATTTGAAGCGGACCCGAACAATTCAAAAGACAAGCGCAACTTCCGCCGCCAGCGATCGGCCAATTTCCGGACCTCCGACGAATGGTTGACCCGGGTCAAGGCGGATGTGGTTCTGGCCTTCTACGGTTTCAACTTTGCGTAGGGCACCAGCGCCAATGCCGTGCGCTGGCAGGTGTGGACGGCCTTGCTGGTTTATCTCTTGCTGCGGTATCTGTCTTTTCTGTCTGAATGGAATCACAGCTTCAGCCGGCTCTTTACCTTGGTGCGAGTGGTTTTTTGGTAAAACCGGGATGTTTCGCACCTGTTGCGTCGCTATGGGACAGCCCCCGGTAAGTTTCGATTTATAGCCAAGCCGGAGCAGGCTTATTTCCACGCTTCTGGATGAGTTCCTGTGGGATAGCCACTGAACCTTGTGTGAAAATAGAATCTCCCAAAATGTAAAACACGCGAAAACTCCCAACGCCCTTTCCCAGATCAACCTTCAGTTACCGAGGAAACGGAAGGGGTTTACACCGCTTTCACCTGCCTATGGGATGGCTGTGAAAAAGAATCACGGAATTGATAACGCTCGGTAAAATTGCGTTGGCGTATCATTGATCGGCACATTGATTGATATGACTTCTGTCGTAACCGTGTTTGTCTGAATGGAGTGCCAAAAAATCAAATCCGAAGAGCTTTCAATCACCACCGCCTTCCCTGCGCAACCGCTCACTTGTATCTGCAAGTATCCAACCGCCAAATCCAATTTGGTATTACAAAATTCTAATTTGAGAAGGGGCACCGAGACGACTGCCTTGATGACGAACGTGCCGTCCACATAAGAGGTCGGGTTGTACTCCGACGAGAAGCCGCCGAAGCAGTGGGTGACGTAGGTGCCAGGCGCGATTGACGTGCCCCACAGCGGGGTCGAATACGTGGTGTCAGACACGGCGTACACCGCACAGTTCGGCTCAGACGTCCAGTCACCCGGGACAGTCGAAGGGGAGGTCGTGTAGCCGATTGCCGGAATGGCCGTGCCGTAGAAGATCGATGCGGGGCTTGCGGCGGTCACCGAGACGACTGCCTGAGTGATGACAAACGTGCCGTCCACATAAGAGGTCGGGTTGTACTCCGACGAGGTGCCGCCGAAGCAGTGGGTGACGTAGGTGCCAGGCGCGATTGACGCGCCTGTCAGCGGGGTCGCATACGTGGTGTCAGACACGGCGTACACCGCACAGTTCGGCTCAACCGTCCAGTCGCCCGGGACAGTCGAAGGGGAGGTCGTGTAGCCGATTGCCGGAATGGCCGTGCCGTAGGAGATCGATGCGGGGCTTGCGGCGGTCACCGAGACGACTGCCTTGATGACGAACGTGCCGTCCACATAGGAGGTCGGTTTGTACTTCGACGAGGTGCCGCCGGAGCAGTGGGTGACGTAGGCGCCAGGCGCGATTGACGCGCCTGTCAGCGGGGTCGCATACGTGGTGTCAGACACGGCGTACACCGCACAGTTCGGCTCAACCGTCCAGTCGCCCGGGACAGTCGAAGGGGAGGTCGTGTAGCCGATTGCCGGAATGGCCGTGCCGTAGGAAATCAATGCGGGGCTTGCGGCGGTCACTGTGACGTCAGTCTTGAACGGCGCATTGATGCTTGGCAAAATGGATACCTGTGCCGAGCTGCTAACTGCCGAGCCGTAGGGGCTGGTCACGGTCACAGCGTAGCTGCCCACCTGACCCAAGCTGAAGTTCGTCAGGGCAAGCGTGCTGTTCGTCGCAGACGGAAGATTCGTGCCAGCCAGGGTCCACTGGTAGCTGAACGGAGGCGTTCCAGCCACAGTGACGCTGAGGGTCGTGGAGCCACTCAAGGCGAGGCTCTGGCTTACCGGCGGCACGGCAATCGTGGGCGGATAGAGAAGCGTGAGGTTCGCCACACTGCTCGTGACGCTGCCGTAGCTGTTGGCGATCACCACCCAGTAGGAACCTAGATTGCTCGGGCCGACGTTACTGATTGTGAGAAAGCTGTTCGTCTGGCCAGCCAGCAAGCTGGGAGGATCGATTATAACCGTAGGCGGGGCAGAATATCCGCCACCAATGTTGGTAATGGTGATGGACTGGACGCTGCCGTTCGTCACGGTGGTGTAGGCCAAAATCCCGCTGCCTCCACCGCCAACGAATCGCACATTCGGAGCCGAACTATAGCCAAATCCGCCATTAGTGACGACGGCACTGAACACAAACGGAAGGAATGGCTGCGCATAAGCTCCGGCTGTGGCAAGAGGATAGCCGTTGGTATAAAACCATTGGTAGGTGAAGGGACCGAGGCCTGAGGCCAACACCTGAAAACTGGCATTCGAGCTGACTACAGGGCTGAGGTTTGTGAGGTCGATAGAGATCATCGGCATCGTAGGGGCATTAAGCACTGACCGAAATCCGAAGCCGAAGCTGCTGACCGTCATGTCGTAGGCGTCCCGATTCGCCGCCCGACAGTCGCCCGGGGTGCCGCTCCAACTGCCGCCCCTAACCACACGGACGGAGCCTGACGCAGCCCCTCGCGGATCCGTGCCACCCGCATAAGGTGTCCCATACCAATCCCAGCACCACTGCAAGACATTTCCCGCCATATCGAATAACCCATAAGCGTTGGGTGCAAAAGATCCAATAGGACTGGTGTAGGGGTAGCTTCCAGTAGCATAGGTGGCGTTATAACCGTTCGGGCCGGAATCATAAGTAAAAGCTGTGTCGCCGTAGTAGTTCGCCTGACTCTGGCTGATCGTATTGCCCCAAGGAAACCGCTGCCCGATCAACCCGCCGCGAGCCGCTTTCTCCCACTCCGCTTCCGTAGGCAGCCGATAGCCAGCAGTCCAGTTTACGTAGGGACTGACTTGCCCGCTCCGATACACCGTCGTCGAACCCGCATCCGTATAATAAGCCGGTATTCGGTTCTCCTTCTCACTCCGCGCATTGCACCACTTCACGCTGTCCCACCAATTTATCGTCTGCACGGGATGATTCGCCGCCTTGCCAGAACCGACGTTATCGAACGTGTAGCCATGAGTGATCGCCCACGTATAAACGTCATCCCACTGCGATTTGCTCACCGAGTTGGTGTCCATGTAGAACGCCGAGGTGTTTGCCGTCACAGGGACTGCATCAGATTCTCCATCCAGCGTGTCGCCCATTGTGAAGCTACCCGCTGGAATCAATGCCATGTTCCCATAAGGTTGCGGTTGCGCACCGGCGGTAGAAACCAAGGCAATCAAAACGCTGATGCCGAGGAGGTGTCTGAGGTGCTTCATAGGTGAGTCTGGGGTGATGCCGGTGTGTGGGAAGCTATCGGGTAAAGCAAGGGTTGTGAGGTTCTTCACCGCATGCCGTGAAACTCCGGGGAGGTTGATCCATGTTTGGTGTTTACATCACTTCATTCAGGCGTTTCTGTCAAGGCCTTTACCAGGCCGCACGGCAGGCTCCACACCGCTCAGGTCCCGCGGAGTTTTCATCGTGCCGTTACTTCATCGCGCACAAAATGGAGACGGATGATCCCTGGTGCCTGTGCTGGATCTTCGAAATAACAATTCACGGCGTCACGCACCATGGCCCTGAGTTCATCAAGGGTTTCGCCTTGAGTCGTGATACCCCACCCCAAGGCCGAGGCGCAGTATCCCCCTTCTTCTGCCTCCGTGACTTCAAAAATGATCTCGGACCTCATGCTTCTCAGCGTGCCTTGCCAGAAGTGGCTTGTCAAAAACGAAGGGTGGCGGTTTCGTGTGGACTCTTTGAATCAGGGCGGCAGTCGCCGCAACCTCGATTCCTGGTTCCTCGCTCAGCCCTTCGTTGCACCAAGGAAGAGAGACGCCTGAAATCTTCCGGATGCCATCGCCTCTTGCCCGCCCCGGGTTCAGACCAGATTTCATAGGGACACCGCCGAGCCGAAAGGCGGCTCGAATTTTAAAATTTGACACGGGATTTTGGAAAGACGAGATGGGGGTGTTTTTGTATCCTTGGACAGGTCCCCTGCCCCCACCCGGGACGTAATGGATTCAGAAATCAGTTGAAGTGCAGAGGGCGAGAGGATCGGAGTGCTGAAAGCCAAACTTCATGTGCGCCCGTCCACGGGCGCAACAACCGTCCTCCGCATTGACGCCTGCACTATTGCTTGTCGAGGGGTGCTGGTCTGCTACGCTGCGACCCCATGCAACGATGGTTTTTTTGGATTGCAGCGCTCGTGACGCTGCCTGCCCTGGCGGTTGAGCGGTCCTTTGATTTCAGCACAGCCCCGGTTGATCAAACGCCCTCGGGCTTCCGCAGTCTTGTGGCAGGGCGCGGTCAGCCCGGCGAGTGGAAAGTGATTTTAGACGACGCGCCCCCGGCGCTCGCACCGCTTAGTTCCAAGGCCCCTGCGGTGGCCAGACGCGCGGTGCTTGCCCAGACCTCCCGCGTGGCGTTAAACCAGCATTTCCCCATGCTCCTTAACGACGGGGAGGCTTATGGTGATTTCCATCTCTCAACCCGGTTCAAGATCGTCGGCGGCGCGCTGGAGCAAATGGCGGGCGTGGTTTTCCATTTCCAGGATGAAACAAATTTCTTCGCCATTCTGGCCGATGCCCAACGCAACCACTTCCGCTGCTATAAGGTGGTCAATGGTGTGGCCACCGCGCCACTGGGACCGGACTCGCTGACCGTCCTGCCCGGAGTCTGGCACGAGTTGTCCGTGGTGTGCGAGGGGGCGCGGATCACCGCCGCCCTCGACGGGCAGGAATCCATCAAGCTCATTGACAATGCCTCCGCAGCGCAGCCCGGGAAGGTCGGGTTCTTTACCAAATCGGACACGGTCTGTTATTTCACCGATGCGCGTCTGAGTTTCACCCGCCCCCAAGCGGCGGCGCATGCCCTCATAAAAAGCCTCCTCACTGCCTATCCCCGCCTGGCCGATCTGGCCATTTATGCGGTACGGCCGGGGACCCAGATGCCGGTGATCATCGCCGCGAAAAACGAGCAGCAAATCGGGCAATCAGGCACGGCGGTGGAGCAATCGGTTATTACCGCTTCCAAAAGGTATTACGCCAAGCTGCGCAATACGGCGCTGGTCACGGTGCCGCTGCGCGATCGCAACGGAGAAACCATCGGAGCGGTGCGGGTGGAGATGAACAGTTTTCGCGGCCAGACCGAGGGCAATGCCCTGATGCGTGCCAAGCCCATACTGGACCGGATGCAGGAGCAGATCACGTCCCTGGAAGATTTGTTGCACTAGGCCTGAAGCTTGAGAGGCGGCCTGAATGGGGGGGGGCGGTTGCCGCGTCGAGAACCGGGGTTGGCACAGTCATTTTGTGAATGTGCTGTTAGAGCCACCATACATCTGCAAACCGCACTTGGGCTCAACAGCGGATGTCCGACCACCCGAAAACACCTCTGAGATAGGTAGGGCGCGTCACTTCGTGCGGGCCGCCTTGGTGCAATAGAAACGCAGGTTGGCAACAGCGGCGTAAAGCGGACTGCCCGCCCGCCCTGCCGACATGTTTTTTTCAATCAGGTTGCCCGCCAATTGAACCGAGACCAGCGATGCAAAAGGGCTCGTCGCCCCCGATTTCATTCACCCATCCACTCCTTGACCCCCACTTCAATTGCGGCGGTTAGGATCAATGGAAAGTCACCACCCCTTCCACCTCCCGGCGCCAGGCCGGGCAATGGGACCGATAGAAATCCCGATTACTGCCGCCGTCAAAAGACTCCAGGCCGAGCCTCTGAATTCCGAATACTCGCAACAATTTTATTCAATCACGGCATTTCGGTTGCCGTCTCCAGGATCAAGGGGCGGCGGCAGGGCCGGGAACTTTGGGCGATTCCACGCCGACCGCAGGCGCCGGCAAATCCCTGGAAGTCGGACGCCGGGTGCCGCCCACCACCGAAACCACCGAGTTGGTATCGGTGCGCAGACGGGGACGCGAGGTGAAGTCGTAACTCTGACGCACGACCAGTTCCCCGTCGGGGGTGAAGACGGTGTAGTTGAAAGAGTGCGGCCCGTTCTGGTAGAGGACATGCAGGCGGCTGGCCCGGTCCACCACCGGCTCGGGTTGGCCAAAAGAAATCATGGGGCCGATAGGATAGACCTTGTTGAGGCGGCCGGCCGGATCGGTCAGCCGGAAATAAAGCATCAACTGTTTGCGCAAATAGTTGGCCTGCTGCAGTGTGTATTTCCGGATTTCCGGGGTGCGGGCGCCCTGAGCGGACTGGCCGGGCACGCCAAATTCCTGTTCCCACAACTGGGTGCCTGCGATGATGTCCAAGGGTTTGGGGGGGCTGGTGATCTGCTGGTTCCACTCCTTAAGTTTGACCGTGGCCGTGAGGGTGTAGTGACCGGGTTGGGTGAGGTTGAAGTAGGGGCTGACGTCAACACGTTTGATGGCGCGCTTGGCGGAGTCCAGTTTGAATTCACCCGCCACGGGAACCTCGCCGGTTTTAAGGATGACGCGATTCTCACTGGACTCGACGGAGAAAGTCAGCCAGGCGGCATCGGCCCCGAGTTGCAGCGATTGGCCGGAGAGGTTGGTGATGCGCACGGCCACGGCAAGGGCCTCGTTGGGGAGAAATTGTTCCTGATCCAGAGCCACCTCCACCGTCACTTGAGCGCAAGCCAATCCCAGCGAAGCGAACCAGAGGGCCGGCGTCAAACCAAAGATTTTCATAAGGACACTCTAGGCATGCGCTTCAGACTGGCAAGCGGCAAAGCAGCAGCAGCAAGCCGGGCCAGCACCCGTGCAGCGACCGCTTCGGGTGAAACCGCGCGTAGGCATTCCAGGGGTTGGCTATGGGTGCAGTGAGATTTCATGCAAGGCGCGCAGGGCATCCGGCTTTGAAGCGCCCCCTGCACTTGGCCGTAGGGCCCCGTGCGGCGCGGCTCGGTGGGACCAAAAACACTCACCAGCGGCTTGCCCAGCGCCGCCGCCACATGCATCGGACCGGTGTCATTGGAAACCATCACCGCAGAGCGGCGAATCCATTCAACCATCTCCGGTAGGCTGAGCTGCCCCGTTAAATCCAAAGACCTGCCGGGCGACACCCGGGTAAGAGCGCCCCCCAGTTCGCGGTCGCTGTCGCCGCCCAAAATTGCAAAGCGCAGGTCGGGGTGCCCGGCGGACAAAGAACGGATGAGCATGGCGAAATGCTCCACCGGCCATCGTTTATTGAACCATCGGGCTCCGGGTTGGAGAACAATCCAGCGCGCGCCCTCCGAGGGCCATCGACGCTCCACCCCGGCCGCAACCCCCGGGCGCTCCGGCATCCAGATGAAATCATGATGGACCGGCACCCCGATCAACTTCAGCGTCGAGAGATACCAGTCCACCGCATGGGTGTGAAAGGTGGGGCGTGGGGCAACCAGATCATAGAAGCCGCGGGCCCCCTCACGAACCTCGTCGAGCCCCACCAGAAGTCCGGGATTGGCCAGCCAGCCGAATGCGCCACTGCGGGCCAGACACTGGAGGTCAATGGCCAGATCGAACGATTGCCGGCGCAATTGACGGATGCTCTCCAGCATCTCGGGCCAATGGCGCGGGCTTGACCAGCGCCGGCGTTCAAAACGGATCACCCCAGTCAAATCCGGGTCATCCTCCAAAAGGGGGGCCAGAGCGGAATCAATCCACCAAAAAATCCGGCTTGCGGGCCAGTGCTCTTTGAGGAGGCGCAGCACCGGCATGGCTTGGATGACATCCCCCAGCGAGCTGGGTTTGAGGATCAGTATTTTCACGAGGCCAAACAAAAAGCCGCGCCGCTGAAACCGCGGGAGCGTGCCCGGAATTGGGATCGGTTCGGGGTCACCGCGCCCACGGCCGGATCATCTGCCGAATTCCAGCCGTTCGGCCAGGCGCTCGGGGAGTCCGGCGGCCAGGATTTTCCGCTGCGTGGCCGCAATGTCGTAATCCAAGCGCCTCAGCTCGATGGTGTTCTCATTCAAATCGTAAACCACGTAGCCGGCCTTCGGGTTGTTGTCGCGCGGTTGCCCCACGGCGCCGACGTTGACGAAATATTTTTTCCCGGCCTCCACTTTGAATTTGGAGTAGGTGCCTCCGCGGACCATGGTGTCGCGCATGAACGCCACCGGCACATGGGTGTGGCCAAAGAAACAGACCGAGGTGTTCTGATAGGTCAAACTGGCCGCAGCGGCCAGTTTGTCGAAAACGTAGCCCCAGCGCTGGGGGGCGTCGAGTGTGGCGTGCACGATGGTGAAATTGTTGACCATGCGCATGTACTTCAGGTCGCGCAACCACTTGCGGTCGTCGTCAGAAAGTTGTTTGCGGGTCCAGTTGACCGCTTCCGCCGCCGCCGGATTGAACCCTTCCAGCGTGCTCTCGCCGGAGCAATACTCATCATGGTTCCCCTTGACGCAGGGAATGTTCATTTTGCGCACGATGTCGAGGCACTCCTTGGGATTGGCGTTGTAGCCCACCACGTCCCCCAAACATGCGTAGTGGGTGCATTTCTGAGCCTTGATATCCTCCAACACCACCTGAAAGGCCTCCAGATTGCCGTGGATGTCCGCTATGATCGCAAACTTCATTAATTAAATTATCTAGTTATCTCAAATCCCCTCAGACCACCGGTCGCCTCGCTCCAGGTGACTTCCTCTTGCCGGATAAAATGATCCAGTCCCGCGTCGCGCAGGGCTTGACGGAAGGCCTCCAGTTCAGCCTCCAATCCCTCTGCCTGCAATTCAACCCGCCCGTCGGGCAGGTTGCGCACCAAGCCGGTCACCTCAAACCCCGCCGCCACTGATTTCACCGTGTAACGGAATCCGACGCCCTGCACATGGCCCGAATAGAAAATTTGCATTCGATGACGCTTCATAATTTGCAAGAGCCTCGCATCATCTCCCCGGGAGGGCACGACGATGGGTAATCAAGCCAAAAAAAGGCGAGCGGCGCAATGTTTTTATGACCCGATGCCCAACAAGGGGGTCTGGGAAAAGCCCTCCATGGAGGCGTTGGATGGGGTTATTGCCGTTCGTATTCCCCCTTGTTCAACCGCTTAAGCACGGTGAATCCGGCTTTTTTGGCATCGCTGATGGACAGCGGCTTGAGCTTGATGGGCGAGCTGAAGCCGGAGATGATTTTGCGCACGGGCTTGCGGCAGGCCGGACAATTGGTCAGCGGGGCAGCCGAGAGGGGGCGGCGCAGGGTGAAGTGCCCGCCGCACACCACGCAGCTTCCCTCGCACAGTTCATATTCGTAAAGAGGCATTTTTGTTTTGAAGGGTTCCCCCTCACCAAGCCACGCCGGTGACATAAAGTGAAAAGGTCATTTCGCCAGGCTTGAACGACTTGTGGCTGGAGACGTGAAAATCGCCAAACAGAATGTTCAGCCGCTGGTTGTGAAACGGTGATGGCGAATACTCCGGGTCGAAGAGTGTGTCCACGTAATAGTTCACCGGATCGGCATCCGGCTGCCCCCCCACCAGAGGCAACGGATAATTGCAATCCCCGGAGAGTATGTAGGCGGTCGGGTTTTGGATGCCGCGCAGGCTCACGCTGGCGGGGGTGGGAGCCGCAAGGGTGCTCATGAATGCGCCGCGCGCCCCCATGAAATAACTGAAAGGCGATCCGTTATATTTCCGGGTCAGCGCCGGGCAGGCAAGCAGATTGGTGGCCACGTAGTAGGTCTTGAGCGGCTGGGTCCAAGGTTCATACAACCCTCCAGACCACGGCATGCCACCATGAGCCAAAGGCAGCCGGTCGCCGTAGTCGTCGCCATACATTTGCATGGCCAGGCCGAGTTGATGCAGGCTGTTCACACAGGAGATTGCCAGCGCCTTCTCCTTCGCCTTGCCCAGCGCCGGAAGCAGCATGCTCGCAAGAATGCTGATAATGGCGATGACCACCAGCAGTTCGATCAGCGTGAAGGCACGTGGGGTAGTGGTGCGATGCATTTGTTAAAAACCCATACTGCCGCTCATCCTATAGCATTACCCAGACAATGCCAACCGAGGTGTTTCAATTCCAGCCGGCCAAAAAGCGTCACTCACCCACCGGTTTCCGGGAGGACACGAGCACTTTAAGTTGAGTCTCAGCTCATCCCCCCGCACAACAGCCCGGTTCCATGGACCGATAAGCCAGGAAGAAAAGCGAGATGTCACACTTGCCGCAAACCGGACTGGTTTTGTGACTTCAACATTCCGAAGCGCAAACGCCAATTCCGAGCCAGCATTACTGCAGACGAGCATCAACCTCAAGAAATTCGCCCCGACGGCATTTCGCCGGGTGCCGGCAATTCTTCACTCCTCCGAGCAACGACACCGCGCACACTACCGGCTGAAGCACCACCTTCGTCGCAGCCCACCCCGCTGCTCAGTGCTCACCAGATCCCCGATGGCTTGTTCCATGCCTCCCTCCGGCAAACTCACGCCCGGATATTCGCCGAGGCTCGCGCGGCTCTCGCAAAAATCCAAGCCCTTCACCCGGACCCGGAGGACTTGAACCGCAAGCTTCTGCAGCCCAACTAGTTAAGAGGCAAAAAAGCGGCGGTACGAGGCGGGGATTCGCCGCAGTATCGCCTCGAACCTGATGGCGAAAGGCGCCGGCTTGGGTTGATTGCTGGGAATGGTCGGGTAATCGGGCAGGAATTCTGTTTGAATGCCCCCTTGGAATATCATCCTAGGTATGCCAAAAGCCGTCACAGGTAAAAGTTTCCCGCTTTATTTTGCCGTTGACCCAATCACCTCTCCGGCCACTAGACTGGGCACCCTAAAAACCGAGATTATGCCCAAAACAAAACCCCAGTCCTATAACCGCCCTCCATGGGAGCGCATGATGCGCTTCCACAACCTGATCCAGGATGACACCTTTCCCAACTGCACCCAGGTGTCCAAGGAATTCGAGGTGTCGCTCCGTACCATTATGCGGGACGTGGAGTTCATGAAGTCCCGGCTGAACCTTCCGCTCGAATTTGACAGCAAGCGCAATGGCTATTATTACAGCGAACCGGTCGAGCAGTTCCCCCAGATACCCTTTAGCGAAGCCGAGGTGTTTGCGATGCTGGTGGCCCACAAAGCCATCGCCCAATATAAAGGCACCCCTTTCGAAACCCCGCTCGAACTTGCCTTCCGGCGCTTGACCGGACAGCTGGATTCCTCGGCCAAATTTTCCCTTGGCAACCTCAACGAGGCCCTTTCATTCCGCCCTTTTGCGCCCGAGGACAATGATCTGGGAACCTTCGAAATCCTGACCCGGGCGCTGAAAGAGAGGCGTGTGCTTAAGTTCCAATACCGCAACCTGGGCGCTGAGAGAAAAGAGGCGAGGCTGGTGCATCCCTATCATCTGGGTTGCGTGGACAACCACTGGTATCTCTTTGCCCATGATGTGAAGCGGGGTCAGATGCGGACTTTCGCCCTTCCCCGGCTGAACTCTCCCGAGATCACTCCCGAGCGATTTACTATCCCAAAAAAGTTCAACCTCAGTGAATACCTCAAAGGCAGCTTGAATGTCTTCAAGGGATCGGATGATTACGAGGTGGTGATCCAGTTTGATGCCTGGGCTTCGGACCTGATCCGGGGTCGGCGCTGGCATGGCAGCCAGGAGATCATTGAACTGCCCGGGCGCCAGATCCGGCTTCGGTTGCGACTGAACAGTTTGGAGGAGGCGGAGCGCTGGGTCTTAAGTTGGGGACAGCATGCCACAGTAGTGCGCCCCCAGGCCTTGGCGGACCGGTTACGTGAGACCGGCCAGGTTCTTCTGGCGCGTTATCCAAAGGGGTGAGGGGGGATGGCGGGTCAGCAGGTTGCCCCGTTTACACCAAGAGCGACTCAGGACCGCAGCCGATGGCGGCGCTGAGGCGGAAAACGCCCTTACAGGGCCATTTGACAATGTCGGCAAACACGGCCTCAAGGACATCAATCTTGCCGTGGATATCGCTGAGAATAGCAAAAAAGGAATAATTAGTTTTGACTGGCATAGTGCCAGGCTCTTCCGTGCCCAATTCGGACAGGCACGACTGCCGCCTACCGGGATGTTCTAAATTGAGCCCTCTGTTATAGGAGGAGTTGTCAAGGGAGTGGATCCGGACAGATTGCAATCCGCACCTAATGTCTTCTTGAACGGGTCGGGAAAACCCGGGTTTCAGCCAACTCGCGGCCATGCCCGGTGCTCATATACCTTGAGGAAGGCTGGATTCCAACACGCCATAAATCCAACCGGTCGGAATCCCAGCAGGTCCCTATTGTCGGGTCCTGGTTCAGCTTTCCGTCGGTGTGCCATGTGCAGGCGTATTGAAGCAGCTTCATCTCTTCATCGGGCAACTCGAATAACACGCCACGCAAGCTGGCGGCAAAGCCTGCACCCCGTGCTCCGTGGGTGGTGTCGTAGCCGTCGTGCTCGCGGCGAGAATCGTGAAAAACCGCAAACAGCCGGACGACTTCGACGATGGCGCCGCTGTGCGGGGCAATCGCGAGCCCGTTTTCCTCAACGCGCCTCCAGTGAGTCGGACCATGAATGGAATCCAACTCACACTCGAACTGGCGGCTAACATGGTCCCAGAGTTTTGGATAGTCGATGTTTCTGTTGTTGGTGGAAGATTGTCCGAGTCTCATATTAGTCTGCCTCCCACGCCGGCTTGGACCAACCGCGCCCGGAGATGGGAAATACCCACCGCCTCTGTATGGTCATCCATCGCGTGGGAGTCCTGGCCGGGATGCACCACAAACAGCCGTTCCAGTTTCAAGTCGTCCAAGGCCGTGTGCATGGACTTGCTCAGCGATGGCGCGTCGCCATACTTGAACTCGAAGCCGTATTTTTGTCCGCCCCGGTTCACCAGCAAATCCAATTCCGCGCCGCCGTGCGTGGCCCAGAAATAAGCGTCACGGTCGCCGGTAAGGCTCAAGACCTGTTCGAGGGCGAATCCCTCCCGCGACGCGCCAAGCTTGGGGTGCGATTCGAAGCCGAAAATGGCAGCCTGCCGTATTAGGCAGTGCAGCAGGCCCGAATCTCGCAGGTAAATATTCAGGGCTTTTATCTGGCGTTTGCCGACGTTCTCTTGCCACGGCGCGAGCTGCCGCACCATGAATGTGCAACTCAGGAGGTCCAGATATTTGCGCATCCTCGGCTCGGACGCACCCAGGAATCGCGTGAGCTCCGAGCCTTTCCAAATTTGCGCGTGATAATCCGTCAGCATCGTCCAGAAGCGCCGCAGGGCCACGGATGAAATAGTGATGCCCAGTTGCGGCATGTCGCGCTCCAGCAAGGTGCGCACGAATTCCTCCTGCCACTGCCGGCTCGTGGATTTCGTGTCCGCCAGATACGCCCGCGGAAAACCGCCGCGCCACCAGAGCTGCCGCCACTCGCCCTCGCCCACCCCGGCCAGATTGAACCCCGCCACATCCACCAGCACCACCCGGACCGCAAAGGATTCGGACACCCAGCGCACCAGATCCGGCGACGCGCCGCCGGTCAGGAGAAATCGCGCCTTCACCGGCTGGCGATCCGCGAGCAGCCGCAGCAACGCGAATAGTTCCAGCTTCCGCTGCACTTCGTCCAGAACCACCAAGCCTTCCAATCGTTCCAGCGCCGCCTTGGGTTCAGCCAGCCGCGCCAGCGCGACCACGTCTTCCAAATCGAAAAAATGGCTGGACTGTTCGCAGGCAATCACCCGCACCAGCGTCGCCTTGCCAACCTGTCTTGGACCCGGCACCGATACCACCGGAGAGCGTCTGAGCCGCTCTCGGATCAGCTCCAGATAATGGTTTCGAGCAATCATCCCTTAATAGCGTCCTTGAAAATCAAACCATCGCGCTTAGGAGTTCAATGGTACATGACATCTAGTTCAACTTTAATTACTTGCGCGCCTATAAAAAGCCGGTTTTCCGGTTAAAATGCGTGGAGCGCGACCTTCAGGGCGCTTGAACACCACCCACGCCCCCCCGGTTCACAAACGTCCAAAACCCTGCCGACAGTGAAGCGGTGTAAACGCCGCGCGCCTGTGACCCGGCCTGGATTTCGCGCTGTTTCCCATTCGGAAATCATTCCATCTCAAGCCCTAGCTCTGGATCGTTTTTGCTTCTCCGGGCGTTTCACCTTCGTCGCAGGCACTTTCACTTCACACAGATCCGGTACTCCGTAGGCGATGGCCAGTGAACGGCCGGAATGGCGCACCGGTAGCCGGCAGCCAACGCCCGTTATCGATCTCCATGACCAGGTTGCCTTGGAGAGAGGCTCAGTTTCTGGTTTCCATTTGTGGTTGTAATTTCTAACGCGTGGTGTCTTGCTTGATTGGGACTTCACTCGCAATGGCTGAGGGGACCAATCCGGCCACCAACCCTGATGCCGTGCCGGTCAAACCATCCCTGGGCGACCTCCAGTATGAATCGGATTTCGTTCGATTTGGATCGGACGCTCTGAACCACAAACGGATGAAGATCGTGGATTTCCCGGATAACGCCATCGGCATCAATGTAGGCAATCGACAACGGCACCCGGGTGTTTTTCATATAGAATCCGGACTGCATTGGGCTCGCGGAGGTAAATAGCATGCCTTCTGTTTCTGGCAGCTCATGGCGAAACATCATGCCGGTGGAGAACTGGAGCCAGGTGCGGAGGATTTCCACACGCAGCTCAGCCCTGCCAATCATCATCGGAATCCAGGCGGCGCAACCGACAACCAGCGTGGAGCGATCTTCGGGATCTTCAGATTGCAGAAGCTGCGGACACAACTGGAGCACGTCCATGATGGCCCAGGAGTCGGCAGCGGAGGCGCGGCTGCTTTCTGCAAAGAAGTTTGGGGATGACACCAGCCCACTGCCGGCAACAGGATCCGATCCGGAGTCCAAGCGATGCCAGTGGCAGGAGAACGGGATTGAGTGCGAGGCGTGGCTGGGACCGTTTTTCGGACAAGGTTGGCGAAAGAAATTTATGATCACCTGAACCCCGTATTCCACCAGCTTGGCGAGGTGATAGCCGTCGATGTAACGGTGGGGGCGGTTCCAATTATTGTCATGGATTTGGGGCGCGACGTTCAACAAGGATGGAAGCATCTGGACCACCGAATTCTTAACCGATGCGAGCGACTGGTATCCACCCTGCGAGAGGCAGAATACGCCTTCCCCGTCCGGCAGAGGAAGAGCAGCAGCCTGTTTTGCCCCCACCATCAAGGGAACAAGTCCGATCCGTGACGCCAAGCCGCGAAGATCACTTTCCTGCAGAAAACCCGGCGCTGGCAGGCCAATTACGGCCATTTCCGGGAAAGCCACGAGATCGGCTCCGGCAGCGACGGCTTGTTGGTAAACGCCAAGGATTCGATCCAGCGCTTCAGCGACACTTGCGACCGGCGCATTATGACGGGCAAGGGAGATTTTCACGGGAACAGTGGACTGACTGGCGAATGAAGGCGGGTTGGGGTGGTATTGGAGCAGCCACCGGGTTGGTGTCGGTCTCTTCTTTGGCCTCGGACAGGGCATCGTCGGAGTTGGATCCTACCGGCCAGATGTGGAAACCGCCGCTCCATCCGCGGATTCTCCAGGTGCCCCAGATGCCCTTGCCCTCGCGGTAGCCGGTGTAATCGACCGTATGCCGGCCCAGATATTGTTTGGCCCAGCTGCACTCGCCCGAGGCGGGGTCATAGCTGCCGTTGAAGACAAAGGGACCTATGGCATCCGAGCCGGAACCGGTCATGAGGCCGTTGGCAAAGGTCAGGTGAATATCCATGCGATACCGCCCGTGGGGTCCGCGGTAGTTGTAGAAGCCGGTCCAAGGACCGGAGGGAAATCGTTCTTCAGCCATAGTTGAGTGCATTTGTCGGGAGAAACTTTAAAACCATAGTAAAAAGATCAGTGCAATTAATTCAAATGATTAGACAATAGAAGATCCCACTTGAATTTAAAATCAATATTTAAAGGTTTCGATTTATGGGTAAATGATCAGCACATCTGATGCGGATCAATGGTGGTGCTCCAACATTCTCGCCAATTCCATTTTCTTTTACCGCTCAAGTTCTCAAGCCTGAGGCGTGAACCTAACAGGCAGGGTATGACAATTACCGTCACGGGCCCAAAAAAGTTGGGAATATTTTCGGGGCCTATTTGAGCGGCGGTAGGCCGGGCTGGAATCATCAGAAACCTGGCAGATCAAAGGCCAAACGTCGGCGGGGAGTGGTCAGGCTCGGGCAGTCTGATTCTCCAGAATTCGCAGAATCCGGTCATGCAACCTGTCAGAGCGGCAGTTGGCCCTGACTGGTATCCCGCAATAGTAGCCACCGAAGGTCCCGGCGCACAATCCGGGTGATCAACGGCTCCAGCGACTAAGAAAAATTCACGGATCGCGTAACCGTCTTCTGATGCCAGGGTGGCGGCTTTTTTGTATCAGAAACCAAATCCCTGATGCGTTGACTGAAAAACAGCGCATATGAACAGCCCGCCCCTCGCCATCCGGGTCAACCCGACCAACCCAGATCACCATCTCTGAAACAACCACGGCTCTTGGCAGAGCCATTTCACCCCTACACCTGCCAGACTTTACCAAGAGCCGGGGCCGGCGCTCTCTGGGAACGTTGTCGGGGGAGGATGTCCGAGAGCACCGCGACTTTCTGCCGGCCACCCTGCCAGAGGAGAGGGAGGTGGTCGCTTGATTGCCGGTCGCCAGTGCGCGGACGGTTTGAATAATAACCGGTGCAACCCGCAAAGGACCGAAAGCCAAACAGGTCAGGCGCAAAACCAGCTGACAAACCGGAAGAATCAAAACAATCTGTTAGACTGATGAACCCTGCCTATTTTGAGACGCACTTCCGGACCGAGTCCGAGGTGAATGACTGGCCAGCTGCGTTTGCGATTTTGACCGGATATGCCACGACCGGTGAGGTGTGGACGGATCAGGCCAATCAAGCGGCGGACCGGGCGCTGGAGGAAGAACTGTGTGGAACCGCTGCCTGGCTGCGGCGGATCACGGGTTATTCCCCCAAGACGGACCACTGCGAGCCGGGGTGGGCGGTGGAGATTGGATTGGACGCAGCAATAGATATTGGCCGCAGGTTCCGGCAGGACGCGCTTTATTATGTGACCGGAGATTCGCTGCGAGTCACCTCATGCAATTCCGGGCCGTCCCAGTCTCAATTAGTGGGCGGGTTTAGGGAAAGAATAAGCCGGTCCGCTGACCGGTGAACGGCCGTATCCCATATCGGTCTGGCAGGGTTTGAGTTGGAGCAGGCCGGCTTGGATGTTTCTGGCATTAAATGCCGGAACTGGATTTATTTCCCGGTGCGGGCGGGCGATTACCAAAACTGTGCGGATCCCGAATGTGTTGGCTGCCGCGCAGATGCGGCTCCTGGTTTTCCCGGCGCCGGAGGCGCAGGCGAAGTCTCCCGCCTGCCCCGCCGCCTTGGGCCAATCAGTCCGCGCGCCAACAAATATCAAACGGTTGTCGTTGACGGCCGAGGCCCTGCTGGCGATGATCAACGACCTCATGAAATCCCTAAGCCATTGGCTGTTTTTGACACTAATGACGATTCATTCGGCCACGCAGGCCGTTGAAACGATCAAACCGGACACGAGGGTGAGTTATTACCGGGAGGTGCGCCCCATCCTGCAAGCCAACTGCCAGGGTTGTCATCAACCCGCCAAGCCCAAGGGCGGCTATGAAATGGCCGACTTCAAAAAACTTCTCGCCGGCGGCGAGACGGAAGGCGTGGCGATTGTCCCCGCCCATCCAGACAAGAGTTCTCTTTTGAAGATGGTAAAATCGGAAGGGGGCGAGGCGAGCATGCCGAAAGGAAAGCCTCCCTTGCAACCCTCGGAAGTGGCTCTGATCCGGTCTTGGATTGAACAAGGTGCCCAGGATGACACGCCCGCAGATGCGGTAAAACACTATGACGCGGCACATCCGCCCCTTTATTTCCGGCCCCCGGTCATCACGTCGCTGGATTATTCGCCGGACGGCAGGCTTCTGGCGGTGTCGGGTTTTCATGAAGTGCTGCTCTACGAAACGAACAGCACCCGGGCGGCCGCTCGCCTGATCGGACTTTCCGAGCGGGTCCAGTCCCTGCGCTTCTCGCCGGATGGCCAGTGGCTCGCGGTGGTTGGGGGCGATCCAGCGCGCCTGGGCGAGGTGCAGATCTGGGATGTGGCAAAAAGGAAGCTAAGCACCTCAACCCCTGTAACCTATGACACGCTGTACGGTGTGAGCTGGTCGCCGGACAGCAAGCTGGTGGCCTTTGGCTGCGCGGACAACACGGTGCGGGCCATCGAGGCCGCCTCGGGCAAACAGGTCATGCGGATGGGTTCCCACAGTGATTGGGCGTTGATCACTGCCTTCTCGGCCAAGGGCACCCACGTGATTTCGGGCGGCCGCGACATGAGTGTCAAGCTCACTGAGATCGCAGAACAGCGGTTTGTGGACAACGTCACGTCGATCACCCCAGGCGCACTCAAAGGCGGGGTTCTGGCGCTGGCCACGCATCCACGGTTTGAGGAGATCGTGGCGGGGGGCTCGGACGGGTTGCCAAAAGTCTACCGCATCTTCCGCGAGGTGAAGCGGGAGATCGGGGACGATGCACAATTCATCGGCAGCCTGTTTCCGACGAAGGGGCGTGTGTTCAGCGTTCGCTTCAGCCCGGACGGCAGGCGCATCGCCTATGGCGGAGGGCTGGACCGCGCCGGGGAACTGGTGGTGTGCAGCTACGATTTCACCAATGAAGTGCCCAAGTCACTGCGCGATCTCATGGGCAAGGTGCCCGACCAGAGAAAACCCGCAGAGCAACAACAGCTCGACGACTACAAGAAGCAGGGCATCCGGGAAATCACCCGCGCCGCGGTAACCAACTCGGAGATTTACTCGGTGTCGTTCAGTCCGGACGGGGCGCGGATCGCCGCGGGCGGCTCGGATGGGATGGTGCGGATTTTCAATGCCACAAATGGAGGTATTCTCAGGGAATTCGTCTCCGTCCCAATCACGAAGGGAACGGTAATCGTTGCCAAGCCGGCTTGGGCATCGACCTCGGTGAGGAACGTGGAACCTGCTTTCACCCCCGAATCCCTGCCTGAGGGGGTTAAGGTGGCATCTCTGGAATTGCAGCCCGCAAAAATAAGGCTGACCAGCCCGAATGATTACGTTCAACTGCTTGTCACCGCCCGACTGGAATCCGGCGACACGATGGACGTGACGCGAATGGTGAAGTTCACTCTGGGCGCGGACAACTCGGAGATATCGCCCCGGGGAATTTTGCGGCCGCTCAGGAACGGAAGCACCCAAGTCACGGTCGCTCTGGAGGGGAAAACCGCGCAGGCCGCGCTGGATGTCAGCGGGCAGGCAAAGGGCTACCAAGCGGATTTCATCCGGGATGTGAATCCGGTCATCGCCAAACTGGGCTGCAGCGCCGGCACCTGCCACGGTGCCAAGGAGGGCAAAGGAGGATTCAAACTCTCGCTGCGCGGCTACGACCCGGAAACCGATTTGCGCGCGCTCACCGACGACCTCGCCTCGCGCCGCGTCAACAGGGCCTCGCCCGACGACAGTTTGATGCTGCTCAAGGCAGTGGCGGAAGTGCCGCATGAAGGCGGCCGGCGCACGACGATGGACAACAAATATTACCAGATACTGCGTCGCTGGATCGCCGACGGGGCGGTGTTGGACCTGAAATCGGCGCGGGTGTCGAAGATAGAAATCACGCCGCAAGACCCGGTGGTGCAAAGGATCGGCTCGCGCCAACAGATGCGGGTGCTCGCAAGTTACGCCGACGGGACGACGCGCGATGTGACGGCGGAATCGTTCATCGAAAGCGGCAACGCCGATGTGGCGACGATTGATGCTTCGGGGCTTGTGAGCACTCTGCGGCGCGGGGAGGCCCCGGTGCTCGCACGCTATGAGGGCAACTATGCCGCCACCACCCTCACGGTGATGGGAGACCGCTCGGGCTTCGTGTGGAAAGAACCCGAGACTTGGGGGAAGGTGGATGAACTTGTGGCTGCCAAATGGAAGCGCCTGAAAATCGAGCCGTCGGAAGTCTGCACCGACCTTGAATTTATCCGCCGGGTCTATCTCGACCTGACGGGATTGCCGCCGTCGCCCAAGGAGATCCAGGCTTTTCTGGACGACTCGCGGGAGATGCGGGCCAAGCGCGAGGCGCTGGTGGACCGGTTGGTTGGCAGCGCCGAATACATTGATTTCTGGTCCAACAAATGGGCCGACCTGCTGCAGTGCAACAGCAAGTTCCTTGGCAACGAGGGTGCGGAATCATTTCGGGCATGGATTCGAAGCGAGGTCGCAACCAATACGCCCTACGATCAATTCGCGCGGAAAATCCTCACCGCCTCGGGATCGAATCTTGAAAACCCCGCTGCGAGTTACTGGAAGATCGTGCGGACGCCGACCGAGGCGATGGAAAACACCACCCACCTGTTTCTGGCCACGCGCTTCAATTGCAACAAATGCCACGACCATCCGTTTGAGCGCTGGACTCAGGACCAGTATTATCATCTGGCCGCCTCTTTTGCCCGGGTCTCCCTGAAAGAAGACCCGATGAGCAAAAACAAAAAAATCGGTGGCAGCGCGGTGGAAGGCGCCAAACCCCTTTATGAAATCGTCGAAGACGCGGCTGAGGGCGAGGTGAAACACGATCGTACCGGCAAGATCTCCCCGCCGGGCTTCCCGTATTCGGCCAAGCACGACCAGCCGGAAAAGACATCGCGCCGGCAGGAGCTCGCGGCATGGATCACCTCGTCGGACAACCGCTACTTCGCCTCCAGCTATGCCAACCGGCTCTGGGGCTATCTCACCGGCGCCGGAATCATCGAGCCCTTGGACGACACGCGCGCCGGCAACCCGCCCCGCAATCCGGCCTTGCTCGATCATCTCACCAGTGAGTTCGTGGGCAGTAATTTCAACGTCCGCCACCTGATGCAGCTGATCTGCAAATCGCGCACCTATCAGCTCTCCATCCGGCCCAACAAATGGAATGAGGACGATCATCTGAATCATTCCCATGCGCTGGCGCGGCGACTGCCGGCGGAAACGCTCTTTGACGCGGTGTTTAAGGTCACCGGCAGCACGCCAGCCATTCCGGGTGCCAAACCGGGGCAGCGCGCCACACAGCTCGCCGACTCGGCCATTGACACAAGCAGCGGTCTGCTGGCCACTCTGGGCCGCCCCGCCCGCCAGAGCGCCTGCGAGTGCGAACGCAGCAACGATCTTGGACTGGGCTCCGTCATGGCCCTGCTGAGCGGACCGACCGTTTCGTTGGCTATCAATGAGCCGAACAATTCCCTGGCCTCCTTGGTGGAAACGGAGAAGGACGACCGCAAGCTGGTCAATGAGGTTTTCCTGCGCGTGCTCAACCGGCCCGCCACCGAGCCGGAGATCAAGAGTTCGCTGGCCTTGCTGGCCGACGTGGCCAGCGACCAGGCCAGCATCACCAACGAACTGGCCGGCTTGGAATCAAAGCTGGCACCGAAGATAGCCGAGCTGCAAAAAGAACGTTCCGAGGCAATCGCGCGGTCCAAGGCGGATCTTGCAACCTATGACGACATGACCAGATCACTCCGGGAAGAGCTGGAGAAACGGCATCAGTCGGAGATCGGACTGATCAAATCACGCTTGAAAGACTATGAAAGACTGCTGCCCGCCCAGGCCGCGTTGCTGGAAACCAAATTCAATCCAGCGGACCTCAAAACCGTCTGGGTGCCCGTGGCGGCAACCCGCTTGACCGGCACCCACAACCTCAGTCTCAAACAGTTACCCGATGGATCCATCCTCTCGTCGGGCGGGAAAGGCGTCGCCACTTACGAGATTCTCGCCAAAACGCGCCTGGAGAAAATCACCGGGGTCCAGCTGGAAGTGTTACCCGATGACAGTCTGCCGCGATTCGGACCGGGGCGGAGTAAGGAAGGTAATTTTGTGTTGAGCGAATTCGAGCTGCGCTGGGGAGAATCTACCAACACGCCGGATAAGCAGGTGAAATTTGTCGAGGCCCGAGCAGACTATTCCCAGCCGGACTATCCCGTGGCAAGCGCCATTGACGGCAAGGCGGAGTCGGGGCGGAACGGCTGGGCGGTGAAAGGGGCTCCGGCCGGTGCGTTGCGGCATACCGCAACCTTCAAGACAGAGTCCCCCCTGTCGGGCACCAACGGGCTGAATCTCAAATTCAGCTTGAAGCAGACCTTCGGCTCCGAACATCTCATCGGACGATTCCGTCTTTTCGTCACGACCGGGGAGAACCCGCTGGAGTTCGGTCTGCCCGAGGCGGTGGTTCAGGCGGTGCGGGCACCGGCCGGCGAACGAACCCCGGAGCAGGCTGCGGCCATTCTCGACTACCACCGCCACACGGATGCGGAATTCTGGATCCGCAAACAGGCCGTGGTGGATCTGTCCGGCCCGCTGCCCGCCGATCCCAAACTGACAGCATTGCACGCAGCGCTGGCGCAGGCCGAGATCCCGCTCAGCCTTGACCCTTACCTGATTCAATTGCGCGAAGATGCCAAAGCGGCCGGGCGCCAGAATGTCAACAAGCGCCTCACCGTCGTGCAGGATTTGACCTGGGCCCTGATCAACAGCCCGGGATTTTTGTTCAACCATTGATTTCACCCAACCCATCAGCCCCATCACTCCAAAAAGAATATGATCAAAATAACCGGCGGCATGAGCAGTGACCTTTGCGACCCCCAATTAAAAATGACCCGGCGCGATCTGCTGCGCGTCGGCGGTGCGGGCATGATAGGAATGTCTCTTGGATCCCTGTTCAAACTGCAGGCGCTTGCGGGTGAAACGGGCAAACGCACCGGCGGGCCGGGTTGGGGCACGGCCAAAAATGTCGTCATGATCTATCTTCAAGGCGGCCCCAGCCACCTTGACCTGTGGGATCCAAAAGAGAACCAGCCCGACAACATCCGCAGCTCTTTCAAAACCATTCCCACGCGGATCCCCGGCGTTCATTTTACTGAAATCCTGCCGGAGCTGGCAAAGGTGAACGACAAGTTCACGATGATCCGATCGATGAGCTACACCCCCAACGGCCTCTTCAACCATACGGCGGCCATTTACCAAATCATGACCGGCTACACCACCGACAAGGTCAGCCCGTCCGGCCAGCTGGAACCGCCCGACCCGAAAGATTTCCCGAACTTCGGCTCCAACATCGTGCGGCTGCATCCTTTGGAGCAGCCCATGCTGCCCTTTGTCATGCTCCCGCGACCATTGCAGGAATCCAATGTCGTCGGCAAGGGCGGCAACGCCGGCTTCCTCGGCAAGGCCTTCGATCCCTACACCCTCTTTCCCGAGGGCGACGACATGGACATGACCAAGATGGACCGCATTCATACCGAGGATCTCAAGCTGCCGCCGGAGGTCTTTGCCCTGCGTCTCCAGCGGCGGGCAAAACTGCGCGAGGCAATCGAGCAGGCGATGCCCGACCTGGACAAGGCCGTGGCCAATTACAATCTCGACGACTATTACCAGCGGGCTCTAAACCTGATTGTCTCCGGCCGTGCCCGCAAAGCCTTCGATCTGAGCCAGGAATCCGCGAAGATGCGCGATCGCTACGGGCGGAACACTTTTGGGCAGAGCTGCCTGCTCGCCCGCCGCCTGATCGAAGCCGGAACGAGAGTCGTGGAGGTCATCTGGCCGAAGGTGGCCAACTCCGACAACCATTCGTGGGACCAGCACGTGGACCTGACCCAGCGGATGAAAAACCAGTCCGGCCCCATGCTGGACAATGGATTGTCGGCCTTCATCGCGGACATGGATGAACGGGGCCTGCTCAAGGACACGCTGGTGGTTGCGATCGGGGAGTTTGGACGAAGCCCGCAAAAGGGCGTAAGCACCTCCGGCAACACCAACAGCGCCGATGGCCGCGACCATTGGCCTTACTGTTATTCTTCAATCATCGCCGGTGCAGGCATCAAACGCGGCTATGTGCACGGCAAGTCCGACAAGACCGGCAGCAGTCCGACCGAGGACCCGGTTCATCCGACCGAGCTGCTGGCCACGATGTATCATGCCTTCGGCATCGACCCGGAAACGATTGTTTACAATCACTTAAAACAACCGCGCGAGCTGGTGAAGGCCAAGGCCGTCACCAAGTTGTTTGCCTGAGGCCGGTGGTTTAGCAATGGGCACCCCAGCCGACTCCAGATGAAAATATGGCGGGGCGGATTGTTCGACCCGCAACTTAACTTAAACTGCGGGGCTATCCGACGCGCCGGTCCAGGAGCCCATTGCACGACCGGCCAACCAGCCCGTGGTCCAAGCCGCCTGAAAATTAAAACCGCCAGTGATACCGTCGATATCCAGCAGCTCGCCGGCAAAATAGAGTCCGGGACAAATGCGGCTTTCCATGGTTTTAAAATTAACATCCACCAAACGCACCCCGCCGCAGGTGACAAACTCATCGCGGTTAAGGGATTTTCCGCTGACAGAAAACCCGGTGGACAACAGTTGCCGGGCCACACTTTTTTGTTGTTCCCGGCTGAATGACGACCAGCGCACATCGCGACCAACACCAGCCGCGCCAAGAAGGGCCTCCCACAAGCGCGCCGGGAGCGGGGCCAACGGCACATTGGCAACCAATCTCGCCCCGACTGATTCGCGGCGGCGTTGAAATTCCTCCAAAACCGAATCGAACGCAGCCTCTGGCAGCCAGTTCACGACCAGAGGGAATTGATAATTGAAACCATTTAAAATCCGCGCTCCCCAGGCGGAAGTCCGCAGAATCACCGGACCGCTGAGACCTGAGTGGGTGGCAAGTAATGGGCCTCGCTCGCGCAGCAACGTCCCGGGAACCGAGACCTCGGCGGAATCCACCGACACTCCCGCCAAGGCATGCAGCCAGCCAGTGTCGATGTGAAAAGTGAAGAGAGATGGGACTGGAGACTCAAGAGCATGGCCCAAAGACTGTGGCAACTCACCGGCAGAGGTGGAACGACACCCGCCGCTGGCAAGCATCAAACGATCGCAACAAAGCATATCCCCGCTGCCAAGACGCAATTCAAAGCCGCCATCCGTGCGGCGTCGCGCACCTTCCACGGTGCTGTTCAACAAAAGAGTCACGCCAGCCGATTGCGCATTGCGCACTAAACAATCCACGATCGTCTGGGAAGAGTCGGTGACGGGAAACATCCGGCCATCGGGCTCCTCCTTGAGCTGCACGCCTCGCGACTCGAACCATGCAACGGTGTCCCGAGCCTGAAAACGCTGGAATGCCCCAATGAGTTCCCGCCCGCCGCGAGGATAGCGTCGGGCCAGCTCCCTGCCATCAAAACAGGCGTGGGTGACATTGCAACGCCCCCCGCCCGAAATGCTTACCTTCTGGAGAAAGCGCGGGCCCTTCTCCATCACGATGACCTCGGAATGCGGATCAGTCTCGGCGCACTTGATAGCCGCAAAAAAACCGGCCGCCCCGCCACCAACAACGATTATCCTTCTGTTTTTCATTTCTCCATGCGCCAAGAGCAACAGGCCCACAAAGGAACCCGGGGAAAAAAAGCCCCCGAATCCCAGACGGCTTCGGGGGCGGATGGGTCTAAGAAACCAGATTCACTTCAAGCGCCAAGTGATCCGAGCTTTGTTAAGGTCGTAGGGGGACATTTCGAGTTTCACACGGTCTCCCGCCGTGAGGCGGACGAAGCGCTTGCGCATCTTGCCGCAGATGGTCGCCAGCACGAGGTGTTTGTTATCCAGTTCCACGCGAAACATCGTGCCGGGGAGCACGGTGTGAATGGAACCTTCCACTTCAATGTGTTCTTCCTTCATGGAACTAAAATGGCGGGGTCCGGTTGAGCCGGACCCCGCCGTGTGAAAAAAATGGGCTGGGGCTTAGTAGCGACCACGTCCGCCGCCGCCGCCGCCACCACCACCACCGCCACTGCCGTATTCACGGCGCGGTCCACGGCTGCCGCCGCCACCGCCGCCACCGCCTGGAGGACGGTCTTCACGGGGACGTGCAATGTTAACGGTCAATGCGCGGCCGTCCAGTTGTTTACCATTCAGTGCGTCAATGGCTCTCTGAGCCTCTTCGGGAGAGCTCATGGTGATGAAACCAAAACCGCGGGGACGGCCGCTAACGCGGTCCATCATCAGGTTGGCTTCCACGACAGTGCCGTGCGCCGCGAAGGCGTCCTGCAGGTCGTTCTCGGTGGTGTTGAAGGAAAGATTTCCCACAAACAATTTCGTACTCATTTGATGTCGACTGTCCTAGACTGAACTTCGCTCTCTCCATACTGTTCCCGACTGCCGGGTTTCAAATCATCACTGAACCAAGTTCACTTGAGGATTTTCCATGACATGGAAGATCTAAGCTATCTATAGACTCTCGTATTTTTACTCCGATAGAGAGCAATAGCAAGAGGAATTTACAGCGCTCCGAACAATTTAAAACCAACCATCAACTCCTTTATCCGGGTTGCTCCTCCCTTCCCACTGCCCCAACCGGAGCGACGCAGTGCCGCGCGCGGCCAAACCCTGGTCTGCCATCACCGATCGCCGATCGACCCTGGAGAAGACGCGGCCGGCTTTCCCAAGTGCAACGAGTGTGACAAGGATCGCTGCCTCTGAGAGATGTGACCGCCATTGCAAAGGGAGCGGAAGCGCCAAGGCCATCCAAAACGAACCCACCTTGCGTTGCCTCGGCAGGAACACGGAAGAAAGACACCCGGGGGGACGGGAAATGTTGATCCACCATCGGGAAGATTACCCAAGAATTGGAAAGCTCAGATCGGAGGATCCAAGGAAACCCCGGTGATCTGAGTTGAAAGATTGGGATACCCACAGTGCCGAGGATGCCATATCGTAAAGGCATTGAACTCGGTTCTGATAATTTTCACGGCTATTTCGTTCCTTGGATACGGCTTGAGTTGCTTCCTGTCATCGCATATGCGGCAGGAGTTCCATCGTTACAGGCTAGAATCCCAGCGCGGGTTGATCGGCATGCTGCAACTGGGCAGCGCCGCTGGATTGCTGGCTGGACTCAAATATCCTTGGATGGGGCGGTCGGCGGCGGTCGGACTTGCCTTAATGATGCTCAGCGCAGTGGTGGTGCGCATCAAGATTAGAGACACGCTGCTCCAAACCATGCCCGCATTCGCTTACATGACGCTGAACACCTACCTGACTTGGAAGGGGTTCTAAATAAACAAGGGTCTATAGGAGGACGATCAACGCGCACATGGCCAAAACGGCCATGCTTGGCACGGCTTTCTTGAAGGGATCCCCGACTTTAAGGTGCATGCAGACCGCCCCCAACATCAGCGCACCCAACCCGATCGCTGCAGGTTGGGAGAGCCGGTGGATCCAGATGGCCGCGATGAGAGATGCCGCGAGTCCCACCTTAATCACACCCACCAGGCACATGAACCAAAAGCCCAGCCCATAAGCCGCAAACTCTTGCCTCAGGTTCTTTGCATCGCGACCACGAAATGGAGTAGGCCTGCCTGAACGCAAGATCCAAACGTTTAGAATTCCGAGTCCTACGATCAACTGCAAAGCTGTTAGTAGATATTCCATAAATTAAAAGAAATTAATTAGTCTGCGAAGAATGTAGTCTAGTTGAGCATAGCCTTGATTTGCAGCTTCCGCAAGGAGTTGGTTGCGAATGCAGGCCGTAATCCAAGGGAAGGAGAAGTGCCATCCCCCTCACCGACTGCGTCGGAACACTGCCTTTTCAAGCAATCGAGGCGGGAATATGGCGCCGCAAGAATTCCTGATGATAATCCCCGTCCGCGGCCGCGAGAGGCCACAGAGAATAAGTCTGATGGAGACAATCTTACAGCAAGGAAAGGCGCTATGAGTGCTTGGCCGGGTAAGGAGAAAATTCGGTGAATGGAGAATCAAGAAGGTGCGGGCCGAAAAAACAGGCATAAAAAAAGCCGGTGACCCAGGAACTGGGGCACCGGCTTAGAAGGAAAGAC
>Ga0209829_10000630_pt1 | contig 31123 bp, 24 predicted proteins | sample C_140205_EF_Meta_FD_187311 | JGI IMG/M metagenome (GOLD analysis project Ga0209829, IMG submission 187311) | Freshwater microbial communities from Lake Croche, Canada to study carbon cycling - C_140205_EF_MetaG (SPAdes) (version 2) | ecosystem: Environmental > Aquatic > Freshwater > Lake... | reverse complement strand
AAACATTGTACTAGTTAAAGCAGACGGAAGTTTAAAGAAAAATAAAGTAAAAGAATTATACGTATTTGAAGGAATGGGTAAGCGTAAAGTAACAGAAGTTGTTTCTGGTGACTTATGTGCTGTGGTGGGATTAGATGATTTCAGTATTGGTGATACCATTGCTGATCCTGAAAATCCGGAAGCATTACCTGTTATTAGTGTAGATGAACCAACGATGAGTATGACTTTTAGTATTAACAATTCTCCTTTCTTTGGTAAGGAAGGTAAGTTTGTTACTTCTCGACATATTCGTGATCGTTTAATGAAAGAGACGGAAAAGAATTTAGCATTACGTGTAGAAGAAACAGATAGTGCGGATAGCTTCTTGGTATTTGGTCGTGGTATTTTACACTTAGGTGTACTCGTAGAGACCATGCGTCGTGAAGGATATGAATTAACTGTAGGAAATCCTCAAGTATTAGTAAAAGAAATAGATGGCCGTAAGCATGAGCCATTTGAAATATTAGTAGTAGATGTACCCGCTGATTACAGTGGTAAAGTCATTGATTTAGTCACCCAAAAGAAAGGAGAGATGTTAATCATGGAATCGAAGGGTACCATGCAACATTTAGAGTTTGATATTCCTTCTAGAGGATTGATTGGATTGCGTTCTCAAATGTTAACCCAAACTGCTGGTGAGGCTGTAATGGCTCATCGCTTTAATGAATATAAGCCTTGGAAAGGGCCTATCCCTGGAAGAAGCAATGGCGTATTGATTGCGAAGACAGCTGGTTTAACCACTGCTTATTCTATTGATAAATTACAAGACAGAGGCCGTTTCTTTATTGAACCAGGTGAGGAAATTTATGCAGGTCAAGTATTGGCCGAGCATATTAAGCCAGGTGATTTAAATATTAACGCTGTGGAGATGAAAAAATTAACCAACCACCGTGCAAGCGGATCTGATGATAGCGTTCGTATTACCCCAAAAGTATTGTTTACTTTGGAAGAGTGTATGGAGTACATTCAGTTTGATGAGTGTATTGAAGTAACACCAAAATCTGTAAGAATGCGTAAATCTATTTTAGACGAGAATAATAGAAGCAAGGCCACAAAGGCAGGACAGAATTAATTGCCCATAAAAATCCTCTAATAAATTATAAAAAATAGAGTCTCGATAAATCGGGACTCTATTTTTATTTAAATAGGCTTATTCAAAGCCTTCCACAAAACATCTTTTAATTCCACTAAGTTTTTTTGCGTAGCAGAAGAGATAAAAATATGTGGTATATTTTTAGGTAGTTCTTTTACAATGGCATCGGTTAATTCTTGGTCCAATAAATCCGATTTGCTAATTGCAATGATGAATTCTTTTTGCAGAAGTTCTGGATTGAATTGTTCCAATTCTGATTTCAAAATTTCAAATTCTTTTTTATGGTCATCGGAATCTGCAGGAATTAAAAATAATAACACTGCATTTCTTTCAATATGTCTTAAAAATCGGTGGCCCAATCCCTTTCCTTCGGCGGCACCTTCTATAATACCTGGTAAATCTGCAATACAAAAAGACAAATTGTTGCGGTATTCTACCATACCCAATTGAGGGGTTAAAGTAGTAAAGGCATAGTTGGCAATTTTTGGTTTGGCTGCAGTAATCACTGATAGCAAGGTTGATTTTCCTGCATTAGGGAAGCCCACTAAACCAACATCGGCCAATACTTTTAATTCAATATTCTTCCAACCTTCTACACCGTCTTCTCCTGGTTGTGCATATTCAGGTACTTGTTGGGTAGGGGTGGCAAAATTACAATTACCTAATCCGCCTCGTCCTCCTTTAACCAATACAATCTCTTGCCCGTCTTTTAATATCTCCGCTTCTACATTACCAGTAGCTTCGTCTCTGGCAATGGTACCTAAAGGCACTTCAATAATGATGTCTTTACCATCTTTCCCTGTGCACTTATTCTTAGTTCCGTTTTCGCCATCGTCGGCAATCACATTTTTATAATAGCGTAAATGAAGTAAGGTCCATAGCTGTGCATTGCCTCTTAAAATGATATGACCTCCACGGCCACCATCGCCACCATCAGGCCCGCCCTTGGCAGTTAATTTATTGCGAAGAAAATGCTTGCATCCTGCCCCTCCATGTCCACTATGGGCAAATATGCGGATGTAATCAATAAAATTGTTTCTTTCTGACACTTTGTACTTATGAATGGCAAAGTTAACTAAATCTTGTGGCTATCTGAGGATTATTATACTAGTCTAATAGTAATTGCGTAAAGCAGTAAGTAATTTTGACTACTAGATTTTAATGATTCGCTTTGAGTCCATCAATTAAAATAGCGACCATGTTTTGCTCTAATTCTTCGGCGCTAATTTTTTTGGTAGATCTATGCCAACTTTCTATTCCACTCACCGCATGTAAAAAAATTAATACAACAGTAGGGGCATCAATGGCTTTAATTTCTTTGTTTCTAATGCCTTCTTCAATAATGGCTGCAATCCTTTTGCGGTATACTCTTCGTTGATTTTGATAATTGGATAAATAAGGATCAGACAAATGTTTCCACTCTCTGTCACTTACATATACTTCTTCATAACTATAGATCATTTCACTGATGTGAAAACGCAATAATTTTTCCATTTTTTGTAAGGAACTAATGGGTTCTGATTCAATCTCATCCATCTTCAATACAAATCTATTGGCCACATTAAAAACCAATTCATGTAGTAACTCACTTTTTGATTTAATATGATTGTATAAACTAGCAGCTTCTACGCCCACTGCCTCGGCCAAGTCGCGCATGCTGGCTGCCTTGTATCCTTTTTCTCTAAAAAGGGTGGCCGCTTTGCTAACAATTACATCTTTTCTTGAACCGTTTTTTTCTGTTTTAATTCTGGCCATACTACTATAAAATTGATCATTTGTTAGTACGAAATTATAGAATTATTTCTTTAAATACGGGGTGCAATTTAATAAAATCCTGAAAATCGTTAGTTTTTTGATTATCAAGCAGTTAGAACGAATAAACGTTTGTTCTTTTTCCAAAAAACATCTTAACTGTAAATAGCGTAATTTCGCAGCTGAAAATTAAATAGATAAACATGTCATTAGTTGTAGTTGGATCCATGGCCTTTGATGCCATTGAAACCCCTTTTGGGAAAAGTGATAAAATAATTGGAGGAGCAGCTACCTATATAGCTTGGTGTGCATCCAATTTTACCACCGTTAAACAAATCTCAGTAGTAGGCGGAGATTTTCCGCAAGCAGAATTAGATGCCTTGACTGCAAGAGGTGTCAATTTAGAAGGTGTGCAAATAAAAAAAGACGAGAAGACATTTTTTTGGAGCGGTAAATATCATTTAGATATGAACACGCGTGATACATTGGATACACAATTAAATGTATTGGAAAATTTTCAACCAGTGGTACCAGAAAGTTATCAGGATTGTGAAATTTTAATGTTGGGTAATTTGGTACCATCTGTTCAAAGCAGTGTGATCAAACAAATGAGGAATAGACCTAAATTAATCGTGATGGATACGATGAATTTATGGATGGATATTATGATGGATGATTTAAAGCATACCATTAGTTTGGTAGATGTGCTGTCAGTAAATGATAGTGAAGCGCGTCAATTGAGCGGGGAGTATAGCTTGGTAAAAGCAGCAAAAAAAATCATGGAGATGGGTCCAAAGTATGTGATCATCAAGAAGGGGGAACATGGGGCCTTATTGTTTCATGGCAATGAAGTATTCTTTGCTCCAGCATTACCATTAGAAGAAGTATTTGATCCAACCGGTGCGGGTGATACTTTCGCAGGTGGCTTTGTAGCGCATTTGGCTAAAACGAAAGATTTCTCTTTTAACAACATGAAGTCTGCCATTATTGTAGGTAGTGCATTGGCAAGTTTTTGTGTGGAGAAATTTGGATTACAGCGTTTGACTGAAATTAACGAAGCGGACATCAAAGAACGCATACAATCGTTTGTTCAGTTAGTGAACTTTGATATTGAACTAGTATAAATTTGGAGATTGAGTAGATTCCAATTAATTTTGTGCAAACAATGAGAAAATATAAACATACCAAACAAATTAAGAAACCGCTGTAATAGGAAGGTGCTGATTGTTTGTATGCTAAAAAATATATTCAGAAGCCTTCCAAGAAATTGGAAGGCTTTTTATTTTAAAGGAAATTAAAAAATAAAATATGAAAGTTGCAGTGGTAGGTGCTACCGGATTAGTGGGCACAAAAATGTTACAAGTGTTGGCAGAAAGAAATTTTCCTGTTACTGAGTTAATTCCAGTGGCATCTGCTAGGTCGGTAGGCAAGGAAGTACTATTTAAAGGTAAATCCTATAAGATTGTAGGTATGGAAGAAGGGATTGCGGCTAAACCAGCAGTGGCAATTTTTTCAGCAGGTGGTGGTACTTCTTTGGAGTGGGCACCAAAGTTCGCAGCTGCAGGCATTCGCGTGATTGACAATTCATCGGCTTGGAGAATGGATCCTACTAAAAAATTAGTAGTCCCAGAAGTAAATGCATCTGTATTAACTGCCGATGATTTAATTATTGCCAACCCCAATTGTTCCACTATTCAAATGGTGGTGGCTTTGCAACCTTTGCATACAAAATATAAAATTAAAAGAGTGGTGGTAAGCACTTATCAAAGTGTAACAGGTACGGGTAAAAAAGCGGTAGATCAAATGATGGAAGAAAGAAAGGGGGTGCAACTAGAGGCTAATGACATGGCCTATAAATACCCTATTGATTTAAATGCCATTCCTCAAATTGATGTATTCTTAGAAAATGGCTATACCAAGGAAGAGATGAAAATGGTCAAAGAAACTTGCAAAATTATGCAAGACGATACGATTAAAGTAACAGCGACTACTGTGCGTATTCCTGTGATGGGTGGACACAGCGAGAGTGTGAATGTAGAATTTGAAAATGAATTTGATTTGAAAGAATTGATAGCAGCGCTTGCTGCTGCCCCTGGGGTAGTGGTGCAACAAAACGACAAGGAACAATTTTATCCAATGCCGCTTTGGGCACATGAAAAAGACGATGTATTTGTAGGCCGTTTGCGCAGAGATGAAACCCAAGCAAAAACTTTAAACATGTGGATTGTGAGCGATAACTTACGTAAAGGCGCAGCTACGAATGCAGTGCAGATTGCGGAGTACTTAGCTTCGAAAGGGATCATTTAATTTTTTATTAGACCCAATGACCCCGTTTATGGGGGTCATTGAAAAAATCATAAGAGGAAAGAACTAATAAAAAATAATTTATTTAATTTTTTATTAGTTCCACAAAATCGGCTTCGGTTATAATTTTAATCGAAGCTATTTTTTTGGCTTTTTCTAATTTGCTACCTGCATCTTCGCCCACGACTAAGTAGTTTAATTTACTACTCACGCCACCAAGTATATGGCCACCCCTTGCTTCTACCATGGCTTCTGCGTCGGAGCGTTTTAATTGAGTAAGCGTACCCGTAAATAAAAAATTAAGTCCAGTTAAGTTTCCATTAACGGCCTTGGTATTGGTTTGAATCATATTTAAACCCAAAGTCTCTAGTGATTTTATGAGCGCTATGTTTTTAGTCTCCTTAAAAAATTGGAAAATGCTTTTGGCTACTTTAATGCCTACATCTTCAAATCCCATCAATTGTTCTTCGCTGTAATTTTCTAAGTCTAATAAATGATGTACTTGTGAGGCAATAGTTTTAGCTGTGGTTTCTCCAACAAATCTTATGCCTAGGGCATATACCAATCGGTATAAGGGTTGTTTTTTAGAAACTTCAATGGCAGTTTTCAAATTGTCAATACTTTTCTTCCCAAATCCTTCTAAGCCATTTACTTTCTCTAACTCCAATGTATATAAATCTGGGATAGTTTTAAGCAAACCAAGTTCATAAAATTTTCTGATATTGGCTTCGCCAAAGCTTTTGATGTCCATGGCATCCTTACTCACAAAATGAATTATTTTTTCAATGATTTGCGCAGTGCATAAAGGGCTATTGCATCTCCAAACAGCTTCTGCCTCTTCTTTTTCTAACAAGGAATTACAAACAGGGCAGGTGGTGGGGAATTGAATGATTTTTTCTTTGCCTTTTCTTAAAGAAGCAATGGACTGAACTATTTGAGGGATCACATCACCTGCTCTTTCGATAATAACCGTATCGCCTAATCTTAAATCTTTTTCTTTGATGTATTCTTCATTGTGCATCGATATACTAGTTACTGTCACACCACCAATGGCTACCGCTTTTAATTTTGCTACTGGCGTTACTGCCCCTGTTCGGCCTACTTGAAATTCTACACTCTCTAATATAGTAGTGGCCTGCCTTGCTTTAAATTTATAAGCAATGGCCCATCTTGGATGATGCGAGGTCATGCCTAATTTTTCTTGTAAAGCAAAATCATTAATTTTTATTACCAGTCCGTCAATTTCATAAGCAAGCGTATCCCGCTGCGCTTCAAATGCTGCACAAAAGGAAATTACTTTTTCAATGCCTTTGATTAATTTTTTTTCTTTTTGTGGTGCTCTAAATCCCAAATTCCAAAGTAATTCCAAAGAGCCACTATGGGTAGCAAGTAGCGAGGTTAATTTTTGTCCAGGGGCTGCTAAATAATAACTGATATGATAAATAAAGGCATCTAAATTTCTTTCACTCACTTCTTTGGGATCCTTCATGCGCAAACTACCTGAAGCAGCATTGCGTGGATTGGCTAAGGTGGCCAATTGTTTTTGTTTTAATTTTTCATTAAAATCAGAGAAAGCTTTTTTAGTCATGATCACTTCACCACGAATTTCCATTTGTTGAATGCCATGGGCCAACAAAGGAATACTTAAAGGAATGGATCTGATTTGCTTAATATTATTGGTAATGTCTTCGCCTGCAATGCCATCGCCCCTGGTGCAAGCTCTAACTAATAAATCATTTTCATAGAGCAGTGAAATACTAGCGCCATCAAATTTTGGTTCTACGCAATATTCCAAATTAGTTAATTGAGCACCTTCCATTGCTTTTCTATCAAAATCAATCAAGTCTTCGGCATTGTAACTATTCTCTAAGCTTAACATGGGCACCAAATGCGCCACCGTTTCAAAGCTATTGTTTAAACTATTACCTACTCTTTGGCTGGGGGAGTCGGCTGTAATGAGCGATTGATTGGCTGTTTCCAATGCAATCAATTGTTGATACAATTGGTCGTATTCAAAATCACTAATGATAGGTTCATTGATTACATAATATTGGTATTCATGAAATTTTAGTAAATTTTTCAATGTGACCAATTCAATGGTGTGTGGATTATTTAAGTAATCTATGCTGACTTTTTGAAAATCCTGTATTTGAGATTGATTGTACATTTGCTTAAGGGTCCGCTAAAATACAAATTGTTTTATTCTTTTATTTCGTATTTTAGGAGCAGAAAATTTTATTTTCCCTAACGACTGCAACACTTATCGAAGAAGTGCTATAAAATTATGCCTGAACCCCTTAAATCAAGCCTTTCCCTTGTTTCAAAAGAAAATATAGATGCCATTCAATTGGTGGTGAGCTATCCTGCAGTGCCTTTGACAGTGGACTGTGTCATTTTTGGCTTTGATGAAAACTCCTTAAAAGTGCTCTTAATTAAGAGCGATTTGGCTCAATTTTATGGCAAGTTGTCCTTATTGGGCGACAAAGTAAATGCCAATGAGGATCTAGATACCGCAGCCAATAGAGTTTTATTAGAAAGAACAGGCATGAAGCAAGTGTATTTGGAACAAGTGCATACTTTTAGTAAGCCCAATAGGCATCCTGGGGGCAGGGTAGTCACTTCCGTTTACGCTTCGCTTTTAAACATCCAAGATCATTCTTTAGAAATCACAGACAATGAATTAAACTGGCATCCTATTCATTTACTTAAGGAAATGGCATTTGACCATAAGGAAATACTTGATTGTTGCTATGCTTGGCTCCAAAAGCGTATTCAAGAACATCCTTTGGCATTAAATTTATTGCCGGAGAAATTCTCATTGAGGCAATTGCAACATGTGTATGAAGCCATTTTAGACACCAAATTAGATCGTCGAAATTTTAGGAAAAAATTTGCCAGCATGGGCTTATTGATTGATACCCATGAGATGGAAGTGAATGTCACCCATCGTCCTGGCAAGTTGTATAGCTTTGATTATGCCCAATACCAACTTCGTAAAAAGAATGGGGTAGGCATCGATTTCTAAAAAATGCTTTTGCTTGCTTATTATTTAATACCTTTATTCACTATTTAAACAGGTATTACTATGTTATATTCCATGACCGGATATGGTCGTTCAGAAGCTACTTTTAAAGACAAAACATTTTTAGTAGAAGTAAAGTCTTTGAATGGCAAGCAATTTGATTTAAGACTAAATATTCCTTCATTGTTGAAGCCCTATGAAGTAGAGATTAGAAATAAACTCAATGAATCTTTGTTCAGAGGAAGTGTGGAGTGCAGCATTTCTATCAAATCTAATGGGGTGGCCAAGCCAGTAAGCATCAACAAGGAATTGGCTAAATCTTATTATCAACCCATTCTCGAATTGGCCAATGAGTTGGGCATTGAAAAAGAAAATATCTTAAGCACTTTATTGAAATTACCTGATGTGGTTTCTTCTAGCAACGAAGTTTTAACGGATGAAGAATGGAATGTACTAAGCGGCTTGCTTCAACAAGCCATCAAGCATATGATTCAACACCGTTTGGAAGAAGGTAAGAGTATTGAAAAAGATTTACTAGAGCGAGTGGCTGCCATTGAAAACCAACAAGCAGAAATAGCTTTATTCGAACCCAATCGCCGAACTAAAATAAAAGAAGGTTTGGTCAAATTGTTAGAACAATATGTGGGCAACGATAAATATGATACCAATAGATTAGAGCAGGAGCTAATCTATTACATTGAAAAAATTGATATTTCAGAAGAAAGAGTAAGACTCACCAATCATTGCGTTTATTTTAAAACAATTTTGAAAGAATCGGAACCTTCTAAGGGTAAAAAACTTTCCTTTATTTTGCAAGAAATGGGCAGGGAAATTAATACTACCGGATCAAAAGCAAATGATGTAGACATTCAGAAAGCTGTCATATTAATGAAAGATGAATTAGAAAAAGCAAAAGAACAAATTTTAAACGTGTTGTAATATGAAGGGTTTGAAAAATAGACAAATGGGTTTATTTATTTCACTGACCTTGTTTTTTGCAAGCTGTCAAACCATTCCTTTGTTTGAACAAACCACCATTTTTCCTGAGCATAGCTGGGCCGCTGCTAAAGCCAATACCTATCAATTCAATATTACTGATACCAGCGCTTTGTACAAGGTGTATTTTGTCATCCGACACCACAATGCCTATCATTATAAAAATATTTGGTTGCAGCTGACCATTAAAAGCCCTAAGGATTCTAGTGTTACACAGCATCTTAATTTAAATATGGCAGACGAAGCCAAAGGCTGGTTAGGTACTGGCATGGATGATATTTTTGATCAAAGAATTCCCATTAGCAATGCGCCAATGCATTTTGCTTTAGGAACAACTAGTTTTACCCTGCAACATACCATGCGTGAGGATCCGCTGCAGAATATTTTATCCACTGGCATTAGAGTTGAAAAGTTGAAACCATGAAATGGCCATTTGTAAAAATCAATAAACTCAGACTGGTAAGTTTTATTTATTGGGTTTTCTTAACCTACATGATTGCCGCTTTTATATGGTGGTATGTTTCTTTAGAAAAGCAAAATGATGAAATTGCTGCTGTTAAATTTCAGTCAATTCAATTGAGCGACCCTACGCTAAAGCAAAAAGTTAAGCAGATTCAAAATTTTCAACTTAGAAAAACCAAACAGTTTATTGGGGAAGGACTAACTTTTTTGTTTCTTTTTTTATTGGGTGCCATTTATGTGTACCGATCATTGCTTAAACAATTACGCTACTCAAACCAGCAACAGAATTTCATGATGGCGGTGACGCATGAACTAAAAACACCTATTGCAATTTCTCATTTAAATATAGAAACTCTTTTAAAAAGAGATTTAGATACTACACAACAAAATAAATTGTTGGAAGCAACGCTTAAGGAAACTAAAAGATTAGATGCTTTATCCAATAATATTTTATTAGCTTCTCAATTGGATATGGGACAATATGAAACCAATCAACAAGAATTAGATTTATCTAAATTGGTAAAAGAGGCCTGCCAATCTTTTCAAGAACGTTTTCCAATGCGCTTGCTGGATACTTTTATTGAAGCCTCCATTTTCATTCAAGGAGAAGCCTTATTGATTCAAATGCTCCTGAATAATTTATTGGACAATGCACATAAATATTCCCCCGCGCACACACCTATTGCGGTTCATTTGCAACGCGAACAACAGCAGCTAATTTTAACAGTGAAAGATTTAGGCATTGGTATTCCTGTGCATGACCAAGAAAAAATATTTGAAAAATTTTACAGAGTTGGTGCCGAAAGTACTAGATCAAGTAAGGGTACTGGCCTAGGACTTTATTTGTGTAAAAAAATTACTGACTTTCACCATGCTAATTTACATGTAAAACCAAATGAAGGACAGGGAAGTATTTTCACTGTAACCTTTGCAAATCAATAAGAATGTCACAACTTGAAATTTTATTGGTAGAAGATGAAGAGCATTTACACGATGCCTTGAAGTTAAATTTAGAAATGGAAGGCTATAGGGTGAGCTCTGCTTTTGATGGTCCTGCAGCTTTAAAACAAATTCAACAAGCACATTTTGATTTGATTATTTTAGATGTAATGTTGCCTGAATTGGATGGTTTTGCCATTACAGAAACAGTACGCTTAAATAATATCACCACACCTATTTTAATATTGAGTGCAAAAAATACCAGTGCCAATCGTGTACAGGGTCTGAAATTGGGGGCCGATGATTATTTGACCAAACCTTTTAATTTAGAAGAACTTTTATTAAGAGTGGCTAAGTTGATTCAAAAAGCTACGGCCATTCATCAACCAGCACCAATAGAAGTTTATCTATTTGCGGGCAATAGCATTCAATTTAAATCTCTAGAAGCCATCAATAGCGCTGGCGAAAAAATAACTTTAACCAAAAAAGAAGCCATGCTTTTAAAGTTATTGATAGAGAATAAAAACAATGTAGTCACTAGGGAGCGAATTTTACAAACCGTATGGGGCTATCAGGTTTTTCCTAATACCAGAACTATCGATAATTTTATCTTAAGTTTTAGAAAATACTTCGAGTTGGATCCCAAAAACCCCATTCATTTTATTTCCATCCGAGGGGTGGGTTATAAATTTCAAGATTAGCCCTATTTGATACAATCTTTTGTGGGTTTAAGCGTTAATTCTAGTAGTTAATATACCTACATGTCCTTAAGTTCTATCAAAGATTACCTTGAACCCATTAATTTGGATATGATATCCAATGACGAGGGCTATAGAGATACCCAATTGGGTAAACACATTAAAGTGAATGAAGGAGAGATTCCAGACATTGCTTTGGCAGATTTAGTTATTATTGGTGCTGGAGAATCTAGAGGTGGAGGCCATGCATTGAATGGTTTTGCCTCCGCCGATGCCATTCGATCGGCCTTGTACTCCTTGTATTATTGGCATTCCCAAGTAAGTATTGTAGACATAGGCAATGTAAAACTGGGACAGTCCATTCAAGACAGTTATGCTGCTTTAAGAACAGTAATTTCTGAATTGCTTTTACAGCATAAAAAAATAGTGATCATTGGTGGGTCACATGATTTATCCTTAGCCCAATACCATGCCTATACGTCTATTCCTACCTTGGTGAATGCGGTATTGGTAGATGCTAAAATAGATTTGGATTTAGAAGCAAGATTGCCCTCGGATCATTTTTTAGAAGAATTGTTTACTGGACTTCCGAATCATTTAAATCATTATGCACATATAGGTTTTCAAAGTTATTTTATGCATCCGCAAATGCTAGAAACTATTGATAAATTAAGATTTGATTGTTTTAGATTGGGTAAAGTAAGAGAGGACATGGAAGAAATGGAGCCTGTGATTAGAGACAGTCATATGATGAGTTTTGATATCAGTGCCATTCAAAATGCACAGGCGCCAGCCAATACCATTACACCCAATGGGTTTAATGGAGAAGAAGCTTGCGTGTTGATGCAGTATGCGGGCATGAGTTGGAAAACTAGCACCATTGGGCTTTTTGGTTATCATGCCGAATTGGATAACAATCATCTTACTGCGATACAAATGGCACAAATGATTTGGTATGTATTGGATGGCATTCAAAAAGGCAAAAAAGAAGCTCCTTTGACTGATACCGATCGCTTTAAAGAATTTCACATTGCCTTTGCAGATATTGAAACCAATTTCTTACAAAGTAAAAGTACTGGAAGATGGTGGATGCAAACACACAATAATGAATGGGCTCCTTGCAGTTACAAAGATTATTTAGTAGCTTCCAATAACGAAATTCCAGAAAGATGGTTAAGAGCTTTAGAAAGAGAATAAACATTTCCAATTTATTTAAGTTGGTTATTTTTTGTTCTGCCATGAGTGCTTGTTCAATTCGTCAAGCCCAACATGCATTACTACAAGATCCTGCTTTAAAAGGCGCCCATATTGGCACTGCCGTTTACAATCAGACTAGTCAAAGCTGGGTAGATCGCTATCAAAGCAGTTTGTATTTTACGCCTGCTAGCAATACTAAAATTGTTTCTAGTTATTTAGGTATGAAGTACCTGAAGGATTCACTTCCAGGATGGCTAATCAATGAAAATGCAGACAGTATTTTTTTATTGCCCATGGGTGATCCTAGTTTCTTACATCCCGATTTTGCTTATCAACCCGTAGCTGATTTAATTAAAAACACCAACAAGCAAGTAGTGCTTTGTTTGCCCAATACGCCGGATGCTTTTGCCATGTATGGCCTAGGTTGGGCCTGGGATGATTATGACCAGGACTATCAACCTGAGAGAAATAGACTACCTATTTATGGCAATGTATTCACTGTGGCCAATACCAAAAATGGAGTAAGCGTTCAGCCAAGTTTATTGGCTCAAGGGCAAGACTTAGCTGCCAATTACAGTGTTTGGGCAAGAGCATTGCATAGTAATCATTTTTATGCCACTGGAAAATTGACCAAGGCGCAGGTTCAACAAATTCCTTTTATTACGGATACCAATTATAGCCTTGCCAAAACATTGATTGAAGACAGCCTGCATCCTAAACATTCCATAGTCATTCAAAAAGGATTCAATGCTGTTGCAGCCCATCTAATCAAAACAGTGCCTACTGATGAGCTCTTAAAAATAATGATGAACAGAAGTGACAATTTTTTTGCAGAACAAGTTTTATTAATGACCAGTGCTCAATTGTTAAATAAGTTAGATGAGGAAGCGGCTATAGATACTTTATTAAAAACTGAATTTAATTTTTTTCCACAAAAAATGCAGTGGGCGGATGGCAGTGGTTTAAGCAGGTTTAATTTAAATACGCCAGAAAATTATATTGCCTTACTGCAAAAAATGCAGGAGCTATTTGGTTTTGAAAGAATCAAAAGCATTTTTGCCCAAGGAGGCAAAGGAACCTTAGCTGCTTATTATAAAAATATTCCTGGGGTATTGTATGCCAAAACAGGCACTTTGGGCAATCAAGTAGCCCTGAGTGGGTTCATTGTAACCAATAAAGGCAATCAGCTTATATTTTCGGTATTGGTGGGCAATCATGTAAGTCCTTCTTCAACGGCGGTAAGAAAAGCGGTTGAAAAATATTTAACTAGCTTGGTAAGTAAATATTAGCCAAGTCTTATTTGCTAAATAAGCCGTTTAAATAATCTTCTTTAAATTCTACAAAAGTAGGCGCGCCAGAAGCGGTGCTATTTGGAATATCGCATTCTCCCAAGGCTTCGATTAACGCATGCATTTCTTTTTGTGTTAAAGCTTGTCCTGCCTTGATGGCCATTTGACGAGCCATACATCGTATTAATTTCTCTCTTTTACTAAACTTAATATCGCCACTAAAATGTTTGAATTGTTCCAACAATAATTCAATCGCATTTTTTTCATTGCCTGCATTTACATCGGCAGGGATGCCTTGAATGATAAAACTATTGGGGCCAAAGGCTTCAATCTCATATCCAATCAATGCTAAGTCCTCTATGATTTCTTCTAATAAAATGGCGTCACTCACACTTAATTCCAATACGACTGGAAATAAACTTTTCTGGGTAGCATGTGGATGCGCACTTGCTTTTTGAAATTTCTCATACAAGATTCTTTCATGTGCCAATTGCTGATGAATCATGATGCATCCACTATGGCTTGGGGCCACAATAAATGTTTGGTGCAATTGCATGAGTATTGCTTCTTCATTCACTTGCAAGGGGCTACCATTTTTGTACAAGCCCATCGAAGATGGCTTTACAATATAGGATTCACTATCATTGAGTGTTTGGTCATTGTCGGCACTAGGTATAGTTGTGAAAAAACTTTTCCAATCTTGTTTAGAACCTGTATCAGATTTAGCAATAAAATGCGCTTGATTTTTTTTTGTAAAACCTTCATACAAAGATTGACTCGCCGCTGTATTTGCTTTCTCTGTGGTGAAGGGTTGCTGTATGGCATCTAATTGTTGAATAGATGCGTCTAATGAAAAGTCTAATGACGGAGCAATACTAAACTGCGCCAAGGCATGTTTTACGGCCGCTTGAACGAAGGCATAAATAATTTTATCGTCTTCGAATTTTATTTCTTGTTTGGTAGGATGTACATTGATGTCCACTTGCGTAGGGTCTACATCTATGTATAAAATATAACTAGGAAAATTTTCTTTGGCAATTAATCCATCAAAGGCATTGGCCACCGCATGATGCAAATAAGCACTCTTGATAAAACGACGGTTCACAAAAAAGTATTGGTCGCTTCTTGTTTTTTTAGCTGTCTCGGGTTTGCCTACAAAACCGGTAATGGTTAAATAGTCGGTTTGTTCACCCACTGCGACCAATTTGGTTTGATAACTATTACCTAATACCTGTATGGCCCTTTGTTTAAAACTACCTCCCTCCCAATGATATACATCTTGGCCATTGCTGCTTAAACTAAAATAAACTTCAGGAAAGGCCAAGGCGACCCTTGTATATTCTTCTATGATGTGTTTTAATTCTGCACTATTACTTTTTAAAAAATTTCGACGCGCAGGCACATTAAAAAATAAATTCTTCATGCTGATGCTGGTACCCACAGCGCAAGAAATAGCAGTTGTTTCAGTTACTTTACTATTTTCGATTTCCACGCTGGTGCCCAATTCATCCGCTTCCCTTCTGGTTCTTAAACTTACTTGGGCAACGGCTGCAATCGAAGCCAATGCTTCCCCGCGAAAACCCATGGTCCTGATTTGAAATAAGTCTTCAATGCTACTTATTTTACTGGTGGCATGTCGGGCAAAGGCATTTTGGGCATCTTTTGGGCTCATACCCTTGCCATTGTCTATCACTTGCACCAAGGCTTTCCCTGAATCATTCACTAGTAAGCGTATTTCTGTGGCGCCTGCATCTACTGCATTTTCCAATAATTCCTTGACCGCACTGGCAGGTCTTTGAATGACCTCTCCGGCAGCAATTTGGTTGGCAATGTGGTCTGGAAGTAAGTGAATGGTATCGGACACTTTAATCGCTTTTGAACTGTGTAAAAGTAGTAAATTTGCCTCTTAAAATTTCATCTTATGCCAAGAACGGCCGACATTCAAAAATTGCCTCATCATTACTTACCCAAGGACTATGTTTTAACCGATTGGGCCAGTATTGAATCCTTTTTCAAAGAATTGTTAGATAGGCCACTTGACCATGTTTCTGCACTTGAAAAATGGTTATTAGATTTAAGTGAATTAGAGGCATTTATCAGCGAAGATGCCTGTTGGAGACAAATAAAAATGACTTGTGACACCACTGATAAATCATTGGAAGAGGCATTTAATTATTTCTGTATGGAAATTCAACCCAAGATGCAGCCGTATGCGGACGCCCTTAATAAAAAATTAATCAATAGCCCTTTTACCAAAGAACTAAATCAGGATTTATATTTTACCTACTTAAGATCGGTAAAGAAAAATATTGAATTATTTAGAGAAGAAAATATTCCCATTCAAGCTGAGTTGAGTGTGCTTCAACAACAATACGGCACCATTGCAGGAAAAATGACGATTAATTTTAGAGAACAAGAATACACTTTACAACAAGCCGCTAAATTTTTAGAAGATGAAGATAGATTGGTAAGAGAGGAAGTATACCGTAAAGTACAAGCACGTCGTTTGCAAGATAAAGAAAGCATGCATGATTTATTTAGCAGTTTGATTCAAAAAAGAAATCAAATGGCCTTGAATGCAGGCTTTGCCAATTATCGAGATTACAAATTTGTAGAACTAGGTAGATTTGATTATACCAAAGAAGATTGTTTTCAATTTCATGAAGCCATTAAATTGCATGTCCTTCCACTCATTGATAAAATTTATGCACGTAAGAAAATGAAATTGGAATTAGCTGTTTTAAAACCTTGGGATACCGAAGCAGAACCTGCTGGCACTAAGCCTTTAAGGCCTTTCACCGATGGAAAAGATTTGTTTGAAAAATCGGTCGCATGTTTTGAACAGCTCAATCCTTTTTTTGCTTCTTGTTTGAAAAAAATGAATGATTTAAAACATTTTGATTTAGAAAGTAGAAAAGGAAAAGCACCAGGGGGCTATAATTGTCCATTAGCGGAATCGGGGGCACCTTTTATATTTATGAATGCAGCAGGACAGATGGGAGACGTGACTACCATGGTGCATGAAGGCGGCCATGCCATTCATTCCTTCTTAGCGCATCCCTTAGCACTTAGCGCATTTAAAGAGTATCCTATGGAGATAGCAGAAGTAGCTAGTATGTCGATGGAATTATTTACGATGAATCATTGGCAATCTTTTTTTGACAACGAAGAAGATTTAAATCGTGCCAAAGAACATCAATTGGAACGCACCATTACCATATTTCCTTGGATCGCCATCATTGACAAGTTCCAACATTGGGTCTATGAAAATCCCAATCATACTATTGATCAAAGAACCCATACTTGGAATGAAATTGTCAAAGAATTTTCTACCGATAGTATTGATTACAGTGGCTTGGATGCATATAGAGCCATTGGATGGCAAAGACAATTGCATTTATTTGAAGTGCCTTTTTATTATATTGAATATGGCATTGCACAATTAGGGGCCATTGGCATGTGGATGCAATACCAAAAAAATCCAACCACTGCTTTAGAAAATTATATGAATGCTTTAAGTTTGGGGGGTACCAAAACCTTGCCAGCATTATATGAAGCAGCAGGCATTGAATTTAATTTCTCTCCTAATTATGTAAAAAAATTAATGGATTTTACGAATAACGAATTAGAAAAATTATACGTTTAAATAAATTGACTATGAAAAAACTATTTTTATTATTGGCCTTCTGCTTTCAAATTTTATTAGTTAGTGCGCAAGCACCTAGCCATGTCAACGATGTTAAAAGCGATCCAAGCTTGCCTACCTATTTGGTGGATGGTGTAGAAATGCCTTATGCTAAAGTGGTAAAATTAAATACCGCATTGATAGAATCCATGAATGTATACAAAGGACCGGAAGCCATTGCAAAGTTTGGCGCTAAATACAAACACGGTATTGTAATAGTGAAACTAAAAAAGGCTAAAAAATAATTTTCCCTTTAATTGGCTGAGTTAGGATTGGTCGGACTATTATTTGGTCTAGGTGCATTACTCGGTCTGTTGCTTGGGCCATTATTCGGTCTTGGACCATTGTTAGGCCTTGGTCCTTGGTTATTGTTAGAACGAGGTCCGTTATTAGGACCGTTGTTAGGTCTTGGTCCATTGTTAGATCTAGGCCCATTGTTGTTTCTATCTTGGTTCCTATCGTTGTTTGGTCTGTCGTTGTTAGGACGACGATCATTGAAACTTCTTTGTTGATCTCTTCTACGTCGATCATTCTTTTCCAAGGAACGTAAACTTATCTGACCTACTAATTCTACAAATTCTGGCTCTACTTCTTTATTTTTACTAGTGATTTCTACTGCTTCCAATTCTTCCACCGCAATGCCTTGTTTGTTTAATTTTTTTATTTCTACCACACGATCAATGGTCAAAGGAAAATGCTTGGTATTATTTGGTAAAGTATACCACATTAAATTTTTGAAAATATCTTTCTTAATTAAAAATGCAGTCCCCATTACTGTTTGTAAAGTATCGGCATAATCCGGGAAAGCTTGCAAAGCATCTAAGTAGGTATCTAATTCAAAATTCAAGCAACATTTCAAACGACCACATTGACCACTTAATTTGGTTTGATTGATAGATAAATTTTGGTAACGAGCAGCCGTAGTGTTGACACTTTTAAAATCATGCAACCAAGTACTGCAACACAATTCTCTTCCACAACTACCAATACCACCCACTTTGGCAGCTTCTTGTCTGATACCAATTTGACGCATTTCTACTTTCACTTTAAACTCACCAGCAAAAGTTCTAATCAATTCTCTAAAGTCAATACGATCATCGGCGGTATAAAAGAAAGTACCTTTTTTCCCATCGGCTTGCAATTCAACCTCACTTAATTTCATTTCCAACCTAAGGTCTCTGGCAGCGGCACGACTTCGGGCCAACATGGCCGCTTCTCTGCTTTTGCTGATATGGTAGGTTTCTAAATCTCTCTCGTTGCTTGGTCTAAGAATTTTTTTCATCTCAGGACTAAATTCATCTGTCCCTCTTTTCTTTAATTGTATGCGCACTAATTCTCCAGTTAAGGAAATTTCGCCAAGGTCAAAACCATTGACGCCTTCTACAGTGACGTAGTCGCCTTTCTCAAAATGTTGTAAACTAGTGTTTCTGAAAAATTCTTTTCGGCTTCCTTGTTTAAAGCTCACTTCTACTACTTTGCATTGAGTAGCAATATCATCAATTGGCAAATCACGAAGCCAATCGTGTACGTTGAGTCTGTTACAGCCACCAGTACTACAACCACCATTGCTTTTACAGCCATTAGGTGTTCCTGTTCCACATGATCCACATCCCATATATTCTAAGTTCTACTGTTAATGATTAAAATACCTTGCATGGGTTCTATCGTCTACAATGCGCTTTCACTACCTATGCTTCTGTCAAAATTAAGGTTTTGTTCTGAATGATGTGATAGAACTTGATGCCCAAGGCCATAAATAGCATTTTAGCATTGGCATTGCGCTCTATATAATAAGTGGCTTTGTCTATTTCTTGTACAATGGCCTCCAATTGCCCAACGCCCGCTATTTTATTGATTCTTAAGGCAAAATCCTTTAAAGCAGGGTCCAAGGGCAGTTCATTGCCCAATACTTTCAGGCGAATACTTTGTTCCAATAAGTGGTTAAAGTACTTTAAAAATTGCTTTTGGGGCTCTCTACCCATTTTGCTTATTTCCTCCACCCATTTCATTTGAGCCAGGGGGCCATTTTTAAGAATAGCATTGAGCCATTCTCTGATTTGACTTAAAAAGTCAGCATCGCTGTGTTGTAAAAGATGTAAAGCTTCTCTGTAATTGCCATCCGACATCAAGGCGATTTGAGCCGCTTTTTCAGGCTCAATTTTTCCTTTAGCAATTAAGGCTTGTTCAATTTCCTCTTTGGAAAGTCTGGGTACTTTAATGTATTGACACCTGCTTAAAATAGTAGGCAATATATTTTCTTCATTGGCGGCCACCAATAAAAAAATGGTATTGTCTGGGGGCTCTTCAATTAGTTTTAATAATTTATTACCTTCTTTACCTAAATATTCGGGCATCCAAAGTACCAATACCTTATAGGCACTTTCAAAACTTTTAAAAGAAAGTTTTTTGATGATTTCAGCGCATTCGTCTGCGCTAATATTTCCTTGTTTGTTTTCTGCTTTGATCAATTGAAGCCAATCAAAGGCATTGCCATAAGGATAAAGGTGAATGAACTCTCTCCATTCTTCTATAAAGTTGGCAGAGATATTTTTTTGACCTGGTTTTTCTGTAATAGAGGGAAAAGAAAAATGCAAATCGGGATGCATCAAACTATTGGCCCGATGGTAAGCAGGCAGTGTAGCAATTTCTTCTGGGCCATAGCTGGGCGCAGGGCTTGAAGGAGCGGAGGTAGCGCCAAATAAATCTCCAGCATCGGATCCTTTAGCATTAGGCATGCTTACAATGTACTGTGCAAAAGCAATGGCCAAAGGCAATGCGCCGGAACCTTCTGGTCCAACAAACAATAAGGCATGACTTAGCCTTTGGTGTTGCACCATTTGAACCAATTGTTTTTTTAATGGTTCTTGTCCAATGACTTCGCTGAATAACATGCAACGAAGATAATGGATAGTTGATAAAGGCTGGCCGGTAAAATTATTTCAGATAGGATAAAATAGCGTCGCTGTCTGGTTTTACATTGCTTGGAAAATAAGCAATCATTTTACCATTTTCATCCAATAAAAATTTATTAAAATTCCAACTGATGCTTGCATCTAATACACCATTTTTTGCTTTTTGTGTCAACCATTGATAGATGGGTGCAGTGTTCTCGCCTTTCACATCAATTTTATCTGCCAATGGGAAACTTACGCCATAATTCTTTTTACAAAAAGCAACAATTTCTTCGTTGGTGCCTGGTTCTTGTCCACCAAATTGATTGCAAGGAAATCCAAGAATCACTAATTTGTCTTTGTACTGCTCGTATACTTTTTCTAAGGCTTCGTATTGTGGGGTATAACCGCATTTAGAAGCAGTGTTCACGATGAGTATTTTTTTACCTTTGAACTTGGCTAAATTTAAAGCGCTACCATCGATGCTTTTTACATTGAAAGAATGAATGCTTTGAGCAGATAAACTTAGGGTCATGGCAAATAATAAACTTGTTAATATTGATTTCATAATTAGATTTTGTATTTAAATGTAACAAATATTTGAATAAAAGGTTGATTTGGAGACCTACTAAAGGGTATAAGCAGCTGCTGCAATGGAAATGGCCTTGGGTTGGGCCTGCCAAAGGCAGGCTGCTGCAGCTTCGAGGGTGGCGCCAGTGGTAATGACGTCATCAACCAACAAAAGCTTGGCTTTGCCTAAATCAAAGGACTTATCCAATTCAAAAAGTTGCGCCATTTGATCTCCTCTTTGAATCCTGTCTTTATGGGTTTGACTGCGGGATGATTTTTGTTTTATTAAGGCAGGTAAAATTTTTAAGGCAGGTAAAACTTGCAAAATGCCTTCGCAAATAATCATGGCTTGATTGAAACCTCTTTGCCTTTGCTTTTTTTTCGAAATAGGAATGGGCACTAAAAAATCGATAGGATTAAAACGATCAGCCTCTTTGATGATAGCGCCAATTAATCTTCCCAATAGCCAACCTGCTTTTTTATTTTGATGGTACTTTAATTCAAAAATTAAAGTTTGCACGATGGAATCTTTGGTGAAAAATAAAACAGCAGTAGCTGCATTCAAATTTACTCTTCCCCAAAATATTTTTTCTATTCTATTGTTTTCAATGTTAAATAAATCGGTAAAGGGTAAATTATTTTCGCATTTTATACATAAAACCGTATGGCTTGCAACTATGTCTGTGCCACATGCTAAGCAAAGGTGCGGAAAAAATAAATGAACAAAAGATTGTAAATAAGCCTGCGCTTTAGAATACAAATCAAGTGCCACTAGAAAAATAATTGATAGGCTTCGTCTACTCTTTCGATAGGAATAATTTGAATGCTGTGTTTTTTAGTATCCAAACCTTTTCCATTAAATCCAGCGATATAAATTTTTTCAAAACCTAGTTTTTCTGCTTCTGCAATTCTTTGTTGAATTCTGTTTACGGCTCTTATTTCGCCATTTAATCCTACTTCACCTGCAAAACAAATTCCTTGAGGTAAAGGGATATCTTCATAGGAAGAAAGCAAGGATAAAATAATGGCCAAGTCCAAAGAAGGGTCTTCGATTTTTAATCCACCTGCAATATTTACAAATACATCCTTCATGCCAAAAGCAAAGCCACCGCGTTTTTCTAAAACAGCCAATAACAATTGCAATCTTCTTAAGTCAAATCCAGTGACAGTTCTTTGAGGTGTGCCATAGACACTTTGGGTGACCAAGGCTTGTACTTCAATCAATAATGGACGCATGCCTTCCATGGAAGCGGCGATGGTGCTGCCACTTAAGGACTCATTTCTTTGGGCGATTAAAAAAGCGGAAGGGTTGGTGACCACCTTCATGCCTTCACTAGTCATTTCATAAATACCTAATTCGCTGGTGCCTCCAAAACGATTTTTTAAAGTACGCAACATGCGATAGGCATAATGTCGATCTCCTTCAAATTGCAATACGGTATCCACCATATGTTCCAAAATTTTTGGACCTGCAATGGTCCCTTCCTTGGTGATATGTCCAATTAAAAAAACAGGGGTGCCTGTTTCTTTGGCAAAGCGTTGAAATTCTGCAGCAGTTTGTTTTATTTGTGAAACACTACCTGCAGCCGCTTCAATTAAATTAGATTCTAAAGTTTGTATAGAATCTACAATGACGACTGTTGGTTTTAATTTCTTGATGGCTTTAAAGATAGGCGCAGTATGGGTTTCAGTAAGTAGGAAAAAATTTTCATTTTTTAAATTTAGTCTGTCTGCACGCATTTTTATTTGCTGAATACTTTCTTCTCCACTGATGTACAAGACTACTTGGTCCTTCATCATCAAGCCTTGTTGTAAGAACAAAGTACTTTTTCCAATACCTGGTTCACCTGCTACTAAAACGATCGAACCAAGTACAATCCCGCCCCCTAAAACACGGTTTAGTTCAGGGTCGGAGCTATCTATTCTTTTTTCGGTTAAACTGTTGACTTCGTTGATGGAAATAACTTGGGTACCTTTTTGGTTGTTGTGGTAACCTTCCCAATTGTCCTCTTTTTCTTTGCCGCTATCGATGAGTTCTTCGGTAAAGGTATTCCACTCGTTACAGGAGGGACATTTTCCCGCCCATTTGGTAGACTCATACCCGCAATTATTACAAAAAAATGCCGATTTTGACTTGCTCATATTGTAAATATAAATAGAAACCATATCTAAATACAAGTATTTACCGCAATTTGTTTAATTCTAAACTATTATAAATTTAATAATAGTTTAATATGACATCATTTTATTAAATTATTACCGGTATGTTTAAGAAATGTTAAAAAAAATTTTCTTTTTTAACAAATTCTCAATAGATTTGAACACTCTTATACTTATAGTATTGGGGTATTCTTAACATTAAATTTAAAACAACAACATGAGAAAAAAACTACTATGGTGTTTGTTTGTTGCATTTTTCTCTTTTAAGGCTGCAATTGCACAAAACACAACTGTAACCGGTAAAGTGTCTGATGACAAAGGTACCGCAGTTGAAGGTGCTCTTGTAACTGAGAAAGGTTCGACAAAAAACAAAACACTTACAGACGCAAATGGCGTGTACAAGATCAGTGTTAAAAGTGGTGCTGTTTTGCAAGTTTCAAGCGTAGGTTTTGCTAAAATCGAAGCTCCTGCAAAGTCAGTAACTAATTTTTCACTAAAAAATCTAAGCCAAGAATTAGGTGAGGTGGTTGTAACCGCACTTGGTATCAAGCGTGAAAAGAAAGCATTAGGTTATGCTGTATCATCAGTATCCAAAGAGGACTTAGAAATGAGACCTGAAGCGGATGTAGCTAGAATCTTAAATGGTAAAGCACCTGGTTTGAATATCGTAAACACTAGTGGTTTAAGTGGATCAGGAACAAATATCAATATTAGAGGTATCAGTACCATCACTGGAGGTTCTCAACCATTGTTTATCGTGGATGGGGTTCCTTTTGATGCAGGTACCAATACGCAATCTAACTTTACTTATGGTACTCAAACACCAAGTCGTTTCTTAGACTTAGATCCAAATACAATTGAAAACTTAAACGTATTGAAAGGTTTGAGTGCGACAACATTGTATGGTGAGGCTGGACGTAATGGTGTAATCTTGATTACTACTAAAAATGGTTCAACTCAAAAAGCAAAGAAGAAAACAGAAATTACTGTTGCTCAATCTTACTTTAATACAGATCCTATTTTACCTGACTACAACCAACAGTGGGGTGGTGGTTTCGACTTAAGTGTTGGTATCGCTTTCTTCTCTAACTGGGGTGGTCGTATGCAAGGTCAAATAGTAAAGCATCCTTATGATAGAACTACTGCTGCTCAACCATGGGCTTTGGAATATCCTCAATTCAAAGGCGCTCCTTATGAGTACAAGTATTATAATAGTGTTGCTCCTTTCTTTAAGCAAGGAACCATGCAAAACACTTCTGTGAACTTAGCGGGTTCTACCCCTAATGCCAACTACAACATCAGTTATAGTTACACAGATGATCAAGGTTTTGTTATCAATAACGGTTTAAGAAAGAACGTTTTCGGAATGGGTGGAAGCTCTAAACTTTCAAACAAAGTAACCATTAGTGGTACCATTAACTTTGCTTTGACTGATCAAGTTTCTCCTCCAACTTCTGATGGTTACGGTAACAACCCTTCTAACTCATCTGTATTTGGTAACATTATGTTTACACCAACTGCAGTGGATTTGATGGGCTTACCTTATGAATTGCCTTCTAACCACGCTTCTATTTACTATAGAAATGGTAACGACATTCAAAACCCTCGTTGGACTTTATACAACGCCTTCACTGGTGATAAAACCAACAGAACTTACGGTCAAGTATCTGCTAGATATGAAATCGCAAAAGGTTTGAACTTAACTTACAGAACTGGTTTTGATAACTATTCTGAATTTAGTTTCTACAACCAAAATAAAGGTGGTGTATTCCAAGCCTTGGGTATTATGCGTACAACTACTTCTACTAACATGATTTGGGATCACAGTGCCATCTTAAACTATGACAAACGTTTAAACGAAGACTTCACATTAAATGTGGATGCAGGTGTTAACTCAAGAAGAAGAATGTTTGATCAAAATGGTATGAAGAGCACAGAACAATTAGTATATGGTTTGTTCACACACGGTAACTTCGTATCTCATACAACAGGTAGTGAAGACGGATCTGAATTGAACTACAAATCTCAAAATTTAAGTTTAGGTGCTTTCGCACAAGCTAACTTAGGTTATAAGGATTATGCTTACTTAACAGTAGGTGGTCGTAATAGCTGGTCTTCTACAGTAGAAGCGGATAACAGAAGCATCTTCTATCCTTCAGTAAGTTTGTCTTACATTCCTACTTCAGTGATCGAGGCTTTGAAAAATAACAAATACATTAATTATTTAAAATTAAGAGTAGGTTATTCAACAAGTGCGAATTTCCCAGATCCTTATTCTACTCGTAGTGCTTTGGTTATTGGTACAAAAGCTTTCCAAACAAACGGTGGTACAAACGTAAACTACAACGCTTTGTCAAGCTTCTTGCCAAATCCAAATTTGAAGCCAGAGTTATTGGATGAAAAAGAAATTGGTATGGAAGGTAAGTTCTTAAACAACCGTTTAAACTTAGACTTGACTTTCTACCAAAAAGTAGCGAATGATCAAATCTTAAGACGTGACTTAGATCCTGCTACAGGATTTACTGCTACTCAAATTAACGCAGGTAATGTAGAGAACAAGGGTATTGAGTTGGCTTTAGGTTATGACATCATCAAAAACAAAAACTGGAAATGGAATACCAACTTCTTGTATACTTTAAATAAGAGTATGGTTTCTGGAATTCCTGATGATATTGCTCAAATCAATATCTCTGGTTATTCTAACCTAGGTACTTTTGCTAAAAATGGTCAACCTTATGGTGTAATCATTGGTAGCTATTTTGAAAGAAATGCAGAAGGACAAAGAAAAGTTGGACCAGATGGTAGCTATATCACTGCTAACGATATTAAAGTAATTGGTGATCCAAATGCTTTGTACCGTTTAACCAACATCAACACCATTTCTTATAAAGCATTTAGCTTTAGAATGCAATGGGATTACTCTGTAGGTGGTTCAATGTTCTCTGGTACTGCAGGTGGTTTATTAGGTCGTGGTGTAACAGCCGATACGCAATTTGACCGTTTCTTACCTTTGATTTTACCAGGTGTATTAGAGAATGGCCAAAAGAACAATATCCAAATTTCTTCTTCTCAAGCTTATTATGGAAACAGTATTACCAATGGAGCTCCTTATGAAAGTGCTATCTACGATGCAACTTTCATCAAGTTAAGAGAGGCTTCTTTGTCTTACAGCATCCCTGCTAACTTGTTAAGTTCAACTCCTTTTGGATCTTTGTCTCTTAGCTTATCAGGAACTAATTTATGGTATCTTGCTCCTAACTTCCCTGAACACGTACACTTCGATCCAGAAGCGTCATCAACAGGGGTAGGTAATGGTAGAGGTTTTGAAGCGATGAGTGGTCCTTCAGCCCGCCGTTTTGGTGCAAGCATTAGAGTAACATTCTAAAAATTAAAAAATAATATATTATGAAATATAAAAAAATTGTTTTTGGGTTGTTGCTAGTTGCTACAAGCTTTACTGCTTGTAACAAAGAGCTTGATAGCCTATTAACAAACCCTAACTATCCAAGTACAGCAACAGCAGATGTTGACTTGTACTTAAATAAAATCCAATTGGATTTTAACGGATTCTTCAATGGTGCATCCGGCGCTGCTGGACCTTTGGCTCGTATCAACTACGCATGGGGCGGCCCTTTCTATAGAAATGGATCTTCTCCTGCAAGTTATGATGGCTTATGGTACACTGCCTATTCTAGCATCTTCTCTAACGTAGATGCGATGATACCTTTGGCAGCATCACAAAAGAAGTTCATCCAATCAGGTATGGCTCGTGTAATGAAGGCCTATACTTTAGGAACCATGGTGGACTTATTTGGTGATATACCTTACAGCGAAGCTGTAAAAGGAACTGACAACACAACTCCAGCAGTGGATGGTGGTGCTAAAGTTTATGCAGAAGTTCAAAAAATCTTAGATAGCGCGATTATCGACCTAAACAATACAAGTGCAGCAAGTGCTCCTAAAGTGGATCTTTACTACGGTGGTAATAAAGCCAAGTGGATTACTTTAGCTAAAACTTTAAAATTGAAGTTTTATATGAACACGCGTTTGGTGGACAAAGCGGGTTCAACTGCAGCTATCCAAGCTTTATTAACAGAGAATAACTTAATCAATAGTTCAGCGAATGATTTCCAATTCCAATATGGTAAATCATTGTCTCCAGACAGCAGAAATCCAGACTATGCTGGTGACTACAACAACAATGGTGGTGGTGGATATTTGTCCAACTACTTCATGTGGAAAGTAGCTTCTGAGAAATACAATGGTGTGGTAACTGGTGCTGCAAATGCTGCAACTACTGGTGACCCAAGATTGCGTTATTATTTCTATCGTCAAACTACAAGTTATGCTTGGGCTGATGCATCATCTTGCCCTTGTATCTTGAATTCTCAATATTACAATGCAACTTACCCTATATGGTATCCATCTGTTCCAGATAAGACTCCATTCTGCGTAGTAGGTGGTAAAGGTTATATGGGAAGAGACCATGGTGATAATAGTGGTGGACCCCCAGATGGAGCTTACAAAACTCAACATGGTATTTACCCTGCTGGTGGTGAATTTGATTACAGCCAAAGCAAACAACTTAGTTTAGGTTTAGGTGCTGGTGGTAATGGAATTAGTCCAATCTGGTTGTCTTCTTTCACTGCTTTCTTAAAAGCAGAAGCAGTACTTACCTTAGGGGTAACTGCTAAAGAAGGAGATGCTGCTACATTGTTAGCGAGTGGTGTTGCACAATCAATTACGAAGGTGGTTGGTTTCCCAACAGCGATTGCTTACTCAAATGCAAGTATCCCATCTACAGCTTTTGCAAATGCTACTCAAATTGCCAACTACAAAACTTTAGTAGATGGTTTATACAGTGCTGCTGCAACAACTGCTGATAAATTAGATTTAGTTATCTCTGAATACCATATTGCACTTTATGGAAATGGATTAGAAGCATACAATAATATCAGACGTACTGGTAGCCCTAAAAACGCTCAGTTGGCAGTAGCTACTGCAACGCCAGGTATTTTTGGTTATTCTTTCTATTACCCTTCTGTGTTTGTTGACAGAAACTCAAATGCGCCTGCACAAAAAGCAATTGGTACAGCTGCAAATAAAGTTTTCTGGGACAATAACCCAGTTAACTTCATTAAATAAAATTTAAACAAAGAAGAAAATGAAAAAAATATTATATTCTATCTTTTTTTGCAGCCTCCTGTTTGCAGTGAGTTCTTGTAAAAAAACAGATGGAGAAATTAATCCGCTTTCGTCCTTGTCTAACTTTGGCATTGGTTCTTATCTAGTTTTAGATAAAGTAATCAATACAAGTTTAGTATACGAAACAGCGGCTAGTTCTAAAGTAGGTGTAATTGCACATGCTTACGAAGGTGCGATTGATCCAGTGGATCACGTAGATTTGTATGCTGCTGCTGGTAATACTTATGATACCACTAAATGGAAATTTGTAAAGTCTATTACTTATACAGCGCCTACAATTGAGATTTCAGCAACTGGTGCTGACTTAGCAAAAGCCTTAGGCATCTCTGCCTCAGCTTTCAAAGCAGGTTCTGGTTATTCTTTCTATATCAGAGTTTTCACAAAGTCTGGTGCTAGATATGATGTAAATAATACAGGTACCAACGGTGGTTCTGGTTTATTAGGTGGTCCAACATACAATACCATGTTCAATTTTGGTGCATTTATTGTTTGTGGATATACTAATATGGCTGGTACTTACAAGGTAATCACTGATGACTGGGCTGACTGGTCTCCAGGTGACCTAGTTACTGTTAAAGCAGGTACTGTTGCAAATACACTTGATATGAGTGCTGTTTGGCCTAACCCTGATTATGGTACTGTGGTGAATCCTTGGATCATCACTATTGATCCTGCGACTGGAGCCATCACTGGAACCACTAAGACAGTATTTGCTGCTTATGGTGCTACTCAAGTGTCTGCAACTGCTATCTCTGGATATGCATTTGCTTGTACTGGTCAGTTAAAAATGACTGTTACATTAGGACCATACGGTAACAACAACTTAGTATTACAAAAGCAATAATTTAGGCTAGCCTAAATAAGCTACTATATAAAAGGCCTTCCCGAATTTTCGGGAAGGCCTTTTTGTTGCTGGATGTTTTGGTGCAAATTAAAAGCCCTCCCCTAAATGATAGCGGAGGGCTTTTAATATCGAGTTGGACTATTTAAATAACTATTTCTTCTTGCTGATCATCTAAGAATTGGTATTTCACCAAATGGCTGGCATTGGACGCCTGTGATTTTAGTTTGATTTTGTATTTCTTTTTCCAACGCTTTACAATGCTTGTAAAGATGCCCTTGGTTAAATGGGAATGAATGATAGGGTGTACGACCAAAACCAAGGATTTATGCCCGTGAGTGGCCAAATATGCCAGTTTCTTTTCCATTTCATCCTCCAATAACAAGGCAGAACTTATTTTGCCTGTTCCAGCACAGGCTGGACAATCTTCAGAGGTATTGATATTGACTTCGGGTCTAATTCTTTGACGGGTAGCCTGTAATAAACCAAACTTAGAGATGGACAAGATAGCATGCCTGGCTCGGTCGGTTTTCATGTGTTCCTCCAAGGCTTCCTGCACTTTTCTTCGGTTATCGGGTAGTTTCATATCAATAAAATCTACCACGATAATGCCTCCAATATCTCTTAGTCTTAATTGTCTGGCAATTTCCTCGGCGGCTTCCAAATTGGTTTGCAATGCATTTTCCTCTTGGTTATTGCCCACGCTCTTGAATCCACTGTTCACATCTATCACATGTAAGGCCTCGGTATGCTCTATAATTAAATAAGCACCAGAGTTTAAATTGACCGTTTTTCCAAAACTTGATTTTACTTGTTTGGTAATACCGTATTGATCAAATATTTCTTGATCACCTGTATACAAGCTTAAAATATTTGTTTTATGTGGCGCAATTCTTTGAAGATAAGTAAGCGTTACATCATAAATCTTTTTATCGTTGACCACAATCTTATTAAAATCCTCACTCAATAGATCCCTTAAAATACTATTGGTTTTACTTTCCTCATTCATGATTCTAGCAGGAGGCAGGGCGCCTTTCAAATTAGATTGAATGTTTTTCCAGTTATGGGTGAGGGTCAATAAATCTTCGTGCAATTCTGCAGTGGTTTTGCCTTCTGCAGCGGTACGTACAATGATGCCAAAATTTTTAGGTCGTACTGCTTCCAATATTTTTTGTAATCTTTTGCGTTCATCGCCTGAATGAATTTTTTTAGATACCGCCACCATTTCATTGAAAGGTGTGAGTACTACAAATCTTCCAGCCAAAGATATTTCACAGGTAAGGCGAGGGCCCTTGGCGGCAATGGGTTCTTTTAAAATTTGCACCAAGACAGTGGGCTTGCCATTGAGCACTTCACTAATTTTTCCTGTCTTTATAATTTCTGGTGCCGATTGAAATTTTGAAAAATCAAATTGATGGTTTTCATCATTCACAGCCAACTGGGTAAACTTGATCAGGGATTTAACATAGGGGCTTAAATCGGTGTAATGCAAAAAAGCATCTTTTTCGAAGCCAACGTCTATAAAAGCAGCATTTAAACCAGGGATAATTTTTTTCACTTTCCCTAGGTATAAATCGCCCACAGACCAACGGGCATCCATCTTTTCGTTGTGTATTTCTACCAACTTTTTCTCTTCCAATAAGGCAATTTCAACCCCATCAGCCGAGCTATTAATTATTAATTCTTTATTCACGGTAGCGCAACTTTTTAAAAACAGGTAGCTTGCAAAATAGCGAGCAGCTGCTTTATGTTTTTTGAATCACGACCACTTTACAAAGGAAGGAAAAGGTAAGGTAAAGTTGCTAAGTAGATAAGTGGTGTGCAGTTTGAAAAATAGACAAACGTATTTTTTTAAACAAATACGTTTGTCTATCTAGGTAGAGAACTATTTGTTCTTTTTCTTATGACGATTCTTTCTTAAACGTTTTTTTCTTTTGTGCGTCGCAATTTTATGACGCTTTCTTTTTTTACCACAAGGCA